>Ga0164297_10000372_pt1 | contig 56400 bp, 56 predicted proteins | sample GEODES058metaG_FD_113539 | JGI IMG/M metagenome (GOLD analysis project Ga0164297, IMG submission 113539) | Dystrophic lake water microbial communities from Trout Bog Lake, Wisconsin, USA - GEODES058 metaG | ecosystem: Environmental > Aquatic > Freshwater > Lake | place: USA: Trout Bog Lake... | reverse complement strand
TAACGCTCATAGCAGTCAATCCATTGATATCGATTCTTATCAGAATACACCGCAGGACAAGCCAGCGGCGACGGTTGCGCCAACTTCGGCGCAAAGTTCTAACTGTTTTGGATCAATTTTTTTCTTGCGTACGATCTCTGCTCGGGTCTGAGCAGCCACCTTAATAATCAAGGGAGGACACACTTCATTTAACCTCCAACCAGTGGCAATGCGCTTTATTTGTAACGCCGCACCTTGGCCATCACTGCCAGCACAAATCATCGTGGCGTAAGGCCGTCCATTCAGGTGATCTAGCAAGTCATAATACGTACGATCAAAAAACTCCTTCATAAGACCGCTCATACTTCCCAGATTTTCGGGAGCAACAAAAAGATAACCGTGCGCCTCGAGCATTTTTTCTGCCGTTACCTGATCAGCTTGTAATAATTGCACCGTCAGACCAGCCTCTTTAGAGGCAGCGTTAGCTGCAGCCTGCGCCATCTGCATGGCTCCTTGCGTGCGGCTGTGATAAACGATCAAAAAACTTTTCATGTTGGACATTAAAGATCCAATGCGCAATCAACTGACTTTGCTTGAAGCATTTCAACGCAAACAACCGGATCGATACCAATCAAATAACCACGCCGACCACCATTGATAAATATTTTTGATAAACCAAGAATCGTGTGCTCGATAAATACGGGCATTTTTTTTCTGGTTCCGAAAGGCGATGTTCCGCCCACCAGATAACCGCTATGTCTATTAGCAACGTCAGGTTTACAAGGCTCGACAGATTTCACTCCTATCTGCCGTGCCAGATTTTTAGTAGATACTGACTTATTGCCATGCATCAATACAATGAGTGGCGACGCTTTTTCATCTTGCATGACGAGCGTCTTGACGACACAAAACGGATCAAAACCCAACACCGCAGCGCTATGTTGAGCACCTCCGTGCTCAACGTAGTCATAGGAGTGTTCGGTATATTCGATTTTTTTACTTTTAAGCAAGGCCGTTGCCGGTGTCTCACTTACATGAGTCTTTTTAGCCATAAAAGATGTTTCACTTGCGTCTTAATGATGGAAGTTTATACACTGGCAACGATTTCTAACCGATATTTCCCCATCTTTGGAAGATTATTATCTTGAGCACTTTACAAAAAATCGATACAACACTTGGTACAGGTCAAGAAGCTTGTGCTGGCAACGATGTAGTGGTGCACTATACCGGCTGGTTATTTAGCGAGTCGGCCATCGGCAATAAAGGCGGTAAATTCGACAGCTCTGTCGATAGAGGTCAACCGTTCGACTTCCCGCTTGGTGCAGGCCATGTAATAAAAGGCTGGGACGAAGGCGTTGCCGGAATGAAAGTTGGCGGCAAACGAACTCTGATCATTCCCCCAGAGATGGGCTATGGCGCACGCGGTGCGGGTGGCGTAATTCCACCCAACGCGACTCTGGTCTTTGATGTTGAATTACTCGCTGTCAATTAGGCTTGGATCAAAATTATTGGTGCAATCTAGACCGCACAAGGCAAATCCATGATTACTAATCAAATGACCTATCTTGTGCGTATTCGCTTTGCGACGATTGCTTGTTTGTTGGCGCTCATCCATTTACTCGCGATATCAAACAGCCAGGCACAAACAAGCTACCCAGCTAATCCCATCACATTCGTTGTCGGGTGGCCTGCGGGTGGGCCATCGGACAACGTTGGTCGATTAATAGCAGCCAAACTATCGGTCATTCTAGGCCAATCAGTCGTAGTGGATAATCGAGCCGGTGCTGGCAGCAACATTGGCTCCGATATCGTGGCAAGAGCCAAGCCAGATGGCTACACCATCATGCTTGCAACCGCATCCTCTCACGGCTTGAACTCCGCGCTTTATCCAACTCTGAACTTCGATCCGATCAAAGACTTTGCCCCAATAGGTTTTATAACCTCGTCGCCCAGCACATTAGTCGTGCCCATTGATTCGCCGATACAGAACCTGGAGCAGTTACTACAAATCGCCAAGGCAAACCCGGGAAAGCTAAATTACGGCTCTGGTGGAGTCGGATCATCTCAGCATTTGGCTGGCGCGATATTTCTGAAAGTCGCCAATGTAGACATTACTCATATTCCTTACAAAGGAACCGCACCTGCTATGACAGACCTTATGGCGGGCCGAGTCGACATGGTACTAACGACAGGCGTTATTCCGTTTGTGAAATCCGGAAAACTGCGGGCAATTGCTGTGGCTGCCCATCAGCGCTTGCCCGCGCTACCTGACATCCCCACTTTCGAAGAACTTGGTGTCAAAGGTTTTTATACTGATTCCTGGTACGGCTTGGTCGCGCCAGCGGGTACACCAGAGCCAATTTTAGAAACGTTAAATCAAGCGCTTGCCAAAGCGCTGCAAGATCCCGAAGTTATAAAAACCTTTACTGAAATGGGATACTTGACTCCTAAACCTATGGGGAAAGACACGTTCTGGAACTTCGTGAAACAACAAATGCCAGAGGCTGCAGAAACAGTTAGAATTTCGGGCGCCAAATTAGAGTAACTGACGATGATTGCTACGGCTATATAAAAGTTGTTATTGCTTAATCAACACGTTTGGCATCTGTCCAGTACTTCTGCATTTCCAAAAATAAGAATGACGCTGACCAGGTAATCAAAATCAAGCCTGTCAGCCCCTCGAGCCCTGTCAGATACCGCACATAACCTTGGGCCACAAAATCACCATACCCTACGGTAGTAAAAGTAATAAAAGACAAATAAACACAATCCCATAACAAGCCATGGCCGGCTGTTTGCCCAACAAGCGACCCCGTACCACCTAGGTGTAAGGTCGCGAAATATCCAAAAGCAAATAACCAAATCTCTACCACGTGAGTCAAAAAGATAATCCCGACTCCAAATAAAACTCTAATCCTCGGTGCCATATGACCCAAGCTTGGTAACTTTTTATCGAGCAATGACAACACCTCATAGTGAATCAGAATTGCAACTGATACAACGAGGGTATTGAAGAAAAATGCCGCTACTAAAAGCATCTAGATTCTCTCAACTTCTGGCTATGATTGGGACAGAACATACATCAACCCATTGACCACGCGTGACTTCAGCCATTATTTGCGGGCTAATCCTTACTGCACTATTGACTGAACCCGCAGCCGGCAACAGCTCGTCGAACTTCAGCAACGACTGATCAAGGAAAATGGGTAATGGCTGTGCCAGCCCAAAAGGGCACACACCCCCCACCGGATGACCAGTTAAATGCGCGACCTCTTCAGGCGCTAACATTTTTCCCTTACCAAATACCTGTCTGAATTTCTGGTTATCGATACGTACATCACCACTAGCGACTAAAATGATAACGCTGCTATCGGATAAGCGAAATGCTAGGCTCTTCGCAATGCGACCTGGTTCTACGTTAAAAGCTTGTGCGGCTAGTGCCACAGTAGCAGTGCTCACTTGAAGCTCGATAATCTCAAGATTCAAGTCCACCGTCTCGAAAAATTTTTTAACTGATTCAATCGTCATGAAGTTTCAATCGTCAACGGCTACTCAAGGCTGTTGCACAGGGGTTTCCTTGAGATACAGCTGATAGGAAACAAAATATTTATAAACGTTACGTACATATATCATGGGCTCAAGTCCCATCGCTTCGGCAGCCATAAATTCAACATTGCCGAACCATTCATTTGTATCAAAGCCGAACTTTCTCGCCGCCGTTAGTGCTTTGGCAAGATTATTCGGCTCCATGTTATACGATGCAATTGCAAACAGCGATCTATTATCACCGCTAAGGTTTAATCGCGGAAAGCTGTTTGTTAGCAGCTGTTCCAAATATTTTGCTCCGGCATCAATATTGGGGCCGAGCTCGTGAATATCACCCGTACCCATTGATTCGCCAGTGTTGGGCATTAATTGCATTACGCCAATCGCACCATTCGAGCCGATGACGTTCTGATCGAGTTGAGTTTCCTGAAATCCTAGCGACGCGAGAAAAAGAGGATTAAGGTGGTACTGCTCACCAAATTTATTGAACAACCCTTTCATTGACTCGTAACGACTCAAGGCTGGCTTGGTAAGGGGATCTTTCAGACTTTGCGTTTTGATCTTGTAATTGGATAACCTGAACGCTTGCCTGGCCTTCGCTAGATAAGGGCTGCTCTCAAAGCTTTCGAGATCCTTTAATACTTCCGGGTTCGCCTTTCTGACTGCCCATCCTAACCATCCTGAATCATCGGTAGAGATGCCATGATGGACAATCAGCCGAGAATAAATCTGCTGCCACAGGTCAGCCTTCCATTGACTAACGATAACAAAGGGGATTAAGCCGTCATTGAGCATCTCGAGAAGGTCCTCATCGTCTAGCTTTCCAACGGGAGAAACGAGCTTAATCGGCAGCTTATTTTCTGCAATCAACTTTGTATTTAATGCGGCGAAACTATCAAAAAAATTTGTGTTGCGACCTACATATACTGTTTCACCCGATAAATCGTAAAGACTTTTAACGGACAAAGAGCTCGGACCTGTTACCAGCACCTCATGCTCGGGCTTAAAAACTTTATGTTCAAGTAAACCACTGCTTTGACTTGTCTCTTGATACAACCCCAAGTCACCCAACACAACATCTACGTCACCACGTCTAAGCTTAGCAAACAAGTCTTTACGCACACTCGGAACAATAATCACTTTGATTATTTTTTTCTTTTGACGGGACGCATATTTTTCGTTCACCCACTGCTCAAAGGCTCGAGCCATATCGACTGACAAGCCTTGCTGCTGACCTTTTATGTTGAGGTAAAGCATGCGATCGTAAGGAACTGCGACACGGATTTCACCTTTTGCTAACATTTGTGAATAAGACCGAGGCGCAGACGAAACGGCCTTGTTGACCTTCTTTTTAGAATAAGTATCCTGCTGTGCCGCTGTAGCGGGCGCGAATGCGAAAAAAAACACAAAGATAAGGAAAACTATTTTCACCAAACGACTTATCGAACGATCGACGGCTTGCTCAATCCAAACCAAAGTATCAGACCCATTCATGGGCTCAGGACAAATAACTATTAACAAGATTGGGACTACGTAATAAGTCCTGAGCCATACCTGTTTGAACACATTTTCCATTTCGCAAAACAATACCACGGTCGGCGTATTCCAGAGCCAACATGGCAACCTGCTCGACCAGGATAATACTCAAACCATCATTGGCTAAATCTCTGAGTGTTTTCATGATGAGTTGGACTACCTGAGGGGCGAGTCCAAGCGAAGGCTCATCGAGCATGAATACTTTCGGCCGCATCATCAAGCCTCTGGCAATCGCGAGCATCTGTTGCTCTCCGCCAGATAACGCGCCGCCCGGGATATGTTGTCGCTGCTGAAGGACCGGGAAGCGCATCCATTGCTGCTCGAGTGCTTGAAGCGTTGACACCCGTTTTAATCCAATATTTTGTGCACCGATTAATAAATTATCCCGAACAGACAGATTTGGAATGATTTGCCTACCCTGGGGCACATGTATCAATCCTTGACGAGGCAATAGATGAGGTGAAACACCTCGTATATTTTGATTGCTAAAAATAATATTGCCTGAATCTAACTGCAACAAACCCGACAGTGCTCGCAATAACGACGTTTTACCTGCGCCGTTAGCCCCTATGACGGCAATAAACTCACCATGACCGACATCAATATCAACATCACACAGGACTTGATTTGCACCTATCGAAGCATTCAGGCCTCTAGCATGGATCATTTAGTACCTCCCGCACCAAGGTAAGCCTCAATCACCTCTGGATTCTTTTGAATTGTCTGCGGCTCGCCTGTCGCGATCAGTCTGCCAAAGTTTAGAACACTGACCTGATCGCACACAGACATGACAAATTCCATATTGTGCTCAACCAGAAGGATAGTTACGCCTAAGTTACGAAGCCGACGAATAACTTGTGCAATCTCCTTTGCTTCTTGACTATTAATACCAGCAATAGGCTCATCAAGCAGCAATACTTTGGGCCGCTGGGCAATTGCCCGAGCAAGCTCCAAGAGCTTGCGATGCCCGTAAGGCAGTTCACTTGGTTGCCGGTTAGCAAGATGTCCAATTCCAAGAAATTCAAGTATCTGATACGCCTCCTGACGCTCTTGCCGCTCTAGGCGCTCATACAAGAACCAATCCGTAAAATCCTTGGCGTACGATTGCCGGTAGTTAATTCCCAGCATCACGTTGTCAAGAACAGAGATCGCTTCGATCAATTGCAGATTTTGAAATGTTCTCGCCAAACCCAGACGCGATCGCTCAGCGATAGCAAGGCTAGAAACATCTCGCTCACCAATATAAATCCGCCCTTCGTTAGCTAGATATAAACCTGCGATCATATTTATCACGGTCGACTTACCGGCTCCGTTTGGGCCGATCAGTCCATGTACGGTATGAGGTTCAATATCAATCGAGACCTGATCAACTGCTTTCAAACCACTATAGCTCTTACTTATCGCCAAGATTTTGAGGCCCACACCGTCAAGTTTCATCTCAGGCAACGCAGCTGGCTGGGTATCCTTTGCAATATCAGACGACGGCGAAGATATTGCACCGCGCTTTTGCCGCAAAGCACTGAATATTCCCGCAGCACCCCTCGGAAATGCCAGCAGCACGACCAGCAAAATACCGCCATAAATAATCAGGCCAAACTTGTCGACACCAGCAATAATCTCCACTATGCCCATCAAAATTATTGTGCCGAGCAATGGGCCCGTCTTCGTCCCTAGCCCTCCCACTACTGCAGCTATCAATAAGGCCACGCTGAGACGAACGCTAAATGCATCACTCCCGACAAATCCAGACTGATGTGCGAAAAATGCGCCACCTAAACCAGCCAGCGCTGCAGCCAATGCAAATATCCCTGCCTTCCAGTGGCCCACACTAATTCCAACCGAAGCAGCAAATACCTCTGATTCTCTAATCGCTCTTAGATTTCGTCCTACTCGACTTTCATTTATGAAATCAGCCAAAATTTGAACCGCAATAAGACAAGCTCCAGCGCAATAAAAAAAATATTTAGCAGCCTCGCGAGGCTGGCCAAAGTCGATCGATGGAACGCCCGACATCCCCATGGTTCCGCCCGTCACACTGACCCAGCGCTGTGCGAGGATATTAAGAATGTATCCGACAGCAAGCGTTGTCATCGCGAGATACAAGCCTCTCGTTCTTAATGCGAACACGCCCACTAGCGCGCCACCTAGCCCGGCCACTAGCGTTCCGAACACGATCGAAAGACCGATAGGCCAACCTAACTTCAAGGATGTAAGCGCGGATCCGTATGCGCCTAAGGCATAAAACCCGGCCTGACCGAGTGACATTTGCCCGGATAAGCCAAGCAGTAGATTTAACCCAATAACCGCGATGGCAGTGTAAAAAAACGTTTGTGCTAAAAAGATATAAAACCCGTTAATCTCAAGCCACGGCAGCAACAAGAAAACAATGGTCGCAAGCCAATATGCTCGCCTAGAGATACCCACATTTAAAAAATTAGCCATCAAAATTATCGAACGTCCGTTCGATTCTCCGAAAATAACCCAGATGGTTTGAAGGCGATAATGCAGAGTGCTGCCAACAGCGGGTAGAGGTCCCCTAAGCCGGAATCTACATAATTCGAGGCCGCCTCGAACAGTCCAAACAAAATTCCCCCTATTAATATTCCCACCGGATTGGCGAATCCACCAATCGCAGCAACGATCAGCGCTTTAATGGTCAGAACTAATCCCATGTGAGGACTGATAGTCACTAAAGGTCCGATCAAAATGCCTGCGATACCAGCAAGTATCGAGGCAATGACGAAGACGCCAGCTTTAATTCTATTAGTATTAATGCCTAGTAATAGCGAGGCCTCGGAATTGAAAGCAACCGCTTGTATGCTCTTTCCCCACTTGGATCGAAACATAAACAAATAAAAAACACCGACACTTAGAACGGCTGCGGATATGACTAAAATCTCTTCAAAAAACAAACCGGCACCAAATACGGTGATCACCTGATCGCGTTGCGTGCTAAACAGCGGTGCGGAATACTGGGATGATTTACCAAAAGATATTTCAATGACATTTTGAAGAATCAGCGCTATGCCTGCTGTCGTCAAAATCCAAGCGAAGGCCCCAATCTGCGAACTTTTTTTTCGATCAAGTGGTCGGATCGCAATTCGATCTAGCAACCACCCCATCAACGCAAGCACGATCAACATCAAGACAATAGACGAAGCCACATCGATACCAATTTTTCTGAGAAATAACATCAAAAAAGCAGCAACCATTAAAAAGTCGCCTTGGCCGAAATTAACTCTGTGTGTAGTCAGATGCGTGATGTAGAGACCCAAAGCGACGAGGACATAAATCGCCCCCATCGCAAGGCCACTCGAGACAAGCTGAACTAAATTACTAAGTTGCATAAGGTTTATGGATTCAAACGAGTCACTTTGCCGTTCTTCCAAACACCTAAAAATACATCTTTGTAATCTAGGCACTCATGGTCTGCAGCTGAAAATGGCTTGACCGGAGTTGCTGAAACAGCCTCGATTCCATCAATATTTTCAATCGCATCACGTATTGCTGCCGAATCGGCTTTACCTGCTTTATCAATGGCATTAAAAACTATTAATCCTGCGTCGTAACCCAATGCAGCCACCACTGGCCATCTGTACGCTTTGCCGTATTCTTTTTGCATACGCTCGTTAAACGCCGAAGCTCTTGGGGTATTAATATCCAAGGCCTGCCCCATCACGGTGCCTTCGATCGCGTCTTTACCAACGATTTCGAGTACCTTCTCTGATGATAAACCCCAATTACCCGCTACCACGGGCTTGTAGTTCAAGCGAGGCATGGGACGAAATGGCAACTCGAAGGACTCATGGAAATTTAATACCAATTCAGCTTTGGCATCGCGCAACTTCACCATCTGCGGCGTTAAATCGCTCACATCAGGTGCGGCAGCTTCAACAGCAACCAATTCAACCCCGCGAGCCTTTAGCCCTTCTTGGATTTCCTTGGCAGCAAAGTTGCCATAGCCAGTTGTCGAATGTAATAGACCTATTTTTTTGAAATTCTTAGCACCCCAATCTAACATTTGATCGATCTGGAATTTCTCGACCATTGAGCAGCGGAATATCTGACTCGGTTTTTCATTGATAAATTGCGTGGTGATATTCGTCGCAATAGAAGGACCTGCCATTAATGGAACCCCTGCTTTTTGCAGGATCGGCGCCATAGCAAGTACGTTGCCGCTACTGACGGTGCCAATGACAACAGACGCTTTATCGCTTTGAATTAGGCGCTGAGCCAAGGATACTGCTCGCTGCGGATTAGCTTCATCGTCATACACGACCAAGTCAATCTTTGTTTTCGCGCCACTTGCCTGATAATCTTTGAGAGCAAGTTTTATACCTTGTAAATAAGACTCACCAAAATCGACAATTGCCGGAGGTCCACTCAAACCCTCGATAACACCAACCTTAACTTGTGCCGATGCTTGAATACACACCAGCAGGCCTAAAACGGTAAAAATCTTCTTCATCGACGTCTCCTGTTTGATTTTTTATAGTTGCCAACATACTACAAATAGAACCGAGTTAATTCTCTTGATCGCCGTGATTAGCGCCCTTTGAAATCTGCATCTCTACGCTCTTTAAAAGAGGTCACACCTTCTTTAAGATCATCGGTAAAGGCGACATCCCTGAACGAACGGGATTCCGCTTTGAGCGCCTCATCCATATGCATACCCATCGAACTTCGGACAACTTCTTTGGCAAAGCGATGTGAAAGCGGCGCCCGCTTTGCGAGCATTTGTGCGTAATCCATAGACTTACTCATCAACTCAGCTTGAGGATAAATTCGATTAACTAATCCGATTCTATAAGCATGCTCTGCATCCACTCTTTCGCCTGACAATATGATTTCCATTGCATGACCCATGCCCACAATCTGAGGCAGTCTAATTAGGCCCCCATCACATGCATGAAAACCCCACTTGGCATCTTGTAGTGCGAATTGGGCATTCGGCGAACAAAACCGAATATCGCAGGCTAGCGACAATTCAAACCCCCCAGAAATGGCGAATCCATTAACTGCCGCCAACAGAGGCTTATCAATGTGAAAATTACGAGTGATGCCACCAAAACCAGGTCCATTGGTATATTTTTTACGGAACTCTGGCGCGGCAGCTTGTGCGAAATTGATCGTATAAGTTTTCAGATCAGCCCCCGCACAAAAAGCTTTATCACCAGCTCCGGTTATTACCGCCACTCTGGCTGAATCATCTTGGTCGAACTCTTTCCAAATTTGAACTAACTCATCATTAGCTTCGAAATTCAGCGAGTTCATTTTATCGGCACGATTAATAGTTATTAAACGTACATGATCAAATTTTTCGTAAAGAATATCAGCCATTTTTTTCTACTCTAAATGTTGGTGTTGAATGCTCTGTTGATGCGACAGGAACGGCAACTACACGGTCGCCAATCTGATCATCGCCACTCGTTAAAAACCGCCCTGTGACTCGAAAACCGTTATCCAGATCAACCACGCAGACGTGATAAACGCCATCGGCCTTGAAGCGCAAAGGAGGTTTACGGATCGTAGTCCAACTAGCCAACTGACCTATGCCGGGAATATCCACTTCGCACATTTCACTACTAAGGCATTTTGCGCACGTTGAGATACACGAGGCATCAAGCGTGCCACAGCGTAAACATTGATGAAATCTTATTTTTTCAGGATTAGACATTACTCTCTGCCTAAAATATTAACTGTGCATGCTACACCCGTCCCACCTAGGTTGTGAGTCATTGCAATTCCGGCGTTTTCAACCTGATTGGGGTGACAACCTCTCAGTTGCTGCACCACCTCGTAGATCTGGCCCACGCCCGTTGCACCTACAGGATGTCCTTTTGCAAGCAAACCACCACTTGGATTAATAGCAACTTCACCATCTACCGCGGTGCGTCCTTCAGCAGCCCATTTTGCTCCCTCACCCCGCGGCACAAGGCCGAGGTCCTCGCTATCGATAACCTCTGCTATCGAAAAACAATCGTGTAACTCGACAAGATCGATATCCTTGTGCGTCAAACCCGCTTGATCGTAGGCCCGGCGAGCAGCGCTAACGGTTGCCTCGAAGGAACATAAGTCTGGATGCTTTGCGATTCTGGGTGATCCACTGGTTTGAGCCGACGCCAACACTTTGACTTTTGGATGACCATTTGCTTGCAATAGATGCGATGCGCATAAAAGTATCGCGGCAGCACCATCGCTTGCCGGACAGCAGTCAAACATCTGCAAAGGGTCGGCTATCATCGCTGATTCTTTGATTTGGTCAAGAGTGAGTGTGGCACCCATCTGAGCGAGTGGGTTTTTTAATCCGTTAGCCTTGTTCTTAATGACAACTTGGGCAACTTCTTCGCGTGTCGTGCCATATTGTCTGGCATGAATTCGCCACGCCAGACCAAATAGACCAGGAAACGTTAGTCCACTTGGTCCATCGTTTTCATTATCCATCGCGCAGTTAAGTGCCGATGTGACTTCCGCTGTTGAAGAGTGTGTCATCTTTTCAACGCCGATCACAAGCACAGCATCACACATACCACTCGCAATGGACATCCAGGCATGTCTGAACGCAATGCCGCCTGACGCACAAGCGCCTTCGACTTTTGTGCACGGAATGTTGCCTAGACCTAGACGTTCACCGACAATTCCGGCCAAGACCTCTTTACCATTTAAGGGACCACTAATGAAGTTTCCCAAATACAACGCACCAATGTCTTTGCGATCAACACCGGACTCAACAATCGCTCGCGCCGCTGCTTCAACCGCTAAAGACTCGATCGGTGTCGCAACGTGCTTGCCAAACGTTGTTGAACCTATTCCAGATACATATACATCACGCATCGCTTTATTCCTTGACTACTAGTTAACCTTCGGAAGTTTTTTACGTAGTTCGGTTTTCAAAATCTTGCCATAATTATTTTTGGGTAAGACGTCTGTCATGACGTATTCTCTGGGGCGCTTGAATCTAGCCATATGGTCAAGACAAAGTGTATCCATCTCTTCCGTCGTAATTGACATACCTTCTTTGACAACCACGAAGGCGACGGGCTCTTCACCTAAATCGGTGTGCTCGCGCCCCACTACCGACACCTCGACAATCGCCGGATGCTTGAGCAGCACCTCTTCAATCTCACGCGGATAAATATTGCTGCCCCCTCGAATGATCATGTCCTTTGATCGGTCTTTTAGGGTCAGATAACCCTTTTCACTGAGCGTTCCAATGTCTCCCGTCCATAACCACCCGTTTCGAATGGCTGCCTGCGTCGCTTTTTCGTTATTCCAGTAACCCAGCATACGCGTATCGCCTCGACTGACAACCTCGCCCATTTCACCGGCGGGGACATCGCAGCCGTTATCATCAACGACACGCACTTCGGCCCCCGTTCTCGCCGTGCCACAGGAGGCCAGCCGGCTCAAATGCTCTTGGTCAAGATTACCCTGGTGATCCTGCTTCGAGAGCCCAGTAATCGTCATTGGACTTTCACCTTGTCCATAAACTTGAAATAACTTGGGGCCGAATAGCTCGATCGTTTTAATCAGATCACTCACATACATCGGACCGCCACCGTAATACGCAGTGAGTAAATTGCCACCGGGATCTTTAATGCCCTCCGCAGAACGAATCAGTCGCGAGAGCATTGTTGGGGCAGCAAACATAGACACAGCAGGATATTTTTTCAGCAATTCAAAAACAATATCGGTGGTAAATGCAGGCTCGATCACCTGATGCCCGCCACCAAATAAATGTGGCAGGGCGTACAGACCTGAGCCGTGAGATAACGGCGCGACGTGCAGCATAGTCTGTCCCGGCAATACTTGATCAATGTCAGCGTAGTACTGCAAACACATACTCATTAGATTTCGATGCGACAACATCGCACCTTTTGGTACGCCCGTTGTACCACTGGTATAAAAAATCCAAGCAAGATCGGTAGGCTCGACATCGACACACGCTGCAGCACTTGAGCGTACAAGCCTTTGATATTCATCGTCATCTACCACGAGCATCGTTCGATTACCAGGTAAGGCGGCAATTTCTTTACTCAACGCCTCGTGAAGATATTTACTAGTGACGACTAATTTCGCACCAGAATCCAATACGATGGGCGATACTTCCTTGGGGTGAAGCTTGGCATTCACGGGCACCGCACATAAACCTGCGGCCCAGACGGCAAAGAGAGTCAGCATGAATTCGTTGCGATTTTCCATAAACAAAATCACCCGGTCGCCTTTGGCTAAACCCAGCGTGGCTCGCAATCCCCCTGCCAACCCATATACAGATTTCGCCAAGTCACCGAAACTCAGCGACTCCCCCCCACAAGTCAACGCTTGCAGCTCGGGATGACTTAGTGCCTTAGATAAAAATGGCTTGGCGATGTTCATAGTTATCAATTTGTAGATTCTAGGACTTGTATAAGAAAAATAGCCGTCAGCTTGCCAGCGCCGCAAACCGGCAGCACTTTTACAAACCCAACCTAGCTATATTTTTGTTTGTCTCAATACTTTTAATGATCATGCAGCTTAAGTTTAGCCTTTCTCAGGCTGTAAATAACTACGCAATGCCTGAATATTTTGTAATTTTTCTAATGCCCATACCTGTTCAACCAAGCCACGAGCTCTGCTAGTTCCCAGTATAGGTGCACACAAATCGAAGGCTTTGTCCCCGACTTCTTTCCTAGTCATTGGATTTGCATAGGTCCCCCTCACCGCCTTAGTATGAGAGCGCAATACTCGTCCATCTTTAAGAGTAATGTCGACAATCGCCTGGCGACTTGGCAACTCCTGCTCGAGTGCTTCATCACCAATCAATTGAACCTTTTGGCGCAGCGTCATAACCGCGGGTTCTTGCATCCTTTCCACATCGTGCGCTGCATGTAATGAAGCCGTGCCATCCAGGAGCATGACTGCGATCATGTACTGCATATTGATGTCAGGCATACTGCGATTATTGGTAATCTCCGCGCCGGACTTAAACACTCTCACCACTACTTTATCAACGTCTGTCGCCTTGAACTTGTGCTCTTGCATCAAATCATAAACCGAGTCCAAAGGAGCTTGAATAGGGCTACCGACGGTCCACCTCTTAATATTCGTATTAATGATTTCGTATGTTTCTCCCAGACCCTTGATTAAAAGTTCAGGCTTAACGGTTGACCCCATAGCAAAAAAGAAATTATTTGGTCCGCCAAATGGATCGTCAATACCAGACATACCAGAGGCGACCATGGTTGCTGCGGCTGCGCCATTACGAGCGGGCAGCCCACCAAACTGAAAGGCTTTTTCTACATGCTGTGAATCGCGGGCGTAGTTAGACAAACCACTCGCTTGCTGGGTTGTATAGGACAACACAAAACGAACCTGCTTGGCACTAAGATTAGCCAAAGCAGCGCACGCTGAAGCCGCCCCAAACATCGGCCCAAAACTATGCGTACCATGCCCTAATCTAGCGAAAGCATAGTCACCTAGCGCGTAGGAAATGCGGCAATTAATGTCATAACCCAGTGCGACCGCGCGCAGCAACTCAACACCGCTCGACTTTTCAAACTCGGCCATAGCCAAAGTTGCAGGAACAACTCCCGCCCCTGGATGGGTAAGAGAGGCGGCATGAGAGTCATCGGTCTCATCCGCATGCGCAAGCATCCCACCGGCCAGGGATGCATTAACTACCGTGGTGACGATTCGAGTGCCTGGAATACATGACTGAGGTGTACCGCCTTGCATGCGAATGTATTGGATTGCCTTCTCGCCTGCTAACAACTGCGTGCCGGAGATCATTGCCGCCAACGTATCTAGGAAATGATGTTTACTTGCTTCGACGGCCTCCTCGGGCATAGTCCGGCGCACTGCGTTGGCAATGTAATCAGAGACCACTAAAGTAACTGGTGAAATTTCTGTTGTATCGCCTATTTTCTTGTCAGAGGCTAGGGCTTGTCTGGTAACCAAAATGTTAGTCGACAGAGTCGAATAAACCACACTTTTTAAAAGCTTACGCCGACGAAAGTCATGAACTTTCAAAATATTGGCCATACCGAGTCTCCTGTATCAAGGCGTCTAAAAATCCCAGATTTAAACGAACACTACCCGCCATTGAGCGCTACACTCGGACGAGGAGAAACGTCTAAAACCAAACAAACCAAATCATGAGGAAAGAGCGTGAATAAAAAAAATAATTTTCTTATGCATAAGTTACTCAAGCTGGTAACCAGCACATATGCCGCAATAGTTTGTTTGTTTACTGTATGTACAAGCTTTGCGCAAGATTATCCAACTAAACAAATAAAATTCATCATTCCGTTTTCTGCAGGAACGACAACCGATGTCATCGGACGCCTGTATGCTCAGAAATTAGGTGAAGTACTAGGCCAAACAGTTGTTGTGGATAACAAAGCCGGTGCCGGTGGCAATATCGCCGCGGAATATGTTGCTCGCTCAGCGCCCGATGGATATACGATAACCTTCTCGACCAGCGCCACTCATGCGACAAATCCTGCGCTTTATTCGCAAATTTCATTTGATCCGATTAAAGACTTCACGCATATTGCTCTCATGGTGTCCGCACCAAATATGTTGGTCGTAAATAAAAAAATACCAGTAAACAATATGGCAGAGCTGATTGCGTACGCGCGAGCCAATCCCGGCAAACTCACATATATCTCGGCTGGATCTGGAACCTCGCCGCATATGGCTGGCGAATTGCTGAAGATCATGGTCGGTATCGATATTCAGCACATTCCTTACAAAAATATTACGCAAGGAATGACAGATTTGCTTGCAGGTGAAGTCTCGATGACGTTTTATCATGTGCCCGTCATCTACAACTACGTCAAATCAGGGCAACTTAAGGCGATAGGTGTCGCCACCGTCGACCGCAGCCCCATTGCTCCTGAAGTACCCCCAATCGGTGACACAGTCATTGGCTATGAAATGCGACCCTGGTGGGGGCTTTCAGGACCAGCGGGTATGCCCAAAGACATTGTAGAAAAACTCTATCAGGCGACAACAACTGTTTTGAGTGACCCTGGCATTCAGAAAAAATTTGTCGAGCTTGGCATGATTATTACTCCGATGTCACATGAACAATTCAATACTTTCACGGTTTTGGAACTCGACAAGTGGAGCAAAATTGTGCGTCAGTCGGGCGCTAAAGCCGATTAATTAATCAATCACTCAACGACGCTCATTATGACTAAGAAGCAAGATATGTTGTTACCGACCACCGTAGTTGGAAGTTACCCACAACCGGACTGGCTCGTTGACCGCGAGCTACTCTCAAAAGGTGTGCCGCGAACTCGAATGCACGATTTATGGCGAGTGCCTGCGCCCTATCTCCAACAAGCGCAAAACGATGCAACAATTCTCGCCATCCGAGATATGGAACGTGCTGGAATCGACATCATTACGGACGGAGAAATCCGCAGAGAAAGTTACTCAAATCGTTTTGCCAATTCATTGGAGGGCATTGACGATAAAAATCCAGCAATCGTCGTAACAAAAGCAGGAATTGAAACTCCTATACCGCGTGTCGTCGGAAAAATAACACGCACGCACGCAGTCGAGGTTGAGGACTTAAAGTTTCTCAAAGCGAACACTGAACATCAGTGCAAAATCACATTACCCGGTCCTTTTACCCTCGGTAAACAAGCAAAAGACGAGTATTACCATGACGAAGAAGCCATGGTGATGGACTTTGCCGCCGCGGTGAATGCCGAAGCACTTGCATTACAAGCCGCCGGCGCCGACATCATTCAGTTTGACGAACCGTGGTTACGACAAGACCCTGATGCTGCTAATCGCTACGCGGTTAAAGCTATCAATCGTGCCCTGCAAGGACTGACCATTCCAACGGTTGTGCACTTATGCTTTGGCTATGCCGCAGTCGTTAAAGGCCAGAAGCCAACAGGGTATTCCTTTCTCCCTGGCCTAAGCGATTCGATCGCACAACAAATATCTATCGAAGCAGCACAGCCAAAATTGGATTTAGGCGTCTTGAGTGATTTAGCCGGCAAGAAGATCATGCTTGGTGTGTTGGATTTAGGAACGCATACGATTGAAACCGCGCAGCAAATTGCCGAGAGAATACGTGCGGGTTTGAAATTTGTACAGGCAGAAAATTTAATTCCAGCACCAGACTGTGGAATGAAATACATGCCTCGTGATGTAGCTTTTGGAAAACTGCGCTCGCTCGCTGAGGGTGCAAAAATAGTCCGAGACGAACTGACAAATTAACTCTATTTCAAGCTACGCGGAGCGCGACGATGGGCCTGAAGAACTGGTTAATATTTTTAACGATATTAGTATCATCAAGCATCGTTAATGCACAAACGAACATCAAAGCTGTTCGCAACGGTATCCCACAGCCTCGTGACGAAATTTTAGTCCTGCGCAAACACCAACTGCGTCTAAACGGGCATCGTGCATTCTACGAAGCGAGTCGGGACAACGTTTGGCCTTACTTTGAACGCATTGGAGCAAGGGTGGTCGGCCAATGGAAGGTCATGGAGACGGAGCATCCCGCAGCGCCACAAACAGAATACGTCTATCGGCTCGTGCGTTATGCCAGTCTTGAGCACTGGAAAGCTACGCGACCACAAGGTGCCATCGGAGGCGATGGTCCCGCAGCGGATCAGGACAAAGTAGGCCGAGATGCCCGAGCTGCAATTGAAATCAACTCACCTGGCGCATACTTCTTAACAGGCGCAATGGCGCAAGGAGGGCCATACTTCACGCCAGCCCTAGACGAAAAATACGAACTCGTCAACACACAAAACCAGAACCAATCGCCATCACTCGAAATTCCTTACAGAATGGATGTTGCGCAGCCAGGTGAAGAAATTGTCGTGATGACGCTGCAACGCATCAAGAAAAATAGCTTCGCCGAGTTTACGAAACTTACGAGTCATGACATCTGGCCGTGGCAAGAAAAACTTGGCGCTCGTCCGATTGGACAATGGCAAGTAACTTACCCAATGCAGGCAGGCGGTGATAACGATGCCCGTGGTGTTCGACTCTTAAGCGGTGCGAGTGACGAATATGACGAAGTCATCACCTTGGTGCGCTACGCGAGCCGAGCGCATTTAGACGCGATGTCACCAGCATTGGCCGTCAAAATGGGCGGAAACGGCCCAGATTGGAGTGCATGGCAGGATGCGCTCAAACGACAGCAAGCGCTGACCATCAGTACCAAAACGGAAATCATGCTTGGTGATCTGTATCAAAGTCCACCTAGATTTCTACCCGGCACAGCAGAACAATTCCGACGCTTACCTTAAGAGGCATGGGTTAATGATATGTGCACAGCATCGAGAAACTAATAACGAGGAAGAACTAACGTGCGAGTGCTGATCTATTGGTTTCGTAATGACCTGAGGCTAACTGATAACCTGGCATTTTCACAAGCCTGCGCAGACGCTGATTGCCTTGTGCCCATATATGTTTTTGACTCGCCACAGGACTCAAAAACTGAATGGGGGTTCAACCGAGTTGGAGGCCATCGCCAAGCATTTTTAAGGGAGTCGCTCGACGATTTAAGACGTCAGCTTAAAAAATTAGGTTCTGATCTGTATGAATTTCACAGTGATATAGCAAGCGTCATACCTTCCTTGGTAGCCACCCTCAATGCAAAAGCAGTGTATTGCGAGCAAATTGAAGCACCCGAAGAAATTAACGAATTAGGTCGTCTACGCGCCCTAAATATTAACGTTAAGCAATTTTGGCAATCGAGCATGCTTGACCTCAGCGATTTACCTTTTGAGGTAACAGCAATGCCCGACGTATTCACAACGTTTCGGCAAAAGATAGAGAAATCGAATATTAGATTCTCCAAGCCGTTGCCAAAAGTTACCGCAATCCCAGCCTTACCAAGTACTCAAATAAATCAAAACCTAGCAGATCGTAAGAAAACAGAGAGCCCAACTAAATCTTTTACGGGGGGAGAAACGGCTGCTCATATCCATATCAATCAGTATTTTGAGCGCCGTCTGCCAGATACTTACAAGCTAACTCGCAATCAACTTATCGGTATGGACTACTCAAGTAAGTTCTCACCCTGGTTAAGCACGGGCTGTGTTTCAGCAAAGTCAATCGCAGCGAGACTAAACCACTATGAATATCAGCATGGCGCGAATGACGGTACCTACTGGCTATGGTTCGAATTACTTTGGCGTGATTATTTTCGCTTTCTGCATTTCAAGTATGGATTAAAACTGTATCGCAAGACAGGTTTAAGCGAACAACCAGCCAATAGCTTGGACCCGGTGCTATTTGATCGGTGGCGAAGAGGCAATACAGATGAAGAATTAATTGATGCAGGCATGATAGAACTCAATGCCAGTGGCTACCTGTCAAATCGCTTAAGACAAGTTGTCGCAAGCTACTGGATTCACAACCTCAAAGGTGATTGGCGGGCTGGAGCAGCCTGGTTCGAATCGCGCTTGATCGATTACGATGTTTATAGCAATCAGGGTAACTGGCTCTACATTGCTGGCCGAGGAACTGACCCGAGAGGCGGCAGAGCATTTAACATCCTTAAACAAACGAATGATCACGACGCTGATGGTAGTTATAGAAGACGCTGGCTAACAAATCCTGATGGTCTTCTAAATCACTCCTCTAGCTAAGCGGCAATTTCGGCGTACTTTCTAACTTCACCAAGGTATTATCTCGCCCGAATAGCTAAGAAAACTCCCTGAGGCCTCCTTGCCCAAACCTCTAATCACTTCAAACATATCGGCAACTGCCTCTTTCGCAGGCCGACCAATTTGTTGGCCACGAAAGGGTTTGGATAAATTGGAGTCAACTGTTCCAGGATGCATCGCAGCCAATATGATGTTCGGTTTTGTTCTAGCTAATTCGATGGCTGCAGTCTTAATTATCATGTTCAGTGCGGCTTTCGATGCGCGGTAGCTATACCAGCCGCCCAACCGGTTATCGACAATGCTGCCAACCTTAGCTGATAAAGTCACCATGACACTACCCTGTGGATCTAGTAACTTCGAGAAATACCGAAGCGTTAAAGCAGGACCAATGGTATTGACCTGCATTATCTGCCCAAGTTGCGCCGCGTTGAGATCATCCAGTTTTTTTTCCGGCATAAAGCGATCTGAATACAAAACGCCAATCGTATTAATGATGAGTTGAAAAGGCGCATGCTCGGTCAAAGACGCTGCGCAAGTTTCAATCGATTCAGGCCTAAGATAATCAATCGTGAAAACACTCTGACGACCTATCCCTGTTACTGCGATGCAATCGGGATGATATTCGAATAAATCCATAAATGCGTTACCAATGGCTCCCGAACTACCGATAATCAAGGCACGATATGGTTTAGAAAATATTCCCATCTTGAAGCATAAGGTCTGACATTACCGAAAAAGTTCATTTGAACCATATCATTGCATATAAGCATCAAACTAGCGGTATTTATCTATTAAAAACTCCGTAATCCGAGCATATTTTCAACTACATGGACTATAGGTGTGGATCAGATCTCATCTGGATTCAATTTCTGATAGATTTTTAATCTTTCCATCGAAAAAACACACAAAAAGTCATTCTTAAGCTGTTTGAATATTAGTGATCGTTTTAGCCTCACAAAAATCAGCTTCTCTGAGATGATAACGAGGCAAAGGATTCCCCTTAATAGTCAAAATCAACTCGTCTGTCCCGTCGCACAAGAGGACACTCGGCAACAAGGCGTCGCCTTGGGTCCACCGTCGAGCGTTTACCTCGACCTGATGAAATCCCTCAACAAGTTTAGGATTATTTGACCCGATTGTGATTTTGAACGATGCATCTACAGAGTGCGCTGTCAAGCCAGTAACACAAAATCCCAATTGCCTTTCATCGCTTGATAGCCCCAGTTGGCACGGACTAGAACTCCGAGATTTCAATCTTAAGACTCTCGTCCCTGCTGGAACTCTGAACATATAAGACTGTGGAATGAATTCATAGGGATCAATGCGAAGGCCGTCCGCGAGCAGATGCAAGTCTGGTTCAGTTACTACACAGTCTGTGGGGATATTTGATAGCAAGCTGCTAAAAATAGCCTGAAGCCGAAAATCTTGACGCGTTGAAATATGCGGTAAGCACTTGTCAGTCCAATCAACTGCTTTTTGCTCGGGGTAAATCGAAATGAAATCGTCGACATTGTAGAAACTGCCTCGATTACCGCATTCTGCATAACTTTCAGACCACGCCCCCTCCGCAAGTATGCAATGATGCTCACCAAGGTCAATATGATAATACTCAATTTCTTTAGACCACTGCTCTTGAATTATGGTCACGCCATTTACTAGCAAACGGGCATCAACAAAATACTCACCGATTTTCATAGAATGACCTGGAGATACCCAAAGATCTCGCTTAGGCAGACCTTCACCCAGCGCAGCGGCTCGTATAAGTACTGGTGATTTACGTTTTGGGACAAAATAACCGAAACGTTTCTGCTTACCAATCCATTTAATCGGCACGAATCCTCCAGTTAACGTGGTAACTGAATCACCAACAGTTAACTCTTCAATTGGAATCGATCCTCGTTCTGTCTCTATGAGCGTACCAATTAAAAAACAATTTACAATTCCGGTCTCATTAAAGCCTGGTAGAGATGACCCAGGTGCACCTGGCGATGAATAGCCACCAACTACCCATTCCGTACCTGTGAAAACAACGGGGTAAGAGATACCCGACACAGTAACGTCCCCCCCATATGTACCTGAAATCGTAGGTGATGAGACATCCGAAGGTATTAGCTGTACGGAATCGCTTGGCGTTAAAGTGAGGTTTGTGCCAACTAAACTATATGTTTGCCCAGGAACAGGAGTGGTTGAAAACTGCAAGTTATCCAAAGTAGTCGGCCCGAGACCAGAATAAATAGACGCTTCGAAGCTACCTGTCCAATATGTGATCGACATGGTTTTTAGTTCCTTTATTATTAGATTTAGCTAACAAGTAACCAGGTCAAGTAAAATACGAAGCAAGGCTGATTTAAGGCGCTACAAAACTTGCAAAGTTTTGACCTACAACTTTTTCTTATCTTAACCCAAAGCAATCAAGGCTTTCCGCATTGCCGTTACAGTCCAAGGCAGGCTGGTAACGCCCTTAAATTAACTGATTTTTGTGACAAAAACCTCTATTGACCTTCCTTTAGAATCAGAGTTTTGGAGAAAACTACTCCATATTCTAAAAAACCTCAATGAATTCTTGACTCCTTTTTGACCTGAAACCCCAGTTAGTACGAATTTGACCTAGCCTCTGCAGTTCAAAATCTAGCCGAAAATTCATTCCGTGTCAGGCTCTGCAAAGAGCTCAACGTTCGCTAGGTTATCGTCCCTGAAAAAGGCGGTCGTTAAAGGTAGGATTTTTTGAATGTGAGAGGGAGTTCTGCATGAAAAAGTTGAGATACACCGATAGCCAGATCATGAGCGCCTTAAAACGCCAGGAATCCGGCGTAGTCGAGCCAGACCTTTGCCGAGAGCTTGACATCAGTAGTGCTACGCTCTACAAGTGACGAGCCAAGTACGGCGGCACGGATACATCGATGATGGTCCGAATGAAGGGGCTCGAAGAAGAGAACCTAGGGCTCAAGCGTATTTATGCCGAAGAACGGATGAAGGCGCAGATCGTAGCAGAGGCATCTGCAAGAGCGCTGCGATGACTAATGGGCGGTGCAGAATGCGCGGAGGCAAATACACTGGCAGACCGGTGACGCACGGGCAAGAGACTAAAGCGCCTGAGGCAAATTGACAAAAGGAAAAGAGGTGCCAGCTCAACTGGCAAAGCTGGCTAGCTTATCGATATAGAATCGTACGCTACAGCGCGGTTGCTAGGCTCTTGGCATGGTGGTCTGATCAATCTAGCAGGTACGGCGGTTAGCTGCACTTTTGATTGCCGAACTCTTTGATTGCCGAACTCGTATGATACGAGGTTCAGTTTAGACAACAACCTGCGCTCACTTACGCTCAGGCAGCAATGTTCACGCAACGTTTAAAAAAACGGTTCAATAAGCGGCTAAAGCTGAGGCGACATCAATGCTCGGCCGAACCACGGGAAGCGCCTGAGATTGCTTTATCATCCCGCACCTCGGTATCACTGAGATGATAACGCGGTAGCGCGCGTCCTTTGATGGTAAGCGTCATATTTTCAGAGTCAACGCCGAGCAGCATATTTGGCAAGAGAGCGTCGCCTTGCGTCCAGCGATGTTGAGTGCCTTCTGCACGATGAAAACCATCGAGCAGTTGTGCGTAATGGGGCTCGACCACGATTTTGACCGTACCGTCTTCAGACCGAGCCGTCAGACTCTGAACACAGAAGCCGAGTTGCCTTTTATCAGTGGACAGTCCTAACTCACAAGGAGAACTCGTTCTGGACACAAGCCGCAAGACTTGCGTGTTAGCAGGAATTCTGAACATAAACGCGTGGGGCACAAACTCATACGCATCCAGTCGTTTGCCATCTGCCAGGAGATGTAAATCTGGATCCGTAGTGACACGGTCTTCGGGAATTTGCCCGAGCAACGTCTTAAAAAGTGCAGGGTGTCGCGGGTCTTTAAAGTCAGCTACGTGTGGCAGACATTTTTCTGGCAAAACCTGGGCTAAGTGATTAGGATGCGTGTCGTAGAACTCATCAGCGTTATCAAAAATTTTGCGGTTGTCGTTACATTCCAGATAGCTTTCAGACCAAGCGCCCTCGGCAAGTATGCAATGGTGTTCGCCTAGGTCAATGTGATAGTACTCAATCAGATCAAACCGCTGTTGCTGCGTGATGGTGACGCCGTTGACCAGCAAGCGGGCATCGACCAAGTGCTCACCGATTTTCATCGAGTGACCAGCCGAGACATGGAGGTCACGTTTGGGCAGACCATTGCCCAGCGAGCCCATATGAAAGCACACAGGCGAGGCGACTTTAGATGCGAACTGCCCGATGAATTGCTGAATACCAACCCATTTTATAGGGACGTTTTTACCAGAGAGCGTTGGCAGGAGGTCACCAATTTTTAGGTCTTCGACCGCTACTTCACCTCGGACGGTCAGGATAAGGGTACCGGGAAGATAGCAAGCGTATAAAGTACTGAAATCGGGTGCCCCAGTGGGGGCAACGTAGGGATCAACTGAAGTACCGAAAATTCCGGCACCGGAATACGGATAGGCAGCAAACACCATACCATTCGTCGCGCCAAAGTTGTCATATAAGTTGTCACCGCTATTAGTGTAAATCTTGGTAACGGCACCATTAAGATTTGGATCCTGATACTGCAAATATAGTATCTGGTTACTACCGTTATGAAAGGCATTTACTTGCAATTGATATGCATTAGCATCGTAATTGACCTCACTAGGTACGGCAGCCTGAATTAGAACATTGCTTGAATCAGTATTAGCCGGAGTAATCGTTGTTACTTCACCGGCAGCTGTTGTTGTTTGAAAATAAACACTATCCACCAGAACGGTACCATTGCCGGTGTTAGGATCCCTTAAACTGTAATTAACGGTAAAGGTACCAACTATCGATGTATACGTGCCGCCATTTGCCGACGGATCAGCCGGATTGTAAGATTAGTTTTGCGCAGTGTATTTCACCGTATAAGTTACGATATTGTCACTCATTGCAGAGCCCTAAAACGTCACGTAAAACATTATTCTTACATGATCTTGAATTACATTCAATTAAAAAATGTCAACACTTTAAAACTGAAGTAGCCCCCTGATTCACAGTACCGCGGGTATTCCCTAAAATGTGTTATGGCGTTACACCCATGAGTACTAATGTGGGCTCAGCAAATAACACTAATCGAATAGAAGGCGTAACCGGAGTGCAGCGCCGAAGGCGATGGAGTCCGGGACAGACCCTTGAGTTGGTAAAACAGGCTTTCGCGGTGGGCATGACCGTGTCGATGGTCGCTCGACAGGCTGTGATTGATCTTGCAACGCTACTACATGCTCAGACGTGACGGTCGTCTTGAAACAGGGCTAGGAGAAGCACTGGCTGCCCAATGCTTAGCGATATCAGGTCGTGAGGCAGTTGGCGAGCTTGGAGGCTTGAGTTTTCCGGAGCAGATTGAGTTAGACTCGGTGTAGCTGCAGGTTGACCTCTGGCACGAGGGCTCTAAGGTCATTACCAACTCGTAAGATGCCTAATTGTTCCTGCACCCCCAAACCCTGCCCCCAAGCCTACGTCGGCAAGGTGCTATTGCTGTCACCCATCGTTGATGCGTTTTCAAGCGGTGAGATGGCAATCAACTTCGTACCACCAAGACCACGTCAACTGATAAAGCTGACTTAAGAAGGCGAGTACTTGGTAGCGAAACACTGCGAGATCTACGTTGGCGAGCTTGTATTGCAAAGCAAACCTGAGAGTGTTGCGGCTCTAGCCAAACTGACTTGCTGTGGCCTGACTGTCGTCAAAGACTCAGGGCATATGTCGCTAAAAGATTATGTCGAAGCGGTATTGATGAGATGATTTACCAAATAACAACTAGTTTTCAGACCTATTCAATAGCACTTTAAAAAGTCTGTTTAGGATACTTTTTGGACACCGAGCAATCGCATCAATATTAGCGCACAGACAACCATTTGATTTTGGTGGGCGGTACAAGTTTCGAACTTGTGACCCCTGCCGTGTGAAGGCAGGATTTAGGGTGTATTAGCATCCATCAGAGTTTTACTGAACAGTGTTTTACCTATAAAAATAGTCCTTTCTAATCCATCGTTGCTCGCTGTAAAATATCCGTACGAAATCCGTACGCATAAGTACCTCATGGCAAACAAAATAGACAGCAAGACAAAGCGTGAACGACTAACAGCACGGCGAGAGCCTTACTGGGCGACACTCGAAAAATATGTGGCACTCGGTTATCGAAAACCTGAGACCGGCACAGGCACTTGGATAGCGCGGCGGCGCAACGAGGACGGCAAGAGCCTGTATCACGCACTCGGTACGCATGAGTCCTTTGACAGCGCAGCGAAAGCGGCTCGCGAGTGGTTGGCACTCTCCGAAAACGGGATTGATACCACCCCAATTACCGTAAAAGCCGCTACAGACGCTTATGTGCTTGCGCTTGAGGACAAAGGCCGCACCGCTACGGCAAAAGATGCCCGAGGTCGCTTTACACGCTTGGTGGATAACGCCTCTATTGGACGTGTCTTGCTAGCCAAGCTTACAAGCTTGCAGGTACGCAAGTGGCTCAACGATCAAATCAACAAAGATGACGACGCCGACGATGAGGAAATCCGTCGGTCAAAAGATTCGGCAAATCGAAACTTAGCCAACCTGAAGGCAGCTCTTACCCATGCTCACGTCAATCGTATGGTCGGAAGCGACGACGCATGGGCTGTCGTTAAACCCTTTAGTCAAGTTGGCGCTCGTCGCAAAGATGCCTTTTTGAGCATGGAGGCTCGCACCGCCCTGCTCACAGCGTGCCCAGCCGATCTCGCGATGCTAGTCCGTGCCGCCTTACTCACTGGCGCACGTCCGGGAGAGCTCGCAACGCTCACAGTGGCTGATTTCAATAAAGCGCAGGGTGTCATCACATTACGGGGCAAGACCGGCTTGCGAACGGTGGCAATTTCCACAGCTGCCTCTAATTTCTTTGCTGCGGCAAGTCAGGACAAGACGCCTGCAGCGCCATTGTTGGCGACAAGCTACGGGCAGGTTTGGAACAAAGACAGCTGGAAAAAACCCTTTAGAGATGCCGTCACTCGCGCCAAATTACCAGGGGGCGTAGTGTTGTACTCGCTTCGGCACACTGCCATATCTGAAATGATTATGGGGGGCATGGATTCTTTCATCGTTGCTAAACTGACTGGCACTTCAGTCGCAATGATCGAAAAAAACTATGGCCATCTGAGCCACGACGTAGTCACAGCTAAGCTTGATAAAGTGCGGATGATGAACTAACACTGGTTCAAAAATAGGTTAATAAAAATGGCTGTTAACGCCACAGGGTATTGATCCAAATTTGATAAGGGCTTTGGGCGAGCGACTTTTACGTTACAAAGCTTGGTACTAGATAGCGAAGTGCACCAGATTGAATATCCAATTCCGCAACAAACCGGCGCATACCAATATACAGCCTCTGATCGTCTGCGCTCAGCACTGAATTGTTAGGATAGAGACGAGACCACCCGCAAACACTTTTAGACATGTCGAGGATAGTTCGGCAAACAATATTTTGTTTGACTTCGACAACACTAAGGCCCAAGGTGATCAGCAGAGATCCAGAATTTCGTTCGGCTACCAAATACGGTGCGCCACCAAGGTCAAGTACTGTTATCGCAGCCCAACCACTATCATCTTTATTCTTTTCAAGCCGAAGAAGTGATCCTTGAAAGGTTGCCATATGGTCACACCCTTCGACTGCATGGAGATTGCCTTGCCAGTAAAAAAACTGAAGGACATTATGATTTGAAATCTTGTATATATCGAACCCATCACTGGAGTACCAGTAAAGCTTGCCGCCAAACTCGCCTCTGTAATACCCAACAATCCAACCATCTGAAACTTGAATTGACTTGAAGTTGTAAGTTTCCGTCTCAGATATTCCTCGAGAACCCTTAGGCTCAAACAGAGGAAATGGTGGTGCGCAAACGGGGCGCAGTCGGCTCTCCACGATCGGATCAAACATTTCAGCGCAAATGTGTCCGTTGTCCATATAGACTCGCCATTGCACCTGCGATTGATTGGTACTCGTAAACCAGTCGCGACAGCCCTCGCAATCGTGATCGGCCGGCGGTTCTACCTCAATCCATCGTGAAACATCTATCGGATAAGTTTCAGTAGCCAACGAACATTCCTATCAAAATAATTGATGCGACTCACCTTATCAGGCCTTTCTGAATCGCTACTGGTTGTGCGCCAGAAATCTGCTGGAGCCATACAGCCACCAACTCTAGCTGCCCAGATGCAACACCAATACTGCCATCACAAGCAATTAATTCCCCGCACCCCAAGGGAAACTCGAAAGCGCTATCGTCTATGGCTCGCCAATCCTTAACCCGATGCTTTTTTACATATTGCTGAATCTCGTGCCAACGGGCGAACTTACCAACGTGCGCCTCTCCTGTTGCGCCGATAACTTGGTCTGCAAGCTCTGCCGGAAGCTTTGCCAGATACTCTTCTTCAGAAAAATGAAATCGCCAACTTGATGAAATGACAATATTGACGGAATACGGCCTTAGTGCTTCAGCCAAGCTTGCTCCGTGAATAAATAAAGCGGACGGCTGTGCCAAAGTCGGATGTAGTACGCCATCGAAATCAAGGAAAAGTGTTTTTTTACTCATGAAGTCACTTAAGGAATTTCCTGCTAATTAATTGCCTGCGAAAACTTCACAAACTAAGACCCCACTATCAAAACAAACAAACCGTATTAAAGCCTGTTCGTTGCTTCATTCTACAAAGCAACCAGTGCCAACTGCTTAGCTGCCTCAGCAGCAAACTTCACGATGTACGGCTCTTTGGCACCGAACACACTAAGTGTCGCCGAACGTGCCTTACCTATCTTCTCGATTGTTTCCGCATGCATAAGCCTCCGAGCAAAGCGTTGAATATCTTCCATCATCGCCAGTACCGATGCATCCTCCAACCGCCCATCTATGGTTTTAATGTAATCGTCGCCTTTCTCAAACCAACGACTGCCCGGTGTCTCTAACCCTATCGCAATAAAAACAGCCCTTGCCCAAACATCATCCCATTGAGTCGCAAACTTGAGATATGGCTGCGATTGACCGTGCCCGTCGCAACTTCCACAGAAGGCCGTTGAAACACGGGCAAGCGGCCATGCCTTTACTAGTAGTGCGATACCCACATCCAAGGCGTCATAGCCTAATTCGTCGTGCTCGCGTAGGTACGTGGATGGGCATACGCTTAACTTAGTACCCCATACGGTGTTGCGGTAGCTTGACCAGCTATAACCCTTGAATGTTTTCTGGTAGGCGGGGTCACCCATAAAGCCCCAGTTTTGAGGGATCGATAGGATGCATTCAACGACCCGCAACTGCTCAACTTCAGGAACAGCGAACTCGATCCGTGCGACGCGCTCTGCGCGACCTGACACTCTTGTGACGCGCAGGCCAGCCACCATTTCCAGCACAATCAAGTCGTCTGGATGCGAACCACTACCCAACCAAACGCCATCTTGGTCATGAAAGGCAAGAAACCCCCTACGCAACAAAGATTCACAAAGCAGCGAGTCACCCGACAAACCCGATGAAGCGAGTTGCTTGTAAAACAATAAGGGGATTTTTTGTTGACTATTCCCTCTAGAACTAGTCTCGTCGGTTAAAAGTCTACCGTGCCAAATTTTCGATTCTTTCAACACATCTTTTAACGTTTGACCCCAACGATTCTCCATATCAAGATCAATGCCGTTAAACATGACTTGACATACGAGAGTAGTATTTTTAGCTTGAATTGCCTCCCATATCGGATGATCTATGCCTTCAGGGTGTCCACTCACTATGAGTGTCGCTCGAATTTCATCCCTGAAACTGCCGCCTTCCACTAACAAATACATACAAGATGTATCGGTTGAAATTAAGCATTGGAGCCGATCCAGTGCTGATCGAATTTCCTTCCGTGGCATCTCGGTATTCGCTTTTAAAATAAGCAACGTAGCAGCGGCACCTGTAACGTCTACCCCAACTAGTGCTGGGTGAGCTAAGGCTGCGTTTACAGCATCCACTGCGCGATCAGAACCTCTGCCAATGCCTACTCCGATCGCGACGGGTCCTTTTTGCGTGAAAACGTCTTCAAGATCACGGAAGTCAAAAGCTAAGAACCCAGTTTCTAAGGGGGCTCTAGCCAAGCCTGCACACGCTAAATTTAGAAAATTAGACGTCTTTGTAAAATCAGACCCCCATTGCTGAGCTTTAACCAGCTTATCTTGAGGCACCAGAAAAAGACTATCAAATAAATCTGTATCCACGTCATAAGACTCAGATCTCGTAACTCCTATTCCAATAGTCAAAAGGTTAATACCACTAGACACGCGTCCAACGTGGTTGAATAATTCTGGGTCAAAAACCCCCATAATGATGACTAAGTGAGCGCCGAGCAAATCAGCCGCGATCGACTCGTTGGTGAAGTGCGAATGGTTATAAAAGACAAAGCGCACACCTTCGATGCCTTCGGTCATCATAAGTTCTACCGCCGCCGAGCCTTCTTCACCGATCGCAACCACTTTGACTACCGAATTATGGTGGACGGTGGCGTTCAGAGTTTCTTTATTGGCACTAGTCATATTGACTACCTTGCTCTCAACTTTTGACCTAACCGCACATATGCTTTAAAAATTTCCATTCCTTAGCGTACCCTCGATCAAACGAATGTGTACTGGCAATATGGCAGACACAGCATTTCCTTTTTGTACAGTCGGTAAAAGCGCTTTCGATTTTGTTAGATGTGCGATTAAATATTACACACGATATCAGTCTCATGGTGTGAGCCTCTCTTGAGATACGACTCCCAACATACAACACTTATTTCGGTGACGACTCTAAGTGCTGCTCTGCGCCTTGGTCCAGTCAATTACTTCGCACGCAGCCGGTGTTGCACGGCAGCTGCCAATCAAGCGTTCCACCCCACATTGCCATCGGCAGTGGGGATGTCCTTTTGAAAGGACATTTTTTGACGCAGGTTTAGAATGCCTGCCGGAGCCAGCCGGAAATCAAATCTAGCTGCGCAGATGCAACACCAATACTGCCATCGCAAGCGATTAATTCCCTACAACCCGAGGGAAACTCGAAGGAGCTATCGTCTAAGGCTCGCCACTCCTTAATCCGATGCTTCTTTATGTACCGCTGAATCTCGTGCCAGCGGGCGAACTTACCAATGTGCGCCTCTCCTGTTGCGCCAACCACTTGACCCGCAAGCTCTGGTGGAAGTTTTGCCAGATAGTCTTCTTTAGAAAAATGAAAGCGCCAACTTGATGAAATGACGATATTGACGGAACATGGCCTTAGTGTTTCAGCCAAGCGTGACCCATGAATAAATAAGGCCGACGGCTGTGCCAAAGTCGGATGTAATACGCCGTCAAAGTCAAGGAACAATGTCTTTCTATTCATGAGTTGTTACTGCGTTTCTTTTGATCCGTCTTGTGTGTCTCAATGCAATTCTTCACAAAGGGGATCAGGCGCCTTGGCATACCTTCCGGCATTTCGATATTGGCTTTGTATCGAGCAAGCAAGCCTAGCAGTTTTCAACGGATGCCAACAATCTTGGCCAATTGCCTCATCTGCGCTGATGATAAAGACGCGATGGATGTGTTTTCTGCTTCTTGTTTTAAGCTAAGTGGCTGAGCCAGTTCGTCAGGTGCCCTCTTTATTCGTTGCAAGAGGATTTCGCCCAGTCTACCCATTTTCTTAAGCTCCTGCTGCCTGTTGAGTTTTAATATCGTTTGATTTTTTAGCCACATCTCTTTTATTTTTTGTTGATGGTCTTCTGTTGTTTCAATCTTCCCGGCCATCAATTCGCGTGTATATCGTCCACTGCCTACGCAAATAAGTCTTATCGTTTGTTCTCTGTAGCTACTTAGAGCACCACGTCTATCTTTTGGCACAAAATAAAGTCTTGAGACACCCACACCCCATGAGCCGTAATTTGTCACGTTCGCTGTAAAACCTGTATAGCGCTGTGCGGACAGACATTTAATTAGCTCAGCTTTAAGGCGAAAGGCTTCGGCGTTAAAGTAAGGTTGGGCGCAAAGCGCTCTGCCTAATGTACCGATCGTATCGTGAAGAGTGTCAGGCGCTCCGTCGTCTTGAGAGAATTTGGACATAATTGTTGCGAACCAACCCGTAACCAGTGCCATGTATCGATGATAGAGGCTAGGTGTCTCACTCGATGAGACAGCTCACGAAGTAAATTAGCTTAGCTCGCGTAAAAACTAGAACTAGGGGTCGCTAGTATGGATGAAAACTGGATGGAGAGGGTCTCCGAGCTGATACAGGCTAAGCAGTTCGGTCAGGCTATCATAATACTGAAAGCAACCATTGCCGAAGATCCGACCAATTGGAACGCCTGGTACTTAATAGGACAGTGTTTTCGATACTTAAACGATTTTGACTCCGCAGTTGAGTGCTTGATACGGGCTCATCATTTTGCAACAGATCAGCGACCTTCAGTACTTTTAGCTCTTGGAATCGCTTATCAATTGCAAGGCGAACTAGATGAAGCCGTTAAAACACTGGAGAGTGCCCTATTACTAGACCCAAATCACGTGACAGCGTGCAACAGCCTGGCCCTCACCTATAAACGGTTGGAGCAGTATGAAAAATCCATAGAGACATATGAACGTGGTGTTCAGGCGCTTACGCGAAAATTCGTACAGAGCCTAGAAAATAACGCCAGTAATAAAATAATCAAACACCTCGACACGCCCTCAAACCTATGGGCCCAGTACGCTTCGTGGGGTGCGTTGTATCTGGTGCTCTCGATCTATCCCACTTCGACACGCCTTTTGCTCCCTACTAGCATTAGCGCGACCGAAGAAGAACGAAAAGAAACCCACAAAGGCCTGTACTGGACAGAGCAGCAAGCAGAAAATGGTGAGTGTTCTTGCTACGTCTTGCCCAACTTTTTTAATACGTACCGCGAGCATTTAAGGGGCAATAATCTGTACGCGACGCTGACCGCTAATCGAGGGCTAGTACTAGAACTTGTAGGTAGAAATGACGAGGCCGAGAAGCATTTTTACGAAGCTAGCTATTTTGAATCCTAATCAACAAAAAAATTCAAAGATATGAAATACGTCAACGGGTTTTTAACCCTCATCCTAGCCAGCGCGGGGTTGTATTTTTGGATTGCTCTCTACAGCTGGTGGAGAGTCAGTGCTGGTCGCCCGAGGAACACCAAGTCGACGAGTTCTTCGCGTATCACCTGGTTCGCCACTGCAGGCTGCCCGTAAGCGATAAGCACGCACCGTTCGGTAGCGTCCGTTATTCTTCTTTTTTTCGCAGCTGATCGATCAGATACAGCACCGACCGCTTAGGGTTCTGTGCAAATAACTCTTTCCAACGGCGTGGTGTTAACTCACCCATTTGCAGCGGTGGATGGTTTTTGACCCGTTGCAGCACATCCACCAGATATTCATACGGGTCAATATCGTGCAGCCTGCAGGTGGTGAGCAAGCTTTGCACAACACCGACATGCTCGGCGCCAGTCTCAGTCCAGCAAAACAGCCAATTTTTGCGGCCCATGGGAATCGCGCGCAAGGCACGTTCAAGGTGATTGGTGTCAATCGGTACATCTGGATCATCGAGATAGGCCTCAAGGCCCTCGCGGCGCTCGCGTGCATACGACAGCGCTGTGGTCAGCGGGCTACTGGGCAATAACCCCTGCGAATCGAACTGCTTTTGCACCCAGGTAAAGAATTTATTGACGAGCGGTTTTGCTTCACGCTGGCGAATGGCTTTCTTAGCCTCACTCGTGCGCTCTTTCTCGCGTAACCGTTCCTCAATCACATAGAGCTCGCCGATCATGTCGAGCGCCTGTCTTGCGCGCTCAGGCTCTATGTCTTGCGATTCAAAGAACTTTCTGCGTGTGTGCGCCCAGCACTGGGCGTGGGTGAGCCCCACTTTCTTGGCGTATTTTTTGTAAGCCGAATAGCGATCGGGGTAGAACTTGAAGCAGATCTCGTCGAGCTCGCCATAGATGGGCCAGAAGTACGCCGCCTTCATTTTGCCTGGACTTGCCACCCCGGCTTTTATTGGGGTTTCATCCATGCACTTGACTCGGCTCTGGAGTATCGAGTCAAACTGCGCATCAAAGATCGGCATCAACGCCTCAATCGTTTGCTGCATGAGTTGCGTCAACCACGGTCGACTTAACTTAAACCCTTGATCAGCCAATTTGCGATGTATGCGATAAAGCGGCTGGTGGTAGGAGAACTTATCGACTACAACGCCCGCTAAAAAGCTCACGTCAGCGCGACTGCCTTTAATGACGCCCTCGGGTGCTGGAATACTCACCAGTTTGCCTGTCTTGCGAAGCTTGAGCACGGGGCGCACGTACTTTGTGACCACGTAGCTGCCTGGGCGCTGCGCGAGGCGATACGTGATCTTCTCGCTGATCACCTCGAACTCGTCTTTGTTTAAACCCGTGGCGGTCACTGGATCAAGATAAATGGTTTCAACGGGGACTTTGCTCTCGTCAAAGAACAGCGCCGACTCATCGTTGCTTGATCCATCTTTAGGCTTGGTGTTGCGCTCGTGCTCAGCGATGCGAGTCTTTTTGCTAGCGGTCTGCTGTTCAGGCTTGGCCGCAAACTCTTCGCCTAAGCTTGATTGTCTCTCGGTCGAGACCACGAGGCGGCGTTCACTTTTTTGGCCAAAGATCTGGCGCTTAAACCATTCAAGTTGGTGGCGCAACTGAGCGATTTCTACGCCCTGATCATTAAACATTTTTGCAACGTTTTCTGGCGACAACGCAGCGACTTCAGAAGCTGAAACAGTGCGTGGATGAGAGGCCGTTTGCATAGGGTCTATTGTACTGTGAGCCGCATATTTATTGAGTTTTTTCTACTATTGTTGTTGCAATTTCTGCCGATGTTGTTGCTCTGAAGTAACGCTTTTTTATGCGTTTAATTTCGATACCTTCGAGCAACAATTTTAAGCCCGTCCAGTCCATCTCGCGGGTCTGAACGACGCTCCAATTGCTAATCAGGCGTCCCTCTTCTAAACGCTTAGACCAGATGCAAAACCCACTGCGATCCCAATACATGACCTTGATCTGTGTGGCGCGTCGATTGATGAAAGCAAACAAATGGCCGCTTAATGGATCTTTGCCCATCACGTTTCGAATCTTTGCATACAGCCCATCGTAAGACAGTCGCATGTTCACGGGTTCACCGTACACAAAGATTCGCACTTGCCCTTCGGGAAAGAACATCAGTGCCTCTTGATGGTCAGAACAATGCCCGCACCTAATTCGAGGCGTAACTCCACACCAGTCCCCGGTGTAACTGAAGCGGTGGGTTCATTAGGCTCACGCGTCTGAGCGATCGCAAAAGACTTAATTGATCCTGCGTCAATGAACGTCGCGCTCGATTGGTGCGGCACAACCCAATTATTTGCACCCAACTCTGCCAAACGCTCGCGTCGATTGTAAAAAGTTGATATATTCAACCGACGTTGACGACAGAATTCGCGTGCACTCAGACCGCTCTCGACGAACTGCTGTTGTTCTTCTAGCCAAGTTTGTTGACGAGGGGTTAAGAATGAAATCGTATCGTTTGTGTGCATCGCCATCTCCTATGTTGATCGACATAGAGATTTTGCACTTTACGAATCGCGAATTCTAGAACGGCGTAGCCTTACCGCTTACCTCTGTGTGGTGAAGTTCACTTCCCAGAGCTAGAACCACGCAGGTGTGTAATCGTTGTGGCTATATCGACACTAGCAAAATCGTATTATGCTGAGGGTTTGGGCTATCTAAGCTCAGGATGCTTAATAACGGGGCGTGTGGATCAGTGTGAAGACGCCATTAAAGAAGCTGAGATTTTGCATGCGGCTGGCGTACGCCAGATCACGGCGCTACATCCGAATTTTATCGAGCCCTTATGTGTCGGGTTAGCGCCGACTCCAGATGAAGTGACATGGGCTCAAACCGTGTTGGACACTTACCAGGGTCTATTGCTTGCGGGCGAGTCTATGACTGAGGTCAATGGCAAGGTGGTCGATTGTTACGAGTATGAACGTGCCGTTAAAACACTTGAGTGGGGACGTGCTTGTTCAGAGAAAGATCAATTTAAGACAAAGGCCTTAGCCCGTGCTCAGGCTGCTGTGTAATCAGAACATTATGTGAAAGTTAAAAAGGATTGCTTCCAATGATCACCTTTTAAGCATTCACTCTTGTCCCCTATATAGAGCAGAAAATTAAGAGTCGCTTTTAATTAGGCAAAATGCATAAAAACGGTATCGGCATTTGAAAGTATCGAAAGTAATTGCTTGTCGGCAAAAATATGAGTGTCTCGTTCAGATGAAATCTCTAGGTGCGTCCCAGCAGAAAGGGCTTGATACAGTGCCGAATTCTTGTCGGTAGATCGTATGCGACTCAGATCGTATTTAAAGCGATTCAGACCAACAGGTGTGGTGTCGAATATATTGACGCCTTGGCGTTCACTGTATATGCCTGAATATTGATGCCATTGAAGCATCCGCATTGAAAAGTTTTCATCAATACGCTGAAGAAAAGCATGACTGCTTTGTGCGTATCGTACTGCATGTTGACAGCGATAAGAGCAGGGCGCGAAACTTAAGAATGATGAGCCAAAGTACTGCGGTAAAGTGTTGGTCCAGACAGGATAAGCTCCATCTCCAGAAGTCGCCTTAGTGCTAAATAAGGTGAAATCGTTTTGCATCGTTTCCGCAAGCGGGCGAGTCGTCTGATAAAACGCACAGCAGCACTTTGGGATACCAAGTACTCGGCCAAACTCGACTTCCCTATGCTCTAACTCGAGTTCGCGTGCGACCAGTGCTGCGTCTTTTGATGCGGCTATATATATTTGCCATGATGGAATGATGTCGCTACGTGAGGGCCCGTTTTTTGCCCGACTAGACCAACCACCCTTGCCTGTATCCGCTTCACTTTCAAAGGGGGCATAAGCCTTGATCGCATAGCCACCCGCCCCTTCAATACATGCAATGAGCCACGGAATATGATTTTCACTTAATCCGATCCTGGTCACTTTGCGACCCGCTAGCGCTTCGAGTACCTCGCGTGTGGCAGTATCGGAAAGCCGACTATTTAGAGTTTTTAAAATCTGATTCATAACTGGATGAAGCGTGTTGTGCGTTCCATAGCTTAGTATAAATTGGATGCGCGTTCAGTAATGTAGCATGGGTACCGCTGCCAGAAATAAGGCCCTGATCCATCACAACAATTTGATCAGCATTCACAGCCGCTGCGAGTCGATGTGCTGTAAAAATAATTGTCCGTTGTCCCTTTAGCGTCGTAATGTGATCAATTATTTTTCTCTCACTGCTTAAATCGAGCGACGAGGTGGGTTCGTCAAGAACTAATAGAGGATAGTCTTTATAAAATAGCCGTGCTAGTGATAAGCGCTGTCTTTCTCCGTCGGAAATAGTGAATCCCATTTCACCAATTTTAGTCAAGTAGCTGTTCGGTAACTGTTCGATATAGTCATGTAGGTTTGCCTGCTCAGCCGCTAGGGCTATTTTCATTTTTTGTGCTGCCTTGCCCTCATCTGTATCTGCAATGGCTTCTGGATACATAATATTACTTGCCAGTGTTCCGGAGAAAAAACCTATATTTTGCGAGAGATATCCAACCGTCTGACGCAAATATTCGTTGGAACAATTCAGTATATCTATGCCATCGATCAAGACCTTTCCTTGCTGAGGGACTTGAAACCGCATGAGTAAACGCCCTAGGGTGCTCTTGCCACTTCCGCTTTCACCAACAATCGCAACCATAGACCCCCTGGCGATGGATAGGTTGATTTCCTGCAGTGCGAACTCTGATGGCGTGTAAGAAAAACTGACTTGTTGGAACTCAACCTCTGGCGGTGCAGTCCGCTTGTTGAAACGATCGTGAGTAGGGTGCACTGTCGTGGACTGTTCTGCTGTATACATATTCGCTACAGTCAGCATCTCTAATGCTTGCGAGAGGTCGACGAGTGCATGTCTAACTTCTTGATACAGATTTCCTAGAACATTCAACGGAACAAAAAGTTGTAGAGTTAATGCATTAATCAGCACGACATCACCAATGGTTGCGTTTCCAGCCTGAAACTCTAGGACTGAGAGCCATAAGATAAGCCCAATACTTAAAGTCATAATGAGCTGTTGTCCAAGATTGAGCATAGCTGACGAGCGTTGGGTTCGAATCAACGCTATTTTATGCACGTCTAGTTTTTGATCGACTGAGAGCATTTCATAATTTGTACCGTTATAACCATGAATTAATTCGTAGTTCAATAGGATTTCGTATAACTTTTGATGCAAATTTGTATCAAGCTGGTTGATTTGATCTCGCTCACGAGCGCAACGTTCAGTCATTTTTATACTGTATAAAAAATACAGACTAAAGCCGACTAAGACGATGGTAACGAACTCAGCGTTGTAATGTAGGTGGAAGTAGATCGTGACAAGCAGCAGTTCGAGAAAAGTAGGGATCGCTGTATACACTGAGCAGGATACTAAGGCCTGAAGCCCTCGAATCCCTTGTTTAATTTTTTGAACGAGTCCACCGGTTTCTTTTGATAGATGAAAATCTAGTGGAAGATCGAGCAAATGGCGATAAATGAGTTTGTAAACTTCTTGAATCACATTTTGCGTGATGTAAATCACCACGCTTTCTCGTAATTCAGAAATCAGTGCAGCCGACATGCGTAGTGCAACGTAGCCAGCAATTAGCGCCCAGGGAAGCCAGCCTAACGTTGGTGGATTTGCTGCCTGCGGTGTCAACCCATCGATGATCAACTTAAACAAAAGTGGCATCGAAAAATTTGCCAAACTCACACAAATTAGACAAAAAATTGCAAAGATAATTTGTCGTTTAAATTTGAAAATAAATGGACTGATTTTTTGTAATGAGCGAAATTTAGGATTCGTCATAGTGAATGTTTGGAAGCGCCACGAGATGAATAGGTCATAACCAACGGCAAGAATACACCCTAAGTATATCTTTGTCTTTCGCAGTGCATCCGACAAAGCTCTTTGCAGCTGGGGGGCATAGGGGCAAGGGTAATATTCACCTCTAGTAAACTAGGTCAGCAAGCTGTGCGCGTGCGGTATGTTCAGTATATGGATTGACTCGCTATATTTAAACGTACGACTGGTAGATCTAATCAGCGAATGGATAAAAATCAAATTCTTGCGGCTTATTATGGATTAATTCAATCTGATCAGGTGGCCGTTTCAGAAGACTCGCCCTATATTGAGTCATATGTCCCGTACGTCAGGAGTCAAACGAACGTTGTTGCGTTCAATTTTCTGCGTATGAATTACAACCTCCGTGACCCAGTATTGCTAAAAATATGGATCAGGGCAACGCACGTTGAGCCGCTCACGACGCGGATTTTTGAACCCAACGCGGTGTTTTTCCTGGACGCTGCTGAAGTCGACTCCTTAGCGGGTGGGGGTACCCAAAGCGGCTCTCTTCACATCCGCCTTTATCACCCAGCGATCTCAACCCCGATGGGAGAGTTCAGATTTTTTGGCATTTATCATCGCCCTGGGCGCAGCTGCGCAGGAGTGCATTCGCTTGGCGTCCGTGGGTTGGCTCAGCTTGGCGACTCTCTTGGGTCTCGAGCTGTTTTACCGACATCGTTACAGACAATGTCAATCGACCCCCATCATACTTTGACCTTGCCAGACCAAGTCCATGTTGGCGAGGCACTCGCGCGTTTGCGGCCTGTTCAGAATAACCAGTTAACACCTTCATTTTTTGTGTCCACAGATCGCCTGGACGTTACAACTGTTTGGCATGATTCTGATCTCTTTCATGAGGTTCAGCCGGCCAAAATTAAATCTAAGGTGTGTCAAATACGTCAATCGTTTCCAGTGCCGGATTTTCCTGCAAATGCTCCATACGTTTGGGTTGCACCGGATCAGATTGGGTATACACCTAAAACAATTTTTTTCGAAGTATTAAATCGTGATGGCGAGCGTCTCGCCCAAAAGAACGTTGCGATCGTCAAAGATAATTTTTGTATTGATTTGGCAGATGTATTTTGTGAGCTGTCCTCAGCCATCGATGTCGGTGTCACAGCTATCTTTGATGCTGATCAAGGGGATTTTGAGTCTCCGGCTCTCGGCTATCTACAACTGTATTATCGATCGGAATTAGGACTTGGCGATCAAGTTCATTCTCAAATCACTCCTTCATTTTGGACCGACACTACGCAATGGCTTGCTGCGTATCGGTGTAGAAAATTTGCTCCTTGGTTCTTCAGCTCTGATCTTGAATGGATCTATGTTGTCGTCAACATTGGTGGCAATGGCATGAACAAAGATCAAACAGTTAAATGGCGAGTGATGACCGACTGCGGGCGCGAGCGTGTCATAGAAAAGTCCGTGCCTAACGAGCGATTGACGTATTTTTATGCACAACAATTATTAGATGAATTGGGCTTGCCCGATATTCATGCTGCGATATTTCAAATTGAAGCTGAGACCACAAACTTTAATGCATATTGGATTCTTAGAGATCGTTCGTCCCGGCAAATAGGCATTGATCATTTTACTGGAGGTTAAAAATCTGTGTCTTCATTAGGTGTCCCGCATCCCCTGCAACAGCTGTCCCCTCTGGGGTTAGGGACGTCATCGTTTGGTCAACACGCGACTGAAGAAAAAAATGAAATTCAAACGATTCATTGCGCGCTAGATTTAGGGATCCGTGTGATAGATTGTGCCGAAATATATGCTGAAGGGCATGCAGAAACGGTCGTGGGTCTAGCACTCAAGCAGCGACGTAACGAGGCATATCTAACGACTAAGATCAACCCTTGGCATGCAAATATCGAGAAAATGTCGTTGTGTTGTCACGCCAGTCTCAAGCGGCTAAAAACAGACTATCTTGACTTATATATGTTGCATTGGAGAGGGCCGGTACCGTTAGAAGAATCAGTCTACGCGCTAGAGGAACTTAAACGGCAAGGGAGTATTCGGGACTGGGGTGTTAGCAATTTTGATTTATTGGATTTGACCGAATTGGTTGCGGTTGCGGACAGCCAAGACACTATCGTTAACCAAGTGTTGTACAACCCACTTAGAAGATATGCTGAACTCAAATTAAAGCCTGAATTTTCGTTAAAAAAAAATATACTCTTTCAAGCCTATTCGCCCTTTGATAGCGCTCGAACATTCAACTTAGAAATATTTGAATCGTTAGCAAAGATATACAATTCGACAACAAGAGCCGTTGTTCTAGCATGGATAATTGCTAAAGGATTTAATCCGATTTTTAAATCCACGCAACGCGTGCATATTGAAGAGAATATCCACGCATTAAATCTGAGTCTATCATCTGCAGACCTTGCGTTGGTTGATGCTGCATACCCTTTTGATGCGCTGCGCGTTCAGGCTTTAGAGAGAGATGACAACGCATCGTCAACGTACGCCTAAGACAGCCATGAACGGTCTAGTCCGATTGGGCGAGTTGCATTTGGATTATCTTTACACCATTTTTGATAATGTTTAGAGAGGATGGTTTGCACCTCTACAGCGTTAGCATTGGTCGTCAAATTAGTCCAGATCGTTAGATTTTTTTTCAATTCTTCTATCAAGCGAAGGCCATCCTCGGTTAGCTCTGTACACTGCTCGAGTACAAGCACGCCAATCCTAATGCGTTCACAAAATAATGAAAGTCGCGTTGCCAGAGAGACATTCGTAGGTTGATGCTCTAGCAGTCGACTGTAGTACTCACACACGCGATCAAACACGTACACTGCGTGAAAAATACCGTATACCGGACGAGCATCCGGTCGCCATGGTGAATAAAAATTAATCGAGCTTAATCCATCATTTAACAAAAGTGTGTGCGTCCTCAGCATAGCAAACATGACGTTGTGAGAGTGCTCATGAACAAGTGATTCACAAAACAACTCGGTTTCGACTCGGGAGACAAGCATGGCACTCCAAAATGAATCGGAGGTAGACGAAATACTGACATTCCTATTTTTTGAGTAAACGGGAACTAGAGTGTTGTTCATTTGAAGGACATTTTGAGCCATTTCTGGCCAAATGTTCTGAAGGCATTTGAATTGTTCTCTGGCTTCTAGCCTCCACGCATCCAGCTCATCGGCAGCAACCGGTCTGGCCATAATGTCATACGGAAATTTTTGCTGAGTGATCCAATGAAAATTTAATGTTGGGTCGAATGCATCGACTCTGGTATTTTGATCTTCAAGTAATCGTGGGGCAATCAAACAGCCGAGTTCGATGAGTGCCTGGTGATTCGATGTTGCGAGATCATATTGTTGATCTCCAATTACGATCCCTTGCTGGCGTATCGATTTGAGTCGGTAAACTTGATTGATACTCGCTGGAATGGAAACGCCAACTGGGGGCAAGTGGATATAGCCATTTTGTGCGAGGCACGGTAAGCTTGTCTCAAAATCGCTTAAGGCGGCACAAGTAATCACTACACGATTCAGATCAAAAATCATTGCGTCCCAGTCAGCTTGAGGCCGCCGTGACTGAATCTCAGGCACTGGTTTACGTGAGATCTGCATTAGTGCTTTTGAAAAATCATCGACAAAACGCATCGCGATAGGATTGGCAAACGTCTCAATAATCGTTTTGCGCGGCAGGGCTCTGACGATTGATTCTGTTTCTGAAAGATACAGCAGAGAAGATTCTGGTAGTTGCTTAAGATGCTCGTGTTTGCATAAGGCTAAAAAAGTTGCTGTATTGGTTAAACTTCGTTTAATCAATAATTGCTGAATAAATTCAGGAGCTAGTCCGTCGCGAGACAACCAGTCAGCAGGCACAAAATCCTTGTTGTTGCTCATGGTTAGAGTCCTAGTTTTATGGGCGATTTTTTAGCAACGCCACAAACTCACTCGGAGTCAGTTGATCCAATTGATCGACTGCGAATAGATCATCTAAGTGAGTTTCGGATTTAATACCGACAAGCGTACTGACAATCGACGGTGCATTCTTGACCAGGGCCAAGCAAACTTGTGCGACCGAAAGTTTTGGCCATTGATCTCGCAAGGCTTGAGGAAGCTCTAACTCAGCAAGTCGGCCATGCATTAACGGTGCACTAGTGATTAAACTTAAATTCAAGGTCTTTGTAGCGCGCAACAGAGACATGTCTTGCTCTCGTACAGTCTGCGATTTTTTGACTAATAGATCAGGAAATCCTAGATTAAATGGGGCCTGAATAACTCGAAACAAAGCCGAACAATCCTCTTGCTCGGCCCAATGCAATAACTGCTCAAGGTTCAGTGAGTTAGCTTCTTTTAGCAAAAAACCACTCCAACTGGCCATTCCAATAAAACGAATTTTTCCTTGATCGGCCAGTTCACGCAAGCTTGCTAAGGCGCTTCTAAATAGATGCTCAAGCTGTTGTGCAGAGACCTTAGGCACAACATTTTCGAAGTTATGTAAATAGACCAAGTCAAGATAGTTGGTCGACAGGCGACCTAAGCTCTCGTTGATTTGCCAGGTAACGTACTGTGGACTGAAACACTGCACGCCTCCTATTAATTCTTCTGCTTTGAAAATAGCAGAGTCCAGAAAGCGCTTTTTAAAATAATCTTGATCACTGACGGGAACATCTCGTTCAAACGGAACGAAGCCCACTTTTGATGATAAAAATATATCTTGTCGCATTCCCTTCGTGTTTTGTAGGGCTGCGCCGATCGCCTGTTCAGACCGCTGTGCACGATAATTTGGCGCAGTATCGATATGATTGACACTGCCCTGCAGGGCCGCTCCAATGATGGCTGTTACCTGTCGATCTGTCGCGTCATTCAAGTGACCAAGATAAGTGCCTATCCCTAAGCGAGAAAGGTTTCTGCCTGATTTTGTCTGAATCAATTTTTTGCCTATTAGAGATCGGTAAACTGCAAAAGGCGATAGGTGATCCCATCGTAGTTTCCAAATGCGCCGTTTTCATCGATTGAAATCGGGAGTTGTCCATCAGTCAATATCTGCCTGCCTTCTGAGAAGCCGAAGCTGTAAAAGTCAGCGTGTTTTGGATCAAAAGCAATACGATCTTGCCGTAGTGAGAGTTGCTTGAGCTGTATCAGCAAGCCTGGCATATAGAGAATAGGGCGCAGTAATTTTTGCTTCATCGAATTGGCTAACTCATTCATACCAAACGCAATCATCGCATTAAAAAATGTTTTTCCAAGCTTTGCACTACCTTCACAGCTTAAGCAGCAGGGATAGTAGTCTGGTAGAAAAGATGGACTTCCTTTAAACAGGTAGGCAAGTTTATTGCCATAGCAACTGGTGATGCCCCCCGTGGTTTGAGTCACAATTTGATCCACCCATAATTTGCCATTCACAATTTCGCGATAGGCAGCTATGCAGCAACTCGGATAGCCTAGTAATTGGCCCACTCCATTATCATTCGATTTAGAGCGTTCTTTTTGCAAGGCATCATCGATAGTCGCTTGGTCATGAGCGATGTACACGAGTATCGACTCAGCAGTCTCATCTTCCCATGGCCGATCTGTTGTGAACTGATCTCCTACTGAAGATTTTTTTGTGACGCCAAGTTTAAATTCTGCGTGTTGTCCTAATAAATTAAATGCTGGCAACGTTTCTCGAAGTACGATCCAATCTGCCGTATTCATGACTAAACGTACGGTCTTTTTTTGACCGGTTGCGAGTGCAATCAATTCAACTAAATTTCGATCCGAGAGGTGCCGAACTGCCGATCGGATGCTCTCTATCGTGCAGCGCGCCAAGGCCGATTCGCCCGCGAGGGTAGGCAAGGGCATTGCAATGGCACTTTTGTTTTGTCGATTCAATTGTCAGGCACCTTGTTTCTTTGCCATGACGAGTTGTCGAACAGATTTCTCTATGTGTGAGATCAATTTGTAGAGATCTCTGCAATAGATCGAGGGGTTTGAAAATCCGTTCGACTTGGCGTACCGATGAGGCAGATATCCCCCGCCACAAGATCTACGCAGATCACAATTGCTGCAGGTTTCGCAGAGCCCGGCTTCGCCAAGTTGACGCATTGTCACCTTAGGGTGCTTTGAGACGTTATCAAGCGTGTGTTGATATGCATTCATTTCTAAGACATGCGCATTAGGCGCCACGACCTTCAGCGTGTCTACGCCTTCAAAACTTCCATCCGATGCGACAATTAATAGAGTCACAGGATTTAAGCCGAGCGACTCCAAGGCGCCCATGCCTCCTAGAGTATTTTCGATAATTTCTTCGAACATTCTGATTTTTATTTTTCCGTCAGAATGAAAAAACCATTGATCAAAAATTTTGATTAACCAGTCTGCATAGTCGGTTGACTCAAAGCTGTCTTTGCTCCAAGGCGGGTTGTCATATGTACCATGAGGCAACAAGAAATCAATGACTCGCGGGTTGAATTGAATTAAATATTCGTAAACATCTAGAGGATCTGAACTTGCATCTAACACGCATAAAATATTTTTGAAACAGGGTTCGCCTTGCAATTTTTTCAAAACTGTCTCAAGCTTCTTTCCCGAGCCTTTGCCCGAGTGATTCACGCGAAACCGATCATTAATTTTTGGCGGTCCGTCACAGCTCACGCCAACAGAAATATCTTCTTCGTTAAACAACTTGATGAAGGCATCGCTCATCAAGAGTCCGTTGGTTTGTAGGCCGAAGAGTGGCGTGATCTCGGGCTCCAAGACCTCTCGAAATGTTTTGATCAAGGATGAGAAATGCCCAACTTTCGCCATCAGCGGTTCACCACCGTGAAAGACAATAGGAATCGAGGTTGGGCTATTGGGCAGCAAATGTTCTTTAATGCTCAACGCGACCTGTTTAGCGGTATCGATAGACATGACTTTAGGCATCGACTTCCACGAGTCGTCTAACGCGTTGTACTCGTAGCAATAGGTACAATTTAAATTACAAGGGCTAACTATTTTTACAACAAAAGAAGAGAATTTCATCCGATCAATTCCATGTAGTTTTGGCGATACCAAGCGTAGTGTTGTTCAGCAGCCTGCTGGCACGAGATGGCGTCGGTTGTCCATTGCTTATGACGTTCAGCGTAGAGTGGTGTTGTTGGTTCGAAGGGTGGTAATTGTTTTAATTCGCTTAGTAAAATCTCTAAAGAGTGATCGATCTCGTTAAATAACAGACGACCATGTTCAGACAGTAAGGGATCGATTGGATTATTATTTCGCGCCTGATGTAATTGATGCACAAGTGTATGCAATCGTTGGCGCGAAGTGTGATTCGTGATGTCGGATTTCACACGGTATAGATGGTAATAAGCGACTTCGACAAACACATAGATTGCGTGCGCAATTCCCATCAAACTTCTTGGATCGTCGCGCCAGGGCGAGTACCAGTGATGGTTGTTCCACCGTGTATTCGAGTCGGTCACCGTCAAAATAGGTGTGTGCGCATCTAATATTCTGAACTTTAAATGCCCAGACTCATGAATGAGCAACTCCGCGGCAATATCTATGTCCTCGGTATGGGCGAGGTAGACAGCACTCGGGGTAAAGACCGCGGTCCCGCTTGGATAAATATTAGGGGCGGCGGGCGAGCATGGCACGACTTCACGGATCAGGATGCGGATCTCATCACCGATCGTTGCGTTATAGGCATTGATGTTGACTAACGCCGCCCTTAGTAAGACGGCATACGCCTCAAGTTTGGTAGCGTCGGTTAGCCGAGCCATGGTCTCCATCCCGCTAAAATTGGCTAAAAGCGGTTTGGACCAAACGTCGATTGATAGATCGTCACTAATCTCGAACTTAGACGGCAACCGATTGTGCTGTAGCTTCGTTAGTGGTTCTGACGCAGCAGACAAGGAGGATGCTGTGCTTTCAATATAGGCAATTTGTTCTGCGACTAACTGTTCTTTCGAAATTTCTAGCCAGGCGATGTAGTTCTCGCTAAACCAGGTTGAACGTCCAGTGAGTAAGCATTCTGTCACTTCGAGCCAAACACTCAAATCTGATGCATCAAGTAGTCGCATCAGCTGGGCAGAGGGTATTTTTTTTATTGTCTGGATGGCGCGAGCACAAGGGAGCCAGTCGGCCGAATCCTTGCAGAGTCGCTCAATTGCAAGAAGCTTGAATGCTCTTTCGCGACGCTCGATCTGCCGCGCTTTGATGCAAGTGTCTAACAACGCACCACCAAAAAAATTCATTGTCGAGTGCTTCCTGTCTGTATGGCGCACTAGATCAGTTAAAACGCTTTGGCGGCGTGTTTGTCTTCCGATAAAAGCAATCACCATCAGGCGATTGCTTTGTCATCTCAAATTAATTTGAGGAAGTATGTGAGCCGCTACCATGGCTGGAATGACTATAGTGCGCCGTTGAATCAGACGTTGATTTCATTTTTTCTGCAACGCGATTTAAGATGGCGCTCCCAGTCTCTTCTAACTCTTCCAGTGTGAATTCTAATTCTTTATCAAAGCCCATTTGACGCTCCTAAGTTAGAAAAATTTTAGTAATGTCTCCGCTAAATCTAATACAACAGAGACTCAGAGATAAGTTATCCTGCTCGGGAAATCTTGTCAAGTTAATAGTGCTAGAGATTTTATTCCCCATCATACTAAAAAATACTTATTATTTTGTCTCGTTTGACGAGAGGCGCTTAAGATTGAATGTCCGTAATATGCAAGATATACTCCAGCAATCTTAGAAAATCTTTAAATTCTTCGCGCTCGATCAATTAGGGTCAGCTATGGCATTGATACTTTCATTACTCATTGCTCTCTTATCAACAACATTCGCGGTGAGTGCTCAAAATAATGCGGCGCGGCCGCTAGTAACAAAACCTACTGATGCCACCTCGTATTGTGAAAAAGTAATGAATTCAGAGTACCGTACCTCAGAGGCCCTCGTCAGAGATAGAGGTCGACTTTGAGGTGAGTTCGCAAAGGCACGGACTTGGATTGCCGACGATCTGAGTCGAATGCGGGCGCGCGAGGCTACCGATTCGCGGCCAGAACAGGCCAGTTTGAAATACCCACTGTGATGATAATTGCTATTGCGACCTTGCCGCGAGACCGAGCGTGCCAAGCGCCTAACTAATCTGGACGCCAAGGCTTCAGGGCTACTTCTTCGCTACTCCTGTCGCGAGGCGTCGAAGTCGGTTGCTTTCGCTACGCGCCTGGGCAGTAGTTGATTCCAGTCGTCCGGAGGATGACCACTCTCTAGCATCTTGCGAAGTACACGGTAGACGTCGTCGCTGCTCTCGTAGGCGCGTTTAGTATCCTCGCCGTTCACCCATGCGTAGACGATCACTTTGCTGGGCGCATGATAGCGAAAAAATAGCCGGTATTCCTAGAAGAACTTGGCGCGCAACCAATGCTTGTGGTCGTCGCCTAGCGTGTTACCTTGCCGGTATTCGGATCGCGTCGGGTCTTTATGCCTGAGTCGTTCGACCTGCCGGGTGATTGCTTCAAGCTCGGCAAGGAACAGTGGGTGAGCAAAGAGCGCCCAGCCATTGACCACAAAAGGAGCGGATTGACTCAAATTCATTCATCCTCGGTCGATAGCGCGGCCTTGAGATCGACGTCAACGCCGCCGACCAATGAACGGATCCGTTGCACGAGACTGGCGTCAAGGGCCAGGAGTCGCTCGGGATGTTGGGCAAAGTCGTAAGAAAGAAAGTGCAAGAACTGCCCGAGTACAGGGTCGTCTTGCTCGGTAATATCTACGCGTGAGAGTACTAGCTCACCGCCAGCACGGATGGTGTAATGAATTTTGTCCCTTTTGCCAAGCTTTAGGGCCTGACGAACTGTCTCAGGGACCGTGGTCTGGTAACGGTCAGTCAAGGTGGATTCAACTTCAAGTGTGGCAGCCATTGCGCGCTCCGGTGAGAGAAATATACAACTCGTATGGTATGCAATCGCCTTGCCTTGTCAATGCAAATGCATTATCGCAATGGGTTTCGGTCTATTTTGGGATTGAATAATGTCTCGCGTCGCCCCCATTTTTTGGTTCGGCGTCAACAGAGCAGCGGATCAAGGATCTCAAAGCGGGTCTTCAGAAGAAGGGGATGGCCAACCTTCCAGCGGGATACCGGGTGTATTAAAAGGATGAGTTTGGTGTGGTCAAAAATTCAAGCTCTAGTGCTGTAGATTCTCGCCCGAGCAAAACATTACGGTGCGGATAGCGGCCAAACTGGTCAATAATTTTTTTATGCTTTCGTTCAGAGTCAAAGAAACCTTCTAGCCCTGGCACATTAAACAAGTCCATCGCAGCAGAATGCACGCTCAGCGACTCACTGTGCATGAAAGGCATGTACAAAAAAGGGCGCATGTTCAGCTCAAGCTCTCTATCCGCCTTTACCTCTACCGCGGTTTGAGCCAACGCCAGAGCTAAGGGATCACACGCAAAAGCCCGCGCTTGGTCACGGTAAATGTTGCGTGAAAACTGGTCCAACACCACGATCTCTGCCAATCTACCTCGAGGCGTTAGGCGCCAGGCAGAAAGCTCACAAACTCCTGCCGCTCTGTGCAGAGACCCAAACCGATCCAGAATCATTTGGTCAAACTCGGGCGATTTTTCCCACCACTGTTTGGGAGTGATCTCCTCAAACCAAAAAGAGAGGACGGTATCGGGACTATGATGTATTGAGTTTGAGGACATATGGATTATGTTTGGCTGATGGCCTTGAGGGCAGCCGAACTTAGCCTGGCCGCGAGTGCTTCTGGGGTGTCACAGGTCATGAATTTGCCTCGACTAAATTAGCAATGCCAACATCCACTGAATGACGTAGCGTTGTCAGGCGCGCTGCCTCCTCGACTTCGTGTTGCTCGATCAAACGGGCAGTGCCTCGGCGAGCATTGGACAGACAGGGGAGACGGGGGTTATTACAGCCATGGTCTAAATCCTTCAGTGGGGCCACTCTTTTACCGCAGTAGAGCGACTCAGTGTCAAGGCAGCGACATGACTGGATGGGCATAGCCAAACAGTACTGTACTGCATTACTACCGTCAAACGGTAATAGTGTAACGATTCATCGCTTATCGAGCCCATGAAGCCATCCCGCTACGCAACGATAGCCACTCAGTACGCCCGTGCTGTTGTGGCCGGCAAAGTAGCCGCAATTAAATTCCTAACCCAGCACGGGCGAGCGATTCTGGCCGACGACATGGGACTTGGAAAAACGCGCCAAGCAAATCACGATGGAGGGTGCGGCGGAAAAGTTGAATCGGCGCCAGCAGCGGTGCATGGCTTAGGCTGTATTGCATGGGTCAACATATTTGATCGAACGCTAAGACAGGCCCATGCTTATGTCCGAGGTATCCCTTGGGCGAACATTGGGTCGAACAGACTAAGCGATAGCGGGCTGGAAGAAAAACACCAAGGTACCAAAATTTGCAGAGCAGATATTACGAGTGGTTTATGCTGCTCACGCCTACTATGCGGAGTCGCAAGCGGCGGGTGAAGGTGGGTTGGTCAGGTAATTAAATGTCGAATATAATTGACATTTTAAGTTAAAATGAAGTACTGTTACTGCTAGAGATCCTGTTGGAGCAACTCATGAATCTATTTGAAATCGGTGCGTTAGTGCAAAGCCGTCGAGAACAACTTGGGTTAACTCAGCTCCAATTAGGTCGGTTGTCTGGGCTTTCGCGTGCGACGGTTAATCAACTTGAGGGCGGTACGCTCAAAGAGCTCGGGGTCACAAAGTTGCTTGTTCTGTTTGACCTGCTAGGCCTAGACATGACTGCCGGGCAGCCTAAGCAGTTTCGTCATGCTCTGCAAATGGCCAGTCAATCTGCAAGCGTGAGTTACAAAACGGTGATGCAACCTAAAGAACTGCAAACGGCCCTGGTTTCGGGGGTTGTGCCGGTTAGTTTGATTGCTCACATCGCAACATTTTTAGACGAAGCGCCGCTTACGCTCTTAGTGGCGGCGGTTCAAGAAGCAGCACAACGCGGTCGAGTACCAATGAAGTTGATCTGGCGGCATCTTAAGAAGTGGGCAACTGAGTTTCAGTCGCCCCGCGCAGTGTGGGCGTAATAATTGAAACAAAATTCAACCGTGCTAAAGCCCAAGAACTTGTTAAAAGGCGATTGGGAGTCACTGTTACGCCATGTTCTCATCTTGGTCGACGATATTGCAAAGCATGGAGTACCAGATCCCTTTTGGACATTTGGTGGAGGCACTGTGCTGATGCTTCGGTATCAACATAGGTTGAGTAAAGATGTTGATATTTTTGTACCCGATCCTCAATACTTGGGATTTGTTACACCACGACTTAGTGATGTTTCAGCAGAGATCTCAACCGATTACGTAGAATCAACTGAATTCGTAAAATTAATACTCCCTGAGGGTGAAATCGATTTTGTGGCATCACCCAATTTAACTGAGGTCCCCTTTGAGCACTGGCTATTATTAGGTCGCACAGTAAGGGTTGAAACTGCAGCCGAAATCGTCGCAAAAAAACTTTGGCATCGCGGTAATGTTGCAACGGCTCGAGATCTTTTCGATTTGAGTCTTGTAATTGATAAAGAGCCCGAAGCGCTAAAAACGGCAGCTCAATTTTTGACCCGCCATGCAGATATTTTTGTGCAACAAATTGAGCGTCGTGCACCTCTCTTAAAGGTTCAGTTTGACGCTATTAATACTTTGACTTATGGCGTCAGCTACGAAGTTGCTGCTCAAAAAGCGACACAGTTTCTTCAGTCTCTTTGAACGGTCCAATCAGTGGTTGTGTTGAAGGACTACGTACTTGGCCTTTCATGGTCTGCATAATGAAACTGCGTAGGCGTTGGTAGCTCCCCAAGCGAATCATGTCGCAAGGTGACAAGATAGTTAGTCTTTCAAGCTCTGTCCTTTCGGGCGGGGTAGTTGACTCCTCGTGACGCGAGCCAAACTCAGGCAGCGGCTGGTTCAGACTCTCGAATAAGCACCTCGGCAGGAATTTTCAGACCTTCACTCAGCCGGCGAATCATGCTCAGTGACAGCGAACGCTTGTAGGACAGAACCTCGTACACGCGGTTCAGAGGCCCAATGTAAGGCACCAAGTCTTTGACGGTCATCCCGGACTGTTCCATGCGAAATTTAATCGCATCGATTGGGTCAGGAGGATCAATCGAGTAGTGCTTGGACTCATAGGCCTGAACGAGCGTACCCAACACATCGAGTCGCTCGCCTTCGGGGGAGTCCTCAAAGGGGTCAAGGTCGATGAGTACAGAAACCTCTTGTAAGGCAGCAAGGTAATCTGCTTCAGTACGGATCGCTTTTATTTCCATGCTCAGGCTCCTTTGAACTGGTCGATCGTTGCTGCGTCAACTTTGTCGTATTCGGCATGTGTTCCGATGAACTTCACGTAGACATACTGCATCCTGTAAGCAATGGCCACGATCAGCCGGTAGTCGTTACCCTTGATGTTAAAAACGACGCGATTGCCTGCAATGATGCTGGCGTTCGCATATTGATTCTTCACATCTTGCGGACACGTCCACCGCGCTAATTTGGCCTCAGCGAACCATGCCTTTAGCGCTCCTTCAGCAGCACTGCGGTTGGGTTTTTGCCAGTGGGATTCGAGATTGCGCAGTGCAACTATTTGCATTCTTACAGTTTAGTCCCAAAATGGTACTAGCGCAAGCGTTTTTACCAGAATAGCGCGTAAAGCCCGTGCTTAAAGAGAACGCCTTGTGCGGTGTGGTGGGGCTGGGAGTGTTGGGCTTAAAACGCCATCCGTAAGCCCACGCTGCCACCGTCGAGCGTCTGCCCCGATCTTGCTTCATCTGAAACGCCTGCATAGACGTAAGAGTTGTCAGCAATTTTGACCGTGTTGAGTGTTTAGGCTTGGTTTTTTGATGGTCAGGGCGGACAGAATTTCGATCTGCTCTTTGTTAATGGACGAGAGCCCCGCTACGGGTTCAGATTCGTTAAGTGTGATGCGGTAGTGCTGAATATGACGCAGTTTTGCGAGCGCGCGCTCGGGCGATAGATGGGTATCGCTCGCGTGCAATCGACTACGCAAGACGCGGTACAGAATCAGTGCTATGAAACAGATCGTCGCATGGGCGCGGATGCGATGGGGCAGTCGGTGGTAGATCGGTTTGATCTCGATTTCGGACTTCAGTACGCGAAAGCCTCGCTATATGTCGGCCAATGACTTATAACGTTTAATCACCTCGCTGGGCGTGAGGTCAGTGGTGTTGGTGACGAGCAGTAATTTTCCATCCATCAGGCGCGCATAAGCTAAGGCACGCGCATCGATAGCGTAGGTGAATAACTAGCTCTTGAGGTCAACGCGCACGATGCGTGAGAGATGTGCCTCGCACACCTCATGATAAAAGCGTGCGCATGCACCACCGTCTGAGAGTTTTCGCCCGCGCGCGGCTTAGCCAAGATCTTGGCTGTCGAGTTTGCCGACCCGCTGGTCTGCCTGTTCCTCAAAATTTCCCTAATTCCCACTCCGTCCCGCAACATATTTTCTTCGGTCGCATGCCATTCGCCTTTGAACGTTAACCCAAACGTCTTTGCCAATGGCGCAGCAGCATCTTCACTGGACGACTTCAGATCAACTATTTTTCATTTTTAGCCTTGGTTGCCGGTGCCGACTTAACACCAGTCGGTGCGGGGGTCGATCTAGCTGCTGGCGCCGGTCTTGCTGCAGGTGCGACTCCAGACGCAGGCCTCCCCGTGGGTGCAGTCCCCGATACAGGTCGAGTGACGGGTGCTGCACCTGATCGTGACGCTTGTGCTGGCGCTGTGCCCGGCCTAGCCGCCGCCGGCGCATAGCGTACAGGTCGGCCGCTCGTCAAAGCTGACCTTTGAACCGACGGCGGTGCATTGCGGTAATGACTAACCCCCGCCGCAGTTAACCCACGGTAATGCGAAGCGTACCCATGAGAGAGATACTCACGATACCGATACCCCACAATATAAACCGTTGGTGGAGAATAAAACTGATTCACCAAAACGCCCGTCATGACACCAAATGCGAAGGGCATATACCAACCACCTGAATCTGGCGGCGGAACCAAATTGACTTGCTGATAGATAATTTGACCGGTCCCACAGGCACCCGGACCGTATGCCATTTCGCAATCACCTAGTGAGACAAACGTCGGGATTGGGGGCACTACCTCAACCTCCAAAGGAGGGACTCCCTCGGGCTGCGTCTGATATGTGACCGGGGCACAACCACTCAATAAAAGTGCTGCCAAGGCGATATAGCCTTTGAACCTGTAGGCAATCTGCATCTTATGTCTCAATTTTTTTTAGTGTGACCCGATGTTACTCCACTAATTCAAATCTGGGCTCAACCAAAGCGACCGATCTATCTTTTCGTTGACTTTATGGAGGAGACCTTGACGAGGAAAGTGTGGGGAGAAAACTAATCCGCACACTCGTTTTGAGCTTGACTCTTTGCTAAAAGAGTGACCCGTGATAGAATCAACGATAGTAAGGATTGCATTCCAATTTTAGACTGAGTATTTTCAGCACTCGTACGAAGCATCAACAAATATAAATATATCTTAGCTTCATTCTGCCTTCACCATCAGTCGCTAGTTGAATCACGACTTTCGTCACACTCTCAGTGATGCAAAATCAAATTTTTATCTGATTTCCGATTCCTCCAAATAAGGATCGTTCATGTGTATAAACCGCACGTTGAGGTTTATTGGCTCGTGCTTTCTGTCGTCGATCCTATGCGGTTGTGCATCGCAGATCCGCGAGATTAACGCACAACTAGAAGTTCTCGCGAATAGTCTGGAGCAAGCAACCGCTGAGCTGACTCAAGCGCTTGCGGGGAATGGAGATGCGACAGAGGATGACTTGGTACCTCCAGTGCCCACTTTCACCACCATCGAGGATTGCGAAAGGGCGTACGGGCCTGGTTCATGTGGTAGCGGTCAAGCAATATATGAACAAGCAAACTTAGACCCGCCGGCAGACGCTGTTGGGTGGTACATGCCCATTGCTTTTGGTGAAATGACTGGCGTTTTGGTCAATCAATACTACGCTCCACCAACTGTCTATGTTTCACATGTTCGGTATCGGGGGTATCTTTCAAATACAGACCGATACCGGGTCTTAACGCCCGCCACGGCAGCTCACTTTCGCGGCGCTTCGTCAGCTGTACAACAATCGGTTATGGCGAGTGGTCAACCAGCCCGTGTAACACCAGCAGCAAGAACGGGTGCGACACCAACAACCAGACCTGGTGCAACACCAACAGCCAGACCTGGTGCAACACCAACAGCCAGACCCGGTGCAGCGTCTACAGCCAAACCGAGCGCAGCACCAGCAGCAAAGTCTGCACCATCAAAGGAAAAAAAGTAACCGCTATAAGTCTCAGACTATCGGTAGTCAAATGCGAAGGCTTTGTCTTCCACCAAAATGACGGTAGCCGAGGGAGCAAAAAGTCACACCGATCCTCAAATATTTGTACCTCTAATTTATAGGCACTCACCAGTGCGTCAGTTTCTGAATTAGCAATCGCTGGAGTGATTGTTTGTTGATCGAGTGATGCTGTCCCCCAAAAGTGCTAGAGGGCTCAAATCAAATAGCACAAACGCCCACCGTTTTAAGGGGTGGGCTGCTCGACGGGTGTCCTTTCTAAAGGACATAACCAAATGAGGCTAGTTGTGCGAAGCGACACTTAATCTGCAGAGACTATGCGCCGATTGACTCCTATTCCAATATCGTGTCCCATCTCGCCGCGTCAAACCAATTGGAAATTTCTGTGTTGATCGTGGTCAACTCTCTTTCGCCATAGTGTTCAAATATCTGATTAATATCTTCATCGCTGGGCACTAATTTATCTTGTGTAAGAAATTCTAGTTCTTTTGTATCCTCTAGATTTTGCAGAAGGTTCGCCCTGAGAATTAGTGCTACGTAACAGGACCTGCGAAATTTCTCCATGCTTTCCAACAAAGCGGTTAAGCGATCTAGCGAGTTAGCGTCAAGAACGAGCCACGAGTGGATCAGTCCCGAATAGCGAATTTCTAAAAAGGAACTAAACTTGCAATCGTCATCCACACGGACTGCGTGAGATATATATTCTTCGTTCGTCTTGTGAAACGGATCACGAAGATTCGCCCCTTTTGCCCTCATGCTGAGTAATCGATTAATGTCAGAAAAGTTCTGACGATAGCGACCATTTGCCTTATAAACATTAGCGGTTTTACAGACAAGCAAACGTTTGACTTCTTTGGGATCAGGATCCCGATTTAGATCGTCCATTGCAAAAAAGATAAATTTTGCTGACGGTGCGTTTCCTAGAATTCCATACATGTATTTCTCCTTGAGTAAATGTGTAAGCCAAATAGTCCTGGCCTGTGTGGTAATGCGTTAGCTGTATCTCACAGCGAGTTAGTCTTTTTAAAAAAATTAGAAGTTTTTTGAAAATGTCCTTTTGAAAGGACATAACCTACGCAGCGGCAAGCCTCGCCCGATCAATGGCGACTTTAAGAACGGCATTGAAAATCTCTCGTACCGAACCTTTGCCAGTGGCAATAATTGGCAACAAAACGGAAGCAGGCAAAGGCTCCGCTCCACATTCCGCCAAAATACGCTGACATAGCGGTAACCAGTCTTGTGGGCTAGCCGCGTTCATCTCAATAAGATGACAGCGGTTCTGAACACCTTGATCAATCTGCGTGATGTAGTGCGTTTCCCAGACCAAACTGGACACTCAGTCCACGGCAAACTGATCACCTGGTCCACGCCAAACTGATCGGCTAGTCCACGGCAAACTGGACAGCCAGTCCAGACCAAACTGATCACCC
>Ga0164297_10000371_pt1 | contig 56535 bp, 45 predicted proteins | sample GEODES058metaG_FD_113539 | JGI IMG/M metagenome (GOLD analysis project Ga0164297, IMG submission 113539) | Dystrophic lake water microbial communities from Trout Bog Lake, Wisconsin, USA - GEODES058 metaG | ecosystem: Environmental > Aquatic > Freshwater > Lake | place: USA: Trout Bog Lake... | reverse complement strand
GTTGACTCGGCGGGGCCCGGATGCTTACTTAGGGAAGGCCTGGATTAACGTCAGCCTTGATCTTGGCGATGTTGGTCTTACCGTCTTTCAGTGAATCGAGTCCTTCGACCTTTGTGAGAAGCTCATTGGTCAGCTTCTTGGTGCTGGCTGCCTTCATAACACCTTGAAGGTCCTTGCCGTATGCATTGAGCTTGCCACCGTGCTTGGATACGTGGCAGGTCTGGCAGGCAGCAGTGCCGATCTTGGACTCCTTGGCGACTCCATACTTGGTCTGGAAAGTTTTCCAGCTTGCGGTGGTGGACATACCAATTGCGCTGAGTGCGATCAGAGCCGAGATCAAAAGTGTGCGTTTCATCATTCCCTCCGTGAGAATTTGCCTACATAAAGCTCAAACTTTGGAGATTCCTCTTAGCGAAACTCTTTAGTTTTAACCTGTAACAAATATGACGATTATTTGCGCAATTTGTCTGTCCTGATTTTCAAGGTCAATACAGTTTAGGACACAAATGGGCTCTTGGACGACAGGCGTCGTAGGGGGCATGCGCCTTTCGGCCCGGGGCCAGGTTCGTTACCACGACTGATGCCTCGGGGCAGACAGGTTAGAGCTCGATACCGGGCTCAGGCCAGCATCCGGCAGTGGGATTGTTCTTCTGAGATTGCGGATTTGATGCTTCCAAGCGCCGATCTTGTGGGCCACTGGTCATCGAGGATGTTTGATCCGAGATGCCAAGTGCCAAAATGGGATTTGTTGATGTCGCCGCTTACAGGGCTCCGAAATTTGGTGGCGCTCCTACCCAGGGCTTTCGCCACTGGGCTGGTATCGGTCGTCCTTTCAGGACTACGATTCAGCACTTGCCTTCGTTCCATTCAGGCGCCGATCTTGTGTGCCACTGGTCATTGAGGATGTTTGATCCGAGATGCCCAGTGCCCGTACAGGATTTGTTTATGATGCTACTTAGAGGACTCCGACACTGGGATCAGTCATCCCGGACCCGTCCCTGCGATGTTCCGAGTCGGCGAGTCGCAAAGCCAGACGTAGCCTTGGCGAAGTCTGGTGGGTAAGGGCAGGCCGACGGAGTGCAACGCAGTCTGGCTGAGAAGGGGTTTGGCGATTCTGCGAACGCCGCCAAGAGGGTTCACACATCCTGTGCGACTTTGCTCGCCTTCCTTGCTCGCTGAGTTTATTGTTTGTCAAAACGCTCGGCATCCTGCCTCTTGTTTTGCATTTCTTTTGGTCGCCCATCCTTGGGCGATCAGCATTCCAGTCGTCTGATCCTTAGTCGCAAGACAATTCAACCGTTGCAACTGATGCGGGTGGCAAGACAATGGAAAGTTCGCCATCTTTGAGGATCGCCTCAATGGCCCGAGGGCAGATTGTGTCTGGAGAGTCAAAAGTGTTGTGATCTTGAATGGCTTGTGCATGAAGCACGCGCGCAGACTTAATTGTGAACCCGGAAGGTATTCCAGAAAATTGAACTGTTGTGCCTGCTTCTAGATTCAGACAAGATGCGGAGAGAGTAATGACGTCTCCCTTTCGTGATGCAGTGGCCGTGAATGATCTGTTTTGGGCATAGTTCAAGGGCAATTGTACGTCTATGCGCTGAGCATCCTGGTGCCCGGAATACATTTCAAATACCCAGTAGGTAGGGGTACGCAGCATATTAGGTCCGTCGGTCAAAATCATTGCTTGGAGAACGTTGACCATTTGGGCAATGTTGGCCATTCGAACCCGGTCGCAGTGGCGATGGAAGATATCGAAGTGAATGGCGGCGACCAATGCATCTCGCATCGTATTCTGCTGGAATAGGAATCCGGGATTGGTACCTGGCTCTACCGGATGCCAAGTGCCCCATTCATCGACGACCAGGTTGACGATCTTTTCAGGGTCAACTTTGTCCATGATCTCGGAGTGCTTTTCTATCAGTTCTTCCATGTGGAAAGCTGAGTTAATTGTGCTCTGGTACTCCGTTGGCCCAAACTCCAAAGCCGAACCTGAAGGTGGCCACTTTTGGTCGAGTAGGGTGTAGTAGTGGAGAGCCAAACCATCCATGTGCGGATGGGCACGCTCCATCATGACCTCCGTCCAGCGAAAATCAGCTGTGTTGGGTCCGCAAGCGATCCTCAAGATCTTGTTCGGTCCATAGGTTCGAACGAAAGTGTTGTAGCGGCGATATTCGTCGGCGTAGTATTCAGGCCTCATGTGACCGCCACAGCCCCAGCTTTCATTGCCGACGCCGAAGTACTTCATCTTCCAAGGCTCGTTACGTCCGTTTGCACGTCGGAGGTCGGCCATGGGAGACTCGGCAGGCGAAGTGATGTACTCCACCCATTCGGACATCTCTTTGACCGTTCCAGACCCAACATTTCCGCAAACATAAGCCTCACAGCCCAATTGCTCGCAGAGTTCGAAGAACTCATGGGTGCCAAAGTGGTTGTTCTCGACCACGCCACCCCAGTGGGAGTTGTACATTCTAGGTCGATCGGCACGAGGACCTACACCGTCCTTCCAATGATATTCATCCGCAAAGCATCCACCTGGCCAGCGCAGTGTCGGAATTTTGATCGCCTTTAAAGCCTCAACGACGTCGTTCCGAATCCCTTTGGTATTCGGTATCTCGGAATCTTCTCCAACCCAAAGGCCGCCGTAAATACAGTGGCCAAGATGTTCAGCAAAGTGACTGTAAATGTCCCTGGCAATCGTTGGCGAGTCGTCGTTGATATTGAGCTTTATGTTAACTTCAGGCATGGTGGAATTGGGGGATTAGACGTTGGACTGGCCGTAACGATTGTGATACCGGTCGTACCACTTCTCAGCTTCCTCGGCTGGAATCGGAGCTGGTGTACCGATCTGCATAGCGAGCCAAACTGTCTTGGCTACGTCTTCGGTCATAACGGCGGCTTTGAGCGCGGCAGACGGGGAAGATCCCCAAGCGAACACGCCATGATTCCCCATCAGAATGGATGGGGCTCGGTTCCGGTACTTCATGATCGCCTCACCAATATGCTCACCTTCGTTGTCCACGTAAGGAGCACACGGAATTTCCGCTCCGAATTCATCGGCAATTGCGGTCAAAACTAGAGGAACAGACTTGCCGACCGCAGCAAAAGCAGTAGCGTAATTGCTATGGGTGTGGATGACTCCGAGGGTTCCCGGAATGTTGCGGTAAAGGTAAAGATGATGGGGAAGGTCCACACTTGGACGGACACCAGAGGCCAAAACTTCACCGGTAGACACACGAACCGCAACCAGATTCTCGGGCGTGATGGATTCGTAGTCCATACCGCTTGGCTTGATGACCAATAGGTCGTCCTCGGGCGAATACCCACTGGCATTCCCAGAGTGCATCGTCACCAATCCTGCTTTGGGCAAAGCCCAGTTCGCTTTGGCGACTTCTAATCTCAGAGCATGAATATCAGCCATTGTTTGTATTAACCTCGATTGGTATAGACGGCATTGTTCCAGCGAATCTCGTTTCGGAATTGATTCAGGTCAGTCTTGGCGTCAATCACCAAACATTCCACTCCAGCGATTTCAGCAAAGTCTCGAACATGCTGACTGGTAACGTTGTAGCTGTAAACGGTGTGATGAGCACCACCGCCGTAGATCCACGCGGCAACACCATCTTCAAAGCTTGGTTCTACTTTCCAAAGAGCACGGGCAACAGGGAGGTTTGGCATCGGTGGAACTTCAACAGCGGCAACATCGTTCACCATCAGTCGGAACCGGTGTCCAAGGTCAACGAGCGTCGTGTTGGTGGCTGAACCAGCCATAGCATCAAACACCAAGCGAACTGGGTCGGATTTACCGCCAATCCCTAAGGGATGGATTTCAACCCTCGGCCTACTCTTGGCAATGGTTGGGCAGATTTCAAGCATATGGGCGCCCAATACTTGCTCGTTCCCGGAGCCCAAATCGTAAGTGTAATCCTCCATGAAACTTGTTGCGGGGGCAAGGCCCGTTTCCATGGTCTTAAATGCTCGTAAGAGGGCTGCCGTCTTCCAATCACCCTCCGCTCCAAATCCGTAGCCTTCGGCCATCAAATTTTGGCAAGCTAGGCCGGGAAGTTGGTCTAAGCCGTGAAGGTCTTCGAAGGTGGTTGTAAAGCCTTTGAAATTTCCTGCCTTTAGGAAATTCCGAATGCCGATTTCTTGCTTGGCTGCATAGCGCAGGGAACCGTATTGAGCGGCGCCAGGTCGAAGCTCTTCGGCGACATCAAATTTATCCAGGTAGGACTGGCACGTCTGAGCGACTTCGGCGTCCGTAACCTGATTGACGACGGACACTAAATCCCCCACTCCAAAGCCGTTCACACTAAATCCGAACTGGGCTTCGGCGCTCACCTTATCTCCATCAGTAACCGAGACAAATCTCATGTTATCGCCGAACCGAGCGAACTTAGCTCCTTGAAGATCTTGCCATGCGAGAGCGACTCGTGCCCAATCTCCAATCTTTTGCTGGACCGATTGTGACGACCAGTGACCGCACACGACCTTTCTTCTAAGTCCAATTCGTGAATGGAGGTGTCCGGCCTCTCGATCTCCATGAGCGGCTTGATTAAGGTTCATGAAGTCCATGTCAATGGTGCCCCAAGGCAATTCACGGTTGTATTGAGTATGCAAATGGAGAACTGGCTTGTTGAGTTGGGTCAGTCCACCAATCCACATCTTGGCAGGCGAGAATGTGTGCATCCAAAGTATGAGACCAGCACAGTTCGGATCAGAATTGGCTTCGAGTACGAGGGCTCGAACCATGTCCGGATCCGTTAGAACTGGCTTGAAGATAACTTCAACTGGAACAGGAGTAGCTGCCGATAACGACTGGGCGATGGATGTTGAATTGGCTGCGACTTGCTTAAGGACTTCTGGTCCATAGAGATGTTGACTGCCTGTTACGAACCATAAAACGGGTGAACTCATTGGGATCCTCTTTGAAACGCCAGTGTATTCCAATATTGGAATACACATAGTCGGTGAACGTGTGGAGAGTTTATCCAATTTGGGTGCCGTTCATTTGGTCAGATGCTTCTAATTGGGGTCTGGTTTCTGGTTCAGCGGTATAGTTGAGTCTCGGCTGGGAACTTATGCAGCACAACATCAAGGAGCTATCGGCAAAGGAAAGCGTTGCGATTCTACGAGCACTCGGATCTAACACGAGAGCAAGAATTGTTGAATTGCTTGCTCAGCACGAGATGAACATTGGTGAGCTGAGTACTGCGCTGGGATTGACTCAGCCAAGCGTCACCAAGCACGTGCAGATTTTAGAGGAGGCTGGAGTCGTTGTCAGCGACTACGTTGCCGCACCACAAGGCACCCAAAAGCGGTGCCGTTGTGTGTTTGAACGACTCCTTGTAGACCTGGCTCCGAAGGCACCAGAGACCGATGGTTATGCCGAAACCGAACTTCCAGTAGGCATGTTTACCGACGTTGATGTTCGACCAACTTGCGGGATTGCCACCCGGGAGAAGTTCATCGGTTTGGTCGATGCTCCCGTGAGTTTCTTCCTTCCCGAACGGTCCCAGGCTGAGATAATTTGGTCGGGCGGTGGATGGGTCGAATACATGTTTCCAAACACTCTTCCAGTGAATTCCAGAGTCAAATCCGTCGAACTGATGATGGAGTTGGGTTCAGAAGCGCCCGGCTATAACAATAAGTATCCGTCCGATATCACCCTTTGGATTAACGGAGTGGAAATTGGTACATGGACATCACCCGGAGACTTCGGTGGAACGCGTGGCCAACTGAATCCTGCCTGGTACCCCGACAACATGAACCAATGGGGTGTTCTGAAAACGTGGTTGACCGACGATTCTGGTTCGGCCATTGATGGTCTTCAGATATCAGATGTCACATTGGCCGCTTTGAATATTCATCCTTGGCAAGCCACAAAGATTAGGATTGGGGTTAAACCCGATGCCAGGAATCAGGGCGGGTTCACTCTTTATGGCAGATCATTTGGTAATTATCAGATTGGGTTGATCCTCAGGCTAAGGCACGATAGCTTGGAATAGAGGGTCTCCTGGCTTTGTCCGACCCCTTTGACGGGCATCAGATTCTGAGACTCAGATGGGCAACGCTATATTGCTTGGTTAGTTAACCAAACGCTGATTCCGATCCGGTTGCTTTGAAAATTGCTATGTATTCGAATAATAGGAAATACATTCACGTTTGGCTATATTCTGTGTTATGATATTTTCCATCGGAGGATGATCTAAGTTGGATCGGAGGCCGGGTTCGCAGTGGCGGAGACGCCGTAGGCGATCCATCTCATCGGTGAGATTCATGAATAAGCATAGAGCATTTACATTGATCGAACTGCTAGTCGTCATCGCGATCATCGCGATCCTGGCAGCCATTCTTTTCCCAGTCTTCGCTCAAGCCAAAATGGCAGCAAAGAAGACGGCATCCCTCAGCAATATTAAGCAACTCGGCCTCGCAACCGTTATTTACTCGGGCGATTTCGACGACACTTTCCCTGACCAAAATCGCGACGCAAACAACTTTCCCAAAGTTTGGTATGCCGGTGGTGATAACCCCTGCACGGCAGCTGCACCAGCGTCTGGCGATGACACGGACCCGGTAACCGGCGGTTGTAAGCAAGGCTTTATGGATCAGTACTCCGAAGCTGGCACTGGCCAGAACTGGGGTCGAGAGATTCAGCCGTACGTGAAGAGCATGGATATGTATATGTCCGCCGCTCAGAAGGTAACTGGCAACCTGCCTTGGTCTTACACGACGAATCAAGGCGCTGGAAATACCAGCTATGTATATAACGGTGTCGTGCTTGGTAAGTCGCAGACACAGATCAGCAACGTTTCCAATCTGGTTGTTTACCAAGGGAAGTCCGTTACTGTCCGAGAAGCAGAAGTTCAGCCAACCTACTGGGGGCAGAACATTAGCTTCACCAACCTTGATGGAACAGTTTCGACTGGTAATGCATGTAATGCAGTTGACCTTGCCGGGTTCGGAACGACCTTCAATAAGTCAGACGTTTATGCGTTTGCAGACGGCCACGCAAAGGCATTCTTGCGCAATGCGGTTACGTATCGCATGATGGGTGTTTCTTCTGACTTTGCGGTCGAAGTTGGCGGTTGGCACAACGTCAAGGGAACTGCAACTCTCGTGAATCCCGACATCCTTGATGCCGGCTCATGGGCTGGTTGGGGTATCTGCGACACCAGCGCCCTGTAATCAGGACAATCTGAGTTAGGCCACCTTGCTCAGCTTTGGGTGGGGTGGTCTTTTTTCCGTGTGAGCAACACTTCAATGAAGAATAAGAACGCAATCGCTATTGTTTCCCTCGTATTTCTCGGCGCATTCCTAGTTGGATGCAATGATGAGATCGCGCCTGACAAAAAGACTCAAGACCTGATGAATCAGCAGAGAGCTGCTATGTCTGGTAGTCGAGGCGGGGCACCGACTGGTGGCGCTCCTGGCGCAGCACCTGCAGGTGGTTCACCCGGTGGCACGCCTAACCTTCCAACTTCTGGTCCTGGCGCTCCCACCAACACGGGTGGTTCTGGCCGCTAACTTGTGCTGATATTGCCACTGATTGGTATGGCTATCCTTGCTAGCACCGAATTGGCTGCTCCAGATCATTCTTGGGTGCAGACTGCCCTGGATTCCGCGTTCCCGTTCGATGGAGCGCGGTATCCAGGGGGCGAAATTCACGATCCCAGCATTGTGAAATTCGGTGACACCTATGTTATGGTCGGTACCAGTGGCAACGAGTTTTGTCCGCTGAGCACCTCTCACGACATGCTCAGCTGGGCCCGAAAAGGTCCAATTTTGTCTGATCCTCCGGAATGGCTGGCCAAAGCGAATCCCGGTCACCGATCAATTTGGGCACCTTTTCCGCTGAAATTGGGCAATGCGTTGAGGATGTATTACTGTGCCAGCGAACGGTTTGGACATAACACATCATGGATCGGTATGGCAGAGTGTCAAAACTTCGATCCGCAAAATCCTTCACGAGGTTGGGTGGACAAGGGACTGCTACTGTCCAGCAAGGATGGAGTGACTTCGTTTAACGCCATTGATCCGGATGTATGTGCTGGACCTGACGGGCGACATTGGATGGTTTATGGATCGTACTGGTCAGGAATCTACGAAGTTGAGCTTGATCCTGAAAGCGGTTTGGTAAAGAATCCAGAAAAAGCCCCGTTACACGTTGCGAGCAATACTTCTGAGAGAGGCAATCCCCTAGAAGCACCTGCATTGATTTTTCACGACGGCTACTATTACTTGTTCACAACCTACGGATTGGCGGCACAAGGCATTCGCAGCACCTATCGCACCATGGTTGGACGGAGCAAAACTCCTGACGGTCCGTTTTTAGGTTACGACGGGACACCGATGACAGAAGGTGGACATGCCGTCATGATCAAAGGATCTTTCCCAATGTTTGCTCCCGGTGGTGGGAATTGGTTTATCGGTCCGGAAGGAAAGTGGTGGATGGCTTACCACTATTACGATGGGCGAAAGAATTGGCATGGAGATGTATGGGGTGCTCCAACTCTCCAGATACGTGAGGTCGTTTGGGGGGCAGATGGTTGGCCCTTGCCGGGATTACCGGTTGGAGTAGAACTGGGACGCGGCAAAGTTGAAGGCACTTGGCTTTGGCAAGTCGACTTTGGACGTGTGGACGAATTGACTCTAGACCAGAATGGCTCAGCGCATTTGGGAAGTCAGGATGGGAAATGGGAACATTCTCCCTCTGGATTGAAATTGCATTGGAGTCGTCCCGGAGAACTAGGCGGAGAATTTATAGATTCGCTAGTCCTCGACAAGAGTGATCGATTTATGGTTGGTCGAAATCAGTTCGGAGCAGTTATAAGAGGCATCAAAAAGGATGTTCAAGCGAAGCGATAGCTTCAATATTCACGCTCTGCTCTATGGGCTGGTTGTTCTGGTGGTTATCACCGGGACGATCCGGCTATTGGCAACCGGACATGGCGGTAGCCATTCGAAGCGACAACTAACTTTTTGGAATGGATTCACTGGTCCAGACGGGGTGGTCATGCTCAAGATGATCGAGGACTTCAATCGGTTGAATCCCGATGTCGAAGTTCGAATGCAGAGAATCCCTTGGGCTACTTACTATAACAAGCTTACAGTCGCTGGTTCTGATGGCAGGGGACCTGAGATTTTTATTAGCCACGCTGACGCCCTGGCACGAATCAGGCGTGCCGGCTTTGTCGATGATGCTTCAGACCTCTTTACGGGTTCTAATCCTATTGATCCTAAAGACTTCGACCAGAAGGTTAGGGAATACGTTTGTTATTCTGGGAAATTCCAAGGTGTGCCTCTGGATATCCACCCACAAGGAATGTATTGCGACGTTGATATGTTCCGGAAAGCTGGACTGGTAGATGAAAACGGAAACGCAAAGCTTCCAGCCAACAAAGAGGAATTCCTGAATGCTCTTCAGAAAACAACGGTAGAGGCTGGTGGGGAATTATCTGAGAAGCAGTGGGGATTTGCTCTGACGTTTTGGGGAGCGAATTTTCGCTCGTTGGTTCCACAGTTTGGTGGTGATTTCCTAGACAGTAAAGGGAATGCCGTGATGAACTCTCCGGCAAACATTAAGGCGCTAGAGTTTGTAGCTGAATTGACGAAGTCCAAGAAAGTTCCACCCCCCGACAACGGCTTAGGGTGGTTTGGATTTCGTACAAAGCGGGTAGCGATGGTGTGGGATGGAGTCTTCATGCTGGGTGACCTGCTCCGGGTTCAAGACGTGAAGTATGCTGGCGCTCCAATTCCTCAGATCGGCCCCAGACCTGGAACCGTTGCCAATTCGCATGTGATGTGTCTAAAGAAGGGGATGCCTCCGGAAGTTCGGGAGGCGGCAGTCCGCTTCATTAAGTACGTAAGCGATCATAGCATTGAGTGGGCGGCAGCTGGCCAAGTTCCGGCTCGATTAAGCGTTCGGGGAAATCCAGCCTTCGCTAAGTTACAAGTTCAGCATGCATTTTCGCTTCAAGTGCCGAACATGGTTTATCCTCCCAAGACGCCTGTTATCTTCGAATATATGTTGGCAATGGATCAAGCAGCTGAAGCTGCAGTTCGAGGACTAGCATCGCCAAAAGAAGCGTTGGACAAGGCACAAAAGATAGCTCAGGATGCAATTGATCGAGATCGGAAGGAACATCCGGAGGATCAGCAATGATGACAGCGCGAACCAAAACTCAGCTTTGGGGATTTGCCTTCTTAGCTCCCTATTTGGCGATGTTCTTAGTCTTCGTAGTGATTCCAATTGCTGCGTCACTCTGGCTGTCCGTCGTTCAATTGGATTTGGCGAACGCTGGTGCTTCCAAATTTGTCGGAACTCAAAACTTCAAAGACGCGATCAATGATGAGTTCTTTTGGAAGGCGGCAAAAGCGACAGGGAAATATGCTGTGCTCATGGTTCCGAGTGTGCTCTTAATTGGCACTGGACTCGCACTGGGAATGAACTCGATGGCGAAAGGCCGAGACATGGTTCGAGCCATGATCTATCTGCCGAGTATGGTGAATGTCGCCGCGACTGGCATTCTTTGGCAGTGGTTCTTCAGCAATGAATTCGGCTTATTTAACTACTTGATCAAGCAAGCAGGAGGCAGTCAAGTTCCATGGCTCACCGATGCGAAATACGCAATGCCGAGCATTGTGATCATGAGCTTATGGTGGACGGTTGGAGGCACCAGCGTCGTTATCTTGGCAGCCCTGCAACAAATTCCGAAAGCTTTCTTTGAAGCTGCATCTCTTGATGGTGCTGGTCCAACTCAGCTGTTTTGGCGTATTACGGTGCCACTCCTCACTCCAGTGCTACTTTTTGTCTTTGTCACAACAACGATAGCGGCGTTTCAGATGTTCGGACAATCTGCTGTTTTGACACAGGGAGGACCCAACTTTGAGACCCGTGGAATGGTGCAACTCATGTTTGACACCGCTTTCAATGGGTATCGATTTGGATACGGGGCAGCGATTTCGTGGCTCCTATTTGCCGGTATCGGCATCTTTAGCCTTCTTCAGAGGCGAATGATCCGTGTGCAGGTGGACGCATGAAGGCAAGGCAAATACCGATGGTTGCAATTATGGTGATCATTGCTTTGATCTTCCTGGCGCCATTCGCCTTTATGCTGTTGGCGAGTTTCAAGAATGAAGCGGAGGTTCTAAAACCAGATCACATCTTGCCCCATGCTTGGACTGCAGAAAATTATCGATCTGTCGCCAGGAATAGTGTTGAAGCCCCGGTGGGACTCTGGTTCGTGAACAGTGTCTTCGTGTCTTCGGCTACGACTTTGGTTGTGGTTGGGCTATCCGCAATGGCTGCCTTTTCCATCACCAGGATCAAAGTGAAGGGCGCGAATCTGGTTCTCGGTGGGATCGTGACCACGATGATGATCCCCCCCCAGCTCTTATTGATTCCCCTCTATGTAATTCTGAGTCGCTTGAGAATGCTCGACACCCCTTACGCTTTGATACTCCCTGCAAGCGCTGGCGGGTTTGGTGTCTTCATGTTGACCTCGTTCATGCGAAGTTTGCCTGCAGCAGTTGAAGAAGCTGCGCTGATTGATGGTTGCACGCTCCCACAGTTGTTTTGGAAAGTGACTCTGCCATTATGTGCACCCTCTATCGCAACGCTTTGCGTCTTCACGTTTATTGGCAGTTGGAACGACTACATTACGCCTCTGGTTTTCATGGAGTCGGTGACAAACTATACGCTTCCTGTCGGGATCGCACTATTTCAGAGCAGCTATTCCACTCAATATGGACTTACGATTGCTACCAGCTTGCTTTCAACTCTTCCATTAATTCTCATGTTTCTGGTCTTTCAGAAGCAGATTATCGCCAGCATGACTTCTTCTGGTCTTAAAGACTAGCCATCAATTTCTTATGAAACAAACCAAACTCAATCTGCATCCATCCTTCACTGTTGCCCCAGTTGATCCCCGAGTTTTCGGCGGATTCTTGGAACACCTGGGCCGTGCAGTCTATGAAGGTGTTTATCATCCAGAGTCCAAACATGCGGACAGTCGAGGCTTTCGTTGGGATGTACTCAACGCTTTGAAGCGGTTGAAATTCACCGCCATGCGTTATCCAGGCGGAAACTTCGTGAGCGGCTACGACTGGGTTGATGGTGTTGGTCCAAAAGATCAACGGCCGGTGAAATTAGATCTGGCTTGGCAAAGCTCCGACCCGAATCAGTTTGGGACCAACGAGTTCATGGAAATGAGTCGGGAGATGGATTGGACTCCGATGATGGCGGTCAATCTTGGAACCGGAACGCCAGCGGAAGCCCGCAATTGGTTGGAGTACTGCAATGGAACATCCAACTCCCATTGGGCAAACCTCAGACGGGAGCACGGTTATGAAGCTCCTCACAATATCAAGCTTTGGTGTCTTGGAAATGAGATGGATGGTCCATGGCAGATTGGTCATGTGCCTGCCGATCAATATGCCATCCGAGCTCAACAAACAGCTCGACTCATGAAAATGTGCGATCCAGAAGTTGAATTGGTATTGTGCGGATCTTGCGCAGTGAACCTTCCCACCTACATGCAGTGGGACCGAACAGTCTTGGAATATTGTGCCAATGATGTCGAGTACATCAGCCTCCACTGCTATGTTGGAAATGAAGCGGACGATACTGAAGACTTCCTTGCATGTGGTTTGGCCATTGACAAGCAGATCGATGAACTGGATACCGTAACCAAATTTGTTCAAGCCAAGACTCGCTCGAAAAAGCGGGTTAAGCTGAGTTTCGACGAATGGAATGTTTGGTACCGAGCTCGACATGGAGAGCATGTGGATGGACGCGGCAAGTTTGCTCCACCCCTTTTAGAAGAGGTCTATAACCTAGAAGATGCTTTGGTTGCAGCTCAGTTCTTGAACTCATTTGTCCGCCATGCTGATTCGGTGAAGATTGCGAACTTGGCACAAATCGTAAACGTTATTGCCCCAATTCTAACAAGGGGTGACGAGATGGTAATCCAGTCCATCTTCTATCCGATTGAGATGTTTGCGAATCGGCGCGAGGGTACTTCGCTTCAGGTCTTTGTTGATGGTCCAACTGTTAATTCAAAGACTCATCCAGACGCCAAACAAATCGACGCCAGTGCGATTATTAATGGGCAGGATTTGAGCGTATTTTTGGTGAATCGATCCACTTCAGAGAGCTCGGAAGTGGTTGTTGATATTGCTGGTGTTTCGATCAGTGGCCTTTCATCTGGCGAAATTGTAACCGGTTCTGATCCCAAGGCATTCAATGAATTTGGAAAGGCAGAAGTGGTTCAGGCGTTTCCATACGATGAAGTGAAGATCAACAACGGAGTGGCAACCATCAAGCTGCCACCCCTGTCATTCTTTGCTGGTACGTTCGCTTTGTCTTAAGATTCACAAGCGAAGTTGTCTCAAATGGCACGCTTACCTCGACTAGGTAAGCGTGCCATTTGCTTTTCACGCGGGGGTATCGTGAGGCAAATCTGTCCCGATTTTCACATTTTGTAGTGAGTTGTAAGGGGATTGACCGATTGTGTTTACCCAATTCATGCGAATTGTTTTTGAAGTCTAGACCACCTAGACTTCAACGCATCGAGACTATGAAGCATCACTCTGTGGATCGTCCCACGTGGGCTAACAACCCAAATGCCTTGGATGACCTTTACGAGAAAATTCGCTTGGCGCAATTCGGTGCGGACCAGATGGTCTTGCAGCTTCAAAAGATGATTGGTGAAGCCCAAGCCTTCGGAGATCAATATGCTGAAGTCGCTTTTCGAACCCTAATAGTCCTGATTCATCGGGATGCTGAGGACTATGCTGCCGCTGCAGAAGAGTATCACCGAGCAACGGCAATGCTGCGAGAGGGTGAATGTTCTCGCAACCGTATTCGCCTAACCTTGGCTTACTGCTCGATTCTGCTTCGAATTGGAGATTCGATTTCTGCTTTGGCGCTACTGAAGGAAGCAGAGTCCAACGCTAGAAAATGGGGAGTAACGGCAGAAATCCCAAGCTGTCTATCTTCAATTGCCGCGGCTTACGGAGGTTTGGGTGATCACGGGCAAGCAGCCCAATGTTGCAGAGCACTTCTTGAAGAATTTGACATCAATATGAGACCTGACACGCTAGTTACGGTCTACTCAAACTTAGCTCATGCATTATCTGAGCTGGGACATTACAACGAGGCACGAGAATATTTAGCGAAGGCTGTGACCTACCAATCGCTAATCCCTGGACGTGCTATGGACTTGTTGGTTTCAGCAAACCTTGTAGTAGCCAAATGCGTTTCCGAGGGGTTCGAAGAGACAGTTCTCTGTGTTGAACAAATTCGGGAATCTTATCCATCGTTTCGGAATGGGAAGAAGATTTTTGAATCAATGCTGCTTGAGATTGCCCAATGCTTCTATCGCCAAGGCTTGCTGGCTAAAGCGCTTTTCTTCTTAGATAAGCTCATCCAATTTGATGAGAATGATCCATTCGTGCTTCAGTCCGCAAACTACCTCATGTCGAAAGTATTGATTGCTCAAGGTCGCACGATAGAGGCTTACGAGAGGCTGGATTCCGCCTATGACTTTCAAAGCAAGTCTCGTCAATCACAAATCGATGAACGTGTGAAGATTGCTCTCCTCAAACAAGAGCGAGATATGATCCTGAGACAATCGGCTGCGTTGACTAAAGCCAAAGTGGAAGCAGAAGCAGCAAATTCTGCTAAGACCCATTTCATGGGCCAATTGAGTCACGACATAAGAAACCCCCTCAATGGGTTATTGGGGATCGCTTCGATCTTAAGTAAAACGGATCTTTCTACTCAACAATCCGAATACGTAAGATTAATCGAAAGTCTGGGACAGAATTTGCATGGAGTCCTACAGGGGGTTCTCGATATCGCAGAGATCGAATCAGGCAGATTTGAGCTTAAACACCGTGAATTCAACTTTGCGGAATTCGTTTTTGAGACGTCCAAGGGTTTGGCGTTAGGTGCGCATAAAAAGGATGTCGAAATAAACGTTTTTGATGATCCAAATCTGAATTGTCTGGTAATTGGAGATAAAGGACGGATAGGTCAGATTCTGACTAATCTCCTCAGTAATGCAATTAAATTCACCGAAACTGGAGAGATAAATGTTCGTTTCCAGCGAGTTAAAGCACTAGGTCCGGTTCCTTGTTGTGCTCTCCGGCTTGAAATTTCAGACACTGGAATCGGTATCGATCATCAGAGTCAGAATGCAATATTTCAACCATTTACTCAAGCGGATGAATCAACTAGAAATAGGTTTGGAGGAAACGGCCTTGGGTTGTCAATCTGCAAGAGTCTTGTGGAAAAGATGGATGGAACCCTGGGCGTAAATAGTCAGATCGGGCAAGGAAGCACGTTCTGGTTCGAGATTAGTCTGAGGGAAGGTTCTCAATTAGATAAGGAAGTCAAAATGAAATATAACGGTCTAAAAGCTACATTGGTAGGAGACAATCCAACACTGTGGAACGTTGTGATCCCGATCTTAATCGAAGGAGACATTTTTGTGCAAACTGTCCAGTCGATTTCCGGGTCATGTGCTCGCCCTGATCTTTGGGTAATCGATCTTGACCATGTTCCCAATGCTCCTGACCATCTTGAACGTATTCGGAATAGTTCTGGCATGCCAACGACACCTGCTGTATTCCTTACGCAAATTGGCAAGCACGATCATCTTCTCAATCTAATGCAGATTCCTCATTCTCAAACAGTACTGAAACCCCTCAGGCGTGATCACCTTGAGGGTGCACTTTCCGAACTGTTCATCGAAAGGCAGCCGTTGCCTCAGGCGGTTTTGAATGTCGAACTAGGGAATTCGGTTAGAGGAAAGATCCTCTTGGCGGAAGATAATGAAGTTAATCAGCTCGTTGAGAGCGACTTGTTGATCAGGTTGGGCTTTGAAGTTCAGATTGCAAACAATGGATTAGAAGCGATCGAGATGATGCGAACATTCGACTTTGACGCGATTCTTATGGACTGCCAAATGCCAGAAATGAATGGATACGAAGCAACTCGAATCATTCGTTCTGAATGCAAGCACAGCCAGATTCCAATTATTGCGGTAACGGGTAATAGTCTATCCAGTGATCGTGAAGAGTGCCTATCTTCGGGCATGGATGATATCCTTTGCAAGCCTCTGACACTGGAAATGCTCAGGGAAAAGCTCGATCAGATCTTTTGCTTGAAAAGCCTTTGATAATCAAACCAATATCTACCTTAATGGTATCGACGGGCTTGGAGATGGTCTAAATCTGGGCATCACCGAATGATGCCCAGATTCCAGCTGTCTTTATCAATCATCACCTCGACCGTTGTGGGATTGGTGACTTCTGTTGTTCCTCGCTTGAGGATCAAGTGTTCACTAGTGGAGTCCACGATGATTCTCGTGCTGGGTTGTAGAGCTCTGACCCGAAGAATCCTTGCCGGAAGCGGAGGCAGGATGATTTGTCCATTCTTCCACTGGAGAATGTGGAAATAGATACTCTTTCCTCGGCGAGTGGTTCCTCCCCATGTACCGTTTACATATGGCCCACCTCTTGTCTTGTATATGCTCTTGCCATACTTCTTGAGCCAAGCCCCTAAGCCATCCAGAAGGCTGAGTTGTTCTGGAGCGATATCTCCTTCTGGAGTCGGCCCGACATTTAACAGCAAGTTGCCGTCACCTGTAACCGTTTGGATGAGGATCTCCAACACCCTATCGAGAGACTTGTAGTGATCGTGGGGCCGGTAAGCCCATTGATCACCGAGAGTCATGCAAGTTTCCCAAGGGTGTGAAATGTCGTAGCTTCCAACTTGCTGCTCCGGAGTCTTATAGTCGCCATGAGGATCCGATGGGCTCAATCCGTTAGATTCAATTCGGTCGTTCAAGATTAGGCTGGGATATTTGGATCGGAGGTACTCGTTGAGGCCGATGGAGTCTTCCCGCGTATATGGCTTCTCCCATTGACCATCAAACCAGATCATGTGTAGCTTATAGCGATCAATCAATTCAGTCAGCTGATTGCGAACCAACTGCATGTGTCGCGCCATATTGGGATTACCCTTTGTTGTTTGACCACCTGGACTGCCAGTTCCGTAATCATTTGAGTGCCAATCCAAGATGCTGTAGTAGCTACACATGGTAATTCCATGATTTCTCGCGGCCTCGGCAATCTCACCCATGATGTCGCGCCCAAATGGTGTGGCGGAAATATTGTATGGGGAATAGTGGGTCGGCCAAAGGCAAAACCCATCGTGATGTTTGGCCGTTGGAACCACATATCGAAATCCAGAACTCTTGGCAATCTCCATCCACCGGTTGGCATCGAAATGAACAGGATTAAAGGATTTGTATAGATTGTCGTAAATTTCAGTCGGAACTTGAGCACCTCGTGACCAACCGATTTCCGTTCCTTTTTGACTTATGGGACCCCAGTGAATGAACATTCCAAGTCTAGCGTCTCGAAACCATGCCATCGAAGGAGATGAATTTTGCGCCGCTCCAAGAGCCACTGCAGCAAGAACTGTGAACACCACAATGGATTAGAGGGTGGGGAAAGGGAATGGTTTCAAAAGAAATGGCACCCGATTCTAATGAATTGAGTGCCATTTACCTAACGCGGAGATTTAACCTTAATGAGCGGCTGCACCGTGGTGTTCGTAATGCTCGCTAGCTGCTTGGGTCATTGTCGTGAAGTGAGCGCCCTTTTCTCGGAAGTAGCGAATAGTTTTGCGCAAGTCATCAACGCTATCAAAGTAGTCACGCATTCCAAGGGTGATGACTTCATTGTTGAGATTTGCCTCGAATAGGGGAACCAGATTGTCAAACCCTTGATCCAAGTATCCATGTTGGCCCGCATGGGTTGCAATTGGAAGATGTAAAAGTCGATTTCCTCCTTCTTCTTTTACATTCCCTTTTGCACTGTGATAGGGATTGTGAGGTGCCCCTGCCCAGTTTACAAACATTTTGTAGTTGGCATCGGGAACGACACTACTGTCGACTAAGATTCCAATTTCTTCAAGGTAGGGTACGTCACTCGGTACGAGGGCAAAAGCACCGGCTCGAAATGCTGTGCACTTGATCATGTGAGATTTGAGCGTATCCTTGGCTACCCAGATGATATTGCCTCGCTCCTTTTCATCTTCTACATATCCACGTTCATTTTCAAAATTCACTTTCATTCCCATCTCATGCCAGGAAGGGATCTTGTGTACGAACTCGTGGTAGTAAAGGTTGGTATTCGCGCTGGGATCTTTCAAAGACACATGAATCAACCACGTGCAGGTAACGAATTCTTCTTCGAGTACTTTGATGTATTCGCTCGTGTAGCATCGATCGTGCATTGCACCTTCGCAATCGACTGTTAAAACGACATTGGGCATGGGTTTCAATCTCCTTGAGAAACGACTACGGCGTCGTGGCCACTGGCCTGATGAGTTGCGGTCAAGTTGTATCTCTTACCGAGCACGGTGAAGTTCCTCAACTTCACAGACTTCCACTCTTTCGGAAAGTTCGCTTTAACTGACAACTTCATGTCACCTTGGAGCTGCTGGATCAACGCCGCATCAGGCTCCTGCACGGAGTCTAACCGAAAACCTATCAATCCGAACAGGAGTGATTGAATAGATCCAGCCGCGCCAGTCACAAAATACGTATTGGATTTGTTTCGTTTTTCGGAGAACAACATTAACGGCTGTTGAGTGAATGGCTCCCAACTCTTTTTCCAGGATTCGTAAGCCTTGTCGCGCTCACCCATTCGGGCCCAAATGGCGGCATGCACAGAATCAGACATAGCTGGGCCATTCTTCAATGTCTTGTCGACAAAGCGCGGCACCATAACATGCGAAAGTCGAATCGCAGGGGGATATTGCAGTGGATAGATGCTCAAAACAGCGGCAGCTTGTTTATAGGATCGAAAACTATCGCCATCGTAAGTGATGAATGAATCCTTGTCTTGGGGGAGCTTGTAAATCTGCTTTCCGCTCCAGTTACCATCGTGTGTCCACTGGGCTAGAAGATTCGTATAGAGATCGTTATCTCCTGTGTGGGTCTCGTCTGGACTCATTACATTGGGAATCGTTAAGAGACCGCTCGAATCATCTTTTGTGGCAACCGACTGAAAATATTGACTGACTGACTTGCGAACATCTTCTGCTTCAGTATTTGAAGTCAATCCTAGGCTCGCGGCTTCATGAAGCATCCATGCGACATCGCCAGAAATATGAAGTTCAAGCTTGGATGGACCTGGAACAGTTTCCTTTCCAGTTACCGATGACTCCCACGGAAACTTGGCTCCTTTCCCTTTACTGTTGACTTGTGCTTGACGGTAGCGATTGAGACGATAGGATGCTATAGCCTTTGCCTGATTCGGCTCCATAAGGGCGTAAGTAGGGAAGTCCCACATATCTGCATCCCAGAAAACATGGCCGAAATACATGGCGTTGCTGAGTCCGAATGGACTCACAGACATTGGGGATTGAGGGCTGATCGCGGACTTCAAGTAATACAGCATGGAGTGAATTGCTTGCTGATCTTGAACGGGGCCATCAACGATGATGTCGTTTTGCCATCTCTTCTCCCACGCAGCCTTTACTCGACGTGACAGTTCGTCATAAGTTGGAAGTTGGACCGTCGGAGTTAAATCGTGATCTCGGCCAATTGTCAGAACGTAATCCACTGTGCGGGTAAGGTTCTGGTTTGCCTGAACGACAAAGTGCCCTGATAACTGGCTGTCTGGGATCGTGAATCGGCGAGTATCTGTCTGGTGATTTCCGAGTTTTCCGGCAGAACCCATATCAAAATCAACTTTCTGTTCAGGCTTGGAGCCTTCCAATGTCCACCTTTCTCCAATGATTGGAGCATTTGGATCCATGGTGGCCAAGCATGAAACCTTGAGTCCATTGGCTTCCCATTTGGTTGTTAAGGTTGAACTCTTAAGATCAAGCTCTTGGGTGTAATTCTGGTCTAGTGGAATTGTGTTTCCATCAACCAAAAATCCACGAGGCATCGGATTCGCCAAGGGGCGAATTTTCTCTTCTCCAGATTTCTCATACTCGTCGATAACAAAAAGGTTCTGATCCTTTGAACTCATATCGCGCCGAAACCGCAGGCCGATGAGCCCGTTCCAGAGCAGGGCGGGGGTGGATTCAGAAGGATTGAGGCAGTAGCCCTTCCATGGATCGATAGGGGCAGGCTTTGCCACGCGTACTTCGGGTTGAGTTCCGTTAGATGATGAGGTTGAGCAACCCATGATCGTTACAGCGATCATGGATAGGCCCAGATATGACCAATTGCATCGAATCACATCGATATTGTGACGCCTGATTGACGGTTAGCGATTCACTGCCCAAGCGTTTGGCATTTTGATGCTTGAATACGTCGCGATCGCAAACTGGTCTGTCATGCCGGCAATATAATCGACGGCACCCTGGATGCCTTCGTATCCATCAGGCAAATTTCCTGGCTTAATGAAGTGCCAAAAGAGCTCTTGGACCAGATTCTGTGCCTTGGGGATATCTGGATATTTCTGAGGATAGAGGAGATAAACATTCTCAAAAAGCCATTCTTTTAGGTCGTTCATCAAATTCAGTAAGTTGTCTGAAATTCGAATGTACGGGTGATCCACGCTGTTGGAAATGACATCTTCAACCATGAGACCGATACGGTTACTGTGAGTTTTTCCGAGGCAAGCAAATTGGTCGGGAATGGATTGAATGATGCCACTTCTAAGCGCATCATCCAAATCGTGATTCAAGTAAGCAACGCGGTCACTAATTCTTACTACTGCTGCTTCCAATGTTGATGTCGGTTCGCCATCATGTGCAGATAAGTTGTTTCTGCCTTTACTGTGGCCATCAATACCTGCTCTTGTCTCGTGGGTTAAATTGAGATTTTCTAACACATCGACAATTCGTAACGACTGTGAGTAGTGACGGAATTCAACCGGAACTTCTGGCTCTTTGGGATTCTCAACCCGAAATTGCTGAAGGGCTTGATCCAGCGCTGATTCTCCAGCATGTCCAAAGGGAGTGTGCCCAATATCGTGCCCCAAAGCGATTGCTTCAATAAGGTCTTCATTAAGTCGAAGAGCCCTTCCAATAGTTCGAGCAACCTGGGAAACTTCCAGGGAGTGAGTCATTCTTGTCCGGTAGTGGTCGCCGGTAGGCGCAATGAAGACTTGAGTCTTGTGCTTTAGTCTTCGAAACGCTTTTGAATGAACGACGCGATCTCGATCTCGCTGAAAACAGGTTCTGACCGGATCTTCTGGAATATCAAATACTCGTCCAGCCGATTCTGCTGATTTAGCAGCATAGGGAGATAGCGCTTCAAGCTCGCGTTTCTCGGTTAGTTCTCGAACAGTATGAGGCACCTTGATAAGACGAGCTCGAAGGCTTGATCGAAGCAGACAACTCTGTCTGACCTAAAGAGGAATCTTCGTGGTGTACTTTGTGTTGGCAAGCACAAACGAGGTTTTTATTTGTTGAATGCCTTTTATCTTGCTCAATTTCTCACGTATCAGTTGCTCATAGGCTCGAATGTCTCGAACTACGATTTTCAAGAGAAAATCAAACTCTCCACTAACGTGGTAACACTCTAAGACCTCAGGGATTTCATTGATGCTGCGACGGAACCGTTCGATTGGTTGCTCTTGATGGAGAGAAAGACTAATCATTGCCAATGCAGTGATCCTCAGGCCCAATCGCTCAGCATCTAAAATGGCGTGGTATCCACGAATGAGGCCAGATTTTTCGAGTATTCGTACTCGCTGAAGAACAGATGGGGGCGACAGACCAACTCTCTTCGAGAGGTCAGCGTTGGTAATACGTCCGTCTTCCTGCAAAAGTGCAAGGAGTTGAACATCGACTTCATCCAGATGTGTTTTCATAAGAAGTTGTCTCGATCCCCTTTATTATGAGACGGTGTCAGAATACGTCTTGCGTATTTGTACTCATAAAGGAATCTTAATGTCAGCAATAGATCAACTGCCTCTCTGGGATATGACACCGGTTTTTCCAAGTCTCAATTCTATTGAGTTTGAGGAATCAAGGTCAGCATTGTCGACCGAGATCGATCAATTGGAGAATTTGTTCGACAGTATTGGGGTCTTCAGTGATGGAACAGGTTCTCCCGATCAGTTTGACCAAGTCATTGTTGGTCTCAACCAAGTTTCAGATCATTTGCGAACTGTTACTGCGTATGTGAGGGCGCACACAACTACCGATTCGAGAAATGAGGTCGCTTCAGCTCGCAATAGTGAGATGGATCGAGACCTTTCTCGGATGAGAAAGTTGTCCAAGAGGTTTGTCGGCTGGGTCAGTAACTTTGATCTTCAGGAATTGTTGGAATCGAGTGAAATCGCAAAAAGCCACGAATACTCATTGGAAAGAGCGAAGGTTGCTGCTAGTCATTTGATGGGATCTGATGAAGAGTCTTTGGTCTCCGATATGGAAGTAACTGGCTCTCATGCTTGGACAAAACTTCACGGAAATGTGACCAGTCAACTCGCGGTTAAATCCGTATCGCAAGATTCAGAACCCATGTCCATGAGCATGGCACGGGCTCTTGCATACTCTCCGGATCGGAGTGTGCGCGAATCTGCGTATCACGCAGAGCTCAATGCATGGAAGACGGTTGAAGTTGCGCTTGCAGGAGCGATGAATAGCATCAAAGGTGAGAATTTGACGCTGTGCACAAGACGCGGATGGCAGGATCCACTTGATGAGGCCATCTTTAACTGCAGTATTGACAGAGTGACTTTGGAAGCTATGCAAACTGCGGCACGTGAAGCGTTCCCGGACTTTCGCCGATATCTTAAGGCCAAAGCAAAGGCAATTGGTGTGAGTCAATTGGCATTTTACGATCTCTTTGCGCCGCTTGGAGATGATGAGAATGCTTGGGATTACGAAAGCGGTTGTCAGTTTGTTATCGAGCAGTTCAACGGATATTCCGAACGGATGGGACAATTTGCTGCGCGTGCAATCCACGAAAACTGGATCGATGCAGGACCAAGAGTAGGCAAGGTAGATGGTGCCTATTGCATGGGGATTAGGAAAGATGAATCAAGGATCCTCATGAATTTCAAGCCCTCTTTTGGAGCGGTATCGACTCTGGCACACGAATTGGGACACGGCTATCACAATGTTTGCTTGGCGGGACGCACTGCGCTCCAAAGAAATCTGCCCATGACCCTTGCTGAAACGGCAAGTATTTTCTGTGAGACAATTATTCGACAAGCTGTCCTCAAGAATGGAACCGATGCACAGAAATATACGGTTCTTGAAGGTTCACTTCAGGGTTCTTGTCAAGTTGTCGTCGATATTTCGAGCCGCTTCATCTTCGAGCAATCACTTTTCTTTCGCCGTCGACAGCGCGAACTGTCCCCACGTGAGATGTGTGATTTGATGCTGCAGGCTCAATTGGATACCTATGGAGATGGATTGAACTCAGATGCACTCCATCCCTACATGTGGGCAGCCAAGCCACACTACTATGGGCGAAGTTACTACAATTTTCCCTATATGTTTGGACTTCTGTTCGGCTTGGGGCTGTATGACGTATTCGTCAAGAATCCAGATGAATTCCGCTCCATGTATGATGACCTGCTTTCAAGTACGGGAATGGCAGACGCTCCAACGCTCGCCCATCGGTTTGGATTGGATATTCGGAATATTGATTTCTGGCGTGGAAGTCTCAATCAGATCCGTGGAGAAATTGATCAGTTTGAAGCGCTGGTCGGATAGGCACTTGCCGCATGGAAACTGAAAAGCGTATTCGCATTCCTTTCGACAGCTTTGTGCTTCAGGCGGTCGTAGCAGAGCTTCAACCCTTTGTAGGTGGACTTCTTCAAGAGATTCGCCAACCGAATGACACCGACATCGTATTGAGTTTCTACAATCGAGGTGTTGCAGGAATGTTTCTGATCTCGTGCCACGCTGATTTTGCGCGCGCCCATTTTATAACAAAGCGGGTTCCGAATCAAATTCAACCGCCAATGCTTTGTGCGACTCTTCGGGCCAGAGTTGATGGTTCCAAGTTAGTTGAAGCCAGGCAAATTGAGGGGGATCGAATCTTCCAATTGTGCTTTGAGGGCAGTTTGGGAACGTTCTTCCTCATTGTTGAACTGATGGGAAAGCATTCAAATATTGTTTTTTGTGATTCAGATTTTAGAGTTCTGTCCGCAGCCAAGTGGGTTGGTCGATCAAAGAGTCGGCGGCCAATTCAGCCGAATATGGCCTATGAATTGCCGCCTGTCATGCAGGGCGAAGGGAAGACCACCAGCCCATTCTATCGAACCCTCCAATCCACAGATCCCAACTTCAATCCAAGCCTGATTAACCCGATCATCTCACCTGGGAATGGTGCATATCCTGTCAGTGTCTCGGTGCTTGGCCTTCCTGAGTTCGCTCGGAACTCGATAAGTATTGCGCTAGAACAACATTACGCATTGGCAATTCCCAGTGCGATTGCCGAGTCTATTCGTAGCCTGTTGTTGACTCAGATTCATCGAGCTGTCCTGGCAAAGGAAGTAGCTTTAGATGAACTTGAACAGGCACGAGATGCGGGAGGAAAGGCGCCTCAATGGCAGCGATTTGGAGAGCTGATTCTTGCTTACGGTCCATCGCAGCCAGTTGGTGAGGCTTTTATGAAAGCTTGGGACTATGATGGCACGGAGGTCGAAATCCGTTTGAAGCCAGACATGGACTTCAAGGCGAATGCATCAGAGTATTTCGAGAAAGCCAAGAAAGCCAAAGGCAGAATGAGTATGGTCGCTGATCAAATCCAAAGACTGAGTCAGCAAAGGTCAGCAATGTTAGGCTTTATAGAGAGGGTAAATCTTGCCACTCGATTGGAAGGCTTACAGGCCTTAAAAGAAGAGGCATCACGACTTCGATGGCTCAACGTTCAGGCCATACCAACTGCTCGAAAAGAAGATCGTCCTTATGAAGGTCATCGAGTCCGTGAGTTACATGGGCCTAGTGGTTATGTAATTCTTTACGGTGAGAATGCGGAAGCCAATGACTATTTGACTCTACGAGTGGCGCGATCGAACGATTATTGGCTCCACGTTCGTGGCGACACTTCGGCGCATGTTGTCATTCAGACTCGAAATCAACCGGAAAAGGTCCAAATGGATGTCCTAATGTTTGCGGCGAAAGTTGCAGTCCAGAACTCACGTGTCAAACACTCAAGCTACGTTTCTGTTGATTACACTCTTCGAAAATATGTTAGGAGGCAGCGTGGTGCTGCGAAAGGTTCAGTGGTCTACACTCACGAAAAGACACTGAATATTGAATCATGAGTCTTGTTGAGATATCTCGCTCAGGACTTGAGAGACCTCTTCCTTCTTGAGCGGCTGTCCACCCGGTCCAATAAGATAGAAAGCTGCTGTCGCAGTTCCGGCCCACTGACCCACACGAGCTGAGGTGACATTCCAACCCTGAGCGGAAATGAGTCGGGACAAACGGTATGGCATACCTCTGCCGCGTGGAGACCGAATTTCCAAAATTCCAGGAGCACCCTCAACAAAAGTGTAGGTGAGGACATGTTGGCTCCTAGTAGGGTCCTTGCCTTTTTGCAGGAGCAGTTCATCAATCGACTTTCGGCCTTCAATGACATCCAAAAACGCAGAAGTAACCTGTTTCATTGTTGCTGTTGGAACTGGCCTTCCTGAGAAACTGACTGTGAATACATCCAATGCAACCGGTGGAGTCGTGGTAGTTGTGCATGCCCGGATTCCAGACAGGCTCAAATCAAATGCATAGCAAACGCCCAATAGTTTACTGAGGAGTCCAGGGCGATCCAAGGCGCACACAGTGATCTCTGTCGCGCTAATATCAGCCCTGTGAAAGAGTTCGACTGTAGGAGATCCCTCAATGGCTTTTTGCGTGAACCCCATATGAAGTCGTATGACTTCAAGTGGAGTGCTCGTAAGGTAGTAAGACGGCAATCCGGAAACGAATCCTTGAACTGCCTCCTCGTCGGTCTGCTGCGATTTAAGTTGCCTCAACAGCCGTTGGCGGTAAACAGCGGGATCTGGGGCAATAGGGCCATCTCCTTGAATCAGTGCTTCTGATCGGGAGAATAGTTCCTTCAAAAATGTGTCCTGTGCTGGCGTCCACGTTCCAACGGCAACCGCACTTACATCAGCCCAAGTCAGCAAAGTGAGAAGAGCAAGTCGGTTAGAATCCCCGACGATCTGTACAAATTCAGCGACAGTATTGGGGTTCATGATGTCTCGGACTCGGATGAACCTGGCCATAGTGAGGTGCTCCTGAATAAGCCATTCAACATCTTCCCGAACTTTGTCTCCAATCCCCCAGCGACGACAAACATCACCGGCCATTTTTGCGCCTAAAATGCTGTGGTCTTCTTCCGGAAAAGCTTTGGCCACATCGTGAAGTAATGTCGCCAAATATAACGGCTCAGGGTCGGTTAACGAATCTTTGATATCGCCCAGGAATGTATTTGGTTCTAGGCTGTCCAAGTTTCGAACGACTTGCATGGTGTGCTCAAATACGGTGTATTCATGCACCGGGTCCATGGGGACCAGGGTGCGACACACATCCAACTCAGGGAGTAGATGTGCCAAGAGTCCACACCGATCTAAGTTTCGAAGGGTTGCCTCTCCTGATGAGAGTGCATAGACGGCAGCTGGTCCTCTGACGGTTTTTGCTGGACTGACTGGCAAATCTGCTACTCGAAGTCCAAGTTTGGTTGCCAAGGCGATTCCTACCGCGGCTTCTCCTGAATCTGCTTCGCCGACCAGTCTTGCTTCACCGTGGATTGCTACAACTCCTTTAGCCAAGGGAAAACGAGATTCACTGATCTTTTCTCTGGTGGAGCGGTAGTGTGTATGAAGCGCGAGCCCGCAACGGACGACGTCTGACATCATTGAAGGAACATCGAGACCCAGTTGCTCAGCGATTTGATGCTGCCGTTGCCTTGTGAGGAGATCCTGATGCTTACCAGTATTGAGATGAAGTAAGTTTCGCACTCTCAGGATTCGGTCATATTCAGGAGTTGGTCGTTGGGCACGCTCCCCAATTGCTTCTCTTAGCCAATTTGCACAATGAAAACACCTGAGCCCACCAGCACCATCCTTAAGGTGTGGCTCGACAACAAGCGGAGTGTCGTGATATTTGTGAAAGAACTCTTCTCGCTCTCTTACTTTGGCAAGGACAAATTCACCAATTTCAAAGCTCTCCAATAGGGCATTTTCTAAGTCCCGAAATAGTTCATGGGAACCCTGAAGGAATCGCATATCCATCAGTCCGGTTCTGGTCTTTACGTCCAGGCTCGGAGCATCTGCAATCAAGCGATAGGCATAGCCAACATCGATTTTGAGGACACTGCAAAAAGCCCAGTGTAGATCTTGGAAGAGCACTCTTATCGCTTGGTCCAAGCTTGGAGAGGCCTCGTCCGATGGCACAACTGTAATGTCAATGTCCGAAAATGGAGACAGCTCGTTGCGACCATATCCACCGGTAGCAATGAGTGCTAGAGGAGGGACATTGGGGTACTCACTCAAAACGCCCTCGTATAATGTCTTAACCACCTCGTCGGCAATTTCAGTATGTTGAATGCACCAGCTCAGTCCAACTGGGCGTGAACTTAGAGCCTCCATAAGGTCAGTGCGCTCTTTAGCGAGTGCGAAGATTCTCTCTCGGGTGGCTTCGGTCATTGTTGAATGTAAAAATGCACAGGCTCTTTGTTGAGCAGCTCGAACTGTGTCTTTTCCAAATATCGCTCTGCAAACACAGACGTTGGTCCAAGTATGACGCTAAGCACCAACCCACTGACCCCCATTAGTGAACCAAACTTCTTGAGTACGATACCGAGAACATAGGGTGTTCCAACACGATGGACGATGGCCCAGAGTGGAGCAATAAGGAGCACCAGTCCAAAGGTGACAGTGGCAAGCCCGGCAATGATCGGTCGATCGACGTAGTCACTTGGCACATTGAGCGTCGGAAGAATCAGCTTGGCATAGGGCGTGCTGCCAACAAAATACGCGCCTAGAGTTGTGCTGCAGACAATACAAAGTAGGACCGTTATAAAGGGAAGTAACGGACCAAAATCTGTCGGTCTTGCACGTCGACTTTGATTTGGGGCAACCGTCAGGAATGCAGCACAAAGAGCAAGTGTGATTGCTGCTGGCCAGTATCTAGTAAGTGAATATGCAAGACAAGACAGTGTTAATGCAAAGGCTGCGGCAACTGTCCACTTAATCTCTTTGTCTTTGGAAAGTCTCCAATCGACGAGGGAACCAAGACCAAATAGAATACAACCCAACACGGACAGGGCCAAAGTGGCATTCGCAATGGAGCCTGAAACTACGGATCCCAAAGCCGTCCAAGTAACAATTTGATCATTGGTGTCCCGTACTGATAAGGCTCGATATGATTCACTGTTTGAGAAAATCTCTTTTGCCCTCAATGCATATTCAGGGGAACGAAGCACCTTTCCTAGATTGGCAATGAGGCTAATTTCACCTGCCCAGAGTCGCTTTGGACTGCTTGTATCCAGAAACGCCGACGGAAACGCAGCCAATTCGGTTATGTTCATCGCGATGACATTGGTTCGGGTTGAGTTTGCAAACCTTCGTATCAGGTCGCCATTTAATAGAGTTGCATACCGAATTTGAAGACCATCCCTAGAGTCGAAAGAGGCATTGGAAAGTAGATGTTGGACGACGTGTTCCAAAACAAACGCAAAATCATCTGACCTCGATGCATAAAGAAAAGACAGCTGCCAAGCCTTTCTCTCCCCAGTAAGATCTACCAGTGACTCTCTCGCTTTGGCAAGCCTTCTCGTCTGGTAATCGTTCCACTGAATACATTTACTGGCGTCTAGCCAACAGCGGATTGCCGATCGATGGTCACCACCTTCGTCGTAGACCATAGACTTCATTTGGTGCCAAAAGGCGTTGGGTAAATCCTGTTTTGATGCCACGTCGGCAATTGCCAAAAGAGTAGTTCTTTCTTTAGGAGTTAAGCGCTCCAGATTCCGAATCCGACTGGCTGCCAATTGCATCCAAAGACTAGCTTCGTCCAAAGTTTTGGGTGCGGGGAGTCGCTTTGAGTTTGAATCGACACACAAGGAAAGTGCTTCCGGCGATTCCCGCATACCTAACCCCAGCATGTAAGGCCGGGACACTGGATGAATGCACAATGTCACCACTGCACCCATAAGAGCGCCAATTACGGCTCGCCCGAATGGAGTCATCTAAGAACGGGAGGACGATCAAGCTCTAACTTGGGGCTCATGCGGCTTGAGATTTCTAGGCGAGCTTGGCCAGCAGGCAAATTAGCCCTTGCAGTCGAACCAGCTGATGACGCTAACTGGAGAGTCACAAAGATGACAGCACACGCAATTCCTGCTCCAACCAGGGCTGGAGACCAATAGTTCAGGCTTTCGCGCACTTGTTGTACGTGAAGCCGTCGTAGAACTCGGTCTTCGAACATCGGCTCAACTTCAGCTTCTAAAGTAGCCATACGGAGCATATTGAGAGCACAATTTGTTGTCGATTCGACTTCTTGGCAATCTAAGCAAACTGCTCGATGCCGATTCAGAAATCGGGTCTCCGAGGTTGTAAGTTGGCGATCCGATTGCTCACTTGATAGGCGAGCAAATTTCTTGCACCCAAATATGCGAACTCTCACTCCCCCACCGCCTCAATCCATAGCTTTCGGAAGCGCTCACGAGCGGTGTGAAGTCGGGATCGAACCGTTCCAATTGGGACTTGCATTACCTCAGCAACTTCTTCATAGCTAAGCTGCTCCATCTCCCGCAGAACCAGCGTGGCTCGAAGGTCAGCTGGAAGTTGATTGAGTAGCTTCTCAATCACCACACGGTTTTCAACATTGCCGCCACAATGGGGCTGGGCTGAATCGAACTCCACCAACTCCGCCCTTTTAAGGCGAAGTCGATCCATACAGAGACGTACGCAGATTCTATACAGATAACCTGAGAAAGCGCGATCGTCACGTAGCTTGGCTATCTCTCGAAACGCCTTTAAGAACGATTCTTGTGCAACGTCTTCTGCTTCGTGACGGTCTCGCAACAGGTTCGTTGCTGTCCTAATTAATCGATTTCGATGGCGGGCAATCAAACACCCAAGAGCAGCTTCATCACCGAGTCGACATCTGCTTACCCACTGTCTCTCTTGAGCGGCAGCTTCATTCCCGGCTTGAAAAGTGATGTTAGCCTCAACCATTTGGTAAATCCTCTATTAATGGTACACGACGTTCTTAGAAATGCCTAACGTTCAGTCAAATCCTCAGGGACTTCGAAAGAATTCGTGCATCGGGAACCCAAGTGCATCGAACCGATGTATTGGCCACCATCTTTCTGGACGGTAAACTCAAATTCCTATGCCGATTCCTTGGCTCTTGCTAGATTCCGATAGACTTCAAGACACCAAGGTCAAACAAGTGGCTCCTGCTTCTCACCAGGAGATGGACGGTATTTCGGTCGATTACCAAAAGGGTGATGTTGATTGGAAGAACAGTGTCTGGAAGTTCTCTAACGGGGTAATCGTTCGATATGATCTGTCAATCATTCATGCCGATGATGTCGTCATTGACAAACTGAACGAACATGCCATTGCCACGGGACATGTTCACGTTGATGATCCTGCCGGAACGATTGATTCTGAAAGAATTGAACTCTGGTGGAATAAAAAGGACGCTCATTCGTTAGTTACAAAAGCGCGTCTGCACATCGGGAATGCCCAAATTCAGGCCTCGTCAGTTATTATCAAGTCCAAGGAGTGGACAATTTTCGACGGGCGGGCTACAACCTCCCGGGCCAATCCGTTCTGGTACGAAGTCAGAGCCAGGAAACTGGTTCTCCATCCTGGCAAGAACGGAAAAATGTACAAGCCATCTCTATACTTATTGGGGCAGAGGCTGGTGACATTTCCGGATCGGACTTTTAACTTGGATCCTCGCAGTGAGGGCATTGGGATTCCAAGTATGACGATCAAGCCAGGACAAGGAATTGGCCCCAGTTGGGCTGGAGGTCTGTTTGTTGATCATTCCACTGATTTGGCTTTTAGTTTTGGGACATTTCCAAGGTCGCTACCCACTTACGGTCTAAGCGTCACGAGATCGCTTCTGCCTGATGAACAGGTTCACAGTTTGCTCACTCCGGGTTCTGATCTGGGAGAGCGTTTCCGTGAAAGCTACTTAGATTCCATCCATACAGAGACTCCCACGCAAGAAGATCATTCCATGCGATATGAGAACAAGTCAGTCGCCTTGGACACTGGTTGGAATTCCCAAGCTGTCGGGAGAGGCAATGGGGAAGCCTATACGAAGCCGCTTGAGGCTGTCTATCAACTTAGCGGAGCCTCTGGTGCTTTTGGTTTGGCGACGACGGCTCGATTCCAAGAAATCAAGCAAGTCGGTAACGAATATCAGACTCGGGCGATTCTTTCGCAATCGATTGGCTTCCCTGGAGTTCATCTAACCCGTGATTTGCGCACGCTCATGCGGGTTGATGGGACCGCTTATGTGGGTAATAACCAATATGGATGGGTTCACACTTCCTTTGGTGTCGCCTATGAACCTATCAAACAGTTTAGGGCGGGTGTTGGGGTTTACACTTCGACAGACTTTGGCCATCCGGATTATGTCATTGACCCACTTGTTTCCAAGCAGGGAGCTGTTTTTAGAGGGGATCTCGATTTTGGTCCAACCAAGTTCAGCATCATGACGAAATGGGATCCCACACTTCAATGGTTTGATCATGAGTTTACGGCTTCACAAATCGTGGGATGTTTTGACGTTTACATCATGCACAGGGAGTTTCCCAATGAATATGCTTTCGGTTTGAGACTTAACTTCCAAGATCTTGCCGACCTTTTGGGAAGTCGACACTTTGTTCGGCCTCCTGCTCCAAAGCATGTCATCAGCCCAGACGCAAATGGCAACCCCTAATTTCAGCTCAAAAAGGCTGTGCCCGATTTGTTTGAATTCGGTGTAAGCTTGATGCAAAAGCATGCGCTATACCTTGGACGAAGGGCAATGTCAGAACTGGGAACTATCGACCAGACGTGAGTGGCTATTAACCAATGGAATTGGTGGATATGCTATGGGTTCCGTGGCGGGTGTTAATACCAGGCGTTATCACGGATTGTTGGTTGCTGCTACGACTCCTCCGACTGGACGTATGCTCTTGCTTGCGGCGATTGATGCATTCATTGAATTCGATGGAAGCCAATTCGCCATTTCTTCCAACCAATATCCAGGTGCGGTTTACCCAGACGGTAGCCACTATCTCAAGGAGTTTTCTGTTGGTGGCTTTGCAACATGGACTTATCGCCCATCTGGGTTGACCATCACCAAGACCCTGACCATGAATCAAGGTGAAAATGCAGTCACTGTTGAGTACCGCAACGATTCAACAGTCGAATGCGGTCTGGTGTTGCGGCCCCTGATTTGCCATCGCGATCATCATGGCGAGTTTGCTGAGTCTCCACAGTATCCAGAAAAGATTGTTCTGGAGGACGATCGATCGATTTATGAGAGTAGTGGGACCCTGCTTGTGCTGAACCATCCTCATGCGGAAAGGACGCCAGTGAACAGTTGGTATTACCGCTTTGAGCATCAGAGAGAATACGAGAGAGGGCTGAATCCACGGGATGACCTATATTGTCCGTGCGAACTTAGATTTCGATTGGCACCGGGGCAAAGTGCGACTTTGGTTGCCGCAGACTTTGTAGGTGCTCTACCTGCTAAAGCTATCGTAAGCGAAAAGTCTCCGACCGAATTTCGCCTTTCCGTGATGCTAAAGGATGCGGCCAAGAATTTCTTGGTCGAAACAAAAGAACGAACTTCAATCATTGCTGGATATCCGTGGTTCACCGACTGGGGAAGAGACACGATGATTGCTTTGCCCGGATTGTTGTTGAAAACTGGCAAGGTAATTCAAGCGAGAGAAATATTGTATGCCTATGCGAGTCAACTGCATCAAGGGTTGATTCCAAACCGATTTGTAGAGCGCGGAGAAACTCCAGACTACAACACAGTCGATGCCACTCTTTGGTTTGCTAACGCAATTTATAAGACGTTGTCTGAGGAATGGAACGAAAAATTTGCTATTCAAATGTTGGTCGCTCTGGAGGATGTCTATGATTGGCATTATCGAGGAACGTTATTCGGCATCCGTGTAGATCAGGAAGACGGACTATTAACTCAAGGTGAAGAAGGAGTTCAGTTGACCTGGATGGATGCCAAGATTGGCGACTGGGTTGTTACTCCGAGACGAGGCAAGCCCGTTGAGATAAACGCCTTGTGGATCAATCTCCTCCACGTATTGGCCTGGCTCCATGAGCAAATAGGAACCAGCGACACCGGAAAAGTTGGGCAACGGGACCGCGATTGGTATTTAAAGGAAGCGGACTTGGCGACAAGCAGCTTTGAATTGAAGTTTTGGCACGATTCGTTGGGTTACTACCTCGATACGGTAGAACCTGACGACACCGCTTTGCGCCCAAACCAGGTGGTGGCAATGGCACTTCCATTTTCACCGGTCAACGCCGAACATGGAGTTCAGGCGTTGGAAGTTGTGACCAGAGAACTCCTAACTCCAGTCGGTTTGAGAACGCTTGGGCGGGAGGAGGCTGGCTACAAAGGAAGGTTTAGGGGAAGTTTGCCTGAGCTCGATGCGGCCTACCATCAAGGAACCGTTTGGCCATGGCTAATGGGGAGCTACATTACAGCATTCGTTAAGTTCTCAGGGGACAAAAAGCAGGCCAAGAAGATTCTTCGGAACGTTAAAGAGATGCTTCTGGAATATGGTATTGGCGGAATAGCTGAAGTATATGACGGCGATTTACCCCAATCTCCAGGAGGATGCCCATGGCAAGCTTGGAGTGTTGCCGAGATCTTGCGTGCCTGGGTGGAAGACGTGCAAGGAGAGTAATTTCCCTGCGGCAATATGGGGCTTTGACCCGTCAGAATAGAGGTGCCTTTTACGCCATGAGATCTCTTGGCAGAGGCCCCTACCCTCCCCGTGAGCAAATCTTTCTGTCACATCCATAACCATACTGAATACTCCCTTCTCGATGGAGCGAACCGCATTCCGCAAATGGTCTCGCGAGCAAAGGAGATGGAGATGGAGGCTTTGGCGATCACCGACCATGGAGTCATGTTCGGTGTTATGGAGTTCTACATGGAGGCCAAGAAGGCAGGCATAAAGCCTCTTCTGGGTGTTGAAGCCTATGTTGCACCACAGGGAATCAAGAATAAGAAGGGAGACGGCGAAAAAAGCGCCTACCACTTGTTATTGCTTGCCAAAGATCTGGAAGGCTATCGGAATTTATGCAAGCTGAGTTCGATCGCGGCGCTCGAAGGTTTCTATAAATATCCTCGTGTTGATCATGAGATTCTCCAGGCTCACTCGAAGGGAGTGATAGCGACCAGCGCCTGCTTGGGTTCTGAGGTTTGCCAAGAGCTCCTTAAGGGGAACTACGAAAAAGCCCAACGGATTGCCGGTATGTACGATGAAATTTTCGGACACGGCAACTTCTTTATTGAACTGCAAGATCATCGAATCGAAGAACAGGCAGCTATACAGGATTCGCTCTTAAGGATCGCCAAAGAGCTCAAGTTGCCATTGGTGGTCACGAACGACGCGCATTACCTCTGCCAGGCAGATGCCAAGCCCCACGATGTGCTCTTGTGTATTCAGACTGGCTCAAACGTTGCTGATGAAAAGAGAATGAAGTTTGCCAATGATAACTTCTATCTCAAATCGAAAGAACAGATGAGCGAACTTTTCAAGGAGTTTCCAGACGCCCTTGAAAACACTGCTCTGATCGCTTCGATGTGCGATGTCGAATTGGACAAGCAGCGAGCACCGATGCCTCAGCCGGAAGTTCCAGAAGGGATTGACTCCTTTACCTACCTAAGGCAACTAGCCGAGAAGGGACTTCTGGAAAGGACGAAAAATCCAGAACAATCTCTAGAACGACTGAATTACGAACTGGAAGTCATCAAGAAGACCGGTTTTGAAGACTACATTCTCTTGGTCAAGGAATTTGCTCAAGCAACTAGAGATCGAGGGATTTACTTCGGCGTTCGTGGTTCAGCAGCAGGTTCGTTAGTTTCCTATTGTGTTGGGATTACTGATGTCGATCCAGTTGACTATGACTTGACCTTCGAGCGGTTCCTCAATCCAGAACGAATCTCCATGCCGGATATCGACATGGACTTTGAAGATGCTCGTCGCGATGAGATTATTCAATACGTAACTGAGAAGTACGGTACCGACCATGTCGCGCAGATCATCACATTTGGAACCCTCGGCGCCAAGGCTGCAATCAAAGATTGCGGTCGAGTTCAGGGCTATACACCACAGGAAACGGAGCGGTTAACGAAGACCATTCCAACACTTCCAGGGTGGTCACTTGATAGAGCCTATAAAGAAATTGTTGAGTTCAGGCAGATTGTCGATGCCGATCCACGCATGAAGAATCTGTTCGAAACGGCGAAGTCAGTGGAAGGAATTGCCCGCAACGCCGGAGTCCATGCTGCTGGAGTCGTCATCAGTCGTGATCCACTTGTTGATTACGTGCCACTGTTTAAGGGTAACGACGGTCAGGCGGTTACCGCTTATGAAATGGGAATTCTTGAGAAGATTGGCCTTCTCAAAATGGACTTTCTCGGTCTAAGTAACTTAACGGTTTTGGCTCGGTGCGTCGAAAATATCAAGCGCCAGAAGGGAATCGACATAGACGTGCGCAAGTTGCCTGAGGGGGACAAGAAGACGTATGAAATGCTTGGGCGCGGAGAGACCATTGGAGTATTCCAACTTGAAGGCGGGGGGATGACCCGATGGGTTCAACAGTTAAAACCGTCCAACATTAGGGAGCTCTCGGCTATGATTGCGCTTTATCGGCCTGGTCCGATGGAGCACATTCCGCGGTTTATTGATACCAAATTTGGCAAGATCAAGGCGGAATATCTTGATGAGCGAATGAAGCCGATTTTGGAAGAGACCTTCGGAGTCATCGTCTACCAAGACCAAGTTCTCAAGCTGGTACAGGCAATCGCTGGATTTAGCCTTGGTAAAGCCGACATCCTTCGTCGTGCAATGGGAAAGAAAGACGCCAAGGCGATGGCGGGTATGAAAGTGGAATTTATGGAAGGTTCCGCTGCGGCTGGAGTCGTTTCAGAGAAAGCCGAGAAGATTTGGGAACTGCTTTTACCTTTTGCTGGCTACGCATTTAACAAAGCTCATGCTGTTTGCTATGGCATCCTCTCATATCAAACTGGATATCTCAAAGCAAACTTTCCAGTTGAATATATGGCGGCTTTGCTCAGCGTTTATCTGGACAAAGAAGATCGAGTAACCGCTTCGATCGAAGAGTGCCGTCGGCAGAAAATTCCAATTCTCCAGCCTGATATCAATCGATCTGTTCGAGATTTCTCGATTGAGGATGCACCCCCGGGCAAAGGTAAGGCAGCAAAGGAATCGCCGACTTCTGCCATCCGATTCGGGCTAGTTGCGATCAAAGGCGTTGGGGAAGGAATTGTCGAGGCAATTATTAAAGAGCGCCAAGAAAATGGCCCCTTCACTCATCTTTACGAGTTCTGCGACCGAGTAAGGCCGGCAGGATTGAATCGAGGGTCTGCCGAAGCATTGATCCGGGCTGGTGCGATGGACAGTATCGATCAGAACCGAAAGAAGCTTCTCGCATACTTGGAACCTGCTCTGCAGTATGCCGACGCTCAGAATCGATCTCGACTCGCTGGTCAAGATTCGTTGTTTGGCGAAGATTCCCAAAGTGGACCAACCTCCTTTCCTCCACTGCCAGATGTACCTATGGCTTCACGTAGCGAAAACCTGGCTATGGAAAAGGAAGTCATGGGAATTTACGTATCTGATCACCCCCTTAGGGGTCACGAGCGGTTACTACAGCAAAGTGCAACTCACTCGTGTGCCAGCGTTTTAGAATGCGATGAAAACGTGCAGGTGAGACTGGCTGGAGTCGTCACCAAGATGAAGCAGATCATTACTAAGGGAGAAGGGAAGCGAATGGCTACTCTTTCGATCGAAGATTTTAGCGGTATCGCGAACTTAATTGCTTTCCCTGCTACGTACGAAAAACTTAAAGAACAACTGCAGAAGGACTCGGTTGTGCAAGCGGTCGGATACGTGATGCATAGGGAAATGAGGGGCGAAAAGTCGATTGAAGTGCGTTTGGAAGATATCAAACCATTAGAGACCTCGCTCTTTGCTGATCAAATACAGTCTGCTGGATCAGCTGGAACCGTCACCATCTCGATTTGGAGGGCTACAGAGGGACAGATGTTCAAGCTCAGAAACGTCATTGAAGAGCATCCTGGTGACTATGAAGTTCTGATACAGATTTACGATGGTCACTCATCAATTCCATTTTATGTCCCCTATCATGTGAATCCAACTGATGTGTTTCAAAAGGCGGTTTCCAAGGGGCTAGCGCGCTGTCAGGTAGAAATCCAGCACAATGAAGCTGCTTAGGGGAACCAAGCCGTTTCCTAATTTGTAGAGACCTAGGGCAATATGAAGAAACCAATCACCATTCTCTTGGCTGTGTGCCTCAGTGCAGCCTCATTTGCGAGCCAAATGGATCCCTTTGATTCCCATGTGGCAGACTTTCGAATTTTAACTGACAAGCGAGTGCAGTCAGAATTAGGCGTCACGAAGAATCAGATACTGACAATGAATAAGTATGCAGATGCTAACCGCGCTCGACTTCAGGCTTATGAAAGTGAACTGAAGCGTCAAGGAAAGGATCTGCGTACCGTTAATCAGAATGATCCGACCGTGATGAAGAACTACCTTGAATTGCAACAGAATGTTCTCTCGACCCTATCTCCTGCCCAACTAAGACGGTTACGAGAATTGACCTTACAAAGAGTTGGTCTTCGCGGAATGTTGGATTCGATGGTGGCTAGGAGGATTGGACTGTCAGATAGCGTTCTCAAGAAAGCTCGCGAAGCCTTTGATGAAGGCAATCGAAAGAATAATGCCATCAGTCAGTCGGTTTACAACAAGGTCATCGAACCCTATCGCAGCCGACAGCCAAAGACTCAAGCAGAAGCACAAGCCATGTCCGAGCAAGTACGCAAAGAATATGAAGCTGCGCTCAGCACGCACTCAGCCGAGATAAAACAGCTTGCAACTCAAACTCGCAAGTCATTTGAGGCCGTCGTAGGAACAAAGCCGATTGCCGCGTATAACGTACTGAAGGGAAAAATATTTGTTCCCAAGTAAGGCTGGTGGGATAACGAAAAGATGAATAAGCAAGTGACAACGAGGAAATTGATCCTGACAGGGATTCTCGGCATTCTCGGAGTTTCTGCATGGGCGCAGGGAGTTTCGGGGTCACCCTATCTTTCATTCCAGCAACGCTGTGCCTTTTTGGTTTCCAATCCATACGTCGTAAAGGACCTCAAGCTAAATCCTGCTCAGAGTAAAGCAGCCAAAGCCGCGCTGAATCGGTATCAAGGAGCTTCTCAGAAGCTCATGAACTCGACGAAGGCGACTGATCGTGAGGTTCGTGAAAACGATGCGCGATTGGCGAACGATTACTTGACCCTTTTGACACCTGCGCAGAAAGACTTGATTCTAAAGTTGGGAATCGAAGAAGTTGGAACAGAATCCCTCACAGATTCTTTGGTTGCGCACAAGTTAGCTCTAACGCAGGATCAATCAGCCAAGATCAAAAGAATCTTGGCTGAACGTTCCAAGAAGGAAGAAGACGTCGAGGCGATGGAAGGAGAAGCGCTGTCACGCATTCCCGAGCCTAAAGTAGGTTCAGATACCAAGGCTTACGACAAGAAGCGATTGGATGTCTACACTAGCTACGAAGGCGAGCGTCAAAGACTTCAACGCGAAAAGATTTCTTCCGATCACGCCATTGTCAACCTGCTCAATCCCAAACAAAAGAAGGTTTGGGCTGATTGGGTAGGCGGCAATGAAAAGAAAGCCAAGACGGGTAAGAAGAAATAATCTCCATTACTTATGAGCAATTTTGAGCCGCCAAGGATTGCACCTCCGGTTATTCAACAGGCTGGATATTCGGCCCCTCCGCCCAAGGAATCCAAAAAGGTCAAAGGTCCTTTGGGTGCTATTGGAGCTGCACTGGCGGCAGCAGGCAAGTTTCTGCTCCCATTATTGAAGTTGCTTAAGGGCGGTAAGTTCCTTCTAACTGGCATTACCATGCTGGCGAGCATGTGGTTCTACTCTATTCGCTTTGGATGGGGCTTTGCAGCAGTGATCGTGCTGGGAATCCTAATTCATGAATTGGGGCACGTTGCTGCTTCAGCGTTTTTGGGTGTTCCAGTCAGTGCCCCCATCTTTCTTCCGGGTTTCGGAGCGCTTATTGTCCAGAAGAAATGGGCTCAGTCAGCTTGGGGAGAGGCTCTCATCGGTATCGGTGGACCACTCGGCGGGACATTTGCTGCATTCGTAATGTGGGGGCTCTATTTCGCGACTGGAAGTGAGCTTTTTTTGGCGGCCGCTTATTTCACGTTCTTCTTGAATCTTTTCAACATGATTCCGATTTACCCATTGGATGGGGGTCGTATTGTGGGCGCAATTTCGCCTTACATTTGGATCGTAGGTTTGGTTGGAATTGTGGGCCTCAGTATCACTGGCTTTATCCGAAACCCACTCATTTGGCTGATCGTAATTTTCAGCCTGCCTCACGTATGGACTGGGCTAAAGAGGGGAACTGCTGATCCGATTGGGGGCCAAGTCACAACGAAACAACAACGTTTTGTGATGGGCGTTTCCTACGTTTTGTTGGCTGCGATCTTATTTGGCTCTATGGAAATGGTTGTGGAAACAATTGTTGACCGACAGTCCCAGACTCCAACACAATCTCAACAGGTTGCCTAGAACTTTCCGAATCGGTACTTCAGTAGAGTCCAAAATGCATCGGGAGCGTCAGTCCATCGGATCTTTTTGCCGGCAGCCTTAGACCGAGGAGTGTAAGAAATCGGAAGTTCGAGAATTCTCTCGCCCATTCGGATGGATTTGGCTGTGACTTCTGGGCAGAACTCAAATCGTCGGCACTGTAAGTTCATTCTCTTAATGAAATCGGTATCGAAAGCTTTGTAACAAGTTGCCTCGTCGGTCAGCTTCTGCGAAAAGAGGAGGCGAACGCTTAGGGCTAGAAGAATATTGACGACTTTATTCGGAAATGCCATCCCAGTTGGGAAGCCGTGCGAAAACCGTGTTCCATATACTGCTTTTGCCTTGCCCTCAAGAATCGGTTGAATCAGGATAGGGATTTGTTCTGGAGAATATTCTAAATCTGCGTCTTGGACAATTAGAGTAGCACCTGTCGCGAATGGGAGTGCTTGACGGATGGCCGATCCTTTGCCAGTTGGCTTTTCGTTTCTTAGAATCCGGACTCTGTCTTGATACCCTCTCAGGATTTCTGTCGTACCATCCGTACTGCCATCGTCAACTACGATCAACTCCACTCGTAAGGGGAGTTGAAGTACACGCTCAATAACTTGGCCGATCGTATGCTCTTCATTGAGCGCGGGAACAAGGATAGTGACCTCGGGCCCGTCGAGATGTGACATGACTGGCAGAGGATACTCAGTCTTGAGTGTTAGAACGGTGCCCATGAGCAAGGAAACATTTTAGAATCAAGATTTGTGCCCGTTCATTTATGGTTTTTTGAGTGGGTACGATGGATCTACCGGTATTGTTGCTGGTCCAGATACTGTCATGAAGTTCTCATGCATCAAAATGTTCTGAACGCTGATTGCACCCTCCAGCCCCAAATCACGCTTTAGATCAATAATCGGATCCAATGTTTCTAGGATCGCGTCCCTAAGCTCTTGAGTCGTATCTCGTCCATCAAAAGAAACATGTGCATATTTGAGATGCAAGGAGTTCCCGTCATCACACGTTAGTTTCGCCATGATTCTAAACTTGGTTTTCACGATGAGAAATCGCCCCAAGCCTTCTAAGGTGATCTTATCGTGATTCATCGTCACATTGATCTTTTCGACATCTCGAAACTTGGCAAGGATGAACTTCTCCAAATCCGTTGAACTGAGAACAGCCGTGCCAACCCCCGTACCGCTAGCACTCAGACGAAATTGCTTGTGATGAATGGCCAAAGGTAGGTCGAAACAACAGTTTGGAATCTCTGCAGAAAGGCGATTGAGATGAAGATCGCCCACGCTGAAGTCTGATAGGTCCAGAGAAAGATTTCGCAGTGTTCCTCGGTGCGATCTTTTGGGCTCTGTAAACAGAGGCAGCGAATTCGTTTGGAAATGGCTAGCCCGAATTTTTACTTGATGGACATCTCCGAAAATCGCCTCTGGACCAACATCAGTCCTCACGGAAACGTCCTTTAACGATCCTTGGAGCTTTGAACCGATCTCAGATGCGGCGGCACGCTCAAAAACGCTGACTTCTATCCTGGCAGTGCGGATAAGGCCAGCAAGCAAGCCGAAGAGGAATAGAGTCATCGTAATGAGTCGAAACGAATCCCAAGTACGTAGTCCATAATGGATTTTGCCCGGATTTGTAGTTCGGAAGATTTAGTGGTAGGACGAGAGAATAAATGTCAGTGAGTGAGACTGCGCTGAAGGATTATGACCTGCTAAGGGATGATTCTGGCCGTATTAGCTTGCCTGAAGTGGCACTTGTGATGATGCGAGGAGATGACCGCAAAGGTTGGCTCCAAGGTCAAGCGACGAACGATCTTCGTAAACTTGAACCGGGAAATTCTAGTGAATTCTGTCTTGTCGCGATAACGGGTCATATTCAGACTGTATGCCAATGCTGGGCGTTACCGGACTTTATAGCTCTGACATTGCCGGAAGCAACATTGAGTGCGTTTCTTCAAAGGGTTGATCAAATGGTTATTCTGGAGGACGTCGTTGCAGAAGTCGTTTCTGGAAAATACAGCCTCTTTAGTATCCAAGGTCCATCAGCGACGGCAAAATTGTCCGCGCACGTGACGCTCCCAAGCTTGGATGCTGGCATTGCCGAACTGAATGGTGCCCAGGTTTTTTGCTTGCGATCGAATCGAACTGGACTTGGTGGGTGGGATATTTGGATCCCCAGCGAAGCAACCGATGCAATTGGGCTCTTGAGTGCTGAATTCGCTGAAGTATGTTCTGAATCTCGTGAAGCTGCCCGATTAGAGGCTGGTATTCCCAAGTTTGGTCAAGACTTTGGCGATCGAACGTTCCCGCCTGAATTGGGCGCATCCTTTTTGAGCAGAACGGTCAGTTACTCCAAAGGGTGCTATGTTGGGCAGGAAGTTCTGATGCGAATCCACAGTCGGGGACATACCAACAAGACATGGGTCGGATTAATTTCAGATACTCCGATTACGATAGGAGCCAAGGTTTCCCATTTGGGAAAGCCTGACATTGGAACGGTCACAAGCGCTGCATTCTCTCCCGATTACGGAAATATCGGTGCTGCCATTATTCGGAATGAAGCAGCATACGAAGGAGAAACCGTTAAATTAATCTCAGAGGGATCGACAACCGAAGCTGAAGTAAAACTGATGCCGATCCTGAAGCTCACCTAAGGCTATACAGATCCTTCGCGCTGTTTTCTTTGCTTCATTCCGATAACATGGCCACCCAATAAGCAGGCAAATACGAGTAGGGAAGAAATGAACTCAATGCCGTCGGGATAGATTTTGTGCTGGCTGAACGTCTTGGGAGCGAACCGACCCATGAGTAAAACTGCTATTACCAAGGCTGTAATTCTTGCAGCCCTTGGATTTACTTTGGTTCCAAAAACTGAGCCAATCACAATCAGACCAGCCAAGCATCCAGAAACGATTGATGGGATACTTCCTTTTTCGACATAGCCCAGGCTGCCCATCACAATGTTGAGCAGTCCGTAGAGAAATAGGACAACGTTTAACCACGGCATTCATTCATCCTACCCGGCAATCTAGTTGGTCGGAGTTGACGATCAGCCTGATAAAGAAAAAGGCTGCCGGATTGCTTAAGCCCGACAGCCAATGCCACTTCCTACCGGGGTAGGGGTTTTGCGGCCACCTGTAGATAAACTCAGGATGCGCCTTACTGGTTGTTAAATCGAATTCAACTTACTAAACGGTTTTAAACTGCGATTAGTTCAAGTTATTTTGATTTCTATAAATGTCTTTACGCAATCCCTACTTTCGGGGGTTCCGTACTCCTGGAAAATTAGAAAGTTTTATGGTTCTAGGTTCAAATTGGCGAGATTCGCTGGAAACTTTGCCTTCCATGGATAGTGTATTTTGCCCTGTTCAGGATTAGTGATGTAAGAATGACATAGCACCAGCAACTCCACCACTTAAAAGAGAGCCCACCACTACCCAGAATTTGTTCGGATGCTCAAATTCGACAAGGGCGAAGTAGATATAGTAAATCCCACATAAAAGGCAGAAGAAACCTTTCAAAAGAGATTTCTTGAAGGCATCAACAAGAATAATCACGGTGCAGATCACAAGGATGATGCCAAAAACCAGGGAAATTAGCGTAAACATCTGCAAGCTAATACGGACTTGAGATGGTGGGGGTTTACCCACTTTTGGGGATCCTGAATTTGGACCCTTGGTATGTAAGTCGATGGAGTTGCCATACTGGTGCCTTATGGTGCTTTTGTGGATCTCATTGTTTGGACGTTTCGACGAACCGTCGATTCATGACCTGGATCGAATGGCTCAAAGTCGAAAAGTCGAGGACCTGAGTCGGTTGCTCGACGATAACCCTCAAACTGGACGAAATCCATTCCAAATTATTCGAACAAACGGGGCCTACGAAGTAGGAAAGTTCGGATGGCACTGCGTTTCCCTCAATGGAGTGACCGGAAAGAAATATGTCGTTTTCAGTACACCATTAACTAGCGAGGATACAGGAGAGTTAGTTTTTGAACGACTAAACGGCAAATTGCATTTCATTCCAGAAACTGAGAAATTCGGAATTCAAATACTGCGTCACGACTTTGATGTCAAGTTTGCACCAGCCCAGAAAGAAGCTCAGATTGTCGACAAGATGTCCCTTCAATCTGATGTCTCCGGACAAGAATTCTTTTTTAGGATGTCTCCTCAATATCTGGTGACAGAAATCACAGACGGGAGGGGAAAGCCTGTGCCGTTTAGCGAGGCTGGAGGTGTCGTTTCGACAATCTCGCCTCCGTCTAGGGACACCTATTCCATCCGGTACAAAGCCGTTGTAGATCTTCCCAATTATGCTGGAAGTATAAGCCAAAAGGAAGCAACCCTGACCAACGATTACTGGTATCCAATGGTTGGCAGACAGCCTGTGCCTTTCGACTTGACTGTCCATAGTCCGCGGGATTGGACGACAGTCGGTCAAGGGAATTTAGTCTCAGAGGTTGTTGAAGAATCCGAGAAGATCACGAAGTATCGGATGGATATGCCGTGCGTGTTCTACAGTCTCTCTTCAGCTCCTTACAAGAAATATCGTCAAGAGATCAATGGGAAGTGGTACTCGTGCTGGAGCACTCAGCTCTCTCCAACGGAAATGGAGATTCAGACCGAATATTACGCGCCGATTATCGAATATTACGAGACGTTCGCTCCGTTCCCTTTCAAAGGCTATGGTGCATTAGATAGTGAAGTCTATGGGGGGGGAGCACTGGAAGCCTATTCCTTCACAACTTGGGGACATGGAAGTTTGCCTGCCGAGGATTCGCACGAACCAGCCCATACATGGTGGGGAGGTTTGATCAACAATTCCTATTTAGGGAGTTTTTGGAATGAGAGCTTCGCCGTATTCTCTGAGGGACTATTCCGAAGAAATGTCCCTATTGGCAATAAAAAGGAGCGTCAAACTGCCTTTGTGAGTGATATGGAAGCTAATCCAGCTTACAATTCTGCCTCGATTGCAAGAAGCGGTGCCGATATTGGTGGGGTCGCTAGTAGCTTGGGCTACGGAAAGGGAAGTCAAGTGCTTCAGATGCTCGAACAGTTTATCGGAACAGATCGAATCATTCAGGCAATGAGGGATTGGATCAAGGAGTATCGCGGCAAACTCAGCGATTGGGCCGATTTCGAGCAAATCGTGACTCGGGAGAATCCAGATGCAGATTTGAAGTCCTTTTTTGATGATTGGACTCGAAAGGCAGGATATGCCGATTTTTCTATCGACCGTCCGAAAATGGCAAATGGTCAACTCACTTTCCAACTTAAATTTAAAGGTGAAAGTTATCGAGTGCCGCTTGAAGTGTTGGTCGAGAGCGAATTGGGAGACCGAAAGATTACATTGTTAGATGTGAGGAACTCGGGGACATTTACCGTACCCGTGACTGGGAACCCTAAACTGGTTTCGATAGATCCTTGGCGCCGAATCCTTCGGAAGTTTGAAGCCGATGAAACTCCGATAGAAGTGAATGGCCTATTACACACCTTCAAACGTGTCTCTGACTCATCCCACAGGGATTATCTTCGTGGATTGGGTGATACAGGAAATTCCGATCTCGACTCAGGTCTAGATGGCAAATTTCTGGTGGGTCACCCGGACACAATGCCAGCACTGAAACCGTTATGTGAGAAGGTTGGCTTCAAAGTCGAAGGGAACTACCTAACATATGACGGGACCAGGATCGATTTAACAAAAGGCACGGCTATAGCCGTCGTCGATCTTGGCAAGGGGGCCAAGTGTGTAATCGGTCTTGGTAGGTCCAGAATGCTTCCAAATCCGGGAAGAGCAAGACTGGCACTGTGTGATGACTTGGGTCGATTCCTTCGCGGAGTAACAGACCCAAAGACGACTGGAAACCTAACTTTCCACTATTAACGATCTTGAGCCTGGCTAGCTAAATCTAGCCAGGCGATAACGTGAGCTGTGCTTGTTTAGATTGATTTTGGTAAGTCGCTGTCAAGTTGACGGTTGACTGTTTTGTGACCGTTTTATGGGTGACTTTGAACTTAACTTGGGTCTGACCAGCTGGAACAATGACGACTCCAGGAACGGTTGCCAAGGTTTTGTCTGAACTGGTTACTTCGATGATCGCCCCTCTAGAAGGAGCGATACTACTAATTGTAAGTGTGCCAAATACTGCTGTTGTTGACCCACCTTTTACGGATGTCGGGCTGATCGTAAAGTTAGAGAGCTGAGGTGCAAGTATGCTTACCAAGACTTGTTGTGAACTGCTTCCTACCGAACCTGTAACGGTCGCTGAGCTATCCCCGGAGACCGCGTAAGTGCCGATGCTGAATGTCGCAGTTGAATTACCAATAGGCACTGACACAGACGTTGGCAGCTTAACCAGCTTGGATGGAGAAGCGAAAGTGATTGAGATGGGACCGCTTTTCGTGCCTGGTTTGGCATTCAAAGAAATGAGCCCGCCTGTACTGGTTCCACCTTGGACTGTCGTTGGGTTAACCGACATTTGAGAAATCGTAAATGGATTTGCCGTGATGGTAGTTGAAACGCTTGAGCTTGAGCCTGATAAATAGGCTTTGATCGTATCCTTCGTTGATACCGAGACCTTCAGATGGGTCACACTGAAACTTACGGAAGATGCCCCTGTCGGAATCTTAAGGGTGGCGGGTACCGTAGCAACTTTTGTGTTAGCGGAGTTTAAGATAACGGTTAAGTTCGCTCCGGCATTTCCGTTGAGAACGACTGTGCCTGTTAGGGCATCCTGAGATCCACCCACTACCGATAGTGCTGATAGGTTAACCGACTGAAGTGAAGCGGCTGTAACCGACAGGTTTGCTGACTGAGCCGCATTACCAAACACAGCGGTAATCTTTGCCGTCTTGGGAGCTGTAACTCCAAGAGTATTGACCTGAAAAGTGCCTGAGGTTGATCCGTACGGAATCGTGATTGAAGCAGGGACTGATGCGATGCTTGAGTCGGACGACAAGTAGACAACGGCTCCATTTGGTGGCGCCGAACCTGCGAGAGTTATTGTGCCCATAGAAGGGTTACCACCAACAACGCTTACCGGATTCAATGTCACTGGTCCAAGAGATGCAGGCGAAACTGTCAGGCTGGTACTTTGCTGAGTTGAACCCAATGTGGCTTGAATGGTTACAGTCTCAATCGATTTGACCCCAGCAGTTTTGATTGTGAAATTGGCAGAAGTTGCTCCACCAGGCACTACAACAGTCGATGGTAAGGTGACATCTGCACTGGTGCTAATGAGATGGACAGTCATCCCCAAACTTGGGGCAGCAGGGCTAATCGTGACGGTACCGGTTGAATTGGATCCGCCGGGAACGGAAGTTGGTGAGGCGCTTAGGTTCGATACAGTAAAGACGGCACCAGGAAGCATCCAGACACCTCGACCGTGAGTGCCGGCAAGTAAGGTCGTAGAATTGTTCATATAGACCAATTCATCAACCGATACGTTGGTGGGCATATCGTTCGACACAGACCAGCTCTGTCCACCGTCAGTGGTAGAAAATACTCCGATTTCAGTTCCAACCATAAGTGAGTTCGCAGAGTACAAGTCGCGAACAATAGCTCTGACCGGGACTTGAGGCAGTGTGCCTGTTCCAGTGCCTGTGATCGAGGACCATGTTGCGCCTCCATTGGTGGTTTTCCAAACGTTATTGGTAGAGAATCCACCCAATGTTACGTAAACGACATTGGAATTGTCAGGATCAACTAGGATACGTGTGACGTAACGGTTGGGAGTAGGAGTCCCACCTGTGCTAATGACTTTCCACGTCGGAGTCGTAGCTGTACCATTGGTCGTCATCGCCAAGGTTCCGTCGTTTTGGCCGACCCAAATAATATCGCTGTTACGAGGCGCCACGGCAATCGCTGAAATGAGGGAAGTGCTGGGTGCCCGTATCGCTCCCCACGAAGGTGACGAGGCTCGGGCATTCGTTGTGCGCCACAGGGAAGCACCTCCAGCCAGCAGGATTTGAGGATTGTTGGGATCTAGGATGAACGGGGCTATAAAGTTTGCAGTGCTCCCTGAGCCCGCATCACTCAAGCCAGAGTAGATACTGCCTACATTGCTACCAGATCCACCATCGTTGTTTCGGAACATCTCTAAGTAGATATATTCGCCATAGACATACTGAGGGAATTGGCTATCGATCGCAACGTAGCCACCATCTCCACCATAAATATATTGGCTTTGATTGCTTCCAGCCAGATTGGATTGGGTTCCGTTATCCTGAAGACCACCGACAATTCTGCCGCTGGGGCCATCTCCTGCAACGGAGTAATACTGAGTTGTTCGAGCCCCTTGATCTCGCCTTAACCACCCCGAGTTGACCGATGCGGTTGAGATATCTGCCGCTTGGTACAACCCTCCGTCGGTACAGACATAGACCACTTTGTTCGTAATCCCGTCGTAGCCAGGTGATTGAATAAAGAAGTGGACATCCGGGTGCGGTTCAGAGGTTTGGATATAGCCTTGCCCAATGATATTCATGGTTACGCCGCCATCTGTGGAGGCATAAATGTTGACACCCCCGACAACTACGCGCTTACTGTTCGTTGGGTCAACCCAAATCGCATTGCCATACCAGTTGGCACCCGTGTTTCCCGTAACCGTAACTTCCGAATAGCTTGCGCCGCTATCTGTTGACTTGTAAACAAGGCCGTCACTTGCAGAGGCATAGACAGTTGTTTCGTCGTTAGGCACAGGCGCAGTCTCAATACGGCTAAAGCCGTTCAGCGTGTTCAGGGGGCCTGTTGCTTTTGTCCAGGTGGCTCCTGCGTCAGTGGAGAGGACAGCTGATGCAAACCACGTCTTTGTCGTAAAGTTATAGTCCTGGATCGTTCCGATCACCCTTTGGGGATTTGAGTTGCAAAACGCTAATGCATGTCCGCTTTGAACTGCGAGGACCTTCTTCCAGCTTGCCCCCGAATCGGTAGAACGATAATAGCCGCCATATTTGACTGATACCAAAATGACATTGGAATCACCTGGTTGAATGGCAATTCGGTTCACACTGCTCCACCCAGACGTGCCAGGTAGAACTGTCCAAGTTACACCACCATCCGTGCTCTTAAACATTCCAAAACCACCGATCGCATCGATGTTGAAGTAACCCTCCCCTGTTCCCGCGTAGAGTGTTGATTTATCGTTTGGATCCAAGACAAGGGCATTGACGGCAAGTGACTTGAGCTGATCTCCTAAAGGATTCCATGTAGAACCTCCATCAGTTGACTTCCAAATGCCTCCACCTGCTGACCCCATCCACATTGTAAGAGGATGGTTGGGATCAATCGCCAAGCATGTGCTACGGCCGGAAAGGTTGGCTGGTCCAACCTCTTGCCATCCAGACGCAAACGAGCGATGGCTGGCTATCATCGCACGCTTTTGCGTCATCGCGCGGGCAAGTGCACCAGGGGCAATCTCACCATTTTCATCTAACCATGCCAGGTGCCGCCAGCGCATGGCTTCTTCGGGACCATCTGTTTCCGGCATTTGTGTCACTAGCTTTGTGGTGGCACCGTTTGCACCTCTGGTCTTCGGCAAAGTGAATAGTCCCAGGGTGAGCAATGCCAATAGACTTGGCAAAGCGACGCGTAAGTATTTTTTGGTTAGCATGAGATGCGGGTAGTGAACATATCCCGATCCGATTATGCTCTTTGGGCCGAGTGACAAAACCTCATTCAGGAGTTTTCCGATCGAAAGCCCCGTTGGGGGAGTTATGAAATCGGATCTGAGCCTGGCCCAGGTTCCCATGTATTCGAAACCTCGGCTGGGCGCTCCCCAACCATAAACCAACTTTCAATGGATCGATCTTGCCAGTTAGTGACTTCGCCAGCGTGACGAGCTTGAACCAATTGGTCCAGATCAAGGTCGGTAACCAAAACACCTTCTTCGTTGATCGGAGTTTCTCTTAATATGGGATTTACCGGAAATGGTTCAACGCTTGGAGCAATGATGGCAGATGACCCATAAGTGTGAGGTACTGGCTCTTGCCCCAAGTCTCCGACCAAAGAGCTATGGAGAACGAAAATCTGATTCTCTACCGCCCTGGCTTGGCAAGCCCAGCGGACCCTCTGATAACCTCGTTTGGTTTCTGTCCAAGAGGGAACACATTGAATAAGAACTCCATCCTCTGCCAATGCCCTACCTGCCTCTGGAAATTCACTGTCGTAGCAGATCGTGACCCCAAGAGAAGAAGGTAAACGGGCCAAGCCGCTTCCAGGCTTAATGTCCCATGCTTCTCGTTCATAAACCGTTAGTTTGTTTTTTTCGGTTAGGCGCAGTGGTTGATTTGGCACCCCCACGGCGCAAACATTCTTGATCCCGTCCGGCGATTCTTTGAAGTGGGAACCACCCACGATAATCATGCCGCTTGAGTCGCTAATTCGCTGTATCCATGTCTCAATGGCTTCAGCATATTGCACCAAGTACTTAGCCGCGTTAAGGGGATTGAGGTCTGGAGCTGTGGGTAGTAATTCAAGAACATGGAGTTCAGGAACGACCAATACAGTTGCCGCTTCATCATGGGCCTCACTTACCAAATCGTAGAAATGACCGAAATATTTGCTGTCAAATCGAGCGGGGCGGATTTTCCAGGAAGCGCAGGCAACTCTAATTTTCATGGTTTCCACTCCAATAATGCCGCTGCATTTCCCGACTCAACATCCTCCATATAGTCTTCTACGACATCGATGAACTTAAGATCATATTTCAGGAGAGCTGTTAGGATTCGATCATTTAATTGGCCTAGGGAGACTTGGCGCACATAGTCCTGTTTAGACATATTGTGTTTCTGAGTCGTATGACTGACATAGTCTGGAATGCGACAGGCCGTGCCAAATCGGCGTAGCTTGTACACCCTAACCATTTCAAATCGTTTATGGTAGAACGCTCGCCCTATACCCAGACGTCGAGAATTTGGGGAAACGGTGATATCGATTCCATAAAGTGTGGTACCACCGGGATCGTGGCCCTCCAAGGAAGGTCCACCAACAGTGTCAAGCCAGCTTCCGTGTTGTAACCAACATTCCTCAGAAATGAGCACATTGCTACAACTCCCGACGATCCTTTTGTTCATCTCGGCTACAAATTGTCCTTCCGGGAAGACACGAAGGTGCGCGGTCAGGTGATGTGCTTGCCAGTGTAATTCTTCCGGAAATGGTGGGGGAAAGGCCAAGCGTTGAAGTTCGACGACTCCTGGAATGTCTTCTTCTGTAAGGGGCCTTATTTGAAATCCTGATTCAATCAAAGTCTAAAGCCAATCGTCTCCAGAATTCGATCAAGATCGTCCTCAGAGTAGAAATCGATGGTCAACTTGCCGCCATCATGGTCGCCATGCACGATCTTTACCGGTGTTCCAAAGTGCGCGCTGAGCCCTTCCTCTAACGCTGCGTCATGGACCTTGGCCCGAGGTTCACGTTTGGATGTCTTATTCTTGGTCCCTTTGTTTTTCTGAGCTTTGGTGACGTTTTCCACGTCACGAACGGTCAAACCTCTTTCGAGAATCTGATCATAAACGGCTAACTGATGAGCCTCGCTTTCGAAGGCTAAGAGAGCTCTCGCGTGTCCCTCAGTGATCACTCCCGACTCCAAACCTTGGGTTATTCGAGTTGGCAAACGAAGAAGTCTGACCGTATTTGCAACCACGGTCCGGGATTTCCCAACTCGCTCAGCAACGCTCTCCTGAGTGAGTCCAAATTCATCCATGAGCTTGCGGTATGCCCGTGCCGATTCCAATGCATTGATATCTTCTCGCTGTAGATTTTCAATCAAAGCGATTTCGAGGGATGTTTGATTTCCAGCCGATCGAATGATAACTGGAACCGATTTCAACCCGGCGATCTTGGAAGCTCGAAGTCGACGCTCTCCAGCAATAAGCTCATATTGTCCTTCACTGATTGGTCGTACAACCAACGGTTGAAGAATCCCATACTCCTGAATGGAAGACGCTAATTCTTGAAGAGTTTCGTCGTTGAAGTATGTTCGTGGCTGACGGCTATTCGGCACGATCTGATCGATCGCTACTTCATTAGCGGGGCCCTCATATTGCTCCGCTATCAGTTGTGAAAGTCCTTTTCCTAGCGCACGACGCATTCTTCTATTACTTCCTTTGCAAACTCAAAATACGCTCCCGCTCCGCGAGAAGTGGGAAAACAGGATACCGCGGCTTCTCCAAAGCTTGGAGCTTCACTCAAGCGAACATTGCGGGGAATGACTGTTTTGGCAACCTTCTCACCGAAGAACTCTCTGACCTCTTGAGTTACCTGCTGAGTCAGGCGGTTTCGCGGATCATACATAGTCAACAACACTTTCGCAACTTGGAGCTTCGGATTGATCCGCCGACGAACAATGTCAATAGTTTTGAGCAACTGACTTAGCCCTTCTAACGCGTAAAACTCACATTGCATTGGGACCAGCACACCGTCAGCGGTTGATAAAATGTTTATGGTCAAGAGGCCCAGGCTGGGTGGAGCGTCCAAGATGATCCATTCGTAATTGCCTGCGACAGGTGCCAAAGCATCTCGCAAAACCAATTCCTTTCCAACGGCATTAAGCAAGATTGGCTCAGCACCGGCTAAGTCGAGAGTTGCAGGGACCAAGTCAAGATTATCTGAAATCGAGTGGATAGCGGTTTGGATCACCGTTGGGCTGTCCGAGTTATCAACTGCGTCGACAAATACCTCATAAAGGGTCGCGGTTGCTTTTGCCTTATCTAAGCCCAAGCCGGTTGTTGCGTTCCCTTGGGGATCACAATCAACTAAAAGCGTTCGATGCCCGGCCTTTGCCAAAGCAGCAGCTAAATTAACAGCCGTCGTCGTTTTACCGACTCCGCCTTTCTGATTGACAACCCCCCAAATAGGCACTGGTCCATTATGAATTGTCTGAAGGCTTGTTCCTACTTGTCGTAGGAGAAATCCACGATCTGATCACAGTGAATATGTTTTTTGATTTCTGTACGTCCATTGGGCCAGAAAATTTCTAGGTGCATCGTGCCGCCAGTTTCTCCAAGACCAAAGTGAAGGGTGAGATCGTTCTGATTGCCTTCACCCGTACCTGCTTCAACCTGCCGGGAAAGTGTCTTTCCTTTGAGCAAGACACGCACTTGAGCCCCAATAGCGGATCGGTTAATGACTTTTCCGTCTCCATGAAGGCGGATTTCCAGCCAATGCTTCTTGGGAGACTGGTTCATGAATAGTTTGCCGTCTGTGATCAGATCGATTCTGCCGTCATGGTCAAAGTCTGCCCAAGCAGCCTGATAGGTTGCTCCCAAATGGTTTAGGCCTGCAGTAGCTGTGGCATCCGAGAACTTGAAATGGGTGTCATTTTTAAATAGAACGGGGTAGTTGGGTGTGTTAAATGAGGCGACTCCATATACAGTGGTGAAAAATAGGTCCAGATTGCCGTCGTTGTCGAAGTCCGCAGCCGCAGGACTGGCATACGACTCTTGATAGAACACGCCACAGGTGCCCATGTCATGGAAGTGGAACCCACCCTTAGGTCCCAGATTTCGTAGGAATCGACTTTTCGGTTGATCTCCTCGGGAATCTCTATGGGCAAAATTGCCCGCGAACAGATCGAAGTATCCGTCATTATCAAAATCTCCCCAAGCAGCACCAATAGAGTGCCCCCCATCAAAGCCTTGAGAAGTCGCAACGACGTTATATTCGCTTGCCAAATCTTTGAATTTTGCAAGGCCAGAGTTCACCAATAACTGGTTTGGTTGTAGTCTGTAATTGGAAACATAGATGTCAAGATTGCCATCTCTATTGAAGTCGCAAGCAGTTATGCCTCGTGACCTATAGCGGTTGTCTTGCCATGAAAGTTCAAACGACTTACCACCCTTGTTGAGCAGGATGAAGCTGGGATAGGTGATGTCCTTGTCCCAATCTTCATACCCTCCTACGTACAGGTCCACAAAGCCGTCCCCGTTAAAATCTCCCCAACAGGCCCCCCGGGAAATTGTGGGAGGGAGCTTGGGTAGCGGAACTTCGGTAAACGATTTGCCCTGATTGTTGTGAAGCAATCTCAGATTCCGATAGTCGAACAGGTCTACATAACCATCATTGTCAAAATCTGCAGCAACAAAGACTCCGCCGTCAGCGATTCTGGTAAAGCTCGTCCCTTTATTGTTGTGCCAAATTCCTGAAGCAGTGCAGATATCGGTCCAACCATCGTTGTCGATGTCCACCAAGCAAACAGCTTCACCACCGACTAGTAACTTGTAAGCTTGGGTCATTTCGACAAAGTTTTGTGCCACTTTCGCTTGACCAAAATGAAAAGACAATGTGACAAGGGAAAGGAGCGTTGCGATCATGTCTATTTCAGAAGGCTGTTGAGTAGACGCGCCAATCTATAGCCGGCAAGAGCGATCCTCTGGGCGCATACATCGCGACCCTTGGACATATAGGAGGTGCTGGGTGTTCCACCTTCCTGAAGGTCATATACATACTGCTTGGAGCAGCCAAAACTTTCCGCTGCCCAACTGGCTGGCTTCATCGAATTGACGCCGGCCAGACTCTTGGGTGGAAGTTTCTTCATGAGGTCTGCTGCTTGAGCTTCTACTCTGTCTCTAGCTTCTGCGGTTAGAGGGCGCGGCTCACCGTGGAAAAGGCCACAACCAAAATCCCAGAGTGAGTGAAGATTGCGTGGGGGGCGAGAGATGCCCTTAAAGTCATCAGGAGCAACGATTCTAAAGTCATTGCCACCTTTGTCGCCAGTTGGGTGCTGGTCAGTATCACGGGCAGTGGCATGAAGAGGTTGATGGATATCTCCCACAAAGTGGATTAAGAAGCGTAATGCTTCGGATCGTTCCGCATCGGGCTTGGTTTTGTCTTTCAGAACGGCACTGAACTTTTCGATCGCCCAAACCGCGTTTTCCGCATCAGGCTGATTTGTCGTAGGTTTTCCATCGGTTCGAAAATGGAAGTCAATGTAATGCCAAGGGCCGGTGTTTGGTCGGTCTCTTCGCACGTCGTCTGCCCATGGGCTTGTCGTTACGAAGTCCGTATTTCGACTATCCGCACCGATCTTGAGTAGGCGATCGCATTCTAATTTGACTTGTGGTTTCAGCCCCTTTTCGGCAATCGCAGCCACCAGCATATGTCCGGTATCAATCCATGCTTGGCTGGATGCCGTAATCATGAGGAAGGCAGAGATAGCAAGGGTACGTGAGTTGAGCCGCATACGGGAACGTTACCACTCAGGGAGCTTCAGTTTGGAAAGAATCTAGTCAGGATTACAAAGTGTTCTGTGTATCAAACGGCTATAAATAGACAGGATGAGTTTTACAGTCAATGGGAAAAAGCGTCTCTCTATCATTGGAGCAGGCGACTATTTTCGGATGATCGGTCCCGGCGTTCGGAAGAACTTCAACTTGGTTCAGGTTGTTGACCGAGGGGACTATTCACCAGAGCCAGGTGGACTCAGAAATCATGTCCAAAGGGAAGCACCCGATGCGGTCATGATCATTACTCCCAACCCCTTGCATGCTTCTCACGTCGAGGAACTTGCACCACTGGGAGTTCCAATCTTTTTGGAAAAGCCAATTGTAACTTCCAGCCAAGATTTGGATCGCATCCAAGCGTGTTTGAGGATTAATCCCAGGCTGTATTGTTCCGACTTCTATGTGGATGTGTGGGGCTCCCCCCTGATGTATTGGCTGGGCAAGTTCGTTTTCCCATCAATTTTATCACAAATTCAAAGAACGACCGCCTTTGATGTCCATTCAGTTACCGAAATCGGAAAGATCCGTCGGGTGGAAGCAACTATCCTGGAGGGAACCGGATCGGCAGCGAGTTTTGCCGGTCGCGAGTGGTTATGGAATGCAGAATACGGTGGTGTCCTTTGGGATATGGGATATCACGAATTGATTCTTTGGTTTCGCGCCTTAGGGGAGGCTCTAAAAGTCTCCAAAGTTTATCGCTTTACTGTTGATACGGCCCCTCGAGGAGCATCAGAAACGTTCGGAGAGGTCTGGCACGAGTCGCTAGCAGGTATTGAATTTCATTATCGAGTAGGGAAGTACATAGAATCGGGAGATGATCGCGCCTTTAGGATCATAGGAGATGCCGGTGAAATAACCATGAAATTTGGTGACCCGTCGCAGTTGATCCTAGATTGTGGATCACCCATTCTTCTGGCCGAGATTGGTGGTCCTTGCTTGGACTTTACAGCCGCCGCCTTTCGGGATTACGTCGAGTCCGATCCGAGTACTCCCCACGGATTGGATGTTGCCAAGCTCGCAGTTAATTGTATGTTAGAAACCCGCGCCCATCCTGACTTTCGCTAACCTTTGGCTTCCTTGGCCAAATTCCAAAGCCGATCCCATTCTTCAGGTGACAAATCCTTGAGATCCTGATTTGTCAATGACTCCATATGCATGAATCGATCCGTAAATCGATTCAGCATCTTCCGAAGTGCCTCTTCTGGTTCAACTTTGTTCCAACGAGCGATATTAACCGCCGTAAACAAAAGGTCACCCATCTCGGATTCAATAGCATCAAGGTTGCCAGATTCAATAGCAACTCGGAGCTCTGCCTCTTCCTCGTGGAGCTTGTCAAAGACTGAATCCATGTTAGGCCATTCGAACCCACTGCGGGCCGCCCGCTTACTCACTTCATGAGCCCGTAGTAGGGAAGCCATGGCTTTCGGCACGCCT
>Ga0164297_10000370_pt1 | contig 56546 bp, 53 predicted proteins | sample GEODES058metaG_FD_113539 | JGI IMG/M metagenome (GOLD analysis project Ga0164297, IMG submission 113539) | Dystrophic lake water microbial communities from Trout Bog Lake, Wisconsin, USA - GEODES058 metaG | ecosystem: Environmental > Aquatic > Freshwater > Lake | place: USA: Trout Bog Lake... | reverse complement strand
GAGCTTTGGTCATCCCTGCCCGGTGAGCCGGGCTTTTCTCGGTAGCGGCGCAGATATCGCCCGCAGTGACCGGAGACTTACCATGAACGCACTGTTCCACCTTTTGACCCACGATGATTTTGATGTGCCCGGCAGCTTGAGCCCATGCGACAATCTGAGTTGCAGCCGCTCTGCAGGGCAAAGGGTATGACCCCGGCAGAACTTTCAGGGGAAGTGCAACGGATCGGCACGCTGGAACTGGATGCGCTGCGTGCAGAATGGCTCCGCCGCTACAACGAGCCCATCCCGCTGCGCTCTGTTGCGATCCTCCGGATGCTGCTCGCCTGGCGCATTCAGGCCGCAGAATTGGGTGGGCTGGAACGCGCGACCCGGCGCAACCTGGCGCGCAAGGGTAGCGGCGAGGCTGAAGGGTTGAACCTTGGCCATGGCGCCCGCCTTACCCGGGTCTGGAAGGGACAGTGTCACGAAGTCATCGTCGAGCACGATGGTTTTAGATGGGAGGGTCGCAGCTACAGAAGCCTGTCCGCTGCAGCAACCGCGATCGCAGGAACGCGATGGAATGGTCCACGCTTCTTCGGCCTTCGAGACGCGGCATGACCAAGCCGCCGATCCAGCGCTGCGCGATTTACACGCGCAAAAGTTCCGATGAGGGCCTCGACCAGACGTTCAACAGCCTCGACGCGCAGCGCGAAGCGGGCGAAGCCTATGTCCTAAGCCAAGCTGGTGAAGGTTGGCGCACGTCTGCTACCCGCTATGACGATGGGGGATTTTCTGGCGGCACCATGGAACGCCCTGGTCTGCAGCGCCTGCTGGACGATATCGAGGCTGGCCTGATCGACGTCGTGGTCGTCTACAAGATCGACCGGCTCACTCGCAGTCTCGCTGACTTCGCTCGGATTGTTGAGCGGTTCGATGCCCGCGGCGTCAGCTTTGTCAGTGTGACCCAGTCCTTCAACACCACCACCAGCATGGGACGGCTGACACTCAATGTCCTGCTCTCATTTGCCCAGTTCGAGCGCGAGGTTACTGGTGAGCGCATTCGCGACAAAATCGCCGCATCCAAGGCCAAAGGCATGTGGATGGGCGGTGTTCCTCCGCTGGGCTACGACCTGCCAGCTGCTGGCACCCGTACGTTACAAGTGAACGAGACCGAGGCCGCGACCGTGCGCGCGATCTTCACCCGATACCTTGCTCTTGGCTCCGTGCATCGTCTGGCCGATGATCTGGCGCAGCGCGGGATTGTTTCAAAGCGGCGCGTCACCGGTACTGGCAAAACACTCGGTGGGTTTGCGTTCACCCGGGGCGCTTTGTTCCACCTGCTGCGCAATCGCATTTACCTTGGCAAGATCACGCACAAGGGCCTGATCCATGAAGGAGAGCACGAGGCGATTGTCGATCAGGCCTTGTTCGACCAAGTGCAGCAGATGCTTGCGACCAACACCAGGCGTCATGGTGACAAGACCGCCCTCACGCTTGCCGAAGCGCAACTGACCGGGCGGATTTTCGATGCGGCAGGGAACCCGATGAGCCCTACCCATGCACGCGGCAGGTCCGGAAAGATCTATCGCTATTATGTATCGGCACCGCTGCAACAGGGCATCGGCAAACCAGCGGGCGCGATGAGCAAGGAGTCCCCTCCCCAGCGCATCGCCGCTCCCGCGATCGAAGAGCTTGTGTCCGCGACGTTGAGCAGGCTCGTGCCAACCGAACACGAGCCCTTGCGCAAATTGCGCCGACTTGAACTTCACCGCATGCATGTGGTGTTGGTTATTCAAGGCATTGCGTCAGCTATCGAAGGCAATCTCTGCACCACCGAAACCATCACGCGCGACCTCCAAGATCGCAAATCGTGCAGGATCACCATCCCTGTGGCATTGTCATACGGCCGATCGCGGACAACCATTACATCGGGCACCACACAGCGCGCTCGGCGCGATCCCATCTTGATCGACGCATTGCGCCGGGCGCATCGCTTGATCCAGCGCGACAAGTTCGGGCCGCTGGTAACGGCAGCGCCAGCCACGCAATATGCCAGGCGGCTCACCGCTCTGGCGCTACTCGCGCCCGATATTCAGCGTGACATCCAGACGGGTCGGCAGCCACCGAACCTCACTTTGGCTGCACTCATAGCTACCGAGCTGCCCCTCGATTGGGCCGAACAGCGCGTGGCGCTCGGCTATCCGATCAAGCCTGCCGCGGGACATTCTTGACCGAAAACCACTCTTTGGAATTTCCCAGAGGGTGGTTTTTAGTTCCCAGATCGCGTCTTGAATTTTCCCAGATCGGACCATGCAAATTCCCAGCTCGTTCAGTGCTGGGAATTTGGCGTTCTTGCGCATGCCAAGGCGCTGTATTACCGTCGAACTTTGCGGATCAAACTGCGCAAAAGCCAGCCAGATTTCCCAGCAATCCGCCCCAAAAAATGAGCTGGAATGAATCACTGGGAATTTGCGCACTTTCTGGGAAACCGTAGTGCGCCTTGGACCACCAGAGACTGGCGTGCTAAAAGCCGCCCAATGAGCGATCTGAGTGGCTGCAATCCAGGACTGGTGTGACGGTTGTGGCGCGTGAACACGGCCAAATCAGCCAGGCACAGCGATAGCACCGCAATCGGAGACGATTTGTCGGGGTGACTGGCGGAGCGGGAGGGATTCGAACCCTCGATACGCTTTTGACGTATACTCACTTTCCAGGCGAGCGCCTTCGACCACTCGGCCACCGCTCCGCATGCCTTGGACAGGGGGGCGCCCTAGCCGCATGGCGGGGGTTTCGCAAGGGCGCAGACGGTGGCATGGTGCGCGGCATGAAACATGCAATCCGGCGCGCAGGCCTTGTTGGTTTTGGGATGGCGATGGCAGTGCTGCCGGGTATGGCACGTGCCGATGCCGGGGATGTGCCGGCGCCGCCCGATTTTGTTGCCGCGGCCAAGCCGCAGGAATGGGTGGCGATTGCGCCCACCGATCTGTTGGTGATGGATCTGGCGCCCGATGCGGCGGGGCATGCGCGGCGGGTGGTGATCCAGTTGCTGCCGGCGCCGTTTTCGCAAGGGTGGATCGGCAATATCCGCAAGCTGGCGGCGGCGCACTGGTGGGATGGCACCAGCATCAACCGCGCCCAGGACAATTACGTGGTGCAATGGGGCGATCCGAACAGCGATGACAAGGCGCATGCCAAACCGCTCCCCCCCGGGCTGATCGACAATGCCGAGGCGGCCTATCTGACCCCGCGTTTTGCGCTGCCGGCGGGGGCTGATGCCGCGCTGGCGCTGGGCGGCGATGCCTATGCTCCGGACACGCGGATCATTGCCGGCTGGCCGGTCGGGCTCGATCGCGATCATGCCTGGCCGCTGCATTGCTACGGCATGGTCGGGGTCGGGCGCGATGATCCGCCCGATACCGGCAGCGGCGCCGAATTGTATGCGGTGATCGGCCATGCCCCGCGCCAGCTTGACCGCAACATCGCGCTGGTCGGGCGGGTGATCGAAGGGATCGAACTGCTGTCGACTTTGCCGCGCGGCACGCTGGCGCTGGGGTTCTATGCCGAGGCGGCGCAGCGCGTGCCGATCAGCGCGATCCGCATCGGCAGCGATGTGCCAGGATTGCCGCAGTACCAGATGCTGAACACCGCCGGCCCGGCTTTTGCCGGCTATGCCGCGGCGCGGGCCAATCGGCGCGACCGCTTTTTTGTCCAGCCGGCGGGCGGGGTTGATGCCTGCAATGTGCCGGTGCCGGTGCGCCGCGCGCCGTGAACGCAGCCGATACGTACCGGTTTGCCGCCACGCTCGACCAATGGCACAGCGCCAGCCACGGCACCTGGCACTTTGTCGCGATGCCCGCCGAGGTGGCCGAGGCGTTGAGCGCGACCGCGCTGATGCAGCGGCTGGAAACCGGGCGGCGCAGCGGGTTTGGATCGGTCAAGCTGGGCATCCGGCTGGGCGACAGCGCGTGGCGCACCTCGGCCTTTCCGATTGGCGAAACCGGTTGGGCGGTGCCGGTATCGGCCAAAGTGCGCAAGGCCGAGCAAGTGAGCGCCGGCGACAGGATCGAGATCATCGTCAGCTTCTGACCCGGCGCGGCGCTTGATCGCGGCCGCGCGCTGGCGCACCATGGACGCCAGCCGGGCCAGCCGGCGCCGGAGAGCACCGCCCGATGACCGCGTCCAAACTGTTGCAAGGCATTCGCATTGTTGATCTGACCAGCGTGGTGTTCGGCCCATATGCCACCGCGATCATGGCCGATCTGGGCGCCGAAGTGATCAAGGTCGAACCGCCCACCGGCGATCAGTTCCGCCATGCCGGCCGGCCGCGCACCACCCCCGGCATGGGCCCCTGCACGCTCAATCTCAACAAGGGCAAGCGCTCGCTCGCGGTCGATCTCAAAACGCCCGAGGGCAAGGCGGCGCTGACCGCACAACTGCGCGAAGCCGACGTGTTCATCCACAATGTGCGCAAAAGCGCGATCGAGCGGCTGGGGTTCGGGGCCGAGGCGGTGCGCGCGATCCGGTCCGACATCATCTATGTCCATTGCACCGGGTTCGGCTCGGACGGGCCTTATGCCGATTTGCAGGCCTATGACGATGTGATCCAGGCCGCCACCGGCACCGCGACGCTGCTGCCGCGCGTCGATGGGGACCCGCGCCCGCGCTATCTGCCCTCGCTGATCGCCGACAAAGTCGCCGGGCTGCACGGCGCCTATGCGATTCTGGCGGCGGTGGTGCACCGCTTGCGGTTTGGCGAGGGCCAGGTGGTCGAAGTGCCGATGTTCGAAAGCTTTGCCCATTTCATGGCGCAGGAACACCTGTTCGGCGATGCGCTGGTGCCGCCGGTGGAACCCGCCGGCTATCCGCGCCAGCTCGATCCGGCGCGCCAGCCCTTCCCCACCGCCGACGGGCATATCAGCATCGTGCCCTATACCGACGCCACGCTGTGCAAGCTGTTTGCGCTGATCAATGCCGAACACCTGCTCGCCGAAGACCGCTTTGCCACCCCGCGCGCGCGGACCGCCAATATCGGTCAGGCCTATCACGAAATCGCCGCGCGCACCCCGGCGCGCAGCAGCGCCGAATGGGCGGCGCTGCTGGCCGAACACCAGATTCCGGCGATGCCGGTGCGCGATCTGGCCGACCTGACGCAAGACCCGCATCTGGTCGCGGTGGGGCTGTTTCAGCAGCGCGTCCACCCGACCGAGGGCGGCTATCGCCACTTGCGCGCGCCGGTGCGGTTTTCCGCCGGCAGCTGCGACACCGGCCCGGCGCCGCTGATCGGGCAGGACAATGCCGAACTCGGCGCGCCGCTGCGGTAAAGCGGTTTGCCGACAGGGCCGATGGGTATAGGCTGCGCGCCAGACCAGCCAGAGGGGGCGCGGGGACCATGCCGATTGCACGCAAGCTGATCACCACCGGGCTGCTGCTGACCGGCGCGCTGGCCGGATCGTCGGTGCGCTGGGGCGGCACCAGCCCGGCCGAAGCGGCGGCGATCGCGATGCTCGATCCTTCGCGCGCGGCGCGGGTGGCCTGCACCGCGCCGGGGGGTGAACCGCTGTTGCGCCAGCGGCTGGCGCTGGCGGCGGCGGTGGCCGCGCCGGCAGGCGGCGCCGAGGCGATGCCGCTCTACACCGATGTGCCCCGATCGGCGTTTGCGCCCGGCGGGATCACCCCGGCGGCGCGGCCCTGGTTCGATCAGGGCATCGAAATGGCGTACAATTTCAACCACGCCGCCGCTGTTGCCGCGTTCCGCCGCGCGCAAGCCTTGGCGCCCGGCTGTGCGCTGTGCTTCTGGGGCGAGGCGCTGGTCTATGGCCCCAATATCAATGCGCCGATGGACGATGGCGCGCGCGCGGCAACCATGGCCGCGCTCGGCCGCGCCCGCGCGCTGGCCGGCGCCGCGCCGCCGCTCGATCGCGCGCTGATCGATGCGCTGGCCTTGCGCTATTCGGCCGATCCCAAGGCCAATCGCGACCACATGGACGCCGATTATGCCGATGCCATGCTCGCGCTGGCGGCGCGCGTGCGCGGCAACGATGATCTCGACGTGCTGGCCGCCGAAGCGGCGATGGACACCACCCCGTGGAAATATTGGGACGCCAGCCGCACCCGCGCCAACCCGCGCATCGATCGCGCCGTCGCGCTGGTCGAAGGGGTGATGGCGCGCAATCCGCAGCATCAGGAAGCGGCGCATTTGTACATCCACCTGATGGAAAACTATGTCGAACCGAAACGCGCAGAGGCCGCCGCCGATGCGCTCGATCATTCGGCGATGCCGCAGGCCGGGCATCTGGTACACATGCCCGGGCATATCTATTACCGCATCGGCCGCTATCGCGATTCAATCCGCGCCAATCTTGCCGCCGCGCGCGCCGACGAGGCCTATCTGGCGCAAGTGCCCGACGACGGGCTCTATCGCTATGGCTATTACCCGCACAATGTCCATTTCATCGTCGCCAGCGCGCAGCAGGCGGGGGATCTGAACACCGCGATCGCGCAGGCCGACAAATTGCGGCAGATCCTGCCCGATGCCAAAGTGATCGAACTGGGCTGGGTCGAACCGGTCGCCGCCGCGCCGCTGTTTGCCTATGCCCAGGGCGCGACCCCGGCGGCGATCCTTTCGCTGCCGCGCCCCGATGCCCGGCTCGGCTATATCGTCGCGATGTGGCACTATGCGCGCGCGATCGCCTTTGCGCAGCAGCGCGACGGCGCACAAGTGGCGAGCGAACTCAATGCGATGGAGGCGCTGGAGGGCACCCCCGAAGTCGCCCGGCTCGATGGCCAGGGCGTGCCGGCCAAACGTCTGATCCAGCTGGCGCAGCATGTCGCCGCCGGCAAATTCGCCTATGCGCTGGGCCATTTTGACGAAGCCGCCGGGCATTATCGCGCCGCGCTGGCGATCGAGGACACCATCCCCTATCAGGAGCCGCCCTATTGGTACTATCCGGTCGGGCAATCGCTGGGGGCGGCCTTGCTGCGCGGCGGTCATGCCGAAGCGGCGCGCGATGCGTTTCATCAGGCGCTGTTGCGCGCGCCCGGCAATGGCTGGGCGCTCTATGGGCTGCAACAGGCCGAACTGGCGCTGGGCCATGCGATAGAGGCACGCGCGGCCGGCACGGCGCTCGAACGCGCCTGGCTGGGTGATCCGAACCTGCTCAGTCTCGACCGGCTGTAGTCAGATCCGCCCGCCCTTCCACACCACCCGGCCGATGATCGCCACTTCGGCGGCGGGGCGGGTGCTGGCGGGATAAGCGGGGTTGTCGCTGATCACCCGGATCGTGCCGCCGGCCCCGTGTTCGAGCCGTTTGACCAGCAGCACATCATCGATACGCACCACGTGAATCCCGTCGCGCCAGCCGCGTGGCGAGCGGTCGACGAGGATTTCGTCGCCGTCGCGCAAGCTCGGTTCCATCGAATCGCCGGCCACTTCGATCACCGTCAGTTGCGCCGGATCGAGCCCGAGCGTGCGCAGCCAGCGCTGGCTGAAACGCAGCCGGTCGGTCGCCGCTTCGGCATCGGCCAGCGCGCCGGGCCCCGCCGAAGCGCCCAAGGCCAGCCTGGGCACATCGACCCAGCGCGCGCGCGTATCGCCGCCGGGTGCGGCGGCCACCGGGGCCAGATCGGGCGCGCCCAGTTCGCCTTCGTCCACCCCGAAAAACATCGCCAGCGTGCGGCGGTCGGTTTCTTCGAGCTTGCGCGGCGATCCCTTGCGCACGAATTGCTGCAGATAGGCGGGATTGCGTCCCAACAGCGCCGACAGCGCCGACAGGCTGACCCCGCGCGCGCGCGCCAGTTCGACCAACCGGGCGCGCGGGGCGGCTTCATCGTGCACAGCAGCGGGCATGGTGGACAAATCCTTACCCCAATTTCGAAGGATTTTTCCTAGACTAGAATATTTTTCCTGTCAATCTAGGAAAAATCCTAGAACGATTCGTCCCCCAACCGAAAGGACTTCTGGCCGATGCCCACCCCTCCCCTGATCGCCGGCCTTGCCCGCTCGCTCGGTCTGACCGCGCCCCAGCCGCTGCCGGCGCCTGCCGCCTGCGATCCAATCCCGGCGTCGGCGCTGCGCACATCGCGCATCGACGGCTCGAAAACGGTGGAACATTTCATGAACAATCATCGCCGCACGCAAACCATGGGCCGCAAGGGCCTCAGCCCCAATGCCCAGGCGATCCCCGCCACCCCGGCGCGCCATGCCGGGCACCGCCCGCGCATCACCACCGGCCAGCGGCTGGCGCAGGCGCTGTTCGAATGCGCCGGTCCGCAGGCGCGGCTGGTGCGCCATGGCGAAACGCAATGGGCCAGCGCCACCTTCACCGGATCGCGCCACACTTTCGTGCTGCGCTTTTTCGATATGGCCGGGATCGCCGCTGCCGAAAAGCTGGGCGAAGCGATTGACCATGATGCGATCACCATTCCCGGCGCGCTGATCGCCGAACTGGCGGTGACCCGGCTCGATCAGCGGCTGCTGCCCGATGCGATGGTCGAACTGGAAATCGCCGCGCTGCTGCTCGATCAGTAACCCGCCACCAGATCGACCGCCGGTGTCACCGGTTCGCCGCGGTGCCAGCGGTCGAGATTGGTGATGAAGCGGTCCACCGCGCGGGCAAACATCGCATCCTGCGCGCGCCCCGACAGATGCATCGACAGTTGCGCGCCGGGGGTGGTCCACAGCGGATGGCCGGGGGGCAGCGGTTCGGGCGTACAGACATCGAGAAACGCCCCGCCCAGCCGCCCGGCATTCAGCGCGGCGATCAGCGCATCCTGATCGACCACGCTGCCGCGCGCGACATTGACCAGCGCGGCACCCGGTTTCATCGCCGCAATCGCCGAGGCATCGAACAGGCCTTGCGTATCGGGCGTGGCCGGCACCGCCAGCACCACCCAGTCAAATTCGCCCAGCCGCGCGCGCCAGGCATCGGGGCCGATCGCGCCGGGCGCCGGGCGGCGGCGCACCGTGGTCACCTCGACCTCGAACGCCTGCAACAGGCGCGCCACGCGCCCGCCGATTTCGCCCGCGCCGAGGATCAGCGCACGGCTGCCGTGCAATTCGCGCTTGCCCGGCGATTCGATCAGCCAGTCCTGGCGGTCCTGCGCGCGCACCACTTCGGCATAGCCCTTGGCCATGGTCAGCAGCCCCATCACCACATATTCGGCAATGGTGATCGCGTTGATCCCGGTGCCGTTGGTCAGCACCACCCCGCGTTGCTCCAGCACATCGAGCGGAAAGGCATCGACCCCGGCATAGATCGAATTGAGCCAGCGCAGCCGCGTCGCGGCGCGGATCGCCTCGCCCATCGCCGCCACTTTGTACAAGTCGAACCAGCCGATCTCGGCCAGCGGCGCCAGCTCGTGCAATTGTTCGGTGCTGGCAAACGGGCGCAGATCGACCCAGTCGGGCAGGCGCCCGGCCAGCAGCGGCGCCACCATGCCATTGACCACTACCACGGTTTTTGCGTCGCTGTCGCGCACCGGCATGCTCCCCTGATTTGCCGGAATGGATCGGGAACGGAGCTGATTGCCCGCCCGACCGCAGTCCGCTTTGCCTAATCGTAACGCGACGATCCGCATGCACAAGGGAGCGCCGCGATGCCCCGACCGACTATCACCGCTTTGCTGCGCCACCTCATCGCGGCGGCCCTGCTGTGCGCGACGTGGACGCAGGCGCTGGCGGCATCGCAGCCCGGGCCGGTGCTGCGCGACGACGAACCCGGCAGCAGCGTGCTGCACCGCGCGGTCTGCGCGCGCGCGGTGCAGCCGGGGCACATGCATTGTCACGCGCATGTCGTGGTGCGCGCCGATGGCAAGCCGCTGCCGGGGCGTGCGCCCGCCACGGTCCTGGCCCCGGCGGGGCATCCGGCGGGCTATGGCCCGGCCGATCTGCGCAGCGCCTATCGCTTCATCTGGACCGGCAGCAGCAGCAGCGTGCTGGCGATCGTCGATGCCTATGGCTACCCGGGGGCAGCCGATGATCTGGCGACTTATCGCAGCCAATATGGTTTGCCGGCGTGCAGCGTGGCGAGCGGTTGCCTGACGGTGATCAACCAGCGCGGCGGCGCCAGCCTGCCCGCGTTTGATGCCGGCTGGGCGCAGGAACAGGCGCTCGATCTCGACATTGCCAGCGCGATGTGCCCGCAATGCCGGCTGCTGCTGATCGAGGCCGATGACGACGATGGCGGCAATCTCGCTGCCGGGGTGGCCCTGGCGGTGGCGCGCGGGGCGATCGCGATTTCCAACAGCTATGGCGGCACCGAGCCCGATACCCGCGCCTATGCCCGCACCTATCACCAGCCGGGCATCGCGATTACCGCCAGCGCGGGGGATTCGGGCTATGGCCCCGAATTTCCCGCCAGCGCGCCTTATGTCGTCGCGGTGGGCGGGACCAAGCTGGTGCGCGATGCCACCACCGCGCGCGGCTGGCGCGAAACGGTGTGGAAATATACCGGCAGCGGCTGTTCGGCGATCTATCCCAAACCGGCGTGGCAGACCGACCCTTTGTGCACCAGACGGATGCTGAACGATGTCGCGGTGGTCGCCGCACCGGCCACCGGGGTGGCGGTCTATGGCCCGCTCGGCACCGGATCGACCTCGGGATGGATGGTGTTTGGCGGCACCAGCATCGGCGCACCGCTGATCGCCGGGCTCTATGCCGCGGTCAATGGCCACCCCACCGGCGCGCGCGCGCTGTGGCTGCGGCAAAGCGCGCTCAACGATATCGTGCTGGGCGAGAACGGCACTTGCGGCGGCACCTATTTCTGCGTCGGCGGGCCCGGCTATGACGGGCCATCGGGCAATGGCAGCCCCGATGGCAAATCCGGGTTTTGACCATGCTGCTGCGCCGGTCGGGCTGGCTGGCTGCGCTGGCCCTGCTGCTGGCCCCGCCCGCGCGTGCGCAGACCAGCGATCTGCGCCCGGCGGCGACCCCGGCGGTGCTGACCGTGATCGAGATCACCGCGCAATCGCCGCGCGAGGTGCAATTCGTGCTGCACCTCGCTCCTGCAGCAAACGGCTTTGCCCCGCTGGCCGATTCCGCGCAGCACGCCGATGAGGTGGCAGTCGCGCTGGCGCTGACCACGCGCGCCAGCAGCGCGCGGCTGGCCGCACCGCTGACCGGGCTGGTGCGCGCGGTGCGGTTTGATCAGGCCGACAGCGTGCTGATCGTGCATTTTGCCACCGGCGCCCCGGCCATGGCGCAAACCCGCGCGATCGCGCCCGACACTTTGGCGATCACCATCGCTGCGAAAGCCGCCACCACCGCCGCGCCCCCGGTGCATCCGCTGCCCCCGGCTGGCGCGGCGAGCGAGTGGCCCGGCGAACTGGTCATGCTCAAATATGCCGATGTCGGCGAAGTGGTCGGGTTGATCAGCCCCGGCGCGGCGGTGCGCCCCAATGACCATTTCACCCCGCGCGAACCGGGGTTCGGCTCGACCAGCCTGACCGGCGGCAGCTATCAGCCGGCGCTGGCCAACAATCCCGACAGCGCCGACCAACCGCTGGGCGAAAGCGTCGATGCCGCCGGCGCGATTGCCGTCGACCGCCGGCTCAATGCGATCTGGCTGCGCGGATCGCCCGAGCAGGTGGCGCGGTGGAAGGCGGCGATTGCCGCGATCGACGTGCCGGTCGATTCGGTCGTGCTGGAAACCGAACTGGTCGAATTGAGCGAAACCGGCGCGCATGCGATCGGCATCGATCTGGCCAATGCCAATGGCCAGATCGCGGTGTTTTCGGTGCAATCGGGGCAATTCGTGCCCTCGGGATTGACCACCAACGGCGGTGGGCGGCTGGCCAGCGGGCAGTTGCAGGCGGCGATTTCGGCGCAAGTGAGCAAGGGCCATGGACGGATCGTGTCGCGCCCGCGCATTGCCGCGCTGTCGGGATCAACCGCCAAGATCATTACCGGCGATGCCCTGCCGATCCTGACCGCGATCACGCTGTCGGGGGTCAACGGCGTGTCGCAGCAAGTGCAATACGTCAATGTCGGGGTCACGCTGCAAATCGCCCCGCGCGTCGCCAGCGACGGCACCGTGACCAGCCATGTGTTCTGCGTGGTATCGAGCGTGACCGGCACCTCGCAAGGTTATCCGACGATTTCGCAGCGCGAGGCGGAAACCATGGCCAGCGTCCACGATGGCGACAGCTTTGTGATCGGCGGGCTGACTCAGGATTCAACGCTCGACAATCGCAGCAAAGTGCCGCTGTTGGGCGATCTTCCGCTGATCGGCGGGGTGTTCGGGCTGCGCAGCCACAGCCATCAGAAAACCGATCTCTATATCGTGGTCACCCCGCATATCGTGCGCGCGCGCCGACCGTAATTCCCGCCCGGGGTTCAGCCGGCGCGATCGGCCCCGCTGATCAGCGCCTGCAAGCGGTCGGCCAGCGTCAGGTAATAGCCCGCCACCACCGCCAGCGCATGATCATCGAGCAGCAGCGTCGCCGCCGCCTGCCGCCCCGGTTCGCCGGCGCCGCGCATCGCCAGCCCCAGATCGGTCTGCGGCCGGCAGCCCGCTTCGGCCGGATAGGCGCCATTGGCCAGCGCCAGCAGCCGGCCGATCGCGCGCAGCCGGGCGATCTCGCCGGCAAACCGCGCGCGCAATGGCCCGGCGCGGCGCAACCGCCCCGCCGCATCGGGCTCGCGGCAATAGACCGCGCGCGTGCCCTGCGGCGGCTGGCGCCCGGCGGTGCAGGCATCGATCATCACCACCAGAAAGCGGTCGAGTTCGCGCAGGCAATTGGCGGCATGGCGCACCGCGATCACGCTCGCCGGTGCGCCGCGCAGCCCACGCGCCACCCGCCCGGCCAGAAAGGCGCAGGCCACCGCCATATCGGCATGCGCAGCGGCAAAGGCGGCGCGATCGGCACCGGGCAGCGCGGCGGACAGATCGACAGGGTGGGCGGGCAGCGGTCGGGGCATTGTTCACGTGTCCTTGCCAAGGCGGGCACCCCGATGGCCCCGGCGCCGCCAGCGTTTCACACGAAAGGCCGGCCTTGACCGGTGCCCTACACGCTAAGCCGGGGCAGGTCCAACCCCTTGTCACCCCCTCTTGCGCGCGCGCATCGGGCGGCTAGGGTGGCGGGCATGAAACACCCTGCCCTGCTGATCGCCGCCGCCGCCTGCCTGTTTCCGCTGCCCGCGCTGGCCTCGCTGTCGGGTATCGAACAGACCATCGTCAGCCAGGCCGATACCAAGACTCCCGATGCGATCAGCCTGCTCGAACGGCTGGTGGCGATCAACAGCGGCACGCGCAATCTGGCCGGGGTGCGCCACGTGCGCGATCTGGTCGAACCCGAATTGCGCAAGCTCGGCTTTGTCACGCGCTGGGTGCCGATGGACCGGGTGCAGCGCGCCGGGCACCTGATCGCCGAACACAAGGGCAAGCCGGGCACCACCCGCATGCTGCTGATCGGCCATCTCGATACCGTGTTCGAACCCGGCTCGCCGTTCCAGACCGCCACGCGCGAGGGCGAATGGCTGAACGGCCCCGGCGCTTCGGACGACAAAGGCGGAGTGGTGGTCATGCTCGCCGCGCTGCAATCGCTGCAATCGGCCGGCGCGTTGGCCCGCGCCAATATCACCGTGGTGCTGACCGGCGACGAGGAAGCCGCGGGCGAGCCCACCAGCGTGAGCCGCGCCGATCTGGTCGAAGCGGCGCGGCACGCCGATGTCGCGCTCGATTTCGAAGGACTGGCGCGCATCGACGGGCAGGATTTCGGATCGATCGCGCGGCGCAGCGCCGGCAGCTATACCATCACCGCCACCGGCCAGACCGCGCATTCCAGCGGCATTTTCAGCCCCGGTGTCGGCGCTGGCGCGATCTATGAACTGGCGCGCATTCTCGATGCGTTCCGCACGCAATTGCCCGAGCCCAATCTGACCTTCAACATCGGGTTGATCGCCGGCGGCGCAACCGCGAGCCTGTCCCCCGATCAGGCGACGATGACCGCCACCGGCAAGACCAACATCGTCCCGCCGATCGCGATCGCCAGCGGCGATCTGCGCGCGCTCGATCCGGCGCAGATCGACCGGGTCAAGGCGCGGATGACCGCGATCGTCGCGCAGCACCTGCCGGAGACTGATGCCACGATCAGCTTTGACGAAGGCTATCCGCCGATGGCGCCGACCCCCGGCAACCAGGCGCTGCTCGACCGGCTGAATGTGATCAATGCCGATCTGCAATTGCCGGTGATGCCCGCGCTCGATCCGCTCAAACGCGGCGCCGGCGATATCAGCTTTGTTGCCGCTTATGTCGACGGCCTCGTCGGGCTCGGCCCCGCCAGCACCGGCGACCATACCCCCGCCGAACGCGTCGACCTGTCGACCTTTCCCCGCCAGATCAAACGCGCCGCGCTGCTGATGGCCCGGCTGAGCCACCTGCCCGCGCGCAAGAGCTGAACCCCGCTCAGGCCGCGGCCCCGGCGCCGGGCCGCAGCCATCGCGCCGGGTGTTCGCGGCAGTGGCCGATCAGATGAATTCGATTTTTTCGACGACGTAGAAGCGGTCGCCCGCAGGCACGGTCACTTCGATCTCGTCATCGACACGGCGGCCGATCAGCGCGCGGCCGAGCGGCGAATTGTAGCTGATGCGGCCGCGCTTGGCGTCGGCTTCGGCCAACCCGACGATCTGATAGCGCAGCGGCTTGTCCTGATCATCGAGCAGCGTGACGGTGGCGCCAAACACGATGCGGTCGCCCGACAGCGTGGTCGGGTCGATGATGTTGGCCCGGCTCAGCTTATCTTCAAGATCGGCGATCGACGCCTCGATCTGGCCCTGGCGTTCCTTGGCCGCGTGATATTCGGCATTTTCCGAAAGATCGCCGTGCGCGCGCGCTTCCTCGATCGCGTCAACCACCCGGGGACGCTCGTCGCGCAGCGCTTTCAGCTCGGAAAGCATCTTGTCATAGCCTTCCTGCAGCATCGGCAGCTTGTCAGTCGCCATCCGTCATCCTTTTCAACTCAGTCCGATCAGCACCCCGGCCCCATGCCGGTCGATCAAGGGAAAAACCGTCCCGCCGGGGCCAGCAAGGCCCCGGTGGGGACAACCGCTCATGCAGGGAATGACCTGTGAAAGCCTATTTATAATAGTCCTGCAATGACCGGACATCAAGTTGCGTGCTGCGCATCGCCGCAATCGCCTGGACCGCCGCCAGCGAAGCGGCCGCCGTGGTGAAGTAGCAGACTTTGCCGTTGAGCGCCGAGCGGCGGATCGATTGCGAATCCTTCAGGCTTTGCCAGCCCTCGGTGGTGTTGAAAATCAACGTGATTTCACCGTCGATAATGTGGTCGACAATATGCGGCCGCCCTTCGGCCACTTTGTTGACGCGCCGCACCGCGATGCCCTGATCGGCCAGATAGCGCGCGGTGCCGCCGGTGGCGACCACGTCAAAGCCCAGCTCGATCAGCGTGCGCACCGCCGGCACGATCACCGGCTTGTCGCTGTCTTTGACCGAAACGAACAGCGTGCCGGCATCGGGCAGCCGAGTCCCGGCGCCCAGTTGCGATTTGGCAAAGGCGATCGGGAACGTGGCATCGATGCCCATCACTTCGCCGGTCGATTTCATTTCGGGCGACAGCGCCGGATCGACCCCGGGGAAGCGCGCAAACGGGAACACCGCTTCCTTGACCGCCATATAGTCGATGTCGCGGCGGATCGGCGGCAGATCGGCGAGCTTTTCGCCGGCCATGATCCGCGCGGCATATTTGGCGATCGGCTGGCCGATCGCCTTGGCCACGAACGGCACCGTGCGGCTGGCGCGGGGGTTGACCTCGATCAGATAGACCTGCCCGTCCTTCACCGCGAACTGGATGTTCATCAGCCCGCGCACCGACAGCCCGCGCGCCAGCAGCACCGCCTGGCGCTCCATTTCGGCGATGATCTCGGCGCCGAGGCTATAGGGCGGCAGGGTGCAGGCGCTGTCGCCCGAATGGATGCCGGCTTCCTCGATATGTTGCAGCACGCCGGCAACCACCACCTGATCGCCATCGGACAGCGCATCGACATCGCATTCGACCGCATCGCGCAAGTACTGGTCGATCAGCACCGGGCTGTCGCCCGACACTTTGACTGCAGTGGCGATGTAATCATCGAGCTGCGCCTGGCTGTCGACGATTTCCATCGCCCGCCCGCCGAGCACATAGCTGGGGCGGATCAGCACCGGATAGCCGATCCGCGCCGCCACCGCGACCGCCTCGTCGCGGCTGCGGGCGATGCCGTTGGCCGGCTGCAACAGCCCGAGCCGATCGACCAGCGCCGAGAAACGCTCGCGATCTTCGGCAAGATCGATTGAATCCGGCGAAGTGCCGAGGATCGGGATTCCGGCATCCTGCAAGGCCTGCGCCAGCTTGAGCGGGGTCTGCCCGCCAAATTGCACGATCACCCCGACCAGCGTGCCGTTCGAGCGTTCGACATCGAGGATTTCGAGCACGTCTTCGGCGGTCAGCGGCTCGAAATAGAGCCGGTCCGAGGTATCGGGATCGGTCGATACCGTTTCCGGGTTGCAGTTGATCATGATCGTTTCGAACCCGGCGCCGCCGCCTTCGGGCGAGCCCAGCTCAAAACAGGCATGGCAGCAGCAGTAATCGAATTCGATGCCCTGGCCGATGCGGTTCGGTCCGCCGCCAAGGATCACGATCTTGCGCGCCGTCGTAGGCGCCGCTTCGTTTTCCGGTTCGCCGAACAGGCCGCCTTCATAGGTCGAATACATGTAGGGGGTCACCGCCTCGAACTCGGCGGCGCAACTGTCGATGCGCTTGAACACCGGGCGCACCCCCAGTCGGTGGCGCAGCGCGCGCAGTTCGGCCTCGCTGGTGGCGCCGGCCATCGCTTCGACGACATCGTGCATCAGCCCGGCGCGCGCCATGTTGGCGCTGCCCGCCATCTGCACCGAACGCACCGCCAGCTTGGCCAGCCGGCTGTCGGAAAAGCCCATCGCTTTCAGCCGCCGCAGCCCTGCCGCATCGCCCGGCAGGCCATCGGCGATTACCGCTGCTTCGGCGGCGATGATTTCGGCGATCTGGCGCAGGAACCACGGTTCATAGCGGGTGACCGCGTGGACATCTTCGACGCTGAAGCCTTCGCGAAAGGCCTGGCCGATCACCAGCAGGCGGTCGGGGGTGGCCAGCGACAGCGCGGCATTGATCTCGTCGCGGCTGGCGCCTTCGAGCGCTTCGACGCGGTTGAACCCGTCGAGCCCGGTTTCCAGCCCGCGCAGCGCCTTTTGCACCGATTCCTTGAAATTGCGGCCGATCGCCATGACTTCGCCGACCGATTTCATCGCGGTCGACAAGAGCGGTTCGGACCCCTTGAACTTTTCAAAGGCAAACCGGGGGATCTTGGTCACCACATAGTCAATGGTCGGTTCAAAGCTCGCCGGGGTGGCGCCGGTGATATCGTTGGTGATTTCATCGAGCGTATATCCGACCGCCAGCTTGGCAGCGACTTTGGCGATCGGAAACCCGGTCGCCTTTGACGCCAGCGCCGAGGACCGCGACACACGCGGGTTCATTTCGATCACGATCAGCCGCCCGTCGGCCGGATTGACCGCGAACTGCACGTTCGACCCGCCGGTTTCGACGCCGATCTCGCGCAGCACCGCCAGCGAGGCGCTGCGCATGATCTGGTATTCCTTGTCGGTCAGCGTCAGCGCCGGGGCGACAGTGATCGAATCGCCGGTATGCACGCCCATCGGATCGACATTTTCGATCGAACAGATGATGATGGCATTGTCGTTGCGATCGCGCACGACTTCCATCTCGTACTCTTTCCAGCCGAGCAGCGATTCCTCGATCAGGACTTCGGTGGTCGGCGAGGCTTCGAGCCCGCCGCGCACGATGCGGATGAATTCGTCGCGGTTGTAGGCGATCCCGCCGCCGGTGCCGCCCAGCGTAAACGAAGGCCGGATGATCGACGGCAGCCCGGTGGTTTCGAGCACCGCCAGCGCTTCCTCGACCGAATGCGCCACGCCCGAGCGCGCCGATTCGAGCCCGATCTTGTCCATCGCATCGCGGAATTTCTGGCGATCTTCGGCCTTGTCGATCGCTTCGGCATCGGCGCCGATCATGGTTACGCCATATTTTTCCAGCGTGCCGTCGCGAAACAGCGCCAGCGCGGTGTTGAGCGCGGTCTGCCCGCCCATCGTCGGCAGCAGCGCATCGGGCCGCTCCTTGGCGATGATCCGCGCCACCACTTCGGGGGTGATCGGTTCGACATAAGTCGCGTCGGCCATTTCCGGATCGGTCATGATCGTCGCCGGGTTCGAATTGACCAGGACGATGCGATACCCTTCTTCCTTCAACGCCTTGACCGCCTGCGTGCCCGAATAATCGAACTCGCACGCCTGGCCGATGACGATCGGCCCGGCGCCGATGATCAGGATCGAAGAGATGTCTGTGCGTTTGGGCATGGTGGATCAAGCTGCCATGGTAAAGGGTGGGATATGGTCGAAATTCGCCTGACGAAAACCGCGCAACGGTTGCGCAGCAATCCGACCGACGCCGAAAAAGCGTTGCGGGCGCGGCTGAAAGCCCGCCAATTGGGCGTGGCGTTCACCCGGCAATGCCCGATTGCCGGCTACGTGGTCGATTTCGCCTGCCGCACCGCAAGGCTGGCGATTGAAATCGACGGGGGCCAGCATGCCGACAGTGCCAATGATGCTGCGCGGACCCGCAGAATCGAAGCCCACGGATACCGGGTGATCCGATTCTGGAACAATGACGTTCTGGGGAACCCCGACGGCGTGATCCAGACAATCCTCGCCGAACTGGCGATCGCCCGAAACCAATCCTGAAGCCCTGCCCAAAAAGCCCTCCCCCTTGAGGGGGAGGGTTGGGTGGGGGTGTGCGACGCCGGTAGGGCGCGCGCCATCACGGGCCGCATACACCCCTCCACAACCCCTCCCCTGAGGGGAGGGGCAAGTGGCGGATCGGGAGTTCACGCCAGCATTCCGACAAATTTGCGGAACAGGTAGAAGCTGTCCTGCGGGCCGGGGCTGGCTTCGGGGTGGTATTGCACGCCAAAGGCGCGCTTGTCGGTAAAGGCGATGCCGCAGTTCGATCCGTCGAACAGCGAGACATGCGTTTCCACCACGCCCTCGGGCAGCGTCGCGGCATCGACCGCAAAGCCGTGGTTCATGCTGGTGATTTCCACCACATTGTCGGCCAGCCGCTTGACCGGGTGATTGGCGCCGCGGTGGCCCTGGTGCATCTTGATGGTGCGCGCACCGGCGGCGAGCGCGAGCATCTGGTGGCCAAGGCAAATGCCGAACACCGGAATATCGCGATCGAGCAGGCCCTTGATCACCGGCACGGCATATTCGCCGGTGGCAGCCGGATCGCCCGGGCCGTTCGACAGGAACACCCCCGCCGGATTGAGCGCCAGCACCGCTTCGAGCCCGGTTTCGGCCGGAACCACCAGCACATCGGCGCCGGCAGCGACCAGATTGCGGAAAATGTTGTCCTTGGCGCCATAATCGATCGCCACAACGCGCGGGCGGTTGCTGGCGGCGGGCGCGGTATAGCCCAGGCCCAATTGCCACACCGAACCGTCCCACGCTTCGTGCGCTTCGCGGCTGACGCGGCGGGCCAGATCCATCCCTTCGAGCCCCGGCCAGCCGCGCGCGCGCGCCACCAGCGCGGGCACGTCGAAATTGCCGGCGGGATCATGCGCGATCACCGCATTGGGCGCGCCGAGCAGGCGGATGCGGCGGGTCAGCGCGCGGGTATCGATGCCGGCGAGGCCGATCTTGCCGTGCAGTTCCAGCCAGCGCTGAAAGGTGCCCTGCGCGCGAAAATTGGCCGGTTCGGTCACATCCTCGCGCACGATGCAGCCGACCGCGCCGGGCACGCCGTGGCTTTCCATGTCTTCGCTGTTGGTGCCGACATTGCCGATATGGGGAAACGTAAAAGTGACGATCTGCCCGGCATAGCTGGGGTCGGTCATCACTTCCTGATAGCCGGTCATCGCGGTGTTGAAACACACTTCGCCCACGGCATTGCCGACCGCGCCGAACCCGCGCCCCCAGGCGACGTGGCCATCGGCGAGCACAAGGCATCCCGTCGCGCCATCGGGTTTGGGCGCGTGCGAAAATGCGGGGTCGGCCATGGTGGGGGGCGCTCCGTTGGGCTGGTTTCTGACGATGTTGCTAAGCCGCGTCCGCTAGGCGCATCGTGCCCCAGCGTCAACCTAGCGGCATGCAGATTCTTGCCCTAAAGGTGTGGGTTAATCCCCGATCTTTACATCAGGACCCCTGCCCCATGCTTCGTGATACCATCAAGGCCGCCCAGATTTCCGCGATGAAAGCCGGTGACAAGCCGCGTCTGGCGGCGGTCCGGCTTATTCTCGCCAAACTGAAAGACCGCGATATCGAATTGCGCACCGCCGCCAGCCAGCCCGATGATGACGTGCTGGTGGTCGAAGTGCTGCAAAAGATGGTCAAGCAGCGCCGCGAATCGATCGCGCTCTATGAACAGGGCGGCCGCACCGAGCTGGCCGATGTCGAACGCGGCGAACTGGCGGTGATCGAGGAATTCCTGCCGGCGCGGCTGAGCGACGACGATCTGCGCGCGGTGATCGCCACGATCATCGCCGAGCTCGGCGCCAGCGGGCCAAAGGACATGGGCCGGGTGATCGCCGCGCTCAAGGCCGGCCACGGCAGCGCAATCGACATGGGCAGCGCCAGCGCACTGGTCAAGGCCGCGCTGGCCCCGGCATGAGCCTGAGCCCGCAATGGCTTGATGAACTGCGCAGCCGGATCAGCCTGTCGGCGCTGATCGGGCGCAGCGTGCGCGTGGTCAAGGCGGGCCGCGAGTTCAAGGCGTGCTGCCCGTTTCACAACGAAAAGACCCCCAGCTTTACCATCAACGACGACAAGGGGTTTTACCACTGCTTTGGCTGCGGCGCGCATGGCGATGCGATCCGCTGGATGACCGATCACCAGGGGCTGGGCTTCATGGACGCGGTCAAGGATCTGGCAGCGATCGCCGGGATGGAAGTGCCCGCGCCCGATCCGCGCGCGGCGGCGCGCGCCGAAGCGGCGCGCACGCTGCACGATGCGATGGCGGCGGCGCAGGATTTCTTTGTCCGCACGCTGGCCGGTGATGCCGGGCAGGCGGCGCGCGCCTATCTGGTGCGGCGCGGGATCGCCCCGGCGGTGATCGAGCGGTTCGGCTTTGGCTATGCCCCCGATTCGCGCGGTGCGCTGAAGGCGGCGCTGGGCGATTTCACCACCGAACAACTGGTCGAGGCCGGGCTGCTGATCGCGGTGGATGATCGCGAACCCTATGACCGCTTTCGCGGCCGGCTGATGCTGCCGATCCACGATTCGCGCGGGCGGGTGATCGCGTTTGGCGGGCGCATTCTGGCGGCGGAAAAGACCGACGCGCCCAAATACCTCAATTCGCCCGACACCCCGCTGTTCGACAAAGGCCGCACGCTCTACAACCTCCACCGCGCCGCGCCCTCGGCGCGCAGCAGTGGCCGGCTGATCGTGGTCGAAGGCTATATGGACGTGGTCGCGCTCGCTTCGGCGGGGATTGCCGAGGCGGTCGCGCCGCTCGGCACGGCCTTGACCGAAGACCAGATCGGCCGGCTGTGGCAGATGGTGCCCTGCCCGGTGCTGTGCTTTGACGGCGATGCCGCCGGCCAGCGCGCCGCGCGCCGCGCGGTGATGCGCGCGCTGCCGCTGCTCAACCCCGGCCACAGCCTGACGCTGGTCACCCTGCTAGAAGGCAAAGACCCCGACGATGTCGTGCGCAGCGAAGGCGCCGGCGCGATCGAGGCGCTGTTGCAGCGCGGCGTGTCGCTGATCGAGGCGCTGTGGCAGGCCGAACGCGAGGCCGGCCCGCTCAACACCCCCGAAGACAAGGCGGGGCTCAAAGCGCGGCTGATCGAGGCGACCGAAACGATCCGCCATCCCGATATCCGCGCGCTCTATCGCCGCGAACTGCTCGACCGGTTTGGCGCGCTGGCCTATCCGCCGCGCGAACGGCCGGCCCCGGCGCGGCAGGGCGGCGGCCAGGCGCGGCGCGGCCAGCGCTGGCAGCCGCCCGAACCGCCCTTGCCCGCGCTGGCGGTCGATCAATTGCGCAAAGTCGGCCAGATCATGGTCACGCTGCGCCCGCTGATCGCCGCCGTGCTGCTCGGGCTGACGGCCGAACCGACGCTGATCCGCCGCCATGCCGAGGCGCTGGCGCATATCGGCAGCAGCGATCTGATCGACGGCGGGCTGATCGACGCGCTGATCGACTGGGCCGACCGGCTGATCGGAGACGCGCCCGACCCGGGGGTTGAAAACGCCGGGCTTGCCCCCATCTTGCAGCAGCGGGGTCTGGCATTGCCCGGAATGGACGATCTGGCCGGCATGCCCTATGACTTCATTGCCCGTGGCGATCCCGGCGGAATGGCAGAAGCGATTGCCATCCTGGTCGAATTGCCACAAGTCGAACTGGCGCTCGAAGCGGCCAATGCCCGGTTGCAGCATGCGATGACCGACGAAGGATTTGCCGAACAAAGCCGGCTGGTGCAACGAAGGCTGGCATTGCGCGCGCAATTGGGGCAGATGGGGCGTGCCCGTGCTGCGTTATAATAGAACACACGGCTGCCGGACTGCGGCGGCAAAACATCTGGTCTGGCTCGAACAAACGGTATCGGGGTTCAATGGCATCGAATGACAAGACCGACAGCGGCGATGCTCCGCTGATCGACCTCAACGACGCATCGGTCAAAAAGCTGATCGCCCGGGCCAAACGCCGCGGGATCATCACCTATGACGAATTGAACGAAGCGCTGCCGCAAGACCAGATGTCGTCCGAACAGATCGAGGACATCATGGCCGCGATCTCGGAAATGGGCGTGAACATCGTCGAAAGCGACGAAGATGCGGTCGATCCCGAAGAGCGCGAGACCGAAGAGGTCGAAGAAGCCGATGTCGGCATGGACGACCGCCCGGTCGTCGAAAAGCGCAAGGAAACCATCGAACGCACCGATGACCCGGTGCGGATGTACTTGCGCGAAATGGGCGCGGTCGAACTGCTCAGCCGCGAAGGCGAAATCGCCATTGCCAAGCGGATCGAGGCCGGGCGCGACACGATGATCCTCGGGCTGTGCGAAAGCCCGATCACCTTTCACGCGATCATCCAGTGGTCCGAAGCGCTGAACGCGGGCGAAATGCAGCTGCGCGAGATCCTCGATCTCGATGCGATGCTGTCAAAGGAACCGCAGCCCGAAAACCTGTCCGAAGACGGCGAAGACGGCGACGGCGAAATTACCGAAGCGACCGCCGGCCCCAGCTTCAAGGAAGAAGAAGAACCGGTCGAGGAAGCCGCCGAAGAGGACGAGGACGACGAACTGCGCGAACGCCGCGCGCCGCGTCAGGAAGACGACGACGAGGAAGACAACACGCTGTCGCTGGCGCAGATGGAAGCGCAGTTGAAGCCGGCGGCGCTGGAAAAGTTTGCCGAAATCACCGAAAGCTTCCGCGCCTTTGAAAAGCTGCAGTCGCAGCGGCTCGATGCGCTGGGCCTCGGCATCGGTTTTCCCGCCGACAAGGAAGCCGCCTATCACCGCATGCGCGAAGAGCTGACCGCGCTGGTGGAATCGGTGCAGTTCCACGCGACCAAGATCGAATACCTGGTCGACAATCTCTATGCCTTCAACCGCCGGCTGACCACGCTGGGCGGGCAGATGCTGCGCCTCGCCGAACGCCACAAAGTGCCGCGCAAGGATTTCCTCGACAGCTATGTCGGGCATGAGCTTGATGAAGCCTGGCTGCCCAGCGTGGCCGCGCGCGACAAGAAGTGGGCCGCATTTGCCGCCAACGAAGCCGCCGGGGTCGAACGCATCCGCAGCGAGATCGCCGATATTGCCGCTGCCACCGGGATGTCGCTCGCCGAATTCCGCCGCATCGTCAACATGGTGCAAAAAGGCGAGCGCGAGGCGCGGATTGCCAAGAAGGAAATGGTCGAGGCCAACCTGCGGCTGGTGATTTCGATCGCCAAGAAATACACCAATCGCGGTTTGCAGTTCCTTGACCTGATCCAGGAAGGCAACATCGGGCTGATGAAGGCGGTCGACAAGTTCGAATACCGCCGCGGCTACAAGTTTTCGACGTATGCGACCTGGTGGATCCGCCAGGCGATCACCCGCTCGATCGCCGATCAGGCGCGCACCATCCGCATCCCGGTGCACATGATCGAAACGATCAACAAGCTGGTGCGCACCAGCCGCCAGTTCCTCCACGAACAGGGCCGCGAACCGACGCCCGAGGAAATGGCCGAACGGCTGTCGATGCCGCTCGAAAAAGTGCGCAAGGTGATGAAAATCGCCAAGGAGCCGATCAGCCTCGAAACGCCGATCGGCGACGAGGAAGATTCGCATCTGGGCGATTTCATCGAGGACAAGAACGCGATCATCCCGGTCGATGCGGCGATTCAGGCCAACCTGAAGGAAACCGTGACCCGCGTGCTGGCCAGCCTGACCCCGCGCGAAGAACGCGTGCTGCGCATGCGCTTCGGCATCGGCATGAACACCGACCACACGCTCGAAGAAGTCGGCCAGCAGTTCTCGGTCACCCGCGAACGCATCCGCCAGATCGAAGCCAAAGCGCTGCGCAAGCTGAAACACCCCAGCCGCAGCCGCAAAATGCGCTCGTTCCTCGACCAATAATGGTTTGCCCGGCCCAGGGTGCCGGGCAAACCGTTATTTCTCAATAAATTGGTTCGTCCTGAGCTTGTCGAAGGACGCGCGCCAAGTTCGCCCCAAGTGCTTTTGGACAAGCTCGTGGGGCAAAGGTAGCGCGCGTCCTTCGACAAGCTCAGGACGAACCGGCTTTATTATTTAAATCAGATGTTTGTTTGGCATTTTTACGCCGGGTGCGAGGTCAGGCTGTAGCCCGGCACGGTATCGGCAATCGGCGCCGCGCGGATCACCAGCGCCAGCGCGATGGCGATCAGCGCGGCCACCAGCACCAGCACGCGGCGCGCACGGCGCGACAGCGGTTGCCACAGCGGCAGCAGCGCCACAGTCGCCAGCACCACCGGCAGCGTGATCACCAGCGGCAGATCGCTGCCCACCCCCTGCAACAGCAAGTGCCCCAGCATGCCCTGATAGCCGGCGACCAGCGCGGCGATCGCCACCGCCGCCGGCATGCCCCACCGCCACGGCGCGATCAGCGCCCCCAGCGCGGCGATCAGCACCGGCAGCACCACCACATAGGCCGCCACCGGCGCCAGCGCCTGCAACAGCGCACCAAGCAGCCACAGCGGAATGAACGCCCCGGCCAACCCGGCGCGGGTCAGGCGCCAGCGGCCGATCACCGTGCCCCAGGCCGCCAGCGCGGCGGCGGCGGCCATCGCTTCGAGCCGGGGGATCGCCGCCAACCGGTCGTAATAATTGGGCACGCCGACATGGAACGACACCAGATTGGCGCCCATGACCAGCAGCGCGGTCAGCCCGGTCAGCCCGACCATCCGCCCTGCCCCGCCGAGCACGGCACGCCCCGCCCCGCGCCGGGGACCGTGCTGATAGCCGATCGCGCCGATCGCCAGCGCCGCCAGCGCGAGCATGACCCAGCCGAGCCAAGCGGGATACGTTACCAGCATTTGCCCGAAGGCATCGAAAAACACGAGGTCCGGCGCCGGTTTGGGCAAATCGGGCGCTTCGACCAGCGCGCGCGCCAGATCGAGCGTCTGCGCGCCGATATCCTGCAAGGCGCCCTGATCGAGTCGGTCAGGCGTGGCGCGCGGCGAATGATACAGCGCGGGCCGGCCGATAAACGCGAAATTGTACCCCGCCACGCCGTGTTCGCCCATCCACGGCAGCGCCATGGTCAGATCGGTATCATTGGGCAGCACGCGATAGAGATAGACCGCCAGCGATGATCCGCCGGGGTGATGCAGCGCGCGCGCCGCCAGCGCCACCGCCGCGCCGTTGCGTTCGCCGGTCTGGAACAGCGTCGCGCGCCCGCCGCCGCCGCGCGCCTCGAGATTGATCAGCGCGCCGATATGGTCGCGCACCGGATCGGCCGGCGGCGGCACCGCGCGAAAGGCATGGCGCGCGCCATCGAGCCCGATTTCCTCGGCATCGGTGATCAGCACCACCAGATCGCGCCGCCGCGCCGGATCGGCCGCCAGCGCGCGCACCGTTTCGATGATCGCGGCGACGCCGGCGGCATCATCGGCCGCGCCGGGCGAACCGGCCACGCTGTCGTGGTGCGCCATCAGCGCCACCGCCGGCAGCGAGCGGTCGCGCCCCGGCAGCACGCCGATCACATTGGCGAGCGTCCCCGGCCGGTCTGCCGCGCCGCCCCAGGCGATGAACCGGGCAATATGCGCCGAATCGGGGGCAAACCGGTCGATCCGCACCTGCATCCCCAGCCCGGCCAGCCGCGCCGCCAGATCCTGCTGCACCCGCGCATCGGCGGCCGACCCGGCGGGATGCGGCGCACGCGCGATCATCCGCACATCGGCCATCGCGCGCGTGGCGGAAAAGCTCTGCCCCGGGGCATCGGCAGGCAGCGGCGCAGGCGGCGTGGTGCCCAGCACCGCCAGCGCGATCGCCAGCAGCAGCGCGGCCACCACCGGCCAGTGCCGGCCCAAGCGGGGATGGTCTGTCCGTGCCTGAATCATCGCGCCGCGCTCCGTCATACCCCTGCCCGAGAGGGCATGGTTTCCCCCGCCATAAAGGCAATTTATGTGGTGCCCAAGCCCGGATGGCCTTATGGGCGCGGACAACCAGCCACCCGAATCCCGTCACTCGCCTGTCAGGAACCAGTTACCGTGCGGATCGCCATCGCTTCTGACCATGCCGCATTTGCGCTCAAGGCCGATCTCGCGGCCGCGCTGGCCGAATGGGGCCACAGCGTGATCGACCTTGGCCCCGACAGCGATGCGCGCGTCGATTACCCCGATTACGGCTACAAGCTGGCGCAGGCGATCGCTGCGGGCGATGCCGAATACGGCGTGGCGCTGTGCGGATCGGGGATCGGCATTTCGATCGCGGTCAACCGCCACCCGGCCTGCCGCTGCGCACTGGTTTCCGATCCCTATGCCGCCGCGCTGGCGCGCGAACACAACGATGCCAACGTGATCGCGATGGGCGCCCGGCTGACCGGGATCGACATGGCGCGCGCCTGCCTCGCCGCGTTTCTTGACGGCACGTTTGGCGGTGGCCGCCACACCGGCCGCGTTGCCAAACTGTCCAACCCCCAATTCTGAACAAACCCAATTCTGAACAAAGGAGCCAACCCGATGACCGCAGCCACCACCGCAGCACCGGAAATCCGCAAGGCTGGTTTCTTTACCGCGCATCTCGAAAGCGCCGATCCGGAAATCTATGCCGCGATCCGCAAGGAACTGCATCGCCAGCAGTCCAAGATCGAACTGATCGCCTCGGAAAACATCACCAGCCTCGCGGTGCTTGAAGCGACCGGCTCGATCTTCACCAACAAATATGCCGAAGGCTATCCCGGCAAGCGCTATTACGGCGGCTGCGACTATGCCGACGTGGTTGAAAACCTGGCGATCGAGCGCGCCAAGGCGCTGTTCGGCTGCGAATTTGCCAATGTGCAGCCCAATTCGGGCAGCCAGATGAACCAGGCGGTGTTTCTGGCGCTGCTGCAGCCGGGCGACAGCTTCATGGGGCTCGATCTCAATTCGGGCGGGCACCTCACCCACGGTTCGCCGGTCAACATGAGCGGCAAGTGGTTCCACCCGATCCCTTATGGCGTGCGCCCCGATGATCACCGCATCGACATGGACAATGTCGCCGCGCTGGCGCGCCAGCACAAGCCCAAGCTGATCATCGCCGGCGGCACCGCCTATTCGCGCGAATGGGATTGGGCGGCGTTCCGCGCCATCGCCGATGAAGTGGGCGCGTGGCTGCTGGTCGACATGTCGCACATTTCCGGGCTGGTTGCCGGCGGCGCGCATTCCTCGCCGGTGCCGCATGCCCATGTGGTAACCTCGACCACGCACAAATCGCTGCGCGGCCCGCGTTCGGGGATCATCCTGACCAACGACGAGGGGCTGGCCAAAAAGATCAACATGGCGGTGTTCCCCGGCATGCAGGGCGGGCCGATGGTCCACACCATCGCCGCCAAGGCAGTCGCCTTTGCCGAAGCGCTGCGCCCCGAATTCAAGGCCTATGCCCACCAGATCGTCGCCAATGCCAAGGCGCTGGCGGCCAGCCTGCAGGACCACGGCATCGCCATCGTTTCGGGCGGCACCGACAATCACCTGATGCTGGCCGACCTGACCGCCAAGAACGTGACCGGCAAGGCGGCGGAAAAGGGGCTCGATCGCGCCTGGCTGACCTGCAACAAGAACGGCGTGCCGTTTGACACGCGCTCGCCTTTTGTCACCTCGGGCATCCGGCTGGGCACCCCGGCGGCGACCACGCGCGGGTTTCGCGAAGCCGAATTCCGCGCGGTGGGCGAACTGATCGCGCAAGTGGTCGATGGCCTGGCGCGCAACGGCGATGAAGGCGATGGCCAGATCGAACAGCGCGTGCGCGACCGGGTCGCCGAACTGTGCGCGGCGCACCCGATCTACCCCGAAATGTAATGCGCTGCCCGTTCTGCGCCCACGACGACAGCCAGGTCAAGGACAGCCGGCCGAGCGAGGACAACACCTCGATCCGCCGGCGCCGGCAGTGCGAAAGCTGCGGCGGACGCTTCACCACGTTTGAACGCGTGCAATTGCGCGACATTACGGTGATCAAATCGGATGACCGGCGCGAAGCGTTTGACCGCGAAAAGATCGCCCAGTCGGTGCGGCTGGCCTGTCGCAAGCGGCCGTTTGACGACGAACGGCTCGACCAGTTGATCACCGGCATCCAGCGCCAGATCGAAACGCTGGGCGAGCCCGAAGTTGCCGCGCGCCAGATCGGCGAGATGGTGATGGAGGCGCTGCGGCTGGTCGACAGCGTGGCCTATATCCGCTTTGCCAGCGTCTATCGCGATTTTACCGAAGCGCGCGATTTCGAGGAATTTGCCAGCAGCGTGCGCGACGTGGGGCGGACATGACCGCACCGCAACCGGTGATCGTGCTGGTCCGGCCGCAACTGGGCGAAAATATCGGCAAGGCGGCGCGGGCGATGCTCAATTTCGGGCTGACCCGGATGCGGCTGGTCGCCCCGCGCGACGGCTGGCCCAACCCGGCCGCCGGCCCCGCCGCCTCGGGCGCCGACCGCGTGCTGGCCGAAGCGCAAGTCTACGATACGCTGGCCGAAGCGGTGGCCGATTGCACGCATGTCTATGCCACCACCGTGCGCCGGCGCGGGGTGACCAAGCCGGTGCTCACCCCCGAAGCCGCCGCGCGCGATATCCACGCCGAACCGGGGCAAAGCGCGCTGGTGTTCGGGCCGGAACGCTCGGGGCTCGATACCGACGATGTCGCGCTGGCGCGCACGATCATCACCGTGCCGATCAATCCCGAATTCGGATCGCTCAATCTGGCGCAGGCAGTGATCCTGTGCGCCTATGAATGGTCAAAGCAGGTCGATCTGGCGCAGCCGCCGCGCGATGACTTGCTGCCGCCCGCGCCGCAGGTCGAATTCGACGGGATGTTCGATCAATTGACCGGCATGCTCGAACCGCTCGGCTATTTCGAACCGGCGATCCGCGCGGCGGTCACCCGCCGCACTTTGCGCACGATGCTGACCAAGGCGGGGTGGAATCACCTTGAAGTGCGCACGATGCGCGGCATCCTCACCACATTGGCGCACCATCGGCGGGTGAAACCCTGAATCGGGTTGACTTTGCCGCGCAAGTCTGGTGATGCGCCGCTTCCCACACGAACCTTCGGGTTCATTGGCCCCGCATATCCGGTGAAGCGGCGGCCGCATGGCACACAATCGGTGCCATGGTGCGAAGCCGGTCTACGAAGGACGGGCACTCATGCCCGCGCCATACAAGCAGATGAAAGGACCCTTCCGCGTGTCAAAGCGTAAGGCATCGAAGTTCAAGATTGATCGCCGCATGGGCGAAAACATCTGGGGCCGCCCCAAGAGCAGCGTCAACCGCCGCTCGTATGGCCCCGGTCAGCACGGCCAGCGCCGCAAGAGCAAGGTGTCGGATTTCGGCATCCAGTTGCGCGCCAAGCAGAAGCTCAAGGGCTACTACGGCGACGTCACCGAAAAGCAGTTCAAGGCGACCTATCAGGAAGCCTCGCGGATGAAGGGTGATACCGGCCAGAACCTGATCGGCCTGCTCGAACAGCGGCTGGACATGGTGGTCTATCGCGCCAAGTTCGCCCCGACCATCTTCTCGGCGCGCCAGATCGTCAGCCACGGCCACATCCGCGTCAACGGCGTGCGCTGCAACATCGCCAGCCGCCGCATCCGCCCCGGCGACGTGATCAGCCTGGGCAACAAGGCCAAGGAAATGGCGCTGGTTGCCGAAGCGCAGTCGCTGGCCGAACGCGACATCCCCGAATATGTCGCCGCCGAAGCCGACAAGGCGACCTTTGTCCGCGTGCCGACGCTCGACGAAGTGCCCTATCCGGTGAAGATGGAACCCAATCTGGTCGTCGAATTCTATTCGCGCTGATCAACCGGGTATCATCGGTTACGCAACGAAGGCGGGGGCAACCCCGCCTTTTTTGTGTTTTGGGCCGGTCAGGAACGCAACGGGCTGGCGGGTTCACAACAGCACTCAATTATCTGATTTCAAATAGATTGGTTCGTCCTGAGCTTGTCGAAGGACGCGCGCCATGCTCTCCCCACGCACGGACAAAGCGCGCAGACGCAAGCGGGTAGCGCGCGTCCTTCGACAAGCTCAGGACGAACCGGAATGGGAGTAGTGGCTCGGGTGTTTTGAACTGCCGGGTGTGCCGCGCCCACCCACAAAAAAGGGGCGGTGGTTGTGCACCACCGCCCCCATTTTTGTACCAAAACCCGCGATCAGTCGTCGGATTTCAGGAAAGCCGGCATGTGGTCGGGGCCGTCGCCGCGATCGCGGCGCGGGCCGCGGTCGTCGCGGCGGGGGCCGCGATCGTTGCGCGGGCCACGGCGGTCGCCGCGGTCGCCACGATCACCGCGATCACCGCGCGGTTCACGCGGTTCGCGCGCCGGGCGGGTATCTTCGAGTTCGGCGCCGGTTTCCTGGTCGACCAGGCGCATCGACAGGCGGACTTTGCCGCGCGGGTCGATTTCGAGCACCTTGACTTTGACTTCCTGGCCTTCCTTGACGACATCGCCGGGGCGTTCGACGCGTTCGTTCTTCATTTCCGACACGTGGACCAGACCGTCCTTGCCGCCCATGAAGTTCACGAAGGCGCCAAAGTCGACGATGTTGACGACTTTGCCGTTGTAGATCTTGCCCACTTCGGCTTCTTCGACAATGCCGAGGATCCACTGGCGCGCCGCTTCGATCTGCGACAGGTCGGACGACGAGATCTTGATCAGGCCTTCATCGTCGATATCGACCTTGGCGCCGGTGGTGGCGACGATCTCGCGGATCACCTTGCCGCCGGTGCCGATCACGTCGCGGATCTTCGACTTGTCGATCTGCAGCGTTTCGATACGCGGCGCATGCGCGCTCAGTTCGGTGCGGACTTCGCCCAGCGCCCGGGTCATTTCACCCAGGATATGCGCGCGGCCTTCCTTGGCCTGCGCCAGCGCCTTGCGGAAGATCTCTTCGGTGATCCCGGCGATCTTGATGTCCATCTGCATCGTGGTGATGCCTTCGCTGGTGCCCGCCACCTTGAAGTCCATGTCACCCAGGTGATCTTCATCACCCAGAATGTCGGACAGCACGGCGAACTTGTCACCTTCGAGGATCAGGCCCATGGCGATCCCCGAAACCGGGCGCAGGATCGGCACCCCGGCATCCATCAGCGACAGACAGCCGCCGCACACGGTGGCCATCGACGACGAACCGTTCGATTCGGTCACGTCCGACAGCACGCGGATGGTATAGGGGAATTCGTCCTTGGTCGGCAGCACCGGGTGCAGCGCGCGCCATGCCAGCTTGCCATGGCCGACTTCGCGACGGCCCGGCGCACCGAAACGGCCAACTTCGCCAACCGAATAGGGCGGGAAGTTGTAGTGCAGCATGAAGCGCTGATACGACAGGCCATCGAGCCCGTCGATCATCTGTTCGGCGTCCTTGGTGCCCAGCGTGGTGGTGCAGATGGTCTGCGTTTCGCCACGGGTGAACAGCGCCGAACCATGCGTGCGCGGCAGGAAGCCGACCATCGATTCGATCGGGCGGATCTGCGTGACGGTGCGGCCGTCGATGCGCTGGCCATCCTTGAGGATCGCGCCGCGCACGATGTCGGCTTCGACCTTTTTCAGGGTCTTGATCGCCACCATCTGCGTTTGCGGCGCTTCACCGGCGAACGCGGCCTTGGCCTTGTCGCGCGCGGCGTTGAGCGCATTGGCGCGTTCCGACTTGTTGGTCAGCTTGTAGGCGGCGGCAATATCCTTGCCGACCAGATCCTTGAGCTTGGCCTTGATGTCGGCGGTATTGTCCGACAGGTCGATGTCCCAGGGGTCCTTGGCCGCCTTTTCAGCCAGGTCGATGATCGCGTTGATCACCCTGCGGCTTTCGGCGTGGGCAAACAGCACCGCGCCGAGCATTTCGTCTTCGGTCAATTCCTTGGCTTCGGATTCGACCATCATCACCGCATTGCCGGTGGCGGCAACGACGAGATCGAGCCGGCCATTGGCAACTTCGGCCATCGACGGGTTGAGCTGGTATTCGCCATCCTTGAAGCCGACGCGCGCCGCGCCGATCGGGCCCATGAACGGCACGCCCGAAATGGTCAGCGCGGCAGAGGCGGCGATCATCGCGACGATATCCGGTTTGGTTTCGCCATCATACGAAAGAACCTGGCAGATCACGTTGATTTCGTTGTAGAAACCTTCGGGGAACAGCGGCCGCACGGGGCGGTCGATCAGGCGCGATACCAGCGTTTCCTTTTCGGTGGCGCCGCGTTCGCGCTTGAAAAAGCCGCCCGGAATGCGCCCGGCGGCAGAAAACTTTTCCTGATAATGGACGGTCAGGGGAAAGAAGTCCTGGCCTTCCTTCACCGATTTGGCGGCGGTCACGGCGCACAGCACCACGGTTTCGCCATAAGTGGCCAGCACGGCACCGTCGGCCTGACGGGCGATGCGGCCGGTTTCCAGAGTGAGGGTCTTTCCGCCCCATTCCAGCGATACGGTCTTGACGTCGAACATTCACATTTCCTTCGGCCCGCGCGGCCCTATTGCGGCGCGGGATTTGCTTGCCGGGGGTACCGTCCCGGTCCGGTGCGGGGCTGTTTCGCGCCCCAGGGCCCTTTGCCGGATTGCAGCGGGCCCGGATAGCAAAAGCGGCCCGCGAGGGGCCGCTTTCCTTGGGTTACTTGCGCAGACCCAGCTTCTGGATCAGGGCGTTGTAGCGCTCGACATCTTTCTTCTTCAGATAGTCGAGCAGGCTGCGCCGCTTGTTGACCATTTGCAGCAAACCGCGCCGCGAATGGTTGTCCTTGTGATGCAGCTTGAAATGCTCGGTCAGATTGACAATCCGCTCGGTCAGGATCGCCACCTGCACTTCGGGCGAACCGGTGTCGCCGCTGGCGCGGGCGTTGTCCGCGATGATCGTCTGCTTCTTTTCTGCGGTAACCGTCATGTCTGTCTTACTCCGCGACATCCGAAAGGTTGAACCCCCGGCTGACCGTCATGGTGCCGTCCGATACAGTGACCAGCGCCAGCGGCGTGGTGCCGCATCGCGCCCAGTACAGCCCGTCGGAATGGGGCAATCCCGAAATTGACCGGCCCTGACGGACCGCCCTTGCCGGATCGGGATCAAGATCGAGGGCCGGGATGTCGACCAGTCCTCGTTCAAACGGCAAAATTGCTTGCGCAAGAGCAGCGCCCTTAGCGAGATCGTTCAATTTGTCCAGCGAAATTGCGCAAGCCAGATCAAACGGCCCGGCGCCCAGCCGGCGCAGCATGACCACATGGCCCACCGTGCCCAGCGCCAGCGCGATATCGCGCGCCAGACTGCGGATATACGTGCCCTTTGACACCGTCACCTGCAAAGTGGCGAACTGCTCCGCGCCGTCCGTGCCTTCGCCCAGCACCTGCCAATGGTGGATGGTCACCGCGCGCGTCGGCATATCGGGCAGCTGCCCCGCGCGCGCCAGATCATAGGCGCGCTGGCCGGCCAGCTTGATCGCCGAATAGGCCGGCGGCACTTGCTCGATCGGCCCGGTGAACTGCTCTGCGATCACCCTTGCCACCGCGCCAAAGCCCGGCTGATGCGCGCTGGTGGCGATTACTTCCCCTTCGCCATCGAGCGTGTCGGTCTGGCGGCCGAATTGCACGGTAAAGGCATAGGTCTTGGTCGCATCGAGCATGCGCCCGGCGAGCTTGGTCGCCTCGCCCAGCGCAATCGGCAGGACTCCGCTGGCGAGCGGATCGAGCGTGCCGCCGTGGCCGACTTTGACTTTGCCATGCCCGGCTTCGCGCAGGCAGCGTTTGACCGCGCCGACCGCCTGGGTTGATCCGAGCCCGAGCGGTTTGTCGAGCACGATCCAGCCGTTGACGCTCATCCGCCGGGGTTGCCCGCCGCCGGTCCGCCGATCCAGCTGATCACTTCGCCAATCCGGTCGAGCAGCCAGTCGCGCGGCGGGATCAGCACATGTTCGACCAGGTGCAGCCCGGGAAACAGCTGGGGAATGACCACCAGCAGGATCAGGATCGCGATCAGCCCGAACGGTTCGAACCGGTCGAGCAGCCGCGCCACCGGCCACGGCACGATCCCGCGCAGCACGCGCGAGCCGTCAAACGGCGGGATCGGCAGCAGGTTGAACAGCCCCAGCGAGCAATTGAACACGATGAAATTGCCCAGATTCGCCAGCACGAACATCATGACCGGGCCGGGCCGGCCGGCCATGCCGTAAAAGCGCACGATCAGCCCGATCGCCAGCGCGGTGAGCGCCGCCATCACGAAATTGCACAGCGGCCCGGCGGCGCCGACCAGCGCCATGTCGCGCTTGGGATGGCGCAGCGCGGCATAATTGACCGGCACCGGCTTGGCATAGCCGAACACCGGCATGTGCAGCAGCGCCAGCAGACCGGGCATGACGATCGTGCCGAACGGATCGACATGGCGCAGCGGATTGAGGCTGAGCCGCCCGCGATCGGCGGCGGTGCGGTCGCCCAGCGCGCGCGCGGCCATGCCATGCGCCACTTCGTGAAACACGATCGCAAAGATCAGCGGCACGATGATCGTCGCCGCTTCGTAGACCGGATTGTTCATCGCGCGCGCCATTCCCCGGCCAGAATGCTGAAGATCACCGTATCGCGCACATGCCCGGTCCAGGTCTGGCGTTCGTGGCGCAAGACGCCTTCGCGCACCGCGCCCAGCTTGACCACCGCGGCCTGGCTGCGGGTGTTGCGCGCATCGACCTTGAAGCTCACGCGGACCAGCCCGCAGGCAAAGGCGTGATCGAGCAGCAGGCGCTTGACCCGCCCGTTCAGCCCGGTGCCGCGCGTGGCCGGCGCGATGAACGTATTGCCGATCTCGATCGACCAGCCGGGGGCGCCGTGTTCGATCCACGCGGTCATCCCGACCACCGTGCCCGCCAGCACGATCGCATAGACCCGCCGCCCCTGCCCCGCCGCGAGCAGCCGATCGAACTGCGGATCGAAATGATCGCCCTGATAGCTGGTCGGATAGATCTCCCAGATCGCATCGTCGGCGGCGCAGGCAGCGCGCAGCCCTTCGCGATGCGCCGGGGTCAGCAGTTCGAGCTGCAAGTCACCCTGGTGCAGCGGTACATAGAGTCCATCGTCGGTCATTCGCTGATCGCCTCGCGAAAATGGCGGCGACACAGCGCCAGATAGCGGTCATTGCCGCCGATTTCGGTCTGTTGGCCGGTGCGTACCGGCGTTCCCTGCGCGGTCACGCGCAAGTTCATCGTCGCCTTGGCGCCGCAATGGCACACCCCGCGCAATTCGACCAGCCGGTCGGCAATCGCCAGCAGCGTCGCGGCGCCTTCGAACAGCGCGCCCTGAAAATCGGTACGCAGGCCATAGCACACCACCGGGATCTCCAGATCATCGACCACCGCGGCCAGTTGCCAGACCTGATCTTGGGTGAGGAATTGCGCCTCGTCGATCAGCACGGCCGCCAGCGGTGCCAGATCATGCGCCTCAGCAATCGCAGCCCACAAATCGGTATCGGGGGCAAAGCGGTGCGCCGGGGCGCCGATGCCGATGCGGCTGACAATCGCCAGCTCGCCGCCGGCGCGGTCGTCGATCGCCGCGGTCCACAGCATGGTGGTCATGCCGCGTTCGCGATAATTGAAATCGGCCTGCAACAGCGCGGTCGATTTGCCGGCATTCATGCTGGCATAGTGAAAATGCAGTTTGGCCATGATCAGGCGGCGGGATCATCGCCAAGATCGCGGCTGACCCGGGGATCGCGCAGCAGCGCGTCGATATGGCTGGCCGTGTCATAGCTTTCATCGCCGAGAAATTTGAGCTTTGCGGCATATTTGAGCTTGAGCCGGCCGGCCACTTCGCGCTGGAAAAACGCGGTATTGGTGCGCAGCGCCTGCAGTACCACCGCCTCGTCATTGCCCAGGAGCGGGCGCACAAACACCGTGGCGTGGCGCAGATCGGGCGACATGCGCACTTCGGTAACCGCGACGCTGTGCGCGCTGAGCACATCATCGTGGACCTGCTGGCGCATCAGCAGTTCGGACAGGATATGGCGCACTTGTTCGCCGACCCGCAAGAGGCGGACCGAACGGGTTTCGGGGGTGGTTTGCGGACGGGCCAAAGTAACGGTTCTATCCCAATTGCAGCATGCGGCCATGCAGCCGGGCCAGCGAGCGCAGATTGCGCGCGGTGCCCCGGCAGCGCAGCCGGCGTTCCAGAAAGGCGGCGGTCAGCTTGCTGCTGCCGACGCCATCGACATAGTCGATATAGAGCGCACCCGGCGCAATTGCCATCCTTTCGCGCCCGCGCCCGGCATGATCGGCCTGCAAGCAGGCAAAATCATCGGGGGCAACCGCGCGTTCCAGCCAATGCACATGCACCCGCGCCGGATCACCATCAGCAAACGGATTGCCCGCCAGCGCCTGCGCCAGCGCATCGCCGCTGCGCGCAATCGCCACCGTGGCAATGCCGAAACGATCGCGGATCAGCGCCTCGATCGCGGCGGGATCGATCCGGTCATGATCGGGCAGCAGCAGATTGCCGCTGGCGATCACGCTGCAAACCGGGGCGATCCCGGCGCCGGCCAGCGCGGCGCACAGATCGGCCATCGCCACCCGGTTGCCGCCGACATTGATCGAACCGAGGAATACCGCCAGCATGCCGCCCCTTCTTTGCCCAGGCGCACCGACCGACCTTGCGCAGCTATACGCGGTCGGCTTGCGCCACCGCATCGCTGGCGCGCAACGCGCTGATAATGCGGGTCAGGTGCGCCAGATCGCGCACTTCCAGATCGACCACATAAGTATGAAACGGGTTTTCGCGCTGGGTCATTTCCAGATTGACCACGTTGGCGTGGTTCTTGCCGAAAATGCCGGCCATTTCGGCCAGCGTGCCGGGGCGGTTGTACAATTCGGCGCGCAAGCGGCCGACCGCGCCGTCGGTGGGGGTTTCCCACGACAAATCGACCCAGTCGGCATCGACGCCATTGGCCAGCTTCAGGCAGTCGATCGCGTGGACTTCGACCCCCAGCCCGGGGCGGCGCAGCCCGACGATGCGATCGCCCGGCACCGGGTGGCAGCAGGTCGCCAATGTGAACGCCGCGCCCGGGGTCAACCCGCGCACCGCGATCACCCGCTGCTGGCGCGGCCACGAGGGCGGCGGCCATTCGCCTTCGTCGGGCATCGCCGCCGCGCTGCCGGGAACCAGCGCCTCCATCACCTGGCGGTCGCTGATCCGGGCCTGGCCGATCGCCACCATCAGATCGTCTTCATTGGTGAATTTCAGCCGGCGAATCGCTTCGGCGAGCGCCTTTTTGCCGATCTTGGTGGGCAGGCGGTCGATAATTTCGTCATAGAGTTTGCGCCCGATCACCGCGATATCGGCGCGTTCCTTTTGCCGCACCGCGCGGCGGATCGCCGCACGCGCCTTGCCGGTCACGGCGAACGACAGCCACGACAATTGCGGCTCTGAGGTGCGGCTGCGGATGATTTCGACGACATCGCCATTGTTGAGCGGGGTGCGCAGCGGCACGTGGCGGCCGTTGATCTTGGCCCCCACCGCTGCCGCGCCGAGATTGGTGTGCACGGCAAAGGCGAAATCGACCGGGGTGGCGCCCTTGGGCAGCTGAAACAGCGCGCCCTTGGGCGTGAACGCAAAGATGCGATCCTGGTACATCGCCATGCGGGTGTTTTCGAGCAATTCCTCGGGATCGTTGCTGGCGTCGAGGATTTCGATCAGATCGCGCAGCCAGCCGACCTGGGCATCGGGGCGCACCCCGCCCTGTTTGTAGGCCCAGTGCGCGGCCAGCCCGAATTCGTTGGTCTGGTGCATCGCCTGGGTCTTGATCTGCACTTCGACGCGCATCGCATTGTTGTAGATCAGCGCGGTGTGCAGGCTGCGATAGCCGTTGAGCTTTGGCGTCGAGATGTAATCCTTGAACCGCCCGGGGATCATCTGCCAGGTGCGGTGGAGCACGCCGAGCGCCGCGTAGCAGTCCTCGACCCGGTCGGTGACCACGCGAAACGCCATGATATCGGTGATCTGTTCAAACGAGACATGGCGCTCGGCCATCTTTTTCCAGATCGAATAAGGGTGCTTTTCGCGCCCGGCGACTTCGACGCGCAGCCCGGCTTCGGCCAGCGCCTGCTTGATCTGCAAGGCAATCGCATCGACTTGCGCTTCGCCGGCGGTGCGGATCGCCTCGAGCCGGCCGGTGATCGTGGCATAGGCATCGGGTTCGAGCTGCTGAAACGCCAGCAACTGCATTTCGCGCATATATTCGTACATGCCCACGCGTTCGGCCAGCGGGGCATAGATTTCCATCGTTTCGCGGGCGATGCGGCGGCGCTTGTCTTCGCTGCGGATGAAATGCAGCGTGCGCATGTTGTGCAGGCGGTCGGCCAGCTTGACCAGCAACACGCGCAGATCTTCGCTCATCGCCAGCAGGAACTTGCGCAGGTTTTCCGCCGCGCGCTCGTTCTCGGTCATCGTTTCGATTTTCGACAGCTTGGTCACGCCGTCGACCATCCGCGCGACATTGGCGCCAAACAGCCGCTCGATTTCAGCGGTGGTCGCCAGCGTGTCCTCGACCGTGTCGTGCAACAGCGCGGTCACGATGGTTTCCTGATCGAGCTTCAGTTCGGTCATCAACCCGGCGACTTCGACCGGGTGCGAAAAATAGGGATCGCCGCTGGCGCGTTTCTGCGTGCCGTGTTTCTGCACGGTGTAGACATAGGCGCGGTTGAGCATCGCCTCGTCCGCATCCGGGGCATAGGCGAGCACGCGCTCGACAAGTTCGTACTGACGCAACATCCTGCCCACGATGGCGGCACACCTTGGTGCAGGGCAAGCAAAAAGGGATACGTGCGCATACGATTCGTTGATGTTTTCATGGTTAATCAGGCGGCGGGATGAACACGCTGGTTAAACCTGTGCGACTGGGGACAACCTGGTCGATGCGCCTTGGCGCGACTTTGCGGACCAATCGCTGGCCCGATCGCACCCGGCTGCCGGTGTTCGCCGCATTCATCCTCGTCGCCTATGCGCGCATGATGTGGCACGTGTTCGGCGAAGCGACCGGGCATGTCGGCAGCGATTTTCTGGCGTTCTGGGGCGCCGGCCGGCTGGTGCTGGCGGGCACGCCGCAGGCCAGTTATGATCTTGCCGCCGAACACGCCGCGCAGTTGGCCAGCCATACCGGGCAACTGGTCGCCTATGTCAATCCGCCGCCTTATCTGTTTCTGACCGCGCCGCTGGGGCTGCTGTCGTTTCCGGCGGCGTGGCTGGTGTGGGCGCTGGGCGGCTGGGCGGCGTGGGCCTGGCTGTGCCGCCGGCTGCTGCCCGATGCGCCGCTGGCGGTGGTCGCCTCGCCGGTCGCCTATCTGGCGGCGTGCCATGCGCAGAACGGGTTTGTCACCGGGATGCTGCTGATCGGCGGGGTGATGCTGCTGGGGCGGCCGGGGGCGCTGCGCCGGCACGAATGGGCGGCGGGCGCGCTGTTCGGATTGCTGATCATCAAGCCGCATCTGGCGCTGCTGGTGCCGGTCTGGCTGATCGCCGGCGGGCGCTGGCGCGCGGTGCTGGGGGCAGCGGGCTCGGCCAGTGCGCTGTGCCTGCTGGCGCTGGCGGTGTTCGGCTGGGCGACCTGGGCGGCCTGGCCGCACAGTTTTCAGGTCAGCGCGGCGCTGCTGGCACAAGATGGCGGGCCGTTTTTCGCGCGGATGGCAACGCCTTATGCACTGTTGCGGATCTGGCTGGGCAGCAATGTCGCGCTGGCCGGACAAGCGGTGATCACGCTTGCGCTGGCCGGGCTGGTGTGGCGCGCGACGCGCAGCTTTGGCGTCAACGCCGGCACCGGCGCGCTGATGCTGGCGGCGACCTGTGCGGCATCCCCCTATCTGTTCAGCTATGACCTGCCGTTCCTGATCCAACCGGTGCTGTGGCTGGTGGCCCGGGCGCGGGCGCAGGGCTGGCGGCAGTGGGAAAAACCGACGGTGATCGCGCTGTGGCTGGCGCCGCTGGCAACGCGGGCGATGGCGCTGCCGCTCGATGCCAATCTGATGCCGTTTGCCGCGCTGGTGCTGATCGTGCTGATCTGCACCCGGCTGCGCCGCGATCAGCTTTCGATCAAGGGGTGAAGCGCGCCGAGGTCGGCATCGAGCAGGCCAATCCGGCGCGGATCGGGAAACACTTCGACAAACCGCGCCACCGGCACAAACCCCTGCCGCTGGTAAAACCCCACCGCGCGCGGATCATCGAGCGTGCAGGTATGCACCCACACCCGGCCGACCCCCGCCCTGCCCCACGCGCGTTGCAGCGCGCGGCGCATCAGCCAGGTGCCGAACCCATGCCCGGTCGCCTTGGGCACGAACCCGAAAAACGCCACTTCGCAGGCACCGGGATCGCGAAAATCGAGCTCGAGCATGCCGACTTCGACCCGCGCCCGGTCGGTCACCGCATAGACCTCGACCGCGTCGTCGTGGATGATCGCGCTCAGCGCGTCGTCATTCAGCGCCAGCCGCGACCACCACAGCCACGGCGCGCCGATCCGGCGATAGAGCGCGCGGTACTTGGCAGGATCGGGCCGGGTCCAGCGCTGCAATTGCAACGGCACCTCGGGCTCGACGCCCGGCTTGCGCAAGGCATCGGGCAGCGCGCGCATCTCGAGCGCGGTGACCACTGCGGCAAGGTCTCCCGGAGCGACGGCATGAAACCCCGCAGCCAGCGCGGCGCGCGCCGGGTCCTGGGCGATCGCCATCAGTCCCAGTTCGCTTCGGGCGGCAGGCTCATCAGGATGGCGTCGATATTGCCGCCGGTTTTCAGCCCGAACAGCGTGCCGCGGTCATAGACGAGGTTGAATTCGGCGTAGCGCCCGCGCCACACCAATTGGCGATGCTTGTCTTCGGGTGTCCATGCCATACCCATGCGGCGGCGCACGAGGCGCGGAAAGACGTCAAGAAACGCGCTGCCGACATCGCGGGTAAAGGCAAAATTGGCCTCGAACCCGGCCATGTCGGCGCATTCGAGGTGGTCATAGAAAATCCCGCCGACGCCGCGATGGACCTTGCGGTGGGGGATATAGAAATAGTCGTCGGCCCAGGCCTTGAACCTTGTGTAGTAATCCTCGCCATGGGCATCGCAGGCGGCGCGGAACGCGGCGTGGAAATCGGCAGTATCCTCGTCATAGGGAATCGGCGGATTGAGGTCACCGCCGCCGCCGAACCATGCCTTGCTGGTGGTCAGGAACCGCGTGTTCATGTGCACCGCCGGCACGTGCGGATTGGCCATATGCGCGACCAGGCTGATCCCGGTGGCGGTGAATTGCGGATTGTCGGGATCGGCGCCGTTGATCGTTTTCGCAAAATCGGGGCTGAACGCGCCGCCGACGGTCGACACATTCACGCCGACTTTTTCGAACACTTTGCCTTTCATCAGCCCCTGCACCCCGCCGCCGCCATTGGCGACCGGTTCGCCGCCATGTTCGCGGTTCCACGGGGTATAGCTGAACGATGCGTCGCTGCCGGCTTCGCGCTCGATCGCTTCAAACGCGGCGCAGATCTCGTCGCGCAAGTGTTCAAACCAGGCGCGCGCGCGGGCGGTGGCGTCGGTCCAGTCGGCAGGGGCGGTTTCAGGCATGGTCATCCTTTGGGTGCTTTGTGCCACAGACTTGCCAAGCCGAACGCCATCCGGCAAGGGACCAATCATGGTTCCCGTTTCGTTCGCATCGTTCGGATTTCATGGCCAGGACTTTGCGCTCGGCTGTCAGCCCGATGTCGCGCGCGCGGTCTATTGGGCCGATCAGCGTGCGCTGCTGGTGGCCGACCTGCATCTGGAAAAGGCCAGTTTCTATGCGCGCGGCGGGCAGATGTTGCCGCCTTATGACAGCCGCGACACGCTCGAACGCGTGGCGCGCGCGATCGATCGCAGCGGGGCGCAGCGGGTGTTTTGCCTGGGCGACAATTTTCACGATGCCCACGGCCCGTCGCGGCTGGAAACGCATGCCGCCGCGCTGCTGGCCGAACTGACCCGCCGGGTCGACTGGGTGTGGATCACCGGCAATCACGACGAAAAGGGCGCGGCGGCGCCCGGCACGTACCTGCCCGCCGTAACAGTGGACGGCATCCGCCTGTGTCACGAGGCGCTGCCCGGCGCGACGGCGGCAGATATTTCGGGGCATTTCCACCCCCGGCTGACCGTGGTGCAGCGCGGCCGCACGATCCGCCGCGCCTGCGTGATCGATGCCGGCAGCCGCATGGTGCTGCCCGCGTTCGGCACGCTGACCGGGGGAATGGATGCGGCATCGCCGGTGATCCGCGCCGCATTGCACCCGGCAGCACAGGCACAGGCGATTGTCAGTGCGGCGGGGCGAATTGCGCGGTTCGATCTGTGGGGAATCCAGCCCCGGCAAATTGGTGCGGCAATTGCCCTTTAACTTGGCCCACATTATGATATGTGCGCTGCTTTGAACGACAGGAGAACCGACAATAGCCCCCCCTCCCCGGCGCATGATGGCGCCCCCCGTCAAGAGCGGGCCCCGCTACAACCAGATGATCGCCGTGCCCAAGGTCCGGGTGATCGACGAAAACGGCGAAAACCTGGGTGTGATGTACACGCGCGAGGCGATCGAACAGGCCGCCGAAGTCGGGCTGGACCTGGTCGAGGTCTCTCCCAACGCCGATCCGCCGGTGTGCAAGTTCCTCGATGTCGGCAAATTCCGCTACGAGGCGCAGAAAAAGGCCAACCTCGCGCGCAAGAGCCAAAAGACGCAGGAGATCAAAGAGATCAAGATGCGTCCCAACATCGATGATCACGATTACGATGTGAAAATGCGCAATGTCCACCGCTTCATCGAAGACGGCGACAAGGTCAAGGTGACACTGCGGTTTCGCGGCCGCGAACTGTCGCACCAGCAGCTGGGGATGAACCTGCTGCGCCGCGTGCAGGACGATGTCGCCGAATATGCCAAAGTCGAAGCCTTTCCCCGCATGGAAGGCCGCCAGATGCTGATGGTGCTGGCGCCCAAGTAAACCGACCGTGCTCCCCTTTCCGGCGGAGAGGGGACGCGTCTTTTTTGCCGCCGCGCTGGACAGCGGCGCGCTGACCGCGCAGACTGCACCCCGGCATGGCTGGCACCGCGCGCACCACCCCGCCCACCCAGGGGCAACCCCACGATACCGGCGGATTGCTGGCCAATCCGCTGAAGCTGCTGTCGGGCACGATCGCCTGGCTGGGCGCGGTGTTTGCCGTATCGACCACCGGCTATGTGCTCGCCGGGTGGCCGCCGGGCGATGCCGTCTACATGGTGCTGACCACGGTCTATTCGGTCGGCTATGGCCAGGTCCATCCGGTCGATACCACGTTCTTGCGGCTGTGGACGATCATGACCATCATGCTCGGCTGCACCGGCATGATCGTGTTCACCGGCGCGCTGATCCAGGTGTTCAACGTCTATCAATTCCGCCGTCTTCTGGGGCTCGATCGCATGCAGGGTGATATTGCACGGCTCGATGGCCACGCCATCATCTGCGGCTATGGCCGCATCGGCGTCCAACTGGCGCGCGCGCTGGCCGAAGCGCGCCACCCGTTCGTGATCATCGAGCGCGATCAGGCCAAGGCCGAGGAAGCGCGCGCCGCCGGCCATCTGATCCTGATCGGCGAAGCCACCCACGAAGATACCCTCAAAGCGGCGCGGGTAACCCATGCCCGCGTGCTCGCCAGCGTGCTGTCGGACGATGCCGCCAACGTGTTCATCACCCTCTCGGCGCGCAATCTGAACCCGCGCGTGCAGATCATCGCGCGCGGCGAAATGCCCACCACCGAAAGCAAGCTGTTCCACGCCGGCGCCGACAAAGTGGTGCTGCCCACGCATATCGGCGCCGAACGGATTACCGAACTGATCCTGTTTCCGGCCACCGACAGCGTGCTGGGCGACATTCGCGAAGTCGGCACGATCAAGCGCAATCTCAATGACTTCGGGCTCGATCTTGAAGTGGTGACCGCAGGCGAAAACAGCGCCATGGCCGGCCTGACCGTGCGCGAGGCCGAAGCGCGCGGCAACGGCGCCTTTTTCATCGTGCAGATCGACCGCGACGGCGGCCAGTCGATCCAGAGCCCCGGCGAAGACGTGCGCATCGAACCCGGCGATCTGATCATGCTGGTGGTCCGCGGCAGCCGCCTCGCCGCCGGCGCAGTGTTCAACGCCCCGCGCCGCCCGGTGCGGCATGGGCGGATGTTTATCGGGTAGGTGGTTTGCGACTGCCATCCCATGAAGGGGGCTGGAGGCTTTACACAAGTGGTTCAATAATAACCAAAAAAACCCACATCCGCTCATTTAAAACAGATACTTGGCTGATTGTGTGAATCCGGTAGCCCCTGAAGGGGCGGGGCTTGATGCAGTCCTACCGCGCCGGATAGCGCAGGCGGCCCATCAGGCGCACCAGACTGGGCCGTTCGCGTTTGGGATCGAACACCTGGCGCTTGAATTTTTCAAACCGCATGATCCCGTCGATCCGCCGCGCCAGAAACGCGCGGGTATCGGCCTGGTCTTCGCTCTGATCGTCAACCAGCACCGCCAAAGTCGCGGCATAGACCGCCGCCAGTGTGGCGCGTTTGCTGTAGTGGTTGAAATCGGTCGCGGTATCACCGGCCAGCCGCCACATCGCATCGGCGCTTTTCCACGCCAAAGTGCCCGCCTGCGGCACGTTGCCGGGGCGCGCCATCACGATCAGCGCGCGGCGCAGCGCTTCTTCGCGCCCGGCGATCGCACCCAGCCGGAATTCGACCAGCGCGCGGATGCGTTCGCGGATCGGCAGGCTGGCCAGCCGTTCGGCGGGCAGCGCTTCGACCATTGCCGCGTCGATCGATTCGGTCCAAGCGGTGATCATCGCCATCGCCTTGCCGCCAAACACAAACCGTGCCGCCGCGGGATCGACCCCGGCGATTTCGGCAGCGGCGGCTACCGCTTCGTCGGTCCAGCCGTCAAACGCGGCGGCATCGGCAATCAGCGGCGCCAGTTCGAGCCGGAACTGGTCGGGAGCAGGGGCGGTGTCATCCATGACGGCAAAACCTTCGCTGCGGGTCAGAACGAGGGGCCATAGGTCTTGTGCGCGGCGCCATTGGCGCCATGTTCGCGGGCGGAATTTTCAATTTCGTTGAGGATCGGGCTGCTCTTGCCGTCAAGGCTGGCATAATCGCGCGCCGATCGGCCCGAATTGTCGGGGCGGTCGGGGTTGGCGCCGGCCTTCAGCAACGAGCGCACCACCGCCAGATCGCGGCGGCTGACTGCGTCGATCAGCGGGGTCGATCCGGTATTGTTGGTTTCATCGACCCTCGCGCCGGCGCTGATCAGGAAATCGACCCCTTCGGAAAAGCCGAGTTCGGCGGCGATTTCCAGCGGGGTTTCGCCTTTGGTATTGCGCGCGTTCACATTGCCGCCCTTGCCGACGATGAATTGCATCCACAGCAGATCGCGCCGCGCCGTCACAATATGCAGCGCGGTATCGCCGGTGGTGATGTCGCGGGTGTTGACGATCTGCGTCGACGGCTTGCTGAGCATGTCGTTGACGACTTCGCCGTCCTTTTTGCGCACGGCATCGAGGAATTTGTAGCTGTCGGAAAACTGCGCCATCGCCGGGGCGGGCATGACCAGCGCCGCGCCTGCCGGAGCCAGCGCGATCAGCAGCGAGGCGCTCCATGCCAGACCTTGTGCCTTGCGGCCCGATGATGTCATCACGATGTTCGAATCCCTTGTCATGGCACTTTGGTCAAGTCTTGCCAGCGCCGGATTAGCAGAGCATGAAGCGCAGCGCCATGCACCCTGAAGCACACTTGTCCACTCGCGCGCGCCAACGCCCGGCGCGTCGATTCGCCCTCGCCCTCATCGCCCCGCTGCTGGCCTTGGCGGCGTGCAACCAGCCCCCTTCGGCCGCCGATGCGCCGCTGGCCGATACGCATCTCGGCGGTGATTTCACGCTGATCGACAAGGCGGGCAAGCCGCTGCGCCAGTCCGATCTCGCCGGCAAATGGCGCGTGCTCTATTTCGGCTATACCTTTTGCCCCGATGTCTGCCCGCTCGATGTGCAGCACCTGATGCAGGGCTATCATGCCTTTGCCCGCGCGCATCCCGAACTGGGGCACAAGATCGTGCCGATGTTCGTGTCGATCGATCCGGCGCGCGATACTCCGGCGGTGGTCGGCCAATTTGCCGCGGCGTTCGGCCCCGAACTGGTCGGACTGACCGGCAGCGAGGCGCAAGTGGCGACTGCGGCCAAGGCCTTTGCGGTCTATTATCAAAAACGCCCCGGCACCGACCCGCACAGCTATCTGATGGATCACAGCCGCGCCGCCTATCTGATGGACCCCGATGGCAAACCGATCGCGCTGTTGCCGGTCGATGCCAATGGCCCGGCGGTGGCGGCCGAACTGGAAAAATGGGTCCACTGACGATGACCGCGCCGATCGCCGATGGCCACCGGTTCTGGGACAAGCCGATCGAAACGCTCAACCGCGCCGAATGGGAAGCGCTGTGCGATGGCTGCGGCCAATGCTGCCTGCACAAGCTCGAAGATGATGAAACCGGCGATGTCTGGCGCACCAATGTCGCCTGCCGCCTGCTCGATCTGACCACCGGCCGCTGCGCCGATTATCGCCATCGCAAGGCGATGGTGCCCGATTGCCTGCGGCTGACGCCCAGGCTGGTGCGGCAGGTGCCGTGGCTGCCCGACACCTGCGCCTATCGCCTGCGCGCCGACGGCCAACCGCTGCCCGCATGGCACTATCTGGAATGCGGCGATCGCGATGCGGTGCGCCGCCACGGCCATTCGGTGGTCGGCCGCGCGATCAGCGAAGTGATCGCCGGCCCGCTCGAAGAACACATCGTCGATGCCGACGGCAATCTGCTCAATCTGGCCGAATGGGACGACGCTGCGGACGACGAGCAGTGATCGGCTGGTTGCGCCATGCCTGGCGCGAGCCGCCTGCCCCTGCCCCGGATTCCCCTGCCCAACTGCACGTCGGCGAGCGCACGCTGCCGGTGCAATTGCGCCGCGTGCGCCATGCCCGGCGGATGACGCTGCGGCTGGCCGCCGATGGTTCGGCGGTGCGGATATCGCTGCCGCCGTGGGTGCCCGCGCACGAGGCGCTGGCGTTTGCCCGTTCGCGCAGCGACTGGCTGGCGGCGCAACTGGCGCGCCTGCCGCAAGCGCGCCCGATCGGCCCGGGCAGCACGATCGCGTGGCGCGGGCTTGATCTGCGCATCGATTGGCGCGCCGATGCGCCGCGCCGGGTGCGCCAAACCGGCGATACGATCACGCTGGGCGGGCCGCAGGCGGGCATCCCCGCGCGGCTGGGCCGCTGGCTCGAAGGCGAAGCGCGCAGCGCGATCGCCGCCGATCTCGATGACTATTGCGCGCGGATCGATCGCGCGGTGCCGGTGCTGGCGCTGTCGCGCGCGCGGCGGCGCTGGGGCAGTTGCGCCGCCGATGGCACGATCCGCATCAACTGGCGGCTGATCATGGCGCCCGACCACGTGCGCCGCTCGGTGGTCGCGCATGAAGTCGCGCATCTGCTCCATTTCGACCACAGCCCGGCGTTTCACGCCTGTCTCGAACGGCTGTTCGAAGGCGATCTCGCCGCCGCCAATGCCTGGCTGCGCCGCCACGGCCCGGCGCTCTATCTGCCGTTCGGCTAGCCAATCGGCGCGCGCATGCCTATGATGGGGCGATGAAAGCGTTTTTCAGCCAGGTTTCGCCGCGCGGGGCCCTGATCGATCTGTGGCGGGTGCTGGGTGCGCCCAGCGAATTCCGTTGGCCGGGGTTTGCCCTCGCGCTGCTCGCCACCGGCTCGGTGTTCTGGATCATCCTTGGTCAGGGGGGCCGCGCGCTGCCGCCGCCGCCCAAGATCATCTATATCAATTCGTGGCGCGCCGATCGCAGCGATGCCGAAATCATCGCCGGCAATATCGCCGCCGCGCGCGCCGCGCGCCGCCAGGCCGCCGAAGAGGAACGCCGCGACGCGGATATTCGCGGCATGTACAAGGCGGTCGGCGCCGCCACCGGGCTCGATACCGAGGCGATGGACCGCAAGGGCCGCGCCGAACGCGCCGCCGAACAGCGCGCGCGCGAAGCGCACGAGCGCGAACTGCTCAAACGCTATCTGCAACCGGGCACCAAGCCGATCACCGACCCCGACGCCGCCGCGTCGTCCGCGCCCTAACGCGATGGATGATGACAGCCGCTGGATGAATGCCGCCGCCGCGCTGGCCGCGCAGGGCCGCCCGCTGGCGCGGCCCAACCCGGCGGTGGGAGCGATCGTGGTCGCCGATGGCCGCGTGGTCGGGCGCGGGTTCACCCGGCCCGGCGGGCGCCCGCATGCCGAGGCAGTGGCGCTGGCCATGGCCGGGCCGGCGGCGCGCGGCGCCACGATGTATGTCACGCTCGAACCATGCGCGCATGTCTCCCCGCGCGGTCCCGCCTGCGCCGATCTGGTTGCGGCAGCGGCCCCGGCGCGGGTGGTGATCGGCTGCGGCGATCCCGACCCGCGCACCGCCGGGGCCGGCATGGCGCGGCTGCGCGCAGCGGGGATCGCGGTCGATCTGCTGAACAATGCCGCCGCGCGCGCCAGTCTGGCGGGATACCTTTTGCGCACGCGCGAACGGCGGCCGCATGTCACGCTCAAGCTGGCAATGTCGCTCGACGGGTGCATCGCGCTCGCCTCGGGCGAAAGCCGGTGGATCACCGGGCCGGCCGCGCGCGCGCATGTCCATGCGGTGCGCGCGATGTGCGATGCGATCGTGGTCGGCGGCGGCACTTTGCGCGCCGATGCCCCCCGGCTCGATGTGCGGCTGCCCGGCCTCGCCGCGCGCAGCCCGCAACGCTGGGTGCTGACGCGCGGCGCTGCGCCGGAAGGTTGGCGCGCGGTGGCCGATATTGCCGCGCCCGATGCCTTTGGCGATGCGCAGTATCTCTATGTCGAAGGCGGCGCCGGGGCAGCAGCGACCTTCCTCGCCGCCGACCGGGTTGACCGGCTGATGCTGTACCGTGCGCCGCTCGTTATCGGGCATGGCCACCCGGCGATCGGGGATATCGGGCTCGACCGGCTTGACCACGCGCATGGCCGTTGGGGGCATGTCGCACAGCAATCGCTTGGCAGCGACACGCTCGACATTTACGAGCGCTTGCGCAGCAACACTTGATCAGGGGTCACCAATGTTCACCGGAATCATCGTCGAACAGGGCAAAGTGCTGGCGGTCGAGCACAGCGGCGATACCCGGCTGACCATCGCCACCCGGCGCAGCCAGGCCAGCATCGCGATCGGCGCCTCGATCGCCTGTTCGGGGGTGTGCCTGACCGTGGTCGACAAAGGCAGCGAATTCGGCGGCGAACCCGGCACCGGCTGGTTTGCGGTCGATGTCTCCGCCGAATCGATCCGCCGCACCAATCCGGCACAATGGCAGGTCGGCGCCGCGCTCAATCTCGAACCGGCGCTGAAAGTGGGCGATGAACTGGGCGGCCATATCGTCACCGGCCATGTCGACGGCATCGGCGAAGTGGCGCAGATCACGCCCGAAGGCGCCTCGCACCGCATCGAATTCATCGCCCCGGCCGAACTGGCGCCCTATATTGCCGCCAAGGGTTCGATCACCATCGACGGCGTGTCGCTGACCGTCAATACGGTGACCGACCTGCCCGATGGCCGCGCCCGCTTTGCCATCAACGTGATCCCGCACACCGCCGATGTGACCACCATCGGCGCGCTGGTGCCCGGCGCGCTGGTCAATCTGGAAATCGATGTGCTGGCCCGCTACCTGAAACGGATGCAGAACGCGATGCGGGGTTGATTACCCCGCCACCGCGCGCAAGGCCTCGATAAACGCTTCGATATTGCCCTCGGTCAGCCCGGCGATGTTGATCCGGCCCGATCCGGCCATGTAGATGCCGTGATCGGTGCGCAGCGCAAGGATCTGGTCGGCGCTGAGCGGCAGCATCGAAAACAGCCCGTTCTGGCTGCCCAGCGGTCCCATCGCGATCGGCCCGATCATCTGCGCCGCAGCCAGCCGGTCGCGCACACCGCGCATGCGGCCGCGCATGTCGTCGAGTTCGGCCAGCCACTGCGTGGTCAGCTCGGCATCGGCCAGCACCAGCCGCACCGCCGCCGCGCCGTGATCGGGCGGCATCGACCAGCTGGCGCGGGCAATGCTCGCCCCGTTGGCCATCGCCCGTGACAGCGCCCCGGCATCGCCGGTGACCGCGTAAAACGCCCCGACGCGATCACGATAGAGCCCGAAATTCTTGTCGCAGCTATAGGCGACCAGCGCCTCGGGCACATGCGCCAGCACCTGGCGCAGGCCATAGGCATCGGCCTCCATCCCCGCGCCCAGCCCCTGATAGGCCAGGTCCATCAGCGGCAGCACCCCGCGTTCGGCGAGCAGCGGCGCGATCACATCCCATTGCGCGGGAGTATAATCGACCCCGGTCGGATTGTGGCAGCAGCCGTGCAGCAGCACCGCATCGCCCGGCCCGGCCGCGGCGAGCGCCGCCTGCAATGCCGGCAGATCGGCGCTGCCATCGGCGGTCATGTGCGAAAAAGTGACCAGTTCCAGCCCGCTGGCGGCAACGATCTGCGCATGGTTGGGCCACGACGGCGTGCCCATGATGATCCGCTGCACGCCCGCGCGGCGTGCCACTTCGACCGCCAGCCGCACCGCGCCGGTGCCCCCCGGGGCCTGCATCCCGTCAACCCGCGATGCATCGAAATCGCGCCCGAACACATAAGGGATCAGCGCGTGGACAAAGCCCATGTCGCCTTCGGGGCCAAGATAGCTCTTGCTGTCTTGCGTGGCGATCAGCTGCGCTTCGGCTGCCTTGATCGCCTTGAACACCGGGGTCGCGCCGGTGGCGGTGCGATAGACGCCCACGCCCAGATCGATCTTGGTCGGGCGCGGATCGGCGTTGTACAGCTTGATCAGCCCCAGCAGGGCATCGGCGGGTTGCGGGGCGAGCGCTTCAAGCATGGGTCGGCTTTCCTGGCAGTGGTCACGCGCCGCACCGGCCCTTGCCTGGCCGCAGCGGCGCCGCCCCCATGCCCCCCGCGTGGCGGGTGCGCAACCCTTTTTCGGCGCCCGATCAGCCGATCAGAACGGCACCCATTTCTGCTTGTGGGTGAAATTCATGTATCCGGCATTGACCCCCAGCCGCAGCCCGCCGCCCATCCGCACCGGGATCACCACCAGATCGCCGCGTCGCAGATACGACACGTTGAACCCGCCGATCAGATAGGCCTGCCCCTCGCCCGCGCCGATGCGGTGGAACAGCTGTTCGGTATCATGCAGATTGTAGATCAGCACGAACGTGCTGGCCGCCGAGGCGCCGAAATCGAACCCGATCGACGGCCCGGTCCAATAGACGCGCTGTTCGCCCTCGATCTTCTGATGCAGCGTGCCGCTGCCATAGCGCAGCCCGACCACCACCGCGCCGCCGCCTTCGGTGCCGGTGATATAGCCATCGGGCTCGCCCTGTTTCTTGAGCAGATCGCGGATCATCAGCGCCAGCCCGCGCGCGCCTATGCCGAACACGCCCTCGGCGGCATTGACCAGCTCGTTTTCGTGATAGGTGGTATCCCCCGGCGCCGGTGCCGCCACCGGCCCGCCGACTTGCGCCGCCCCAGGTGCCGCCGCCTGCGGCGCTGCCCCGACCGGCGCCGGCGCTGCCCCGGGCATCGGTGCGGGCGAGGGAGCCGGCTGTGCCATCGGTGGTTGCGCCACCGGCGCGGCCGGCTTGGCCACCGGTTTCAGATCCGAATCGATCGCCGAATTGGGATCGATGGTCTGCACTTGCGCGAGCACCGGCGATGCCGGCAGCAATGCCCCGGCCGCCAGCACCGCGAACCAACCCAGCTTGCGATCAATCATCGGCATGCATCCTGTCAAACCCGCCTGGCCGCGCCAAAAGCGCCGCCACAGTCCTTGCCCACAGCCCGGCTGGCAAGAGCAACCGGCGCTGTTTCGGTGGACAATCGCCGATCCGCAATGAACCGGCGATGAGCCGAGTCGATTTTGCGACCGACCGGCCCCACACCGCACGCACCCGCACGAAAAAGGCAATCCCACCCCTTGCCCCCCCCACCAACCGCAGCTATAGCGCCCGCCTGCCGCCGCAATCCGGAGACGTGGGTGAGTGGCTGAAACCAGCGGTTTGCTAAACCGTCGTGCCCTAACTGGGGCACCCCGGGTTCGAATCCCGGCGTCTCCGCCATTCTATCCTGACAGTCATCCTCCGGCGCCCACCCGCACCACGACCAGCGGAACCCGGGGAGTCTTGTGCTGACGCTTCGCGGCAAGCCGCTACGCTTGCGGGTTCGAATCCCGGCGTCTCCGCCACAACCCAAGCAATGGCCATGCGTCAGGGCGCACCCAGCCGCTTAGCCCATGTTGGCCGCGCGGCCGGCTCCGAACGTGCCCGAACGGATACGGCCGGCAAGACAAGTGCCCGGTCGATGTTGGTGCAGGTCTGCAGTGCCCGGTCGCATCGATCCCTCCTGCGGGGTTGCGCTCAAAGGCCCCGTGGCAGCGTTGCGACGCTTGCACGGGGCTCTAGCCGGCGTCGGCATCATCGCGCCAGATCACCGGAAACCAGTCCTCGCGCAAAGTCTGCCCGGCGCTCATGCCATGGCCCGGATAGGGGGGCGAAGTCCGGCCGGGCCGCTCGACATAGCGCGCGTCATCGCCCACCCAGCGCAACGACAGCGCCCGGCGGCGGGTCTGCGCATGGTTGCCCCGCGAACCGTGCACCGTCATGAAATTGAACACCACCGCATCGCCCGGCTGCATTTGCCACTCGACCACATCGAGCGCCGGATCGTTGTCCGGATCGGGAATCGGCAGATAATCGGTGACGGTCGGAAAATAATCGCTGTCATCGCTCCAGCGCGCCGGGCGCACGGGCTTGGGCCAAAGATGCGAACCCGGGATCAGGCGCAGCGTGGCCTCCTTCACCGGATCGATCGGGATCCACAGGCTTGCCGTCTGGCGGCCTTCGACGAAATAATACGGGCCGTCCTGGTGCCAGGGCGTGGCCATCGCGGTCCCCGGCTCTTTGACCAGCACATGATCGTGAAAGATCTGCGCCTTGCGCGAGCGCATCAACGCGGCCACCGCCCGCGCCGCCGGCGATTCCCGGACCATGCGCCCGATTTCAGGAATGCGCTCCCAGTTGCAGTAATCATCGAAAAAGCGTCCGCCGTCCCCCTTGGCAACATTTTCGGTGGCATAAGGACCGGGCTCGGCCATGTTGCGCTCGATCCCGGCGGCGATCACCTCGACCCAGTCGCGGAACAGGCCGGGCAGCAACACCGCACCGTCGCGTTCGAAAGTTTCGATCTGTTCTGCGCTGACCTGGCAGGTCGGTGCATTGTGCGCTGCTGCGGTTGCCATCGGCTGGCCCTTTCTGGTTGCGCATGGCGGTTATCACAGCCGCTTGTTTAAGTTGAACTAATATGTTGTTATGCGTTACATAACCTCAGATTATGAACGTAACGCTCCGCCAGCTCCGCTATGTGCTCGCCGCGGCACGCGAACGCAGCCTGACCGCGGCGGCGCAGTCGCTTCACGTCTCGCAGCCCGCGCTGTCGGTCGCGATTGGCCAGATCGAGGCCGAAGCGGGGCAGCAACTGTTTGTGCGCAATCGAGGCGCGGGGGTTACGCTGACCCCGTTCGGGCGCCGCTTCATCGAGGCCTCGCGCGAAGTGCTGCGCAAGCTCGACGAGCTGGAAGATGTTGTCAGCACCCGCACGGTGCGCGGCGAATTTGTGCTGGGCTGCTTTGAGGATCTTGCCCCGTTCTGCCTCGCCCCGATCCTGCAGCACTGCGCTGCGCGCTACCCGGAGCTGTCCATTACGGTGTGCGAGGCGGGCTTTGAACAGCTCGCCTCGGCAATTGCCGCGCAGGAAATCGATGCGCTGATCGGCTATGATCTGGTGCTCCCCGACAGCGTTGCCAAGACCGCTTTGTGCGAGGTGCGCGCCGCCGTGGTGGTCGGTCAGGGCCATCGCCTCGCCACGCGCGACGCGGTTCCCCTCGCCGAACTGGCGCACGAACACGTGTTGTGCACCAACCAGCCAAGCAGTTGGCAGCACGTGCTCGATCTGCTGCGCCAGCACGGGGTCGAACCGGCACGGATCAGCCGGATTGGCTCGTTCGAGCTGCAACGCAGCATGATCGCGCATGGCCTCGGGGTGGGCGTGATCTATACCCGGCCGGCCAGCGATCTCAGCTATGACGGCCTGCCGCTGGTGCACCGGCCGATTGCCGAACCGCTGATCGCGCAACGCATCGTGTTCGCCGCGCCCGGATCCACCAGCGGCTCGGCGATGGTCGAGGCGGTTCGTCGCGAAGCGATCGCGTGGTTTGCGAACGCCGCAGGGATCAACGGCGGTCCGAACGCCGCGTGACATCCTAGTCGGAAACGCGGCGGCAGCGACCCCGGCGCCCCCCGCCCGCCTCAATCCTTCCAGTGCCGCGCAGCAAAGCGCGCCTTGACCACCGGGCCGAGATGCTCGGCATCGTCGCCGAGGGCAAAGCCATAGTCGCCCGCAGCGATCGTCCAGCCGCCGTCTTTCCAGTCGGCGAGCAGGCGCGGATCGATTGTCAGCGTGACAGTCTGGCTGGCGCCGGGGGCCAGTTCGACCCGCTGAAAGCCGACCAGCCGCTGTTTGGCTGCGCCATTGCGGCTGACCAGATAGACTTGCGCCACCGTGGCGCCGGCTTTGCCACCGGTGTTGGCGACTTTCAGGCTGGCATGCAGGCCGTCGATCTTCAGGCTGTCGCTGGCAAAAGTCGTATAGCTGAGCCCATAGCCGAACGGAAACAGCGGCTTTGCCCCGGTGCGGGCAAACCAGCGATAGCCGACATCGGACCCTTCCACATCGTAATTGGCCGAGAGTTTGGTGTCGGGGCTCGGCGGATCGCCGGCAAAATTGGGCTCGAGCGTGGCATAGCCGTCTATCGCGGGGCGCGGCAACTGATCGGTGCCGGCCGGGAAAGTGATCGGCAGGCGGCCCGACGGGTTGGTCTGGCCGAACAGCACCGAGGCAATCGCATCGCCGCCGCGCGCGCCGGGATACCACGCCTCGATCACCGCCGGGACTTGCGCCAGCCACGGCATCACCACCGGATTGCCGGTTTCGAGCACGACCACGGTATGCGGATTGGCCGCCGCGACCGCCGCGATCAGCGCATCCTGGCCTTCGGGCAGCGACAGATCGGCCACATCAAGGCCCTCGGTCGCCCACTTGGTGGCAAACACGATCACCACATCGGCCTTTTTGGCCTGGATCACCGCATCGGCCACTTCATAGCCGTCGCGATAAGTCACCGTCGCCCCCGGCGCCATCGCGCGGATCGCCTTGAGCGGCGAAGAGGCGTGGTAGCTGCGGTTCATCAGCCCGGCAAACGGGCCATCTTCACCCACCGGCAGCGCCACCGCCGGACCACCCAACCCCTGCACCTGGCTCGACCCGGCGCCCGACATCACGCCGCGCCCGGCATAGCCACCGATCACCACGATATGTCTGGCAGTGCCGGCCAGCGGCAGGATGCCGGCCTGGTTCTTCAACAGCACGATGCCCTGCCGCGCCGTTTCGAACGCGACTTCGCCATCGGCCTTGAAATCGATCGTGCCGCCCGGTGCCGCCGGATGGGTGTCGAGGCCATTGGCATAGATCGCGGTCAGCACGCGGGTATTCATCTCATCAAGATGGCGCGCCACCGCCTTGTCGCGCGCCGCCGCTTCGCCGAGCGGCTTGCCCAGGAACACCGCCGGATCGAGCTGCGAACCCGATTGCTGATCGAGCCCGTGCAGCGCCGCCTGCATCCCCGGCACCGCGCCCCAGTCGGACATGACAAAGCCATCCCAGTGCCAGTCATGTTTG
>Ga0164297_10000367_pt1 | contig 56810 bp, 77 predicted proteins | sample GEODES058metaG_FD_113539 | JGI IMG/M metagenome (GOLD analysis project Ga0164297, IMG submission 113539) | Dystrophic lake water microbial communities from Trout Bog Lake, Wisconsin, USA - GEODES058 metaG | ecosystem: Environmental > Aquatic > Freshwater > Lake | place: USA: Trout Bog Lake... | reverse complement strand
ACGTCTACGTGTTCGACCAATTCCGAAGCCGACATTGCGCCGACCTTCAGCAAATCGAAAGCCAAGTTCTTTGCTTCGTTCGAGAATGCAGGCGATGACGAATGCGAATCGACGGTCAAGATTACATCGTCCGGCAAGTCCGCGAACTGAAAGAATACAGGCACCATGCCGGGGGCTGGGGGTATCAACAGTTCCAGTTCGGCCTTTGGTGTTACGAACTCCATCCCCGCCGCTTTCTCCGGAACCCAAGCGATAAGCTTCCGGTCAACGTGAGCGCGCGCCAAATCCAGCGTCAAAGCGCCGAAGCTTTCGACCGCCCGTTCAACCAGCAGGGCGCGATCTTTAAAGCGCGGCGAAAACATTCGAATGAGCGTTTCCGCATGATTGCCCGACCGGACACCCGCATCGCCTTGGCCCTTTGCAATCGGCGGCAAGCCCATCATTTCATCGAACATGCGCTCATACTCGTGCAACGACGCCCAAATGTCTTGAGGGATGTTGGTTATGTCGCGTTCGACCTTGGCATTCGGGTTTGAATCCGAATAGTATCCGCCCGGCTTATTCAGACGGCTTAACACGGTCTGGTTTACGCCGTTCGAACCCATGAACTTCGTTGCGGGTTCTTCCTGCTTGCGCAACATTTTGTTCGTCCCGACGATGCGGGAATTGATAGCTTCTTGCAGCATAATCAACTGCGCCACTTCCGACTTACCCCAGAAATAATTCGGCACAGGGTTTGAGCAGAACGTGTTGAACGGGTGCACACCCTTCAACGGCGGCGAGCTGACGCGCGTGTTCGGGTCATAGGCCAGAGCGTTTATAATAGAATAGCGCCCCAGCAACAGAATGTCGTCTCCGATCAACTGGAATGTCGCCCAGTCGTCGCGCTCGTCATCCCAAATCCAGACTTCCATAAGCTCCATCATCTGCTGCTCGACTTGCGGCGAGACAGACGGCTTTGGTTGGCTCATCCAGTCCACAACGCCGCGCGTCACAGAACCGCCCGCGCCGCCAGCTTGCAACGGATACATGCCGCCTACGACGATATTCATGGCAGAACCGGACGTGCCGGTAAGGCCACCCGCCGATTCTTTCATGTAGCGTCGGCCTTTCTTGCGCAGCTCGGCTTCGTCGGGCGAGTTGGCAATCAGCCGGTCAAACTGATGTTTCGTAATCATCATGGAGTGGCAGAACCCCTCCATGTCTTTATCAAGCTTTGTGTGGTTCTCGCGCATAACGCCGAAATCTTCCGGCTCGATGAGATGAACCGAAAATTCTTTATCTTTGAACATCTGCTTGGTGATGCCAAGACCTTTGACCAAGCTACATCCGACCGCTTGCGAAATCAAAGAGTCCGCGTCCGCCTGTCGGCAATACTGCCGGATGCGGGACGCCGCCGCACGACCCTTGGCCTCGTTTATGATGTTCGGCACGTCTGGGTCGCCAATGTGAAACCGCAAGGCCACAGGCGAAAACAACAAGGATTCCAGATCGTCCAGAGACGAAAAGGTCTTGTTGAACATGGCCGGAGTCCCCGCGTCCCCCGAACCAATTGTGGCGTAGCTGTTGAAAAACACGCCCCTGTTTGTCCGGTCGGTGCGTGATGACATGCACTGGTCAGCGATCTCTCGCACGAATTTAGTCAGTTCTCGTCTGGGTATTCTCACGTCATACCATCCTATGATATTGATTTAGCGAAGCTAAATAGCAGCATATATTGACAGACTGTCCAAATCCAGAGTAATCTAGCCCCACGAGTTGAGGCAAGTCTCGCTCGTCGTGGGCGAAAAACCTTCGCGCATGGACTCAAACTTTGGAGACTCCTATGACCAATCTGCCAGTTCTCGACGCTCGTCACAAGGGCCGCAAGGGCCGCAAGTAATCTTTGCGAAAGCAAAGGTTGCCGGTTATAAATTGGCGGGGGTTTAACGACCCCCGCCTTTACAACAGGATTATCATACGTGGCTTTGCCTCCAATGCCAATACCAAGTTCAGGCGCTCCCCCGATGGGCGGCATGGGTGCTCATCCGCCAGCAGGCGGCATGGGCGGAACCGGCCCCGCGATAACGGGTGGCCCAATGGCGGGCGCAGCGGCACAGGGCACAGCCCTTGTTCACACTGCGCTTGAAGCCCTACAGAAAGCCCTTCCGCAGCTCCCTATGGGAACTCCGATGCACGCCGCCGTTCTTAAAGCTGTCACTGACATCAGTAAGCACATGGACAAGGGCGGAACCGAAGGTGGCGACAAGTCCGCCATTATTCAGCAGCTCATGGAATTGGCACGCAATGCCAAGACCAATCCGAACGCTGCGGCAGCAATGCCGCAGGGCACACCACCCCAAGCACCACCGATGCTGGGCGCACCGCCCATGCCATCGCCAATGGGCGAATAAAGGACAAAGACATGGCCGACCGTTTTCCAAAACCCTACGTAAGCGACGTTAAAAAAGACGACAGCCTTATGGTTTATATTAATACCGAGACAATGGGCATCGGCGCTAACAAAGCCGGTTTGCCAAAGGCGGCTTCTGAAGGCCCCGGTTCTCTCGATCACGTCGGCACATCTGCTGGCGGCAAAAACAAGAAGTGAGTTGAATCATGGCTGAAGCAACTGCTGCCCAAATTCGCGCTGCCGAGCTCCTAGAGACGCTCTGGCATGACGGCGAAATCGGTGAACGAATCCAGAAGGCCGCTAAGGCCAAATGGGATGATGTTAAGACGACCGGCGAAGCATTCGCGCCGATTGTCGCCCCGTTGAAAGCAGGCCAAGACGCGCTTGCCGCAGAGTTGAAAGCTATTCGTGAAGAACGTGCTGCCGAACGCAAGGCAAACGAAGACCGCGAAAACGAAGTTCAGAAAAAGACATTTCAGGCGTCGCTCGAAGACGCTCGAAAGAGCTACAACTTGACGGAAGAAGGCTTCGACAAGATGGTCGAACGCATGAAGACGACAAGCAACTACTCCGACCCCGAAGCCGCCGCTGCGTGGGTTGCGTCCAAGACACCACCTGTCCGCGTGGACGGGCCAACATTCGGGCCGCAGTCTTTGAACCTTTACGGTTCGCAGAAGGCAGACGAGAACATGGCCTCTCTGCACCGCGACCCACAGCGCTACATGGATGAACAGTTGAGCGAATTTGTTCGTGACCCTGATCGTTATGTCCGCGAAACGATGGGCGGCTGATGTCAATCTTTGGCCTTAATCAGTTTGAATCCAAGCCGACTCGCGAAATCCGCGTAGTCGGTGAGGATTTTTATAGCGAATCCGACTTGATCGGAAACGCGCTGACCGGGGCCGTGGTTACTCAGGAACAGTTCAAGGTTTTCAATCCGGTTGTCGGCTCTATTCCCGTTGACGTGGTGAACAGTCTCCCCTTTACGAAGCTCACGTCCGATATGCTGCTCCATGACATACCGATGTTCGAGAACGTTTCGGGAAGGGGCTCCGTCTACCCCAGTAATGGTGATACGCATATACCCGTGTCTAGCCAAGACAGGAACGGGAACGCGATCTTTGTTGGCAACTTGCATCTGTATTCTTCGCCGCATACTTTTACATACCGCACTACAAAGAAACTTTTTGGTGTTTATGTAGCCGTCGGTTCTTATGAATACGGGAACGTCTTTTCCGCATTGATCGCACGATCTTTGCCAATTTTCAGGTTTAAATCTTCGGCCTTTTCCGCTGCAATCAATCGAGCAGTAGATAGGGTCTTTGCCATGCAATTTACGGTAACTTCTCAGTTCTCCTGGATTGCGGCTAAACGGTTTGCTACACTCTTTGCACTCGAAAGCGATAGGTGTGACAGTAGAGTTAGGTCGCCCATGCACTTTTTCATGAGCCCTATAGCAGTCTTTGCTGCAAAATTTTCTTCCTTCTCGGGCAAACCGATTAGTAGTTGTAAAAGTTTTGTCGCATTGCTGGCAAATAACGTCCGTCGGCATGGTTTACTCCGGTTGATTGGCACTAACTATCAATACAGGGCTCCTCACGCCTTGGCAACTGAAATATTTGAAGGAGTCGCCTAATGGCATACCCAACATCACCTGTTGGCACCTTGACCGGATCGGGCATTACGCCCTCTGGGGCGTTAGGAGCCCAACTTGCAGCCATCACACGCCGGGCTTTTTTGCCAAGCGTCTACGTCCAAGTTTACCAGTCACACCCATTATTGAGCCTGTTTATGGCCAATGCGAAGGCCGCTCGCGGCGGTGTATCGCAGATTACCGTTCCGGTTCAGGGTTCTTCTTTCGTCTCCTTCAACTGGGGCAGCTTTGCGGGTGACTTCCCGATGCCGCAAGATCAGGCGGCAATCCAGAACGCCCAGTTCTCCTTGAAGCTCGGCATGGTGCCAATCGGATTCTTCGGCATGGAAGCAATCTTGCAGTCCTCCGAAGTTGTTATCCCCAAGCTGCGCGCCGTCATGTCTGACGCTGCCGTGGTCATCAAGCAGGCTTACGCGCAGTCGCTCTACAGCAACAACTACGCAAACCCGCAGATGTGGGATTCTTTGACGCAGGCTTACGACGACGGCACCAACGTCCCGTCCTACGGCGGCATTGCTCGTAATCCCGGTTCGTTCTGGTCTGGCCAGCTTATCAACAACACCGGCGCAGCGGCGACAACCCGCGTTGGCATGGCGCAGCTTCTCACCCGCATTCAGGCTGGTGCAGGCGGCGAAGCTCCGGACTACGCTGTCATGAACCCTGCCAACTGGGCGGAACTGATGACCGACTTTATGTCGCTCGAAATGTTCACCACGAAGCCTCGTTCGATCTACGAAAAAGAAGATGCGGTCAATGCGGGCTTCCGCGCTATCCGCGTTCTCGATACTCCGATCTTCCCAGACCCCTTCTGCCCACTCGGAACCTGCATCGTCGTAAACAGCCGCTACACCGGCCTGTATATGTCGGAATACGCGCCTATGACCTTCTCCGGCTTTGAAAGCCAGATCGCGGTAGGCCAGATTTCAGACATTGGCGTGCTCATCTCCGCAGCCGATCTGGTTTGCGCGAAGCCTTCATCCGGTGCTCAGATCACCAACATCACTGGCGCCGCATGGCCCAACGTTCCGGGCACCTCGCCCGCCGTTCTTTAAGGAGTATTGAACTATGGGTCTTTTTTCAGGTAGCGGTCTTACACCTTCCCTTAAAGGTGTTGTTTCTAACGTCTACAACTTGAATGCCGGACAGGTTCAGATCATTTCACCAGCAGGCTGGTATGCTATGGTCTTGAGCAAGTATCACGTCATTCAGCAATATGACCCGATCACGACAACGTGGCGTGCTGTCGGTAACAGCGGCGACGGCGCTTCCATCCAGTATCAGTATTCTGATGGTGTAAACTACCGCGTTGCCAACCAGACAGGCGCACTCGTCGGCGCTCTCATCACCAACGCCGGTTCGGGTTACATTTCGGCTCCGGTTGTGACCGCTTCGGCGGGCGGCTCGATCTGGAAGGCCATCGTCGGCGGCGCGATTAACACCACTGTCACCGTGACAAACGGCGGCGTTGGCTATACCTACGCGCCAGCCGTGCAGATTGCAGCCCCGCCAGCAGGCGGCATTCAGGCAACAGCCTATGCCACTTTGACTTCCGGTGTTGTGACTTCTGTCACCGTGACCGATCAGGGTGCGGGTTATGCTTCGCCTCCAATCATCACTTTCGTGAACGACCCCCGCGAAGGCGTGAACGGTATCCCGACTGGTTACAACGCGGCGGCTATCACCACTTTGACAGGTGCGGGCACAATCACAGGTCTTCTCTGCACTGACCACGGTCAGGGCGGTTTGACCGCATTGCCTACTCTGTCCTTCGCGGGCGGCGGCGGCACCTCGGCTGCGGCAACCGGCATCATGTGCTGGACAATCACTGCTTACGCAGCGGGCACAGCAGGCGCAGGTCTGGCGGGCTCCGTTGCACGTATCACAGCAGAAGATGCGTTCCCAACCACAGCTTCGGCTTATGTGAACACCACCACGCAGTCTAACTGGGTCAACACCCGTGCTGCCGATATTAAAGCCCCGATCTCCGGTGCCGGCATTACAGCAACAGGTCAGGTGATTTACGACGGCGGTATCTACACTTCGGTTCCAACTCCGATTGTCATTCCGACCGCCTCCATCATCACCACTGCCCCCGTCGTGACATTCACAATGGGCGGCGCAAACGGTGCAACATACCTTACACAGATTTAATTCTGTCTGATATGTGGTAATGTAATCCCGCGCCTGCGGATAAAGCGGGCGCGGGATTTTTCATTTTAAGGCGACCCCATGCTTCTAAGTATGTATCTGAACGACACTGCGGCGCTGATGAACGATTCAAGTTTCACGTTCACGTCAAAGCCCCAGATGATTCGGTGGATAAACGAGGCCAGAACCGAATGCGCGCGCCGCACCGGCTGCGTTCGCCGTCTTATTACGGGGCAGTCGGCCTTTGGCGCCAGCACACAGCCGGGGTTTCTCATACCGGGCGGTGCGCAGCCCGGAAGCTTGCCCGGTGCTTTTCCGCAGTCCTCATCAACAACGGGTCTGACCAGCGACTTTAACAACAACTTCAGCGCAGATTTCACCGCGTCTCCGACAACGCCCGTCGGGGTTGTCGGGGCTGTGCAAAACGCGATGATGACCATTCCTGGTGTCGAGCGTTACCCGTATGCAGGGTTTTTCAACCCGCAACTTCGCGCCCAGCACGCCGGAACAGATCGGGTCACAGATACAATCGCCTGTTCGGTGAACTGGGGCGGCGCGTCTCGACCTACCTTAGACTGGATGCCTTGGGATGATCTACAGGCTTACGCCCGCGCTTACGCGGTGCTAAACGAGTCTTACCCCTCGGTTTGGTCGGTCTACAACGACGGGCCGCAAGGCGAAATCTGGATGTTTCCTGTCCCGTCTCAGGTCGGTGAAATCGAACTTGACGTCTTCGCATCACCCGCTAATCTGAACACCGACAGCGACTATGACGTCATACCCGAAGGGTTCAGCGATGCAATTAAATTCGGCGCAGCCAAACTGTGCTATATGTCGTCGAACCGTTTTGCGCAAGCGCAGATGATGGAAGACACGTTTGCGGATAGCATGGGCGTCGCCCGTGTTTCGGCTGACCGAGGAAAAGCGCCTTCTTACTACTTTAGGAATGTTTGATGCTGCACGACCGCACGGCTTCTGTTTTGTCGCTCGCCCGCACTGTTCGCGCAGGGCTGGATTCACGCGACGTTGAATCGAAGGTTACGACAGCCACACTTATTTTGCTTCTGGACACGCTGATTGATCTCGGCGTCTCGGCGGGGTCTGTTAAAGTGGCCGAATCCGCGAACAGAACGGTGATGGGCCAAATGTCCTCTATGACGATGCACGGTGGCCGCAATGGCTAGAGACCCGCAACTTTCGCAGAAAGCTTCGGAACAACTGGGCTTACCGCCCGGCTTCAAAGCCTATTCGCCTTTTCCGTTTTCGGGCATGAACACGCAATCGTCGTCTATTGCAATGGCCGACAACGAGTTCGCTTACATCGAGAATTTCGTGAAGCTGGGCGACGGCAAATTGCGCACGCTTTGGGACGTCGGGACTTCGGCCTACACGGCGCCAACAGGCTTGACCATAGTTTATTATATGTTCTACACGCTGGGGTCGAGCTACTATTGCGCAATATTTCTGTCTGACGGGTCGGCTGTCCAGCTCAACATGACGACTGCCGCGCAGTTATCTATCGCGCCCGCGGGCACGTTCTATCAGTCCGCCACAGGCTACGTTCCCTACGCGAAACAGTGGGGCTCAACCTATCTCCTTATCTCCAACCGCAACACCCAAAACGATTATTGGGTGTGGGACGGAGCTCTGCTTTACGGGGCGGGCACAATAGGGCCAAACTCCGCGGTGCTGACGTCAAGCGGGTTTAACTATACGTCCGCGCCCGGTGTCATCGCGGTTGGCGGCAGCGGAACAGGAATACTTGTTCAAGCGGCGGTCAGCGGCGGGTCGGTCGTTCAACTTCAAATATTAAACCCCGGCACAGGATACTTGCCGGGCGATGTGGTGCAGCTCTTGTTCACAGGCGGCAGCACGGCATCGAGCGCTGTTCTAGTGGCCCGTCTTGCAGCAGGAACAGTCGCAGGCGTGTCAATCTCATCGGGCGGAACGGGCTATTCAGCGTCTTTTGCAGTTACGTTCACGGGCGGCGGGGGCACAGGAGCGGCGGCAACTGCGACAGCGGTCAGCGGTGTGGTAACAAACGTCACAATCACGAATGCGGGGTCTGGCTACACTTCGGCACCCTCTGTAAGCTTTTCGCTCGGCGGCGGAACAGGCGCTGTCGGCGTGGCGTCCCTTGCGCCGACAGGCGTCGGTTCTGTTACGGTTACGAACGGCGGCAGCGGGTTTACGTCGGTTCCTTTGCTTTCAGTGTCGGGTGGCGGCGGGTCTGGCGCAACCGCGATTGCCGTTCTAACGCCGACATCTATCGCAACGGTCAATTTGACGGCGGGCGGTTCGAACTACACTTCGGCACCGACAATAAGTTTCACGGGCGGGAACTCGTCGAACACAGGCGGCGGCGCAACGGCAACTGCGGTAATGGCGGGCAACTCGGTTGCGGCCATTACGCTTACCAATGCAGGCTCCGGCATAACAGCGCCAGTGCAAGCGGTGTTCAGCGGAGGCGGCGGCTCTGGCGCTGGGGCAACTATCATCTTTGTTCCGACGTCTATCGCGTCCGTCACGGTGTCCAGCACAGGCCAATACTACGTCAATGCGCCCAGCGTGACCGTTCAACCCGGCGCAAGTCCTGCCGCCTCTGCTACGTTGTCGCTTATGCCTTACGGGGTGTCGGGCTCCGCGATGGAAACTTTCTTGTCCCGAGTCTGGTTGGTCAACCCCGCAACGCAACAGTATTCCACAATCCCAGCAGGTAATTTATATTCGGTCAGCGCGCCGGGGTCTGTTACAGACTTTGCAACATCCGACGGCGGCGTGCAGGGGCTTAACACCGACGCGTTCTTGCAAACAAAATACGTCAATGTCCGGCAATCGAGCGGCTACCTTTATTTCTTCGGAGATGGTTCGGTCAGCGTGGTTTCGAACGTTACGTCTGCGGGGTCGCCCGTCACGACCACGTATAACTATCAGAACGTAGACCCGCAAATCGGGTTGTCGTTCCGCGATTCATTACAGGATTTTGGCCGTTCGACAATCTTGATGAACGAAACCGGTGTTTACGGTCTTTACGGCGGAGCGGTCACGAAAATATCGGCCAAGATGGACGCCGTGTTCGACAATGCCGTTTTCCCAGTCAACGGCGGGATAACGCCGTCGGCTGCGATCGCCACGGTTCACGAAGTCAAACACTACTTTAGTCTTATGACGATCGTAGACCCCGACACGAACGTGTCTAGAAATGTCATGGTGGCGTGGAATGAAAAAGATTGGACAATCGCGTCGCAAAGCGTGTCGTTTACGGCCATAGCCACGCAGAAAATCGGCAGTCAATATCTGGCTTGGGGGACAGACGGGTCAAAGCTCTACCCGATGTTCAACACACCCTCGTCAAATCTGACGAAGCGCTTAGACACAAAAATCTACGGCACTGATCGAATGTTTATCCAAAAGCAGGCGTTGTCTACGTGGATGCAAGCGCAAGACAATTCTCCGAACCAGTCAGGGGTTAGCGGAACGCTCTCGCTGGCAGTGTCCGGCATTGCCACTTTGACCAACCAGAACGCCCCAGCCTTGACAAATGGCGTGTATTACACGTTTAATGTGCAGCCAAGTTTTCAGGCTCCTTCGTCGTTCTGGCCATTGTGGGGAACGTCAATGGGCGGTATCTATTTCGGTGCTGCCGGTATCCGCATGTCGTCCAATTCACCGGATTTCACTTTAGGCAATCTCGTCATAGGCTACACAGACGTAGCAGCATATTACGGGCAATAGGAGTAAAACATGGCCAAGAAAACACCAAACCAACCGAAACTCGATTTCGAAAAGCTTATTCAGGCGGGTGAACATCCTGCCGGTTTCACGTCGCAGACGGTCAACGGCACCGCACATTATAAGGGCGGCGGCTGGAATAAGCAGTGGAACTGGGACGAGGGCGCACCACAGGTCGAACAAAAAGGCGCGTGGAACGGCAACCGGACAGGTGAGTGATGCTGCCTGCGCTGGAAAATATCCCGCACACACCTGAAGATTGGAACCGTTTCGCGTTCGATCACCGCGACAGCCACAACCGGATTCGTGCCGGCATACTGAAAAAGTATAATGTGGCTTTGAACGACTATCCGATAGACCCGATAAACCCAGACAGCATAAACAACTTTCTGGAATATAATTCGCAGCTTCACGGCGACATGAACGGCGTCTTGAAGCTGCAAAGTTCCGATCTTCAGGACATTAACTTGCAAGACGAAAAGCAGTTAGCGTCATGGATACGGCTCCACTATTTAGAACACTATTACGCCGAATCGGCTCTAGGAGTTTAGATGACGAAATTCAGTGTCGAGCCTTACACAAAGGCCATCGCGGATGCAAAGACAATGCTTATGGAGCATTGGCAAGAACTTGCCGTCCATAAAGACATTCCCTTAGACCCCGATTTCGGGTTCTACGAAACAGCGGAGCGTATCGGCATCTTGACCGTTATCACGGCGCGAGACGACGCGACGAACGCTCTGATTGGCTACGCCGCTTTCATTGTAAGGCCGGGGCATATTCATTATAAGCGCCACAAATGGGCGATCAATGATATTGTCTGGGTGCACCCGAAACATCGAAATGCTGGCGTGGGCAAGTCTTTTGTTACATACTGGGATAACGAACTGAAAAACGCCGGTGTCGATGTGGTTCACATCGGCACCAAAACGTCCAATCCGGCTCTGGCTTTCCTCCTTGGGGCTTGTGGCTACGCCAAGACTGGCGAAAACTACGAAAAGAGGCTCTGATGGGTATCGAAGCAGCAATCGCCGCAATCGGCAGCGAACTGTCCGCTGGTGCGGCTGGTGTCGGGTCAGCATTGACCGCTGGTGCGGCTGACGTTGGGTCGGCTCTTGGGTTGAGCGGGGCTGCGGCGGGTGCTGATGCAGCCGCAGCAGGGACGGGTCTTGGCGTTGCCAGCGGCGGCGTGGACGCAGCAGGGGCTTTGACGGCAACGGGTGCAGCCGACGCCGCAGCGGGTTTGGGCGCTTCGGCGCTTGGGGCTGATGCGCTCGGCACAGGCGCGAGCGCAGCGGGAACCGCCGCTGGCACCTTGGGGGCTACAGCCGCTCCCGCCGCTTCGGCTTTGACGGGCGGCGCAGCCACAGGCGCGACTTCAGCTTTGACAGGGGCGGCGGGTTCTGCGGCAGCGGGCGTTGCTCCAGCCGCAGCGTCGGCAGGCGGCGCGGCAGCAGGTGACATTGCGGGGTCTCTTGCGGGTGTCGATGCAGCAGGCGGCGCGGGTGCAGCCGCTCTCCCGACAGCGGGAACACTGGGGGCTTCGGGCGCTCCGTTGGCCTTGGCTGGCGCATCTGGTGTTCCTGCCGCTACGGTTCCTGCGGCGACGAGCTTAGGTTCGCAACTTAGCAGCCTCGGCGCGGATTTAATGACTCCTAAAATGCTTTTATCAGGTGCAGGTCTTGCCGCTAGCGCATTGTCAGGAAGTAAAAAACCCGCCGATTACGCGCAACTTCAGGCTTTAGCCGCGCAAGATCAGGCGCAAGGCACGCAATTACAAAGCTATTTGACTTCAGGCACTTTGCCGCCCGGCGTATCCGCAGGCTTACAATCCGCACATGACAGCGCTGCCGCAACAATTCGTTCGCAATATGCGTCTCGCGGGCAGAGCGGGTCAAGCGCCGAGGCACAAGACTTGGCAAACTTGGCCAGCACAACGGTTTCGCAAGGCGCAAACATTGCGTCAAATCTGTTGTCGCAAGGCATTCAGGAAAGCAATCTGGCGAGTGGCATCTACGAGAATTTGATGAAGACGTCTATATCGCAAGACGAAGCTCTATCCAACTCTATTGCAGGGTTTGCGGGCGCACTTGCGGGACAACCCGCAAAGACCCCGACAACTTCCGCGTAAGGCAGAAACACAATGGCCGACTTACTTCCTTTCAGCGCTCCGACAGACTGGACGGCTTCAACCGCAATAGCGCCGAAGTCCGGCCCCGTTGCTAAACCGGCTGCGCCTGCCGCGCCGAAAGAAGCGGCAAAGCCTGCCCCAGCGCCAACACCGCCACCACCTCCGGCTGCGCCACAAGCGCCTGCCGCGCCGTCGGCGTCTATGGAAGCCGCAAAGAAAGTGGACGCGCTCGAAAAGGATTCGATGAAGCTTAACGCGCCTACGCTGCATTTGCCGCCGAAGCCCGAACCTAAAATGACGTCGCCGCAAGAGATGTGGGGCTCTACCGCGATGATCTTTGCGGGCTTGGCGGGTCTTATGACACGTAGGCCAATGGTCACGGCTATGAACGCTGCAACTGCCGCGATCAACGGGTTCAAAGCCAAAGACCAAGCCGCGACCGACCAAGCAATGAAGGTCTGGGAAACCGAGACCAAAAACGCGATAGAACTGTCGAAATTTCAGCGGGAAGCTTACGATACCGCTCTGGCTGGCGTCCGCCACCGCGAGGATTTGGCCATCCGCACAGGCGATCTTCAAGAGCGGGAAGCAACGGCTAAAGTGGCCGCGCTAGCCGCCGCCATGAAAGACCCGATGATGTCGGAAGCTATAAAAAAGGGGCCGGACGAAGCTGTTAAATTGCAAAAGATGAGAGAAGACGTCGAGCAAAAAAACATTGACGCCAAAAATTCTATGAACAAATACTTCTTGGTGCACCAAGCTACAGAAGCATTGAAAGACGACCCTGAATGGGGCAGCTTAACAAAACTTCAGCAGCTTGATAAAACCCTAGAAATTGAAGAAAAAATCATGGGGTCGTCGAGACACATAAGCGCTTTCGAATCTCCGCAACAACAAAACGCCCTTTACAAAGCGCTGGTTGAAGGCGTTGAACCCCCTGCAACATCAGGGCCGATGATGCGCGACCCTAACTATCGAAAAGTTCTCACGCGCGCACAAGAGAACCCGAACTACGACCCGAATAAATTCCTCAACACAAAGATCATGGAGAAGAATTTAGAATCTGGTGCAGACGGTAAGACGTTGCTCGCTATCGACACGGCCAACAACCATTTGAACGCCATGGAGACATTGGTCGATAACATACCCACGAACAGCGATATAACGACCAAAAACGCACTAGCCGTTCGTTATGCTAAAGAGTTTGGACTTGTTGGCGTTACGGATTTCGAATCGTTTTCTCAGCTTGTGGCGGGCGAAGTTGTCAAAGCCATGACAGGCGGCGAAGGTGGCGGCCAAACTGAACGGCAAGAAACAGCAGGTCGGTTTAGTCCAAGCCTCAGCCACGAAGTGCTAAAATCTAACATCTCAGCCTACCGTGTAGGTATGGGCGGTAAAGCAGAGCCCCTATACAATAAATATAGCGGCCAAGTTCCAGATAAATTCCGCGATAAGTATTTTACACCTGAAGTTATGGCTTACGTGAAAGCGGAGAAAGACGCGAAAGATAAACAGAAAGTGGAAAAAGAAGCTAAAGCGCATCCGGAAAAAGCAACAACTCCGAGCGCCGCGTCATTGGCCGTTTCACCAAAGACTGAAACCGCCAAGCCGGAGCCTGCTAAAACCGAAGCGGTTCCTGCGGGCGCTACGCCTTACAGCCTTAAAAACCCTGACGGGTCTACGAAACAAGTGTATGTTGTCGGTAAGAAGATTTTTAATATGGACGGAACACCTTACACGAAAGCCCCGTAAATGAGTGACGCGACAACTACGGACGACACAGACGCCAAGAAGGCCGAAACCAAGGCCGACAAGCCAGAACCGAAGACTTTGGTGCCTGCGCCGTCCGTTATGGACGTCGTGCTCGCGCCGAAGAAAGCTGCACCGTGGGCGCCTGAAACACCCGCTGGCCCCGTCATCACGTCGGCCTATTCGCCGCTTGCTGCGCATACGCCGCAACCCAAGCCAGCAGGGCCGGTTCAGACAGACTATTATAAATCGCTGAAATCCGCAGAAAGCGGCAACAATCCGTTTGCTAACTCTGGCGTTGCTAAGGGGCTTTACCAGTTCACGCCGCAAACGTGGAACGGTGTCGCGGCTTCGCATCCCGAACTTGGGTTGCGCCCCGAAGATATTATGAATCCTGAAAAGCAGGAAATGGCTATCCGTGCGTTCACAGCCGACAACGCGAAGATATTGACCAATCATAAGCTAGAGCCAACACCGGCCAATCTTCGCATGATGCACTTCTTGGGTGCGGGGGCTGGGCCTAAATTTCTCGATGCTGTTCGCAGCACGCCGGAAGCAAGCGCCGTCTCGCTGTTCCCGAAAGAAGCACAATACAACCACAACGTCTTTTTCAACAAGGACGGGTCGCCGCGCACAGTCGCGCAAGTCTATTCGTTGCAGACGAAAAACTTTGGCGGAACGCAAGTCGATATGTCGATGCCTGCTCAACAGGCACAGCAAGCGCAACAGGAAGCAGCGATCGACCCAGACATTCTGTCGCAATTGCCTGAAGGCGCAAAGCTGGAGGCTGTCAGCCCCGCTAAAGCTCCTGCTCAAGCTATTGACCCTGATATTCTGGCGCAACTTCCAGAAGGTGCAACGCTCGACCCTGTTAAAGCGGGCTTAGAGAGCGCGGACAAGTTCAAGGGCAGCGGTGCTCCGCTCGGCGCAGCTGCAGCGGACGTGTCAAAACTCGGCGTTCCTGCACAAGCGCCGACACCAGAACCTTCTTTCGCCGGAGAGATTCCAGCAGATTCGCCGGAAGAATACGCCGCACGTGTGAAACGGGAAGGCGAGTTCTATATTGAAACCGCGAAGGGCGTCGGAGCCGGTGTCGGGGAAGTCGGCACGGGGCTTGCGGAGATGCTTCCGAACGATATGGGCGGCGCGAAAGCGGCGGAAGCGACTCGCTATCTTCAAACGGTCGGAAACCCGCTTGGCCGCGCTATCGGGCAAACACTGCCTTGGTTGATGGGTGCAGGAGAGATAGCGGGCGCGGAAGAATTAGGGTTAGGCGCTAAAACTTTGCTTGGCATGGGCGAAGGCGGGCTCGCGGGCGCATCGGAAGCAACCGGAAAAGAGTCGGGCACAGAACGCGCCGCTGAGAAAGCCGAAGCTGCGGGTATCGGTGCGGGGCTTGGCGCTATTCCGGGCGTGGGCGAAGTTGCGTGGAGCGGACTTAAAGGTGCAGGCAACAAGCTGAACGCATTCCTTGGCGGCGCAAAGTCAGCCTCGGAAACCGCACGATCAACTATCCTTACCGAGAGCGAAAAGGCCATTGCCGCTGCGGAAAAGACCGCCGCAGAAAAAGGCGCCGAAATATCGAAAGGCGAAAAGGCTCTTGCCGCGCATAACGAGGAACTGGGGCGCATTGAAAAAGCGCAACAGCAAATTGCCGAGCGCGATCAGGTGCGCGAGACAGGCGCAATTATCGGCAGAGACCCGATGACAGGAAAACCGATATACGGCCCGCGCAGCACCGCGCAAGCGCCTGATCTGGCCAAGGTCGCGGAGACGCGCGCCGCCGTGTCGGAACGGATGCGCGATTCCGTGCGCGATGCCGAACGGCACGCAGAGGCGGCTGGCCTTGCCAAGAAAGACGCCGCCGATTTTGCCGTATCGGAACAGCAAAAGATCGTAGACGCGGATGAAGCCGCACAAAAGCTGAAAGCCGAGCACGCCGCAAACCCAACGATGTCGTCTGAAGAACTGGGCGATAAAGTGCAGAACGCTGCAAATGAAATTTACGAAAAGCACGCCAACATTCGCCGGAAGAATGCGGGGTTCAAAGAGGCTATCGAGAAATCGGGATCTGCTCCGAATGTGAACACCAGCTCGGCTTTGGCCTACATCAATCGCATTTTGCCCGACCAAGGCAACAATACGACGATTGCCATTTTGCGCTCCATAGCCGAAAAGCTGAAGACTGCTACGAAAGTAGCAGAAGGCGCGGAACCAGAGTTCGTCGAAGGCGTGAACTTGGCCAAAGCCGACTCTATTCGAAAAGACGTGTCGTCGGCTGTGCGGTCTAAGATGATGGCTATGGAAGGCGCTAATCCCGCGCCGGTTCCAGCCGAAGCCGCGCATCACTTGGGCGAAGTTTACAAGCGCTTGCTGAAATCCATAGGCGACGAATCAAAGCCGTATATGGAAGCCATGCAGCGCTACAGAGAATTGTCACGGCCTCTTGATGTGTTCGAGCGTAAAGGCGCTTTGAAATCTGTAATTGCAGATGACAGCTTGTCGGGCGATTTCGCAATGGGGAAATCCGCCGTCGTTGTTAAACTGCTCAACAGCGCCAAGCAAGGCCAGCCTGCTATTCAAAGACTGGTTTCGGAAAACCCAGAGTTGAAAGATTCGCTGCGTATGTATTTCAGCCGCGAACTATTCGGCTTTGATACCGCTGCGGCTCCGTCTGTCGGAAAGATGGAGACGTTTTTAAAAAACAACGAGAACGCGCTGCACCAGTCCGGCTTATGGGATGAGTTCTCGTCAATGAAGCGCGCGCGTGAATCCGCCGAGCAAGCCGTGTCACGCGCCAAAGAAAACGCGAAGATAGCGGCTTCCGCCGAGAAAGAAGCGTCCTCCGCCGAAAAGCAAGCGTTGGCCGAAGTCGAAAAAACACGGAAGCTGTCGGCTGAAGCGCGCGCCCGCGAAGAAGCCATTGCGCCCCGCGAGCAGGACAAGCTTGCAGCAAAGCAGGAAAAGGTTGAGAAGCCCTCCGACGTTGCCGCCGCCGAAAAGGCAAAAGCAGCGGAAGAAAAATTGGCAGCCCAGAAGAAAGAGGCAACCGGAAAAGCTAAAGAAACTGAATCGTCCATAGGCAAGATGGCCACTGAAAAGGCCAAAGCCGAAAAAACTGCGAGAGAGTTTGGCACATTCAAAACCGTAATTGAAAACCCTAAACTGACAACTTCCCGCCAAGTATCGACAGAAGGTTTGAAATTTGCGGAGCGGATGCGAAACAGCGACCTGATAACCGAAGAACAGTTTAAGACCATGACGGACAAATTGGGCGAGCTGGAAAAATTAAATATGGACGCTGACCAAGCCAGAAAATATGCGCTCTGGGCAATTCAAATTGGCCTCGGCGGCGTATCCGCAACTTGGCTATATCGCGTCACCAACCCGTCAGGACATTAAAATGAGTTCTAAGATCACTCTTATTGAGTCGCTCGATTTAGCCGCCGCGCATCTATTGGCGAGAGCGCAGTCGTGTGATAAGGTCACGGAAGACGGCAAGATTGAAAAAGTCACGTTGGCAGAGCAGGTTAAAGCATTTGAAGCGGTCGTCGATTATGCTAAAACCCGCAAAGAGTTAGCGCCGCCAGAGAAGAAGGAATCCCAATTTGACAAACTCAAGCGAGACTTCAGCGGTTCGCCGCCTAAACGTGGAAGAAATCGTCCAAAAGCCTCGCAAGATGCCGGAGACGATTCAGATTCAGGAAGTGACTTCCCGACAATCTACTCCGCTTGATACCGTCGTTACGGCTTTTGCCGGTCTCGGTTACGCGCTTTCTGCGCGCGCACTTTTGCTGCTGGCGTTGATCGGTTCGTTCGTTTTGGCCGTCATGGCCATGATGAGTCAGACACCCGCCGCGCTTGAAGTGCTCGTCGCTTACGCTTTCCTCACCGTGATTCCGGTGGCCTTTCTCGAAGTCAGGAAACGCTAATGGCCTCGCTCGTCGGTTTCCGCGAACAAAGAGTTCTTATCCCAAGCTACCGCGCGGACGGGGTTATCGCCTCGGCTACCGCGCCGCAGCTTATTTTGCCGAGCGCTGCGCCGCGCTCGTCCGTTCTTTTGCAGAACACGTCCACATCGAATATGTGGATTGAGTTCGGGTCGGGCCGCGCGAAGGCCACTATCTCGAACGGCGTCGTCACCAGCATCGCTGTAACGAACGCAGGGTTCGGCTTCTCTTACGCGCCGCGTATTATTCTTCTTGGCGGCAGCAACCACCAGAACGGCTTGAACCTCGGCCTCGGCTTGCCGGGGCAGGAAGCGCCGTCGAATATCGCAACTGCGGTTTGCGTTATGACCGGAACCGCGCCGAATATGTCGATTGCCTCGATCACCGTTACGAACGGCGGGTCTGGCTACTCGGCTGCGCCTTACGTGCAGATTTTGAACGACCCCAACGATTCATACGGCGCGGCAAACCCGTATAATGCGGGTGCAGGCGTAGGTTTCGAGCTATATCCCGGCCAGTCTCTTTATGAAGCGCATTCAATTGTTTGCACCGATGCGATTGCGGTTTTCTGCGCCACGGTCAGCGCAACTTATTTCTGCCGATACACCGTTTGAGGGCTTCATGCGTTTAACCTTCCGCGCTATTCTCCTGTTTGCCGCTTGTCTTGTTCCGCCGCCCCTCATGGCGCAACAAGGCGGCGGCGTTGTCGTGTCTGGTCCAATCACTGCGGGCGACTGCACGAAGTGGGTCGCCTTCAATATCGTAGGAGACGCGGGCGCAGCTTGCGGTTCGGGCGGCGGTGGCGGCACGTTGACCGCGGGCACCACGGCGACGTCAGGCTATACAGCGGGCCAACTGCTGTCCAGCAACGGGTCTGTGCTAGCTGTGGCGCCAACGAGCGGTGCAAACAGCGTCGTGTTGCGTGACTCTAACCAAAACATTGTGGTGAATAACGAATCGCAAGCCGTAAACTCTTTTGTCGCAACGTCGGGCACCGTTACGCTTACGGCGGCGTCTGCGCATACGCAGCTTATCACCGGAACACTTGCCCAAACTCTCCAACTCCCCGATGAAACAACCTTGGCAATCGGGGCTTCGTTCCTGATTACGAACACGGCTATCGGAACCGCTACTATAAAAGACAGCGGCGGGACAACTCTCGGCACGGCGTTGTCGGGCATGGCCGTTGTTTACTATTCGGTTTCGAACGGCTCGGCTACAGGCAATTGGGCAAGCTACGTTTTGACGCCTGCCGTTGTAACGTGGGGGACGCTGGGGCTTAACCTTGGGTCTGGCGCTATCACGACAAGCGGCACAATTCTAGGCGGCGCACTGGCGGGCACTTCGGTCACAACGACAGGCCCTATTCAGGGTTCTACGTTGAAACTGACAACAATTTACACGGTAGGAACACTGCCTGCCGGCGTCACAGGCACGCGCACCCAAGTTTCGGACGCAGTGACTTGCACATTTTTAGCTACTCTAACGGGCGGCGGGTCTGTGTTCTGCCCCGTTATCTATAACGGCACGGCTTGGGTGGCAGACTGATGACCAAAGCTTACGCCACACTCATCGCGCTTATCTTGCTCGGCTTGTTTATCACGTTGACGGCAAGACCCGCACCCGCGCAAACCACAACGGAAACGAGATAAGCAATGGCCGCACCTACCCTAAGCACGTTTTATCAAGGGCAAGGCTCGGTCAATGCCGACATGCTCAACACGTTTCAACAGTCTTGCGATAACTACGCCCAGCTTCGCGCTTTCACAGGCATAGCAGGGCTTCAGGTCTATGCACGCGGCACAACTGCGGCAGGTGATGGTGGCCAAGGTACGTTCTACTGGAACGCCACGTCTGCAGCGACCGACAACAACTCGACCGTGATTGTGCCGACCGGTTCAGTTCTAGGGGCGTGGATTCTGCTCCCCGCTTCTGTCAACGCCCCCGCAGGAACTTTGACCGGAACGACGCTTGCGGCAAACGTCGTCAATTCGTCTCTCATCAACCAGACTGCCAACTATGCGACTGGCTCGGTCACATTGGCCAAGCTGGACGAAACAGGCTTGGCGGGCTATGTGCTGACGGCAGAAGGCCCCGGCAATGCGCCGCAATGGCAGCCTGTCGGCGGCGCAAACTCTGGCATGACAGGATTCCGTAACCGTATCATCAACGGCGGTATGAATATCGACCAGCGCAACGCAGGCGCTTCGCAAACCTTTACGGCTGGCGCGGCTCTGGCATACTCGGTTGACCGGTTCTACGGCTATTGCACAGGCGCGAACGTAACAGGCCAACGCACGGCGAATGTGGGCGCTTCGGGGTCTCCTTCTCAATACGTTTACCAATTCACAGGCGCTTCGTCTGTGACAGGTATCGGCTTTGCCCAGCGCATAGAGGCTGTAGACTGCTTTGATTTAGCGGGCAGCTCCGCCACTTTATCCGTAAGTTTGGCCAACAGCCTGTTGACAACGGTGTTGTGGTCGGCGTCTTACGCCAACACGACCGACACGTTCGGCACTTTGGCGAGCCCGACCAAGACTCAGTTTGCTACGGGTTCCTTTACCGTGTCCTCTACGCAAACGCGGTACTCGATCACTGTGTCGGTTCCGTCCGCCGGAACAACAGGTATCGAGATATTGTTCTCTGTCGGCGCACAAGTCAGCGGAACGTGGCAGATTGGTAACGTCCAATTTGAATTGGGCACTTCTGCAACTTCATTCGAGCGTCGTCCGGTTCCGACCGAACTTCAAATGGCGCAACGCTATTATGCCAATTTTGGGCCAAACTACTACGCGCTTCACGTAGTGAACGACGCGGGAACGATACGTAACGGCTCCTTTATGTGGCCTGTTCCGATGCGCACCGTGCCAACTGTTGTTTTCGGCGCAACGCCGTCAGCTTCGTCTATCGACGCCTTGGGGGTTTACTACCAAACCAATCAAAGTGTGGCGTGCCAAGTCAACACCATTACAGCGGAGCTTTGATAGTGACTATTTCTGCGCAATGGGCTAACGCATCTCAAACCAGCGTCGTCGTTACCGACTCAAGCACGAATATCACAAGCCACGTTCCAGCCGATACAGCTAACACAGACTATCAACAGTTGTTGGCCACTCTGGTTCCGATTGCGAGTTACGCAGCGCCGTCTGTCACTCCTACAACGGTGCAAGTCAACTCTATTAGCACGCCCGCACTCAACGGAGCTTATTCGTTTGATTCAACCGCACAAGCGAAGCTCATGGCGGTTTCCCTTTACGTGCAGGTCAACGGGAAATTTCCAGCCAACCAAACAAGTTTCCCTTGGTATGATGCAACCGGCACGCCGCATCTGTTTACCACGACAACACAGTTTCAGGCTTTCGCCAGCGCGATCGCGGACTACGACACCAACCTTTCTTTGGGGCTCGCAACCGCAGCTCCGATCACCATTCCGTAAGAGGCCAACATGACCACTCTCAGCATTCCAACAAGCGTATCTTCCGTTAAGGTTCCTACCTTGTTTCTTGATAGCGCCGCAATGAACATGGTGTTTCCTGCTGTCAACGCCGTTACTGAAGTTACCTCGTCTGACACATCGGTCGCAACTGCGACAATCGACGCTTCGGGCGAAGTGACGATCTCGCGCGTTGGCACGTCCGGCTCTGCGATTATCACCGCAAGGTCGGGCGGCATAACCGGAACTGTTACGGTCGAAATTACCGTGCCCGTTCTCGCTATTATCGAGTTTGACGTCAACAAGGCGGCCTATATTGCTTGACTGCACGCGGCTCTCGCTGACGCGTTCAAAGGAAAACCGATGATTTACCCGACCGTTGCCGATATTCTCTCCGTCTGCCCGAAAGCCAACAAGGCCATCGTAGCGGGCATTGTCTCGTCGTTGCCGACGGTTGGCGCGGCGGGTGGCCTTACCAGCATTGCGCGGGTCGCGCATTTCCTGGGGCAGGCTGGCGTAGAAACCGACCATTTCCTCACCTATGAAGAATACGCATCGGGTGCGGCTTACGAAGGACGCCACGATCTCGGCAACACTCATGCCGGCGACGGTCGCCGGTTTAAAGGGCGTGGCGCTTTTGATCTGACAGGTCGTGCCAATTACGCGGCCGCGACGACATGGGTTGCTAATCTCATGAATCGGCCTTCGCTTGATCTGGTCGCCACACCTGAAATTGTCTCGGCTGATAAGGCTGTCGGGCTGGCAACATCGCTCTGGTTCTGGAAGAACCGCAAGCTGAACGTCTTTGCAGATACGGGCGTGAACGACACGTCCATAGAGCACATTACGCACGTCATAAACGGCGGCTACAACGGGCTGCACGAACGCGCCCGCCTCACCTACGCCTTCTATAAGGTTCTGGTGAACCGCCAAGCCCACGCTGTCGTAATGGCCAGCAAATACGTTAACCGGAGTCATTAAGATGAACGATCTAACCCCAGTCTCTAAGCCCGCCTTCGCGTCTACGACGGTGTGGAACTCTATCGCTGTTATTGGCGCCGCGGCAACCGCCGCTTATTCCGCATGGAAAACAGGCGACACCGCCATGTTCGGAGCCGCTATCGTTGGCGTTATCGGCGGCGTGAACTCGATCGTTGGCCGTTTCAAGGCGCAAGGCCCGCTGTCGGGCTGGATGGCCACGGCTGCGGACGTCATTCAGGAAGCTGACACCTTAGCACCCATCCTTGTCAGCAATCTTGCGCCACCCGTTCCGGCAAGCGCACCTTTGCCTGAATCACACTGATGCTGCGGCACGCCTCTCTCGCGCTTCTAGCGCAACAGTCCTATTCAGGCCCGCAAACCTTACAGGTCGCGGGAGACGTGCGCGCCGACATAACGGAGTATACGACGGAAGTCGTAGTGGCGTGCCCCGGCACTCACCCGTCTGACTTGCAAGACTGGATTCGAGACGTTCGCGCATTCCCGTCTTATTTCAAGAAACTCGGTTTCTGCCATTCGGGCTTCGGGTCGGGCGGTATAGACCTTTGGTCTAAGCTGAAAGGCCAACTACCAAAAGACAAGCTTGTCACTTACACGGGGCATTCTCTGGGCGGCGCTTTAGCGCAGGTTCTCGCGGCACTGCACGTTGCCGAAATGAAACAGACCTGCCGCGTCGTAACGTTCGGTGCGCCGCGCGTCCCGTTTATGCTGAACCGTTCTTTCAAAAAACGCGCCAAAATGTTGACGGACAGCGTGGGCTACCAACGGTCGGGCGACCCAGTTCCCGAAATGCCGACGTGGCCTTTCTACTACCACCCGATAAAAACGCAAAAAATCGGCGTTCGTGTGTTCGACCCAATTGAGAACCATTCCATTTCCCGCTATGCTGCTGACTTAGCGGCACTCAACCTTTAGGAAAACCCATGAATCGTTTTGCTCCTGCTTTCATCCTTCTAGGCGCTTTGTGCTCTGGTTGCTCGACTTCGGCTGTGACCCAGTTCGGCACCAATGCTGCTGCGGTCGCCGTGTCAATCAACACCGTGAACAACTCGATCATTCAGTTGAACACAACCATCATCAACAACACAGCCCAGCTCGCTGCAGCTTTGGCCAAAGTTGAATGCCCTATCATCAACGCTTCGGTGTCTTTGGGTAAGGCGATTGCCGCTGACCCGAACGTCTCCGCAAGTGTGAAGGCCAAGCTCAACAAGGCTGGCCCAGCAGGCGCTTTGGTGTCTGATGTTTGCGCCGCTGCTGGCTTCGGCCCTACCGCCGCTGTGAACTAATGGCTCCGCTGATCGTCGCTCTTGTCGGGCTGTTCACGGGTGCGGGAGCAGGCGCTTACGCCTTTCCCGCGCTGACGGGTGCTGCCAAGACTGAAGCGGTTATCGCGGGCCTCTACGCCGACTTGCCGACGATTTGCGCGGCAACCCAGCCCGTTATTGACCAGCTTGCTTTAGCTGCGCCTCGGTCAAAAGCACTGGTCAAACTCTCTTACGCGTCGGATGCTGTTTGCGCCGCCGCCAAAAGACCCGACAACCCCATCGACCAAGCCCGACTCATCATTGACTTGGTTCAAGCAATACACGCCGCGAACGTTAAGATTGCGGCGTCCCAACCTGTAAAGAAGTAAGAATGCCGAATTTCACTTTTGACGGTTCCATCAACGCTGGCCAAATTCTCACAGGTCTTATTTTTCTTTTCGGCTGCGGCGTCGTCTGGGGCACAACAAGTCGTCGGCTGAAAGAAGTTCAGAAAGACGTAAGCGGGGTGCAGGAAGAAATAAAAAAGCTTACCGAGATTACTATTTCAAACGCGGCTCGTGACGAGCGCGAGAAAGCTTTGGCTGCACGCCTTGACCGCTTGGAGCGTCAATTAGAAATAATGCAGAATAAATAAAATACAGCTTGTCAAATACAACTTGTCTTGATAAAAGAAGGTATGTTTGACACTTACAAATTTCTTACCGGCAATTGGCCGAACGCTGACGAGCTTTTGAAGTTCGCGCACAACTACGGCTGCTCTCATCTCAAGCGGCAAACCGCGTATAAGTGGTTTGAGCGAAAGTCCGTCCCTTCCGACTGGCTTCCTATTTTGCTGGCCTTAATGGAACTCGACCAAGGCAAGCCCATCTCTCTCGCAAAGTATCTGAAATGATTGAAATCGTCTTGGCTGGAGAGCCTGTCGGCAAAGGCCGTCCGCGTTTTGTAAAGGCCACCGGTCGGGCTTATACACCAGAAAAGACAGCGCGTTACGAAGATCGGCTCGCATGGGCGGCGCAAGCTGTCATGGGTGGTCGGCCTTTGTTTGAGGGTGCCGTAAAGCTCGAAATTGATATTTACATGAGCATACCGAGCAGCAAGCCGAAGAAGTGGCAGGCCGACGCTCTTTCTGGGGTGATTCGCCCGACCAAAAAGCCGGACTGGGAAAACGTCGCCAAGATGACAGACGCGTTCAATAAAGTTGTCTGGCTTGATGACAGTCAGGTTGTCGAAGGCATTGTGCGAAAATTCTATTCCAACCAGCCGCGTATCGTTATTCGTGTTGACAACTTGTATTAGATCAAATACCGTAATTGCAGAAACAGAGAAACGGACGAAACGATGACGACGCAAGAGCTGATAGCTATTCTTAAAACCCAAGATCAAAACGCGACTGTGGTTTTGTCGGCAAAAGATTTGTATTTTAGGGACGATCATTTTTACACGGTAAACACTGTCACGGTTGAGTTAGCCGCGAAGTGCTCTAAGAATTTCTACGCAATAGCTGGAAGCCGTGACGACGTAGCAGACGCTCGACACTACTTGGCTGACGGGAAAGAAATTCTTGCAGATCAAGTCGTGGTTTTGTCGATGGTTCAAGAAGATTTCGACCCTGAAAATTTAACGCTCGTAAAATCGGTGTTATCGTTTTGACACCGATGCCCACACAGTTAAGCGGAGCCGAGTTCCTCGCCTCTCGCCATCGCGCACTTCTTGCAGACGCTCCACGCGTCGGGAAACAGCAGCCTACTTACTGCAAAGTCATGACGCCTATTGGGCCATTGCCGCTCGGTAACATTTGTGTCGGTGATAAAGTTTGTCACCCGAACGGCGGAGTTTCTACTGTCACTGGCGTGTTTCCGCAGGGTGTTCAGCCCGCATATCGAGTAACTTTTCGTGACGGAACATCTACTCTCTGCGGAATAGACCATTTATGGTCTGTGCGAGACTCCAATAGTTTGCGGAACAGTAAGCTTGGCCGTTCTCGCTATCGCACTCTTTCGTTGAGAAGCATAACGCAAACCGGCTTGTTGCGAGCCGATGGTAAGTCGAATTTTCGCATTCCCGACCACGACTCAGTTGCGTTTACGAAAAAAGAATTGCCTGTTCCGCCCTATTTAGTCGGCGCGCTTTTAGGCGACGCGTATTTGCTGGGCGGGGTTGTCCTTAGCGTAGCCGACCGAGATTTGGATATTTTAGACCGCGTAAAAAGTTTAATGCCGGCTTTGAACGTAAAAGAAAGCAGAACTGGCCCATCTTGTGTCGCGTATCGGCTAACCCTTCAGGACGCTCCGAGAGGTGAATTTTTTAAAATTATTAAGCAAGCAGGACTTGCGCAATATTCCGCCGACAAGTTTATACCCGACAATTATCTTATGTCATGCACCGAAGATAGAATCGAGCTGCTCCGGGGGTTGATGGACACGGATGGAAGCTGCGGAGTTTCTGGAAACGTGTCCCCAAGCGGTATTCATCGTTACACAGGCTCGGTAACTTTTAGCAGCAGTTCTAAAACAATGGCTGTGCAAGTAGCTTGGTTAGTTCGTAGCTTGGGCGGTAAAGCGACGTTGTCGTCATTTGAGCGAGGCGAAAAAGAGGTAGACCATGTTGTGCGCATGCAAGTAGGGTTCTGTCCTTTTTATACCGCCTTTAAACGCGATAGGTGGTCTGCAATAGCAAACGCATCGGCGAAAATCACGCGGGCTATTACGAAGATAGAATACGTTGAGAACACCGAACAGGTATGTATCAGCGTAGATGCGCCAGACGGTTTGTATTTGACCGATGATTTTATCGTCACCCACAACACTGGCGCAGCAATTATCGCCGCCGATTACGTCCTTGCCCGCACAATTTTCGTTTTAACGACCGCTTCAGGCCGCGCCGTCTGGCGCAAAGCTTTCGCGGATTGGTCGTCGGCTGGCCGCACTGTGAAAGTGCTCGGCGTCGATAAGAACGCAGAACTGGCCGACGTGACGATTGCCTCGTGGGGTTCGGCGCAGAACATAAGCAACGCCCATACAAAGAACCGCGACTTGTTTATTCTGGACGAAGACCATTACGGCAAGTCTCCTGAAGCAAAACGCACAACGTCCGTTTACGGCAAAATGTATGACGGCGGCACGCAAATGCTGGTTGGCGGGGCTTTGCTCCAGCCCAACGTGCAAGCGTGGCATTTGACCGGCACCCCTATGCCGCACGACCCCGGCGACATGTATGTGCGTTTGCGTGCATCTGCTCCTGAAATGCTGCTGGAGAATAAAGAAAAAGGTTGGCCAGATGTGCTGCGCTTCGAAGATTTCCGTAAGCGGTATTGCATAATCCGGATGAAGAAGTTGTCGGCTTGGAACCGCATCCCTGTTGTGATTGGCGGTCAGAACGAAGCCGAGCTTAGTGCGCGCATTGAAGGGTTCTGGCTGCGCCGTTTACCATCCGACGTAGGAATGCGCCCGCCGTCTTACGAAACATTCCCGTTGCTTGTGTCTGCCACCCAGCGCAGATCCGCCAATGGCGACGTTGACATCGAGAAAGTGTTGTCCGCAGCCGAAAACGGCAACACGAAAGAACTTGAGATGGAGCTTGGCGTTTTGCGCCGTTTGACCGGCAAGATCAAAGCTGAAGCGGTCGTCGGCGCGATTGAAGAAGATTTCGACAACGGGCTCGATAAGACAGTGCTGATGTTTTGGCACACCGAAGTCGGAAACATGCTGGCCGAAGCTTTGGCCAAATTCGGGGTCGTGTTTGTTGACGGTTCGACGCCGGCACGCGAACGCGAAACCGCAGAGATTGCTTTCCGCACCGACCCGGCTAAGCGAGTGTTTATCGGCCAGATTCAAGCTTGCTGCGAAGCGATTGATTTGAGCGCAGCTTCGGTGCTGTGGTTCGTTGAAACAAGTTTCACGCCCGCCCATATGGCGCAGGCAAGCCAAAGAATTTCGAACGTCAAACAGACGCGAAATACATTCGTGCGGGTCTGCACGATTGAAGGAAGCATTGACGATGCACTACAGGCATCGCTGATGCGGTTATGGACAGCAATTAACAAAGTCATCAAGTAGGAGACGAAAGTGTCAATTAAGATCGAAATTACAGCGCACCCCGAAAGCGGTGACATGGCAACCCAGCTCAAAGACGCTTTTGCGGCTCTGGGATATTTTAAATACCCGGCGCGCCCATGGCTGCAAACAACAGGAGAAATGACGTTCGCGTATGAGCCTCGGCATAAGACCGCCGTGGAAACCCCAGACGCGGCCGCAGCTTCTACGCAAGAACGCGTTGCAGAAGTTTTGGCGGAAGCCGAGAAAGCCGCAGTCGAAGAACCCAAGCGCGAACGCGGTCAGCCGTCCGGTGGCCGCAGCCGCCGAACCAAGGCAGAGATTGCCGAGGACGAAGCAGCAACCCAGCCCACGACCTCCCCTGTTGATGTGCTTGCCATATCAACTGGTGAAGAACGTATCGACCCTGAAGTCGTTGCGCAAGACGCCGTCGACGAAGCCGCCGAAGTGGCCGCGACCAAGACAAAGCTGACCCGCGACGATCTGCGGCAGGCTGTCGGCGCTTACTCGAAAGTGCACGGCATCGTTGCGGCGCAGAAGAATATCCCGCTCATTTTGGGCTGCTCGATAATGGAACTGCCGGACACCCAAGAAGATTTGTCCGCAGCAATCGCAAAAGTCGTTGCGGCAACTTTCACTGTAGATGCAACCACAAGCAAGCCTGAAGCGCCGCAGGCAACGAAAGCCGATGTGGTCGAATCGTTCAAAGCTTACATGGCCAAGTATCCCGGCAAGCTGGACGGCGTTGATTTTGTGCAGCTTGACGGCAAGGCACTGTTGCGCGGCGTCTTCGGTGAGGAAATCGACCGGATTAACCTTATCCCAGACGAGCCCGCCGCATACGGAAAAGCGCTGGCGGCAATCAACGCGGCGATTAGCGCAGACCCGTTCAAGCGCGGAGGCAAGTGATGACTGTTGAACTCGGAAAAACTTACCGGACTTACGCCGGCCACCCCGTTCGAATCTACGCTGTGGACGGCGTAGGAGAATGCCCTGTGCACGGAGCTTTTGAAGGCAAAGCGGGGTGGACTATGTTCACATGGACTGCATCAGGGTCTTGCAGTCTTAAGCCAACAGGTCCAAAGCATCTTGAGCTTGTCGAAGGCAAGCCGCGCATTCAGCGGGAATCGTGGGTGAATATTTACCCAGACATTTACACAACTACGCACCCGTCAAAAAAGGAGGCAGACAGTATCGCTACGAGGAACCGAATTGCTTGCGTCAAAATAGCAATCGATTGCGAAGAAGGAGAAGGTCTTGAAAACTGAAATCGACCACGGCGCACGAGACCACGCCCAATGGTCTGCTTCGGCTACGGCGCGCAACTGGCAATGTCAGGGCGCAATGGCAATGGCCACCATTTGCCCCGAAGGCAAAGAATCCGAACATGCGGCGCGCGGCACGGCTGCGCACCAGATTTCAGAAATGTGCTTGCAGACATTCAGCAACGCCATTGACTATCTCGGCACCGTCGAAAAGACCAAGGTGTTCGACGTCGAGATTGACGAAGAAATCGTAAATTCCGCACAGGAATATATCGACTACGTGCGGAAACAGTCAAAAGACTGTGAGCTGATGTTGGAGACTCGGTTCTCTCTGGCATCGCTTGACCCGCCGTTTCAGGCGGGCGGGACTTGCGATGCTATCGTTTTGAACGCGGCAGAGCGGCTCGTGGAAGTCATCGACCTGAAGCACGGCGTCGGCGTCGTCAACGCGAAAGAAAACCCGCAACTGCGCACCTATGCTCTGGGTGCTCTGTTGTCGCTTTCCAACGACGAGGCAGCGAACTACGACCGGATTAAGGTCACGATTGTGCAGCCACGCGCACCGCACAGAGAAGGCCGCATCCGTTCGGAAGAATTTCATGTGGCCGACTTGATCGAGTGGACAAGCGAGCTGATGAAGGCCATGCACCGTTCAAAAGACGCGATGGATGAGTTCGCCAAGATCAACGGCAATCGCGTCTTGTTCGATGACTGGGCGGACAAGTATCTTCAAACAGGTGCGTGCAAGTTCTGCCCCGCCGAGGGCATGTGTCCGAAGCAACGGTCGAACGCGTTAAAAGTGGCGCCAGAGATTGCGCAAAAGTGGTTTGAAGATCCGACAGCGGTGACGCTGCCGACTCTGACCAATCTGCCCGAACTCATGTCGCCCGAAGAACGTGGCCACACTCTTGACGGTCTGCAAATGCTGGAAGACTGGATCAAAGCTCTCCGCAGCGTTGAGCACACAATGGCCGAGAAGGGCAACCCCGCGACGGGTTGGCAGCTCGTCGATAAGGAGAAGCGGCGCGCATGGGCTGCTCCGGAAGAAAAGATTGCCGCCGACCTCAAGTCGGTTGTGAAGCTGACAGACGACCAGATTTACAAGAAGACGGTTATCTCGCCAGCGCAAGTCGAGAAGATTTTAGGTGCAAAGCGAAAAGGAGAAATAGCGAGCATGTGGCACAACCCGCCGACCACAGAAACGAATCTGGTGTCGGTTACGAAAACAACCCGCCCGGCTGCAAAAAGCAAGACCGCGCAATTTTTTGAAGAAACAGGAAACTAAATCATGGCTATGAAGCGCAGTGAAGATTTCAAAACCCCAATGGGCCGTCTCGCTTATGCCCAGTCTCTCTACAAGCCGCGCGCGGCTGAAGCAGGCGGCAAAGAGAAATACGGCTGCACCCTGATTTTCAATAAGGCCGACCGTGCCGCGCTGGAAAAGGTTGTAGCGCAGGTCATTACCGACGAATGGGGCGTCAAAGGCATTGAGCGTGCAAAGGCTGGCCTTATCAAGTCGCCGTTCCTTGCGGGTGACGGCAAGGAAGCGCGTAATAAGACGACGGGCGAACTGCATCCCGGCATGGGGCCGGACGTGTTCTTTATCCGGTGCCAAGCCAATGCTGACCGCCCACCGGCTGTTCGCTGGAAGTCGCCAAACATTCAGGAAACCGAAGCAACGGTCTATTCGGGCTGTTACGGCAAAGCGGTTGTCAACGTGTTCGCGTGGCACAACGACAAGAACGGCGACGGCGTGTCCTTTGGTTTGGCTATGTTTCAAAAGATGGGCGAGGGTGAACGTCTTGGCGGCTCTGGTGGTGTTGACGTAGACAGGCACTTTGAGAAGATCGAAGATGCGGGCGAAGCGCCGGAGTCCACAAAGGGCGGTGCTGGCGCCGGCGGATTGTTCGGAGAGTAGTATCAACAGCAGCGCCCGCATAGGGCGCTGCTAACAAAGGTTAACCCGATGCGCCGATACATACCCACCGCAGACGAATTAAGAACCGCAATGCTTTACGATAGAGCATCGGGAGTTCTTACTTGGAAACACCGTTCGAATGTTCCGACTTGGTGGAACACTAAATACGCGGGTAAAGAAGTAGGATGCTTGCTTAGAGGCTATGTCAAATTAATGTTTAACAAAAACGTGTTTTCCGCACACAAACTTGTTTGGCTTTACGTAACGGGTGAATGGCCAACCGCTGACATAGACCACATCAACATGAACACGTCTGACAACCGTATGGAAAATCTGAGGTTGGCCACCAAGTCCCAGAATGCCGCAAACCGTCGGGTAACTCGCGCCAGCAAGTCTAAACTGAAAGGCGTGAGTTGGAGTAAAGCTGCGGACAAGTGGGTGGGGCAGATATGCGTCGATAATAACAGGCTTTACTTAGGTGTGTTCGATTGCCCCGCAGCAGCGCATCTGGCTTATGTAGTCGCATCTGACAAACATTTTGGCGTTTTTGCGAGAAGCCGATAATTAGTTTCTAAACCGCAGCCAATACGTTTGACAAACTGTTTTACGTCTGTCAATCTCGTATTGGCTGCTTCGTTTTAAAGGAGAGTAGAATGACTGAAGGCACGAATGTAGGCGAAATGGCGTCTTTCCTAGACCGGATTGAGCGTCTCGAAGAAGAAAAGAAAGCCCTCGGGGAAGACATTTCCGAAGTGTGGAAAGAAGCAAAAGACCGAGGGTACGACACCGGAATTTTGCGTAAGGCTTACTCCATCCGAAAGATGCAGAAAGACGATCGCGCGGTGCTTCACCTTTACGTAGATTCGCTGGGGTTGTTTGACTGAGGACACCGCTATGAAACCGACACTTTCCAACTGCACGATTGGCCAATGCCGCTGGCCGCTGGCCGCTTTGGGATACTGAATCTTTCCCGACCGTTGACGAAGCATTTGTTTGCGGAGCACCAGCGCGCAAGAGCTATTGCGACACGCATCACAAGCTGGCTTACGAACCTGCGCCAAAAGTTTATGCGCCGCGCAAACCGAAGCAAGAGGCACCCCATGACAGAATCAACTTTTGATGCGGTTTTCACGGCTGCAAAGCGCCACGGCCTGAAGCTAAATAACTTCTTCCAGCTCGGCGATATGTTCCGCGCGAACTGGCGCTTGGGCGACGACAAGAACACGTTTTGCAGCGAGTTTATAGACAACGTGGTGCCGTTCCGGGCTTTAGAAGAATCTTTGGCTGTTGCGATACGCACCATGCCGAAGCCGGAACCTGAATCCGCAGACTTAGACCTATTTGATTAAGGAGAGATTAATGAGCATCACATCGCAACCCCGTTATTCCTACGAGACCGTAGAAAACGCGGAAGGCACTTTTGAATTTGAAATTTACGACGTGCAACGCGGGCTGGAGCCGGACAAGATTATCGGCTGGTTTCGACTCCGCGATGACGCGGAACAGGTTTGCGCGGTTCTAAATCGTGCGCAGCCGTTCTTAAAGCCGTAAATGAAGCCCCTGCACGTCTCCGACCATAGCATCGTTCGTTATTTGGAACGGTGCTATGGCATGAACATTGCGGCGGTAGAAGCCGAAATTTTGTCTATCGTCCAGCCCTACCATGACGCCGGTGCGGTTTACGCGCCAATCGGCGGCATGTGGGCGGCGATCAAGAACGATACGGTTGTGACGATACGCCAATCGAAACCCGGCAATGAAGCCAAGATGAAGCACGACGCGGGCGGCGCGAACAAAACGCATCTGCGCGGCAAGCCTTTGCATTGGAAAGCCAAACAACGACACAGGAACCACCGATGAAACGAGTTATCATTGAAAGCCCCTACGCGGGGACGCCCGAACAGATCAAGATAAACGTGCGATATGCGCGGGCTTGCGTGCTCGACAGCTTAATGCGCGGCGAAGCTCCGATTGCGTCCCATTTGCTTTACACGCAAGAAGGCATCTTGCGTGATGAGATACCGGGCGATCGGCAGATGGGAATGGACGCTGGCCACGCTTGGTTAATCGGCTGCGACTTAGTGGCTGTCTATACGGATTTGGGCTTATCTATGGGTATGGTCGTAGGCGCTTCTCGTGCGAGAGACGCTGGCAAACCTATAGAGATGAGAACTTTAGCGGGGTGGGGAGAATGACAGTTCGTTTGGTTTGCGGCGACAGCCGTTTTGTTTTGAGCATGGAACCAGACAACTCGGTTGATTCCGTCGTCACTGACCCGCCCTATGCGCTGGAAAGCGTCGTCAAGCGCTTCGGCGGTGACGGAGCTGCGCCTGCAAAGGGTTACGGCAAGACCGGCGCGTATCAGCGCGCCAGTTCCGGCTTTATGGGTCAGAAGTGGGATACCGGAGAAACGGCATTTGACCCGCTGTTCTGGGTCGAAGTCATGCGCGTGTTGAAGCCGGGCGGTCATGTCTTGGCGTTCTCTGGCTCGCGCACTTATCATAGACTTGCTTCGGCCATTGACGACGCGGGGCTTGAAATTCGCGACCAGATCATGTGGCTTTACGGTTCAGGGTTCCCGAAATCGCATGACGCTGGCGACGGGTGGGGCACCGCGTTAAAGCCCGCCCACGAACCGATTGTTGTCGCCCGTAAGCCGTTAGTTGGCACCGTGGCGAAGAACATGGAAGCATGGGGCGTCGGGGCTGTAAATATTGACGGGTGCAGGGTTGGCACCGAAATCGCAGGCTGCGGCGGAGGTGCAGCCGGAGGCAACACTTGGAACGAAAATAACAGCGGTCTTTGTAAATCCGGTGAAGCGCGTCCCGTAGTTGGACGTTGGCCCGCGAATGTTATCCACGACGGCAGCGCGGAAGTTCTTGAAGGGTTTCCGCATTCAAAAAGCGGAGCGCCGGGGGTTCGGCGTAAGCCTCACGAAACAGGGTCGATGGCTGGACGTCTCGGCCTGACTGGCGACGTAGAAACAGGCTACGGCGACGAAGGCAGCGCGGCTCGGTTTTTCTATTGCGCCAAGGCCAGCAAGGCAGACCGCAACCAAGGCGCGACCAACTCTCACCCCACAGTCAAACCGACCGACCTGATGCGCTACCTCTGCCGCCTCGTGACGCCACCAAACGGCATCGTCCTTGACCCGTTCATGGGTTCGGGCTCGACCGGACGGGGTGCGGTTCTGGAAGGGTTCCGGTTCTTTGGAATCGAAATGAGCGAAGATTACATGGCCATTGCGAAGGCACGCATTGACGCGGCAAAACCCGAATTAGAAGGATTGTTTGACTGATGACTCTTTCGTGGGATTGGGAAACAAGAAGTCCCGTAAACCTTCCGACGCATGGCCCTTATGTCTACGCCATGCACCCCGACACTGACGCTCTGTTGGCCTCTTACAAATTAAAATGGAATGACGAGGCCAAACATCCGCCCGAAATTCAGGCTTGGGTGAGCGCAGGCGGAGCCCTTAACAAACTGATGCGCTGGAAAAGGGGTGAACCCTGTCCAGCGCATGTTCGTGCTTACATCGAAGCGGGCGGGCAAGTATCGGCGCACAACGCCGCGTTTGAACGCCTTATCTGGTGGCATACCATGGTTCCAAAGCACAAGTGGCCAAAGCCGCGCATGGAGCAATTCAGATGCACGGCGGTTACGGCTGCGGCTATGTCTTTGCCTAGAAGTCTCGAAAGGCTGGGAGACGCGCTCGACTTATCTATAAAGAAAGATAAGCGCGGGTCAGACCTTATGAAGATACACTCCATTCCGATTGGCTTTGACGAAACAGGAAAAGCGATCTGGCACCCAAAAGCCGACGACCCGGAATCGTTGGAGCTTTATCATCAGTATTGCGATTCAGACGTTCTTTCGGAAGAAGAAGCCGACAGCCGTCTCATTCCTTTATCCGATGACGAGATGAAGGTTTACTGGCTTAACGAGACGATCAATGACCGTGGCCTTCGTATAGATACCGTGTCGGCCACGGCGGCTTTACATCTGATTGACGAGGCAAAGAGGCTTATCAACGAAGAATTGACAACAGTTACAGACAAAGCGGCGACGGCTGTCACGCAAGCTGCCAAGTTAAAAAAATGGGCGGAATCGCAAGGTGTGCTGATGCCGTCGATGGATAAAGACGACGTGAACGATTTCCTTCACGACTGCGATGATCTGCCAGATCGGGTCAGACGCGCGTTGGAGCTTCGGCAAGAAGGCGCAAAACCTTCGGTCGATAAAATATCTGCGATGATGAAGCGTGTCGATTCCGATGGCCGTGCGCGCGGGGTTTATCTGCACAACGGCGCTGGCCAAACAGGGCGATTCAGTTCTCGCGGCGTTCAAGCGCACAACATGCCGAAATACCGCAAGATATTCGAAGACGCGAAAATATCGCAGTCAGAGCTATTCGACACAATACGAAGCGGCGACCCGAATATGCTGACCTTTATGTATGGCGCCGACTTAGGCCGTCCCCTGCATCTGTTGTCTGATGCGGTTCGTGGTTTCATCTGGGCTGCGCCGGGGTATGACTTTGTGTGCGCCGATTATTCATCTATTGAAGGCCGATTGGCTGCATGGTTTGCGGGCGAAGAATGGCTGCTGGAAGCGTTCCGGTCGCTTGATCGTGGCGAAGGATTCGGCATCTACGAATTGGCTGCTGCTGGTATCTATAACATACCTGTAGAAACTGTTGACAAGAAAAAACGAGCCTCTGGTAAAGTGGCGACTCTCGCTCTTGGCTACCAAGGCGGAGCTGGCGCACTGGCGAAGATGGCCAGACAAAACGGCATAAAGCTTCCGACCGTTTTTGATGCTCTTTGGGAAAGTGTTTCGCCAGAGCGTAGAACCGCTGCCGAAAAAAGATTTGAGGAGCGGTTGGAAAAGCACGACGCTTTGGCCATGGCACTCGGTAAGCAGGGCTGGATTGCTGCCGAGCTTATCAAAGTCGGTTGGCGGGCCAAGCACCCGAAAATAGTGGAGTTGTGGGGTAAGCTGGAAGATGCCGCAATAGACGCTGTGAACAACCCCGGCTCTGTTGTAAACGTCGTCGGGGCTAGATACACGGTCGCGCATGGTTTTCTGTGGTGCCGCTTGCCTTCGGGCCGTTGTCTCGCCTACGGTTCTCCGAAGATGGGGGAAGTCGAAGCGCCGTGGGCGGATAAGACAGTGGAGCCCGCAAAGAGAGAAAAGAAGCTATCTTTGACTGTTCGCGGCGTTGACGCTGTAAGCGAGAAGTGGATAAGGTTTCCGACATACGGCGGCAGTCTTGCGAACAATCTCATTCAGGGGTCTGCGCGCGATATTCTAACGCACGGGATGTTCAGTTCAGAAAAAGCAGGATACCCCGTTGTGCTGCACACGCACGATGAAATGGCCGCAGAAGTCCCGCACGGTTTTGGTTCAGTGGAAGAATACCAAAACATCTTATCGGTCATGCCGGACTGGGCAAAGACGCTACCTATGACGGCGAGCGGTTGGCGCGGTAAACGATACAGAAAAGATTAAAAGAAAAACCCGCTCAACCGAGCGGGTTTTTTATTACGCGTAAACTAGCATGGTTCTTTTAAACGCTCTTGCTTGTCGGGCAGCTTCCATTTCGCCTTCACGTTGCCAGATGCCAAGGTATCGAATTCTGAAAATGCCCGGGACCCAGACAGGAACTCTTTCTGTGTTTTTTCTGATAAATTTCCAGCGCTTTAACTGACCTTGGCTGACCTTATATTTAAATTCTTGAGTGACAGACCGAATGCCTTTATTGGCAACGCGGGGAGCCCCTGAATTTCGATACTGGAAGAACCCGCCTGCTTTTGCGTAATTCCAAGCTGTTGTGCTCGACACGCCCAGCTTTTCAGCCGCCTCCGCCAAAGTGTAGCCCGCTGACAGCATATCTTTCAACCTCTCTACTCTCTGTTCGCGCGCAAGTTTTGCCGGTGTTTGTGTGGCCATTGTCTACTCCTTAACTTCAATCTGAACATGCGCTGTGCCGGAACCGATGATTCCCAATTGCTGTGCTGCGCCTTTGCTTAAATCCAGAGACCGCCCCGTGTAAGATGCCGGGCCGCGATCGTTCACAACAACATCGACGTGCCGGCCTTGATGGCTGACGCGAAGAACGGTTCCGAACGGGTAATTGCGGTGGGCTGCGGTGAGGGCTGACGGGCGAAACACGTCGCCGTTGGCGGTATGTCGTGCAAGACGTTCGCCGCCGCCATACCAGCTCGCCAAAACGGTTCCAGCTTGTTTAAAGTTTGTGGATGGCTCCGGCGAGTGGCTTTCGCAACCCGCCAGAAAAAGTGTTGAACACAAAAATAAATATTTCAAAAAATCAAGTCTCCTTTAACGATTCGTTGGTCATGGGGTGCCTCCTGTCCAATAATGGTTATAAACCTCTGCATAGTAGAAAAACGGCGGTACAATTAACGCAAAGGCAACGAACATCAGAAATACAGATGCAGCGACCCCCGCTATGATTTTGAAGGCGTCTTTCATAAAAGCTCCTTCACGGTTTTAATGATCATCGTGGTCATGGGCGTTAATCCTCTTCTCGATTAACATTTACTTTTGAATTAACGATTGTTTTCTTGCCGCTATGGGCAATTCCGATTGCCAGAACTAAGCAACAGAAAGACATAACCCAAGCTAAGTTATTACCAATTTCGAAAGTCATTTCGTATTCTCCGTTGCAATTGATCGCCCGCAGTCAATGCCGGACAGATAAACGGCCAGAATTGCATTTTGAAATGCCACGCCGACATTTGAAGCATCGACAAAAATATCAAGGGCGACCTTTGTAAGCGCGGCTTTATGCTCATGCGAAACATTAAGAGCCGTCATTTCGTGTGGCACTCGCGTTTTGTTCATGAGTGAGAAGTGAACAGGGCGAAGATCGCTCATCCCTGCACCTCACTGGCTAGGCTGCGGATAGCGGCGAGACCGTGAACTTGGTCTCCCTCAACCCAAAGCCGGTAAAGCATCGCTATTAATTGACGCATTTCGCCCCGCACGTTTTCAGGTGTTTCGCGTCCTTCCGCGCAGTGAATTGCAGATTTAACAACCTCTCCGGCTTCCTCCGCGATTTTGCTGATAACATAGTTTGGCTGCGGAAATTTCTTCATGGCTTTTTCCGCTTCGACTAAACCTTCGTTTACAAGCGACAAAAATGTGTTGTCGGTTTTCGCCTCCCTTTCCAGCCCCTCCCGCTCGATCAGGGCGCGAAGTTTATCGGTAAACGTAAGAGTTATACCGAATTCGCTTTCAGTATTTTCAAGGTAATTTAGCGCGGGCCTCGCGGCCAATCGAAAATTGATGAGCTTGTTTTCAGCTTCAATCGCTCGCTCTCGCCAATATTTCAGACGATGTTCTACGCTCGGCATGTTAGTCTCCGTGATGTTGATTGGACGGCCACTGTCGCAATACCAGCAATCGGCATCAGAAAATCCCTTGGTATCGTCAGGGACAGCCCCGGCAAAAGCATAAGCCCCATCGCGCGTCCGTATGGATATCCAGCCAGTATCATTGCAGTAACGGCATTTCGGATTATTGCTCATCCCATCACTCTCCCTCCATTTTCTAAACGCCATTCGGCTTTGGTATCGTTCAAAAGCTCTTCAACAATGTCAGGCATCACTTCACCTCCGGCTGTGGTGGGGTGGGTAAGGGTTTCCAGTGAGTGGGTTTCCAACGAGAAACTTCGAAATCGTTGACCTTGCGATCATTAGACGGGTTAAACTCCCAGAACCACGCTAACCATATTTGTCCGTTTTCGAAAAGTAATACGAGTTCACCTATTTGCGGGGGAGTCTCAATCGGCAACCACTTGCCAGCCAACTCGGCGCGGAGACGGGTGATTTCGGCGGCAGCGTCTCGAAGCAATTTTCCGTTGTCACAGGAAAATTCGTAAAAAATTGCTGCATCTGAATTTAAAAGTTTTACAATATCGCTCATTTCCCCGCCTCCTTCGCTTTGGTGAGGGCGGCGTGCAACCTTATAGATGCGCACGCGCAGGGCCACGGATGCCCGCATGTTTTTTCCCTTGCAACCTCATTGGCTTGATAATCATTAACCGCCGCCACCAACTCCGCTATTGTCTCGCGCTGGCGGGTGATTTCGTCGCCCTGTAAATACCAATGACGCTCAAAAAATTCGTGGTTGGCATTGGCTTTCGCCAAACATTTCGTTAACCGTTCAATCTCCGCATCCTTTGCGGCGACCTCATCCGGTGTCAGGACGCGGGCAATAGGCTTAATTTCTTTTTCGCGGTAATTTCCTAGAGAGGTTAAACACTCTCCATCAGTAATGCGGCCTACGACGATTTTGCCTAAATATTTAGGCAAAACCCACCAATCCTCCCCGTCTTGCGGCTCCGGCTTGTTTTCTGGCTGTGTCATGGCTGCGCCCTCTGGATAAACACGCGCGGGCTTTTTATCACCGCGCACAACGTCAATTGCCTCGGCCAATCCGGCTGCAATTTTGTCAAAAGCTTTCTTGGTCATGGCGACACCCTGCGCAAGTTTTCAATCTTTGCAACGGTCGCGCCGGGAACGACGCCGCCTAGCTTAACAATCACAGCGAACCCGTTCTGCAAGTGGGTAACGGTGTAAGCGGTTGCCCCGCCAATGTGACCGACCGTATCGCCAACGGCGATCGGCTTACCCAAAACCGAATGAATGTCGCCCATATCGAAAGTCGTATCGTCGGAGTAATGTCCGATGCTGATTGATTGAGACTTCGGATAAACGGCTTCAATCTTCACTTTGACGAGAACACAGTCGCCGGGTTTAAGATCGTTGAACTGTTTTTCGGTAATCATGCTGAAAGCCCTTTCACTGGTGCAAGGCTGACCTTTACGTTCGCTCGCTTTGCGCGATTGGCGCGGATGGCCAACTTCAATTTAAGCGGTGTGCCTTCAGTGCTGGTCTGCGGTGTTACGGCGTGCGGGTTGTTCCCGAACCGCATTTTCGACTTATCATCGTTGAGAATCATTTCTTCGCCCCTGTAGCTTTTGCAACAATTTCACGCGCGGCTTGAAACGCTTCTCGGCTGTAAACTTGCGCATCGTCGTTTTGGATTAAGAACTGAATAACTTTCAACATTTCAGGAGCCGCAGCAATCAAACGCGCGGTGGCCCACTGTATTGCTTCCGCTTCTTCTTGCGGCAAACTGAGTGCGCCGTGACCTTTTCCCGTAAGATACCCCCAGCCACGAATATCGCATACGTTTGTCACTCCGCCTTTTTCAGACGGCGCGAAGACGTTAAGTGCGCGAAATCCTACCGTCCAAGGGCCGGGTAAAGGTTCTGCACGTAAAGTTGGTGTTGTTTCATTTACTAACATCTGTTGCCCTTTTTGGTTCGGCTTCCCAATACCCTTCGCATTTGTCTGCGCCGAACTCCGGCGCAAAGTCTGCCCATGCTTGTCGGTATTCGCTGGGGCGGGTGCCGCTGTCTTTGTGGCGGTAACACGTCGGGCTGGACGGGCAAAGCACACAAGCGCACATTGAAATGTCGGGCATCAAAACCCACCCCAAGATAGCGTATAATCGACAACGCCGTTCGTGAAATATACTAAAAGCCTTTGGCCATTCATGTTTTTGTAAGTCCAGCTTTCTCTTACGCCGGATTCTTCTGTTGAAACCGTGCGGTCAGAGGGCTTCCCCAGTTTTATCAGAACCGAAGATTCTGTGTCGCCTACTCTTACGGGGTCTAAGTTATGAACTTTAACGGTGTCGTTGGTCGTTGCACGGCGAACCATAAACACGCTGACGATAAACGTGTTCACCGCTATAGCCGCAAGTGCCGCGTCAACAATGAGGTTGTCTGTAAACATCAGAAACCCCCTAATTTAAATCTGTGATTGTAAACGTGCGCCGTTGCAGTCGGTGTCACCGTGCCGAGAAGTTCTTTACGGACGTTCGGGTAAACGATGCGAAACTGCGGCGGCTTGGCCTTGCTGGTCTTTTCCTGCTGACGGAGCGCGGCTCGGGCAACTTGGCGTGAAACTTTGGTGACTTCGGTCATAGCATCTCTCCTGCTTTCCGGTTTTTCTGAACCGTGAGAAAACCCTATATTCTGTTTGACACATTGTCAACCACTTGATACAACAAATTATCAACAACCTCGGCAGATGGATAACATGGCTAGACTTCCCAGTGAAAACCCTACCTACCAAACGGCGTTTCGGATTCCTGCCGACTTGCTGAAGATGCTCGACTCTATTGCGAAGCTGAATGAAGTCAGCCGCAGCCGCGTGTTGGTCACGCTGTTGCGCACGCAATTGAACATGCCTGAACCTGCGCCAGCCGAGCTGGCCATAACACCGGAGACTTAAATGCTTATTGGATTTTGCGGAAAAATGCACAGCGGCAAATCAACGGCTTCGAAATACCTGATGGAGAACCACGTTTTTCGGCAGGAAAGTCTTGCAAAACCGTTAAAAGAAATGTTGCGGGTTCTCGGCTTGACTTACGAACAGGTCTACGGCGACGAGAAAGACCTTCCTTGCGCTTTGCTGAACGGGAAAACGCCGCGCCACGCAATGCAGACACTCGGCACCGAATGGGGTCGGAACTGCATCGACGAGAACGTATGGGTGCGTGCCGCAATAAAGAATTTTCAAGTCGCCAAAACGAAGGGGTTTCAAAACGTCGTGTTCGACGACCTACGATTTCAGAACGAAGTGGACGCAATCCACAAAGCGGGCGGCGTCGTCATTAAGATCATTCGAGGCGAGCAGACTTACAACGCTGCAACGACCCACGTCTCCGAGCACGATCTTAGAGACGTGGACTTCACGTTCCTGAATAACGGTGACGTCAAAGACCTGTTTAATTTTCTGGACGATATTATCGACGCCGACAGTTGGTCGGATTTTCAAGGCCGTATATTCGGGCTAGCGCCACGCCTAAAAACTATCGTAGACTGAACGTCCGATAAAGAAAGGCTCCGGTCACAGCAACGACCGGAGCCCAAGTCAAAGATCAGCAAAAACAAGTCGAAGGACGACGCGTGTTTATACAACATCTAGTCTATTCGCACAAGACCGCCTACTAACCGCGCTACAATGTGAGTAGATTCATGTCGTCAAATCCATTCGAAGCCTTATGGGCGTTCGGGTATAACAGACTTGTCCCGATTATTCCGCCAAGCGCCCCGATCTCCGAAAAATCAAATATCTCGAAACGCATCGCCAAGGGTGAAGACCCGCGCGGCAAAGTGCCCGGCATCATGTGGCAAGACGGCACATGGTCGGGGTATGACTGGGTGCCGCACGAATCGGATGAGCGCGACTTAACACGCTGGCACGCCATGCGCGCCGGTGCCGGCATCAAGACCGGCGCGGTTGGCCAATACTCGCTCATTGCGATCGACGCCGACACGCTGGATAAAAGCTGCGCAGCCATCATCAAAGGCGAAATTGAAAAGACTTTTGGAACCCTTCCTATAAGGGTAGGCCAAGAGCCGAAAGCCCTCTACGTTCTTCGGGTCGATGGCAAAATTCCGTATCAGCGCATCGACTTCAATCCAGACGCCAACGGCAAGCACGAACGTGTCGAAATTCTCTCCGACGGTAAACAGTTCGTTGCTTACGGTATTCACCCGAAAACAAAAGAGCCGTATCGCTGGACACAGAAGCTTATTCCGTTCGACGAGCTCAAGACCGTTGAACCGGAAGCGATTGAAGCTTTCTTGAGCTCGCTCAAAACCATGCTCCCAGAAGCGCTCCAGCCCGTCAAGGAAGGCGTCGGCAACGCGGTTGAGCAGTCGTCCTTAAAAGGCGATCTTGCCGTTGTGGCGCGGGCTGTGGCCAATACGCCGAACACGTCGGCTCTGTTCCCGACGCGCGAGTCCTACCGCGATTTCGGTTATGCGGTCAAAGCATCGCTTCCCGACAACGAGCCCGAAGCCCTTGAGCTTTATCAGGACTGGTGCGCACGCTGGACAGGCGGCACCAATGAGCCGGATATTGTGAACGCGGATTGGCGCCGCATGAAAGGCCCGTTCCGGCGTGGTGCGTCATGGCTTTACGATATTGCAGAGCAATACTCCGAGGGTAGGTTCTCGTCATCCGAACAGTGGTTTGAAGCGCCCCCACCGGAAAAACCAGCTACAGCAGACGGTTTCTTCTTTGACGACAACGAACCCGTCTCGCTTCCTCCTGCTCTTGTCAAAGGGCTCATACCCTTTGAAGGGGTTTGCTTCATCGGCGGGCAGAGCGGCGCGGGCAAAACATTTCTTGTTTGCGATCTGGCAGTCAGTCTGGCCAGCGGTGTTGATTTTTTCAGCAAGAAGATAAAGGAAAAGGTCGGGGTCATTATTCTGGCGGGTGAAGGCGCGGCTACGCTCAAGACGCGATTGCGCGCCATTCGCATTTCAAAGGGGCTAGACGAGGCTTCGCTTCCGATTGCGTGGTTGGGTGCCGTTCCGAATTTGGCGGACGCTGCCGAGGTCGCCAAGCTGATTCCGAGGCTTAAGGCGGTGGCCTCTCTCTTTCAGGAACGTTACGGCGTCCGGCTGGGCATGGTTGTTTACGACACGCTCGCGGCGACGTTTTCTCTGAGCGACGAGAACGATAATTCGGAAGCGTCCAAGATCATTCGCATGATGAACCACGTCGGTGCTGCAGTCGGTTGTGTGCAGGTTCCGGTGCATCACTACGGCAAGGGCGCCGAGACAGGGCTGCGGGGGGCGAGTGGGTGGCGCGCAGGCTGTGACGCCGTGTTGTCCGTTACGTGCGACCGCAATCAGGTGACGGGGGAGACATCGAACCACTATCTGTCCCTGTCGAAAAACCGCGTAGGCGAGGAAGGGCCAATCGGGCCGTTCGAGCTGCGCAAGATAAACTTGGGCACCGACGAGGACGGAGAAAGCTTCGGGTCGTGCTACGTGGTGCCCGGCGCGCTCTACGAAGACGCAAAGCCTACAGACGACAAAGATAAAGAACATGACGCTCTGGCAGCTCTGTCTACCGGCGATTGGAAGAAGGATATGCAGGCCGGGGAGCTTTGGGCAGGGCACCCGATTGCGGACGCTTTTGACATGGATTTGGCCATTTCGTCGAACGAGAAGGCGGTCAAAACGCTTATTAAAGAATGGCTCAAAACAGGCAAATTGACCGAGTATCAGAAGATGAACGAGCACCGCAAAATGCGTAAATTTGTTCGGTCAACTGTGAAAATAAACGGCGAAAACGACGAAGAAAACGACGAAAACGAGCGTGGACAAGATGTAAAAATACAACTTGTAAGAAATGACGAAAAACTCGATGATACAAGTCGTATTTTAGCAGGTGACGCAAAGGTGACGCAAGCTAAGTCATTGTTTGATTGAGGTTTGCGTCACCTCGAAAAAGGTGACGCAAAGGTGACGCAGCCGGCCCATACAGTTTTGCGTCACCTTTGCGCGTCACCTTCATCCCTAGAAGGATGAAGGTGACGCAAACGGTGACGCAGTGTGGGAAACTAGAGTGAAGAATTAAATAAAAATGCTTTATACAAGTTGTATTTAACGAGGACCTAAAAACCTGTTTGGGTAGGCCAACCCCCGAACTTTTTAATTTTTAAAAGATGGTTTGGTTTGACCCCTTGGTTCCGAAAAGTCCCCTTGGGGGAAACCAAAAGGCGAAACCGAAATAATTTTGGAAAATCGCCTTATAAGGGTTTTGAAAAGTAAAACCCACCGAGGCTTTTTCTTGGCGGGTTTTTAAAAAGGCCGATTTCAAAAAACGCATAACGGAATCGGGTGCGGCCGCCCAGCCCAGCGACCGCCCAGAGCCTCGGACAGCGACCGCCCAGCCCAGCGACCGCCCAGCCCAGCGACCGCCCAGCCCAGCGACCGCCCAGAGCCTCGGACAGCAGGCTCAGGACGTCCGATAGACCGTGCTGCGGCTCACCCCTAGCGTTGCCGCGATCTCGGTCGCGCCCAGCCCCCGCTCCCTCAACTTGGCGATAGCAGCCAGATCTGTGACAGGTGGCCGCCCTTTGCCGATATATCGGCCCGCGCGCTTTGCCGCCTCTATTCCCTCTCGTTGCCGCTCGGAACGCAGCGCTGTTTCAAATTCCGCAAAAACCCCCAGCATCGAGAGAAACGCCACACCAGCAGGCGTTGACGCGTCAATCGGCTGTTGCGTCGCTCGCAACGTGACGCGTGATTTTTTCAGCTCATCCAGAATATTGGCCAGATCACGGATAGACCGGGCCAGTCGGTCAATGCGTGTTATCCAGAGCTCATCACCCGGCCGTAGGAATTGTAGCAGCGTGTTTAGTTCCTCGCGGCCCTGTCTCGACGTGCCGCTAATTTTTTCAGATCTGATTATCTCGCAACCGGCAGCCGTCAATTGTGCTATTTGCTCATCCAGATTTTGCCCCGTTGACGAGACTCGCGCGTAACCGTATCTCATTTTTACCACTCCTCGTTTTTAAATTGACTTGTTGCCACCTAGCAGCCCCGCCAACGGGCAACAGCCGTCACAGGCTAGCACGTATGCAATAGGCCAAGAGCTTGCCGCCCTTGGCCTCCTAATTGATTATTTTGAATCTCGTATCGCTTGTATCGTTGCCGCCATTAACCCAATCGGGATCAGCAGCAGCGCGAGCGGCAATAGATAATCCATCGCGCCGCCCTCACTGTTGCCTCGCCCAGATTGCAGCATCCCGCGCGGACTCAAATGCCATAAACCCGCCATAAACTCGCACCGTCACAGCCGCCCATGGCGCAATTTTGCGCGCGCTTTTACGGCTCTTTACAGCCTCTAAAAATAGTTGTCGCATATTAACCCCCCTGTTTTTTGCAGTAATGACTCTATCAGGCGCAGCGTTGCCACGGCATCGTCCGGCGCAGCGCAGCCCAGATGTCCGCCGTTTGCTATCAGCCGCCCCAGCCACGGCGCAGCGCGCGCCAACGCGTCCCGCATATCAGGTGCAGCCGCGATCAGGTCACAGTTGGCCTCGATCTCGGAATCAGACAGCCCAGCGCTGCAAATTTGCGCGATATGGGTGTTACGGCCCGCAAACACGGTTGCGTGTTTGCGCGTCGGCGAGATATTGCGAGACCACGGCCCGCGCGTATGTTTTGGCGTGTTTTTCATTTTTTAATCTCCTGTTAATTCGTTATTTTGTTTCGCCGGTGAATTTTGCCCAGCTCGGCGCACGTCCGGTCTCATCCCTGTTTTGCCGCACTGGCATGACCACGCCAAACACATCAGGACTATCAAACAATACCAGCGCAGGCTTCTGCCCAGCAGGATAGATCGCGAATCCATCGCCGCTCGTTTTGCCCAGCGTTGCCGCCGCTTTGGCCATGACTGCCAAATATTTCGACGCAAACCAGCATTTCTCAACGCTCAACTCCGAACAATCCGCAGGCACGACTCGGCGCCAGTTTGGAAACGTCCCGTCGATAGGCTCAAACATGGTATTGCCCAGCATCCAGCGGGTGCCTGCCATTTTTTCCAGCCCAACCTCGACCTGATTTTTCAACGGTTTAAACGATTTAATAACGTCAAACGGGATAATGATAGCAGCCGCTAACATGTCCGGATTAGCAATTTCGTGGCGTGCGCCGAGCAGGATATGACCATTCGTTGCCACCATCGTTGCGTGCTCGGTCGAGATCTCGACAAATACACCGGTCAGGTAATATCGGGCTGCCTCCGTAGATACGGCCAACGATACGGCGCGCAGCATGTCACAATTCAACATAGTTTTCATTTTGTTTTCTCCGGTTTAAAGCAAGCCACCTCGGCGCTTTTGATTGCGCCCCTCGTGAGAGGCGCAAGATAAAAACGTCAAATTGCCCAAAAAACCCTGAACCCGGCAGCGTCAACGCAATCATACCAGTGCCTGCCACCGTCAATCTCTAACGCGTCCAACAGAGCCGTTGTGTGAGGGAATAACGGAAATTTATCGTTCTCCGGTAAACCGGCACGAATTTTTTTTGCCGCATTTGCGACCGCAGCCGTTTGCCGGTCGTAGTTGTAACCGGTCGCAGAGCCTCTAGCACCGTCAATGCCGACGATGCGGAGATACGCGTCAGCGCGATCGTTGTCCTTGATTGCCACGTCAGCGATGTGCACGCCATCGCGCACAATAACAGCAGCCGACACGTTTCGAAAAGCGGTCCTTTTTTGCGTATAAACATCAGACATTTTGAAACCCTCACATAAAAAATGAAATTGCAATAACCGCACCGCAGCCACCAACAGCCGCCAGCATCACGGTAAACGCCACCACGGCGCGCAAATTATTCAGCATCGACGTCACCCATATAAAATTCAAAAACCAGTTCCCGGCCCTCATTAGTGTTTTCGTAAATGCTAATAGACTCCCAGCCGGACGCGTCCCGCGTATATCCAACAATCCAGCGATTTGCGGCCTGATACGAGTCAAACGACTCTAATACGGTTTCGTGGTCACCTAAAATCACGTAACGCATCGCCTCTGCGTCCGTGCCATAGTGGGCGCGCAATGCGATGCGCAGCACGTCGCAGGATTCGACAGCGGCGATGCGCAGGGTTGTTACTGTTGCGGTTCCGGTGTTAGTCATTTTGTTGCCTCGTTGCGTTGTTGATGTGTTTTAAAATATACTGTCCCCCGGATATGTCAAACAATCTGTTTGACATTTTGAGATTATTTTTGTGCGTGCTAAAAATAACCATGCAAACAGCCAGACGCCGCCACATCCCGCCATTGCCGATCGAGGACGTGTTAGATCATCCCGTTGCACAGGCGCTCCCGGTTGCCGCCTACGGGATGCTTATGCGCATTATCATGATTTATTGGCATAGCGAGTGCAGGCCGTTGCCTAAGCAGGACGTAGCGCTCGCATTGCTCGCAATGGCGCACAGGCCAACATGGGCGGCGCATAGGACTGATATAAAGGACGTTTTGTCCGATATAACGCCCAAACTTGAGCGCGCGTGGCACACCCGCACGAATCGCAAAATCAGGCTAGCAGAGCGCGGACTAGAAGGCGCGTCGGCGCGTCGGCTGGACGCGTTGCGCAAAAAAACAGCGCCAGCCCTCACCATTGGCGAGACAATAACGACGCCACGGGTTACGCGTGATAAAGCACCGGCGATGCCAGCAGGTGACGCTAAGGGATTTCGGGACCGAGGCTAGCAACAGCCAATCAGCGGCAAAGGTTCAATATACAATCTGTCTCACGCGTTGAGGTGTTGCGCCTCACGAACAATTTAATTTTAAAAACTCTCAAACCGTGCCAGCAGGAAATGAGGCCAACCGGCACGCCGTGACGCCCGCCCAGCCGCACCCGCCCAGCCGTTCCACAGTTTAACAGCGCCCAGCCGATGCCAGCGCCCAGCCGTTGCCCGGTAATGTCGCATAACGGCCCCTGCTATTTATGCGACACATTCGGCATTAAAACACACGACAAAGACACACCGCCCGGCGTCCCACCCAGCGTATACCGTAAAGACACAGCGCCAGCGACGCGGCCCAGCCTGCTAGGGCGCCAGCGGCCCCGCCGGGGCGGATTCGGGCCGGAAAACCGCGTTTTCCAAACCGTTTTGGGCTTTCGGGATTTATTTTAAAGTGCCCCACTGCCAAATGCCCCCAGAAAAAATGCCAAATAATATAATTTTTTCAAACACTTAACCGAAACACGTCACCACCTACTCGAACGCCGCAACAACCGCCGCATAACCGCCGCATAGATACAGCCTGTATTAAGCAACGCCTTAACGATACAACTTGTATAAAAATTGCCGCTCAACCCGCCTGTTTCCCCTTAAATCGAACCGTGCTATGGTGCCTCCAGTCTTAACCACCGGAAACCACCATGCGCTTTATCAAACCGATGATGGCCATAGCAGCGGCCTTAACGCTGTTCACCCAGCCCCTTCAGGCGCAATCCACGCGGTCGGCTCTGACGACTGTCAACAACGCCGAGTTTAAGTCGTGCGGCAACGGCTGTATTACCGGGCCGATGGTGAACAGCTTCAATGCCCAGATGCTCGCCAGCACAGGGTTTCTGGCCGATACGAACAACTGGACAGGAACCAACAACTTTCTTGGGCCAATCAGTTTCGCCACGCTTGGTCTGACAGGGGTTATTAGCTCGGCCTCTCCGACGGGGGCGCTGTCTTACGGGATACTGCCGTATAGTGACGTGAACATTTTTGCGTCGTTCAATTCGAACGTGAACAGTTATGCGCAGCAGGTCGTTTCCAACTCGAACGCTGGAACGTCGGCGTCGGCGGATTACATTGTCAGCAACAACTTGGGCACAGCGTCGTCCTATTTTGGCGACTTCGGAATAAACAGCTCCGGGTTCGTTGGTGTCGGCAGCTTGAACTTGCCGAACGCAACGTTCTTGGCCGCGACGTCTGGCGACTTGTCTTTGGGGACGACCGGTGCAAACGCGGTGCACATAGTGGCCAATGGTTCGGCCACAGATGCGATCACGGTCACGTCGGGGAACGCGGTCGCGCTTCCGCAACTGACCGGATACGTTTATGCGAACGGGTCGTCGGCTGCGACGGCATCCAGCAACATTCCAGTTGCGGCGTTAAACGGCGGTAGTGGCGCAAGTTCTACGACATTTTGGCGCGGCGACGGGACATGGGCGACGCCCGCTGGGGGTGGTGGCGGAACGCCGGGCGGCAGTTCGGGTCAGATTCAGTATAACAACGCCGGAGCGTTCGGAGGATTTACGGCATCCGGCGATGCGACGATTGTCGCCAGCACCGGTGCGGTGACGCTCTCGACCGTCAACAGCAACGTCGGTTCGTTCGGGTCTGCAACGGCAGCGCCGACCTTCACGGTCAACGGTAAGGGTTTGTTGACGGCGGCGGGGTCGGTTACGATTGCTCCGCCGTTCTCGGCTGTGACAGGCCAAACGACTTTGGCGCAGCTTCCGTCGCTTGCCACGAATACGATTTTGGGCAACGGGACGGCTTCGACTGCAACACCGACCGCGCTTGCGATTCCGTCGTGCTCGACAGCTTCGAGCGCTTTGACGTGGACGACCAGCACGGGCTTCGGGTGTAACTCGATTTCGGGCGGCGGTAGCGGCACGGTCAACAGCGGCACGATTGGTCAACTTGCCTACTACGCGTCTACCGGAACGGCGGTAAGCGGCGAGACAACGCTTGCGGCCTCGCAAATGCCTGCGTTGACTGGTGATGTGACCAACACGGCTGGGTCTTTGGCGACAACGGTTGGTTCAATCGGCGGTAAAGCGGTGTCGCTGGGCGGCTCGTTTACGACGTCCGGCGCGTTCAATACGACTTTGACAACGACGGGCACAACGACGCTGACGCTGCCGACGTCCGGTACTGTGACGGCGCTGGGCAATACGGTTACGGGCATAGGCTCGATTGTTCTAAATTCAGGAGCAACTCTTGCGGGGCCGCTTCTGACCAACGCGTCGGCTTCAGGGTTTTTCTCTGCGCCGGGCCTCATAACAACGACCGATCTTGCTTCGCAAAACGCCAATACTATTTTAGGCAACGGAACGGCTTCGGCTGCAACACCAACCGCATTGGCGGTGCCCTCGTGCGCTGGTGCAACCAATGCTTTGATCTGGACGAGCGGAACCGGATTCGGGTGCAACACGATCACAGGCAGCGGTTCGGGAACAGTCAGCAGTGGCACAGCGGGGCAGCTTGCCTATTACGCTTCATCGGGCACTGTTGTTAGCGGCGAAACAACGCTGGTAGCTTCGCAGATGCCGGCACTGACCGGCGACGTGACCAACACGGCTGGGTCTTTGGCAACAACGGTCGGTTCGATCGGCGGTAAAGCGGTGTCTCTGGGCGGGAACCTGACGACTTCGGGTGCGTTCAACACAACTTTGACCACAACGGGCACCACCTCGTTAACATTGCCGACGTCCGGCACTGTGACGGCGCTGGGCAATACGGTTACGGGTTCGGGCTCGATCGTATTGGCCACGTCTCCGACTTTGACGTCGCCCACGGAATCGGGAACGACGGTGACAGGGTCGTTTACAGCAACGGGTCTGGTGACACTGGCCGACCAAGCAACGCAAGCGGCTAACACGGTTACGGGTAACGGAACAGGGTCAACTGCGTCTCCGACTGCGCTTGCGGTTCCAAGCTGCTCGACGGGCACCAGCGCGTTGACGTGGACAAGCGGAACGGGTTTCGGGTGTAACTCTATCACGGGCGGTTCAAGCACCGTCACGAGCGTTCGTCAGTCTGTGCAAAGCGGGCCGGGCGGCGGAACGCCAACCTTCTTACCCGCAACATCGGCGTCTTTGGCCATTACGTCGCAGAACATATCGACGGGTGCTAACTCGTTTGTCGTTTCATCTGCGGGCGGGTTTGGGTCTTCGGGTAACGTAGATAACGTAGGCGTCAGCACAGCCAACCTAACGTGGTCAAGCTTAACAGCGTCCACCACAGACTTTTTGGGCGTGACAGTATCGGGCGGCGCGCTGACGACATTAAGCACGGCGTTAGTGCCAATTTACCAATACGGCGGGACAATCTCGGTCACGTCGGGTCAATACACGTTTGATATTTCGCAAATGAAAATGTTCTTGGGCAACGGCTCAACAGCATCTGCGGTCAACGTGGTGTTCGTGGGTGAAGCTGTAACAAGCGGGTCTGCGGTTACAAGCACGGTCGCTTATCAGTATCTCGGCTATTACGACAGCGGGTATATTGCAACACTCCCCGCCGTTTCAACATCTGTAAGCAAGAACTCTAATCTAGGAATAGCCGCGCACAATATAACACTGCACGTAAAAAACATAACAACAGAAGGCGGTTTTTCGGTCGGTGATGAAATTGTCCCTTTCACATATACCGCTCCATACGTGGCGCCGTTTTCTCCTGCTTCGAGCAGGAATACTAGCCAGTTTACAACAGCATCTTCAAATTCTTTTGCGGCGTTGACTAAGACAAGCGGAGCGTTTTTTGCTTTAACAGCCGCAAATTGGTCTTACCGCGTAATCGCAACAAGGGGTTGGTAACATGATCTATTTTCTCAACACGCAAGACGGTTCTATCTATCAGGGTGATTGCCGAGTTGGCGACCGGCAGGCAACAGACGCCGAAGTGGCGGCGTGGCAAGCCGCGCACGCCGCACCGGTAAACTTCGTGCAGGTCAATTCAACCAGCACGCCCGCACTTAATTCGACGTATTTGTATGACACGGCGCATATTCAGGACATGATGGCGACGAGCCTTTACATTCAGGTCAACGGGAAATTCCCCGCAGGCCAAGCCGCTTTTCCTTGGTATGATTCCAACGGCGCCGTGCGGATGTTCACATCGCCTGCCCAGTTCCAGACTTTCGCAAGCGCAATGGCGGATTACGTGGCGATGTTGAATATAGGTCAGACGCCAACGGAGCCGATTACAATTTCGTAATTTACGGGCTTGACACCATACTATCCTATCAAGTAGGTTGGGGCTTGTGGGGTTGAAAGCCCCGACGGATTGCCAAAGCCAAGACCCGATTGCGTGGAGAGGCTGCGGCGTAAGGGGAAGAACAACTCGGCAGTCTGCGCAAGCAGCAACGGAGCTTCCCCTTTTTGTTTCGATGCGCGTTCCTCCCCGCGCATCGTCCTTGCGGGGTTCCGAGCTACGACGGAACCCCGCCTTTTATTTCAAGGAAATTCTATGAGCAACGATGTGTTCGAAGACGCGCCCGCCAAAAGCAAGCCTGCTAAGGCGATGCCAGAGTCCAACGACCGGCTTTATGAAAAGCTGACCGAAGTGTTTGGCGCTCGCAAGGAAACTCTCCGCGCGTTGATAGATTATCATCTGCCGGAAGCACATACGGGTATGGTCACAGAACCACAAATGCGTGCTATGTTGCTTGCGATGGTCAACGCAATCTGATTTTGGCCAGTTCAACTCAGGGGAAAGCCATGCTGAAGAAAACCAAATCCGAAAAAGACATGAAGAAAAACGTCGCTATGGAAGTTAAGTCCGGCAAGCCGGTTAAACAGGCCGTGGCGATTGCAAAAGATGTGCAGCGTAAAGCTAAAGCCAAGGGCTCAAAGTGAACTTCTGGCTCTCCGCCTACGCTGCTGGTGTGACGCTGGGGCTTATCGCCTCAGCCGTCATCGTGGACATGCTTCATGTAAAGTTTGACCAGAAGGCGCGATTACTTGAAACTTACCGCCGTCGTTGCGTGGACGACGCGTATGTTAAAGGTTTCAACGAAGGCGTAAACGCGAAACGCATGGTGGACGAAGTGTTGAAATTGCAAGAAAACCGCGTCCCGCATGAAGGTTTTCTCCAGTGAACGGGACGCGTCATGCCGAGAATTTATAAAACAAAGGGCGATGAGGCTCTGCGCGAAAAGATCACCGTCCCTGTGACGCAAGCCATGCTGTCTCGGTTGAAAGAGTTTTCAAAAGCGCTCAAAGTCTCTCCGACTTCACTTGCAAGGTTGTTTATCGAAGAAGGTATGCACCGCGCCGCGAAACCCCCTAAACCGGAAAAGTAAAATGAAAAACTGGTATTCTGTTCGTATCGCATCGGTTGCTACTGTTCTGGCTGTTTGGTTTGTCGTGATGGTTATTTTTGCCGCCAGCATAGTGGCAGGCGCGCGCGCATGAACTTCACGATGGAAGATTTTATCATTTTCTTACCGTTGACTCTGGTCAACGGGGTTCCGCTGATGATGCGCGCCGATGACCTGTCCGGTAAGACGCTCTACGCGTGGAGCGACGATGAGTTTACAGCATGGCGGGCCGAGCGCCTTCAGGCGATGAAGGGCAAGTTTGCACCGTCCGAAGACCAGCCCGAACCGCAGTTCGAGATAAATCCTGTTGTGGAAAAGCCCGCAACGTTCCGCAGCAAAATGGGGCTTGAATAATGGCCGTGTCCTCGAACAAATGGCTGAAGCTGTTTGAAACTTTCATCGGTGACATTCGTATCAAGTCAAAAGAGTCCAACACACAGGACGAACGCGGCTCGCCGCTCATTCTTTGGGAAAGCCAACGCCGGTTTATTCAGGAAGTCGGTTCGGGGCTCGATAACGGCATTCACTCGTTCAACTGTTTAAAGTCTCGCCAGCTCGGTGTTACCACCGTGTCTCTGGCGATTGACGTGTTCTGGTTGGCCATGCACCCGAATATCATCGGTTGTCTGGTGACGGATACGGAAAAGAACAGTCTGGCCAACCGAAGCCTGATCGAGCACTATGTCAAATCGTTTCCTGAAAATTATTTCGGTGACGCGTTCAAGATCGTAACGTCGAACCGGAAACAGATTGTTTTCTCCAATGGCGCGCGGCTTGATCTCTTGGTTGCGGGCACCAAGAACAAGGGCACGTCTTGGGGTGAGGGTATCGGTTACACGTTCGCACATCTGACCGAGACCGCCGCTTACGGCAGCGTGGACGGTCTGAAGTCTTTGGAAGAAGGGTTTGCGCAGGAAAACCCCAGCCGCTTATTCATTTACGAATCCACGGCTAAGGGGTTCAACCATTGGCGCACCCGCTGGGTTGACGGGCTGAACGCCACGCTGACCCAGCGTTCGTTCTTCGTGGGCTGGTGGGCAGGCGATACCAACATTCTGCGCCGCAGCGACCCGCGATTCAGCGCTTACTCTTACCCGCCCGCACCAGATGAACGCGACCTGATTGCGACGGTTGCACGCCTCTACGGGCACAAGATCACCGCAGAGCAGCTCGCATGGATACGCTGGAAAGGCCAGAACGCCGGAGCCGAGCAAGACTTGCTTGAGCAGAACCAGCCGTGGACGCACGACCAAGCGTTCGTTATGACGGGTTATTCGTTCTTTCAAACGCGCATGGTCACACAGGACACCAAGCGCATTCTGGAAAGCGGCATGGTCTACAAGGGCTATCGCTACGAAGTGGACGGAGATTTCTTCAACTTCAAAATGATTGAACTTGACCCAGACCGCGACGACATTTCGCAAGTTGAATTGAAAGTCTGGGAAGAACCGGTAGAGGGCGCGCAATACGTCATCGGGTTCGACCCAGCCTACGGCAGAAACGACCATAAAGATGGCCATGCAATAATTATTTTTCGGTGCTTTGCCGACAAGCTCGTGCAAGTGGCCGAGTATGTGACCGCAGATGTGGAAACAAAGCACGCGACTTGGGTTCTGTTTCATCTGTCAGCGGCTTATCGCAACTGCATGGTCAACGTCGAACTCGGCGGGCCGGGGCAGATGATTATGCCTGAATTTGACCATCTGCGCCAGCTTCTTGCCGTCGAAATGAACGCCGGTAAGACAGCGGCAAAGGGGTGGGAAGACGCAGCCGGTCAGGCGCGTTGGTATCTATACCACCGCCCCGATTCGTTCGGTGCCGGATATATGGCCAACTTCGAGACGAACTGGCGCACCAAGCAAATGATTATGCACCAGTTGCGCGGCACCTACGTTAGCAACGAGCTTGAGATAAGATCGGTTGCGTTGCTGCGCGAGATGAGCATCGTTGTTGTTAATGACGGCGAAATCGGCGCACCAGAGTCACGCGACCCGAACGCCAAAGACGACCGCGTGTTTGCAATGGCGCTCGCTACTCGCGCATGGCTGGACTGGATTCGCAAAGACATGCTGGCGCAAGGCATGACTTATGAATCCGTCATGGAAAAAGAAGCCGGCAACGCAACAGAAATCAGCACCGTCGTAAACTCTATCGTGTTCAACTTTCTTCGGTCTCAGGAAGAAATGGAGCGCGACGAAGAACCGACAACTCCGCGCTGGATGTCTGACCAAGGTCTATAACTTTAGGAAAATAACATGGCCAAAGAGCACAATTTCAAAATGCCGCAAGATGTGGTATTGAAGGTTCAGCCAACAAAAGCTGAAAGCCTGTTTGATGAAGAAACAAAAACCGAAAAGACAGGAGAAGCCGTGGACTGGCTCGACCTCCCCACCGCTCCGGTAGCGTCTATGGGCGAATACCCTTATGACGGCGCTCCGGTGTTCCTTACGTCGAACGGCGACGATTTCTATGAGGGTGTCTGGCGCACGTCGCGCACGTTCGGGAAAACGTCATGGGTGACAACAAGCTTCTGGGCTCGCCGCAACGCGGGCGGGGCAAAGATCGGTTTTGAACCTCTCGGATATAAAAAGATTTCGGAATGATAACGCGCATGTCGGCAAAAATGGCCGTAACGCTTGGCCTCAAACTCTGGGATGCTCTCTGGGCAGCAGACCCGACGCGTGCATCTATCATGGCGCTGACCTCGTTCAAAGTGCAGGACGAACGGCAACGAATCTGGCTGTGGCCAGCAGACCCGACTATCATTAACGAAGTGAAGGCAGTGCGATGACGACGAAGATGCTGGAGTCAGAAATGATCGAGCCGACCGAGTTTATGGAAAAAGTGAAATACAAGGTCAACTATCAGTGCGAGAAGTGTGGCCACCACTATTCCCGCGTCTGTAAGGCTGTGCCAAAGAACGACCCGCCTTGCCCGAATAAGTCCTGCGCTGACAAGTCAGAACTGGCCGAACTGCGCTTACAGGTCGAACGCATGGCCAAGATGATCGAAGAAGGCCGAGCGCCCGCGCAAAACGGAACGCATGTCGTCGTCAAAGCGATCGACGAGACCGCAAAGATTGTCATGGAGGACTTCCAGATGACAAATTTGCGCGATGGTATCCGGCACGGCGAAAGTATGGCGCCCAAGCTGCCGCCCGCGCAGCAAGCCGCCGCAGACGGGTATTTCGGCACTGAAGGCTTGAAGGCACGCGGCATCTCGTCGAAGCAAGCCGCAGCCCTCGGCAAGCGCGCAATCGCAGGCGCGTTTCGCGGAATGGCGGTCGCACCAACAGCGGTTCTTGGGAATCAGACCGCAGCGCCCGGTCAGTCTCCGCTCCGCGTATTACGAACCGAACCGCTCGGCGGGCAGAGACGCTAAGAAAAAGCCCCGAAGCAATTCGGGGCTTTTTTGTTTCTACTTTTTGCCGGGGTGTTGGTGGGCTTTGAGTTTCATTTCTTCCGCGTGTCGAACCGCTTCGGCCTTTGCAATTTCGCGGCGCGTAATACCCGCTTGCAACTCGTCCGGGTCGGTCACGTCTACGTGTTCGACCAATTCCGAAGCCGACATTGCGCCGACCTTCAGCAAATCGAAAGCCAAGTTCTTTGCTTCGTTCGAGAATGCAGGCGATGACGAATGCGAATCGACGGTCAAGATT
>Ga0164297_10000365_pt1 | contig 56977 bp, 54 predicted proteins | sample GEODES058metaG_FD_113539 | JGI IMG/M metagenome (GOLD analysis project Ga0164297, IMG submission 113539) | Dystrophic lake water microbial communities from Trout Bog Lake, Wisconsin, USA - GEODES058 metaG | ecosystem: Environmental > Aquatic > Freshwater > Lake | place: USA: Trout Bog Lake... | reverse complement strand
TCGATCCGAGCCCATTGCGTATCGGAAAACCAAAAGAAATCAGACATATCACAGTCTCCTTGGTGAGACAGTGAATCACGATCGGACGAGATTGAAAAGCCGGTTATTGGGTCCGGACCCTAGCACATCCCGCCGCGATCGGCCATGATCACCCGGCGGACAAATCGCGCCGATTTCGCAAAATCGGCACGCTTCACAGCATCAGTGCAAAAGCCTTGCGCAGTTCGCCGACAAACAGATCGGGCTGTTCCCACGCGGCAAAATGCCCGCCGCGATCAAGCTCCCCCCAATGCACCAGCCGCCGGCAATGGCGTTCGACCCATTTGCGCGGGGCGGGCAGGATTTCGCGCGGAAAAATGCTGCACGCCACCGGCAGGGTGATCTCGGCCGGGGCAAAGCTGCCAAAGCTTTCCCAATAGAGCCGCGCCGACGAGGCGCCGCTGGCGCTCAGCCAGTACAGCGTCAGATTGTCGAGCATGGCGGTGCGATCCAGCGCGGATTCGGGCCGCCCGGTATTGTCGGTCCAGGCCCACATCTTTTCATAGATCCACGCCGCCAGCGCCACCGGCGAATCAACCAGCGCATACCCGATCGTCTGCGGCCGCGTGCGCTGCTGCGTCGAATAGCCCGCATCCCATTGCTGGTAATGCTGCAACGCGGCCAGCGCGCGCTGTTCATCGGGCGCGGGATTGGCCAGATCCTCGGCGCTCGGCCGCCCGATCGGCATGTTGAGATGGATGCCGATGCACCCCGGCAGCGCCAGCCGGCCGATCTGCGTGGTCACCGCCGCGCCCCAGTCGCCGCCCTGCGCCAGCCAGCGCTGATAGCCCAGCCGCGCCATCAGCGTGCCCCAGGCCCGCGCGATTCGCTCCACCCCCCAGCCCGCCGCCGCCGGCTTGTCCGACAGGCCATAGCCGGGCAGGCAGGGGATCACGCAATGAAACGCCGGCGCATCCTCAGCGGGCCGGGTCAGCGCGTCGATCACCCCGCGAAATTCGAAAATCGACCCCGGCCAGCCATGCGTCAGCACCAGCGGCACCGCATCGGCGCGCGGCGAACGCACATGGAGAAACCGGATCATCAGCCCATCGATCAGGGTCTGCGACAGGCCCTGTGCATTGATCCACGCTTCGGCCGCGCGCCAGTCGTAATCGTGGCGCCAGGCGTGGACGAAATCCTGCAACGCGGCCAGCGGCACCCCTTGCGACCAGTCATCGACGCATTCGCGTTCGGGCCAGCGCGCGGCATCGATCCGCGCGTGCAGATCATTCAGCGCAGCATCGGCAAAGCTACAGACATAGGGTTCGACCGCATCGTGCATCTTCAGCATCCCCGTCCACGATTATGAGCATTCATTGTGGACAAGCCGCGCGCGATTGACCATAGCATTCGCCATCATGACCAGCGCCCTGCTTGAGAACCTGCGACTTATCCGCCCTTGGGCGTGAGCTGACGCGTCGCCTGGTCTGGCGCGTCACGGCGCCCAGGGGATTTTCGCCACACCCTTTGCAACACCCGGTTTATCGAGCATCCGTCATGCCCATGTTGAAAGACCCCCAGGTCAAATATCGCCCGTTTCCGCAAGTGCCCTTGCCCGATCGGCAATGGCCGTCGCGCACCATCACCCGCGCCCCGCGCTGGCTGTCGACCGACATGCGCGACGGCAACCAGTCGCTGATCGACCCGATGGATGCCGACAAGAAGGCCCGCTTTTTCGACCTGCTGGTGAAAGTCGGGCTCAAGGAAATCGAGGTCGGCTTTCCCAGCGCCGGCGCCACCGAATATGATTTCATCCGCGGTCTGGTCGATGCCGGCCGCATTCCCGACGATGTGTTCGTCCAGGTGCTCACCCAATCGCGCGAAGACCTGATCAAGACCTCGTTCGAAAGCCTGGCCGGCGCCAAACAGGCGATCGTCCATGTCTACAACGCGGTATCGCCGCTGTGGCGCGAAGTGGTGTTCGGCATGACCACCGCGCAGATCATCGACATCGCGCGCGGCGGCGCGGCGCATTTGCGCGATCAGGCGGCGCGGTTCCCGCAGACCGACTGGCATTTCGAATATAGCCCGGAAACCTTTTCCACCGCCGAGCTCGATGTATCGATCGCCGCCTGCGAGGCGGTGATGGAGATCCTGCAACCGACTGTTGACAAGCCGATCATCCTCAATCTGCCGGCGACGGTCGAGGCGGCCACCGCCAATATCTATGCCGACCAGATCGAATATTTCTGCCGCAATCTGCCCGGCCGCGACCGCGCGGTGATCAGCCTGCACACCCACAACGATCGCGGCACCGGGGTGGCGGCGGCCGAACTGGGGCTGATGGCCGGCGCCGACCGCGTCGAAGGCTGCCTGTTCGGCAATGGCGAACGCACCGGCAACTGCTGCCTGGTGACCGTCGCGCTGAACATGTACACCCAAGGCGTCGATCCCGAGCTCGATTTTTCCGACATCGACGAAGTGATCCGCACGGTCGAATACTGCAACCAGCTGCCCGTGCCGGCGCGCCACCCCTATGGCGGCGAGCTGGTGTTCACCGCGTTTTCGGGCAGCCATCAGGACGCCATCAAGAAAGGCTTTGCCGCGCAGGAACGCCGCAACGACCAATTGTGGGCGGTGCCCTATCTGCCGATCGACCCCGCCGATCTTGGCCGCAGCTATGAAGCGGTGATCCGCGTCAATTCGCAAAGCGGCAAGGGCGGGTTTGCCTGGGTGCTCGAACAGGACCAGGGGCTGAAACTGCCCAAAAAGATGCAGGCCCATTTCAGCCGCCATGTCCAGGCGCTGGCCGACGAACTCGGCCGCGAATTGCAGGCCGCCGATATCTGGTCGGTGTTCCGCAAGACTTATCTGATCGACGAACCGCAGCACCTGCAACTGGTCGACTATGAAGAAGCCCGCGCCCCCGACGGCACCCGCGTATTCGCCGGCAAGATCAGCATCGACGGCAATGTCCAATCGGTCAGCGGACGCGGCAACGGGCTGATCTCGTCGGTGGTGGCCACACTGCGCGACGGGTTCGGCATCGCCATCGACGTGCGCGACTATTCCGAACACGCGCTGACCGGGGGCAGCGATGCCCGCGCCGCCGCCTATGTCGAATGCACCCGCGCCGATGGCCAGGTGGTGTGGGGCGTCGGCATCGACGAAGACGTCGCCACCGCCAGCGTCCGCGCGATCCTGTCAGCAGCCAACGCCTCGCTGGGGTAAGCCATCCAATCAGCCCCCCTTCCCCTTCAGGGGAGGGGCCGGGGGTGGGGGCCCTCGTCCGGGCGCAGTGCCCAAGGCGCCCCCCCTCTCCCGACGGGGCTAAAGCATTCACACAAGTGGTTCAGTAACACCCAAAAACCCAAATCCGGTTCGTCCTGAGCCAGTCGAAGGACGCGCGCTGCCTTGTGGCCGGGCGCTTTTTAAAGCGCGTGGTGCAGGCCTTGGCGCGCGTCCTTCGACAAGCTCAGGACGAACCGATGTGTTATAGATCAGATACTTGACTGATTGCGTGAACCCACAAGCCCCTCAATCCGAGGGGCTCGTTGGCTCCGCCTCACCCGCCCTACGCCAGCGCCCGCGTCAGCATCTTGCGCAAGCTCAAAATCACCACCGCGCCGGCCAGCGCGATCCCGGCATCGAGCATCCAGAAACTGTCGGGCCGCATCGCGTCAAAACTGGCGCCGATCATCCCCGCCAGCGTATGCGCGACAAATGGCGAAAGGAACGCCGCGCCCATCATCCGCGACCGCACTTGCACCGGCGCGGCCTGGCTGACCAGCGCGAGCAGCGTCGGCCAGTAATAGAGCCAGGCCAGCCCCATCCCCAGATAACCCGCCAGCGCCCAGCCCACCGCGACCTGATCGAGCCGGGGCGCCAGCCATTCGCCGATCACGAACAGCATCGCCGCCGCCGCGATGATCACCGGGCCCAGCCCGATCTTGGTCACGCTGCCCGGTTCGCGCCCGCGCCGCGCCTGCCACGCCCAGATCGCCACCACAACCGGGGCAAAGATCACCGAACCCAGCGCATCGAACGAGGCAAACCAGCTTGACGGCACCAGCCCGAACGGCGTGGCCAGCGCGACATATTTGTCGACCCACAGGATGCCGATGCTCCACACCATGGGATAGCCGATTTCGGCAGGAATGGTCAGCGCGATCACCCCGAACAGCACCAGCACGCGGCGACGTTCGGCCGGGGTCAGGGCCACGGCCGGCGCGGCGTCGCGCGTGCGCACCCGGTCTTCGGGCAGATAGGGCGTGCCCACCATATAGCCCGCCAGCGCCACCAGCATCAGCCCGGCGGCAATCGCAAACCCCGCATGCCAGCCCCAGATCGCCGCGGCCAGCCCGGTCACCAGCGGGCCACCCGCCGCGCCGATATTGATGCCGATTGAAAACAGCGTGAACCCGCGCGACCGCATCGATTCGGCCTCTGGCGGATAGAGCGCACCGACCTGGCCGGAAATATTGCCCTTCAAAAACCCCGACCCCAGGATCAGCAGCAGCAGCGCCCCGAGGAATGCGCCATAAAACGACATCGCGATATGGCCCGCGCTCATCAGGACCGCGCCGATCATCACCGTGCGCCGCGCGCCAAGCACCCGGTCGGCCACCCAGCCGCCGAGCAGCGGGGTGAAATAGACGAGGCCGGCATACCACCCGTAAATCAGCGAGGCGAACGCGACATCGCTGATCGGCCCGCGAAATTCGAACAGATGGCGCAAGCCCGCCAATCCGACCACCATGCCGGCATGCGGCGGGCGCAACAGATCCTTGGCCATGTACAGCGTCAGCAGCGCCGACATGCCGTAGAACGAAAACCGCTCGCACATTTCGGTAAAGGCGAGATAGTACAGCCCGCGCGGATGGCGGATCGACCCGGGCGCTGCTGCCGATTGCCCGGTACTCGTCAGGTCGTCCAAACCGATATCCCCTCAGTAATCGTGCGCGCACCCTAAGGCCTGATCGCAATGGGGGAAAGCGCCGTGATCGGCAAACATCAGCGCACTATATCGCCAATCGCCCGCGCCGCCCCGGCCATGCCCAGCGCATTGGGATGATAGGGCGCGCCATCGTGTGCAGCCAGGTCGGGATTGCCGCCATTCATCCACGGCTGCGCGCTGCACAGCGCATGCGGCGCCGAGATGCGGTCGAGCGGCACCACTTCTGCCGCACTGGCGCGCGCCACTTGTGCGGTCAACCGCGCCAAATCGCGCCCGATCGCGCGAATCTGCGCCACCTGCCCGTCGCTCAACCCGGTCGCCGGGCAATTGCCGCTGGCCGGCATCAGCGCGAAATACTGCACCAACACGATCCGCGCCGCCGGCGCCCGCGCCCGCACTTGCGCGATGATCCGCGCCATGCGCTCGGCCAGTGCGGCCTTGTCCGCCGCCGAAATCACCCGCGCCGGCGGGCAGGTGCCGCCAAACCAGCGCTGCCGCTCCGCCGCCGCCAACCCCGGGCAGCGCATGACCCCGATCGCGGTCATATAGCCCAGGTCATTGCCGCCAATGGTCACCGTCACCAGCCGCGTATCCGCCGTCACCGCGTCGATCTGCGGCGGCAGGCTGTCCCACGGCCCCAGAATATGCTGCGTGGTCGCCCCGCTGCAACTGACATCGACCAGATCCAGCCGCCGCACCGCCGCCAGCACATGCGCATAATTGACCAGGGACCGAGCACACCGCGTCGGCGGCGTATCGGCACTGGCACCAATATTCGGCCCCGCCGCATAGGAACTGCCCATCGCGACATAGCGCGCGCCCGGCGGAATCGCGGCGGAATCGGCCCGCGCCACGCCCGGTGCGGCCCACAACAGCATGGCGGCGCACAGCGCCGGAAAAACAAAGCGCATTGAGATCTCCGTCAAAAATGTCGCCAGCGGCCCATCTTTGGACCATCTTTATACAATCCATCCAGTTTGCCATCATGCAAAGCCCTGCTGACAAGGGCTGGCAAGCGCGCTGCAACAACGGGGGTACATTTGGCCCAGGGTTACATTTACACCGTCGATGCCAACGGCGATCTGCACCGCATGACTCCGTCAGCACCGGAAAATGAAGATCGCATGCAGGCGCTGGTTGAATTGAAGCGCGCAGTCGACACACGCCTGCGGCGTGAAGTCGGTGCCGCGATCCAACCAGCAAGCCCCGATCGATAAATGAGTCGTTTTTAGATCATGAATATGTCATTTCATGATCTATAAAGGCACCGGGTATCGATCATGCAATGGAACTGGCAGCAACCCGATTGGCCGCGCTTCGTGTACGAGGCGGAGGCCCTGCGCCCAGCGGAGCAACGCTTCCTGCGTGGCTCCGGCGTGATCGTGGGGGCGTTGCTGCATGTCGATGATGACGAGAAGCAAGCGCTGACCATCGATCTGATCGCGCAAGAGACGATCGACAGCTCCGCGATCGAAGGCGAGATCCTCGACAGGGCCAGCGTGCAGTCGTCGCTGGCGCGGCATCTTGGCTTCAAGGCTGACCACCGCCGCGCCTCTGCGGCCGAGGCCGGCGCGGCCGAGCTGATGGCTGACGTGTGGCGCACGTATGCCATGGAGCTGACCGACGAAGCGCTGTTCAGGTGGCACGCGATGCTGATGGCGGGGCGCAGGGACCTTGGCGCAATCGGTGCCTGGCGAACCGATCCACAGCCCATGCAGATCGTCTCCGGCGCCCTGCATGCGCCCAAGGTGCATTACGAGGCGCCACCTTCAGAGCGAGTCGCCAGTGAAATGGACGCCTTCATCGCCTGGTTCAACGACACTGCACCAGCCGGACTTTCGCCGCTTGCGGCGATCACCCGCGCCGGGATCGCGCATCTGTGGTTTGAAAGCATTCACCCGTTCGAGGATGGCAACGGCCGCATCGGCCGCGTGGTCGCCGAGAAGGCTCTTGCGCAAGCGATCGAGGGGCCAAGCCTGACTGCCCTGGCCGAGACCATCAACCGGCACCGCAAGGACTATTACGCCGAGCTTGCCGCGGCCAGCCGGACGATGGCGATCGACCAATGGCTGGGCTGGTTCGCCGGAATCGCGGTGGAAGCGCAGGAGCGCACCCAGGCGCGTGTTCATCACCTGATCGCCAAGACCCGGCTCCTTGACCGTCTGAGGAGCAAATTGAACGAGCGCCAGGAGCGCGCGCTCTTGCGCATGTTCGCCGAGGGGCCCGACGGGTTCCGGGGTGGCCTGAGCGCCGGGAACTATCGGACCATCACAGGGGCCCTGAGTGCCACAGCCACTCGCGATCTCTCCGAACTGGTCGCGCTGGGTGCACTTCGACGCGAGGGCGAATTGAAGGCAACACGCTACCATTTGGCGATCTGACAGCTGACGCTTGCCCCTGTCGCCACCGGGCCGGAAAAACTGTGCTCGATTGGCGCGCAACACCAATGGTGCCGATTCACACAATTCGCGGTTTTCCAGGAGTCTCGCAAAAATGGTGAGCCCAGCTGGATTCGAACCAGCGACCTACTGATTAAAAGTCAGTTGCTCTACCGACTGAGCTATGGGCCCGCCTGTGCGGTGGGCGTCGCCTTAGGCAGGCGCGCGCGGCGGGTCAAGCGGGCAAGGGCGTGTTTCACGCAAAGGCAGGTTTGCGGATCGCGCCAATCGGCGGCGATGCGCGCAGCGGGGAACAGCACAAAGCTGCGCCGGGCATATTCGCGGTGGGGGATGGTCAGCCGGCGGTCGTGCCAGGTGCCGCCGCTCCACAGCACGATGTCGAGATCGAGCGTGCGCGCGCGCCAGCGCTGGCCACGGCGGTTGCGGGCGAATGCCGTTTCGATCGCCTGCAACGCGTCAAGCAGCGCGGGTGGCGGCAGCGCGGTGGCGAGCAGAACCGCGCCATTGGCATAGCGGCGGCGCGACGGGCCAAGCGGCGCGCTGGCGATGATCGGCGCGCGGGCCACGACCGTGCCGATCTGATCCAGCGCGGTGATCGCGGCGCGCAGCACCGCCGGCGGTGGGCCGTGGCGGGGGTGGCCGATGTTTGATCCCAGCGCGATCAGATAGCGCGTGGTCACACGTCCTGGGCCAGCCGGCCATAGAGCTGCGGCCGGCGATCGCGGAAAAAGCCCATGCCGGCGCGGCGGGTGTGCGCCAGCGCCAGATCGAACGTGGCGACCAGCGGGCCGGTTTCCTGCGCGCCGAATTCGACCACCAGATCGCCCCATTCGTTGGCGATAAAGCTGTGGCCATAAAAGGTCTGGCCGCTTTCTTCGACGCCGATGCGGTTGGCGGCGATCACCGGCATGCAGTTTGATACCGCATGGCCCTGCATCGCGCGGCGCCACATCCGGCTGGTATCAAGATCATCGTCCTGCGGCTCGGTGCCGATCGCGGTGGGATAGAACAGCAGTTCCGCCCCCATCAATGCCATCGCCCGCGCGCATTCGGGATACCATTGATCCCAGCACACCCCGATGCCGATCGTGGTGCCAAACAGCGGCCAGACCTTGAACCCGGTGTTGCCGGGGCGGAAATAGTATTTTTCTTCATAGCCCGGGCCATCGGGAATATGGCTCTTGCGATAGATCCCCATCACTTCGCCATCGGGGCCGATCATCGCCAGCGTGTTGTAATGGTGCGGCCCGTCGCGTTCGAAAAAGCTGGTCGGGATCGCCACCCCCAGCCCGCGCGCCAGCCGCCGCATCGCCGCGACCGAGGGATCGCTGTCGAGCGTATGCGCCAGGGCAAAGCGCGCTTCGACTTCCTGCTGGCAGAAATAGGCGCCGGCAAACAGTTCGGGCGGCTGGATGATCTGCGCGCCGAGCGCGGCGGCCTGTTCCACCATCGCGCCCACTGCGGCGATATTGGCGGTGGGGTCGGGATCGTTGAGCGCCAGTTGCAGCGCGGCGACGGTGATCTGGGTCATGGCCCATGCTCCTAAAGGCAAGCCGGGGCGGATTCAACGACCGGACGATGACAATTGTCAGGCGGCACCCTATCTGGGGTGCGAACTTGCAACAAAGGACCCTTGCCATGGCCCAAGCCATCCTTGCCGGCGGCTGTTTCTGGTGCACCGAAGCGGTGCTGCGCGATCTGATCGGGGTCAGCGCGGTCGAAAGCGGCTATATCGGCGGCAGTGTGGCCAACCCGACGTACAAACAGGTCTGTTCGGGCACCACCGGCCATGCCGAAGCGATCCGCGTGACGTTTGATCCCGAACAGATCGATTATGCCACGCTGCTCGACGTGTTTTTCGTGATCCACGATCCGACCACGCTCAACCGCCAGGGCAACGATATCGGCACGCAATACCGTTCTGCGCTGTTTCCGCTCGACGCGGCGCAGCGGGCCGAGGCGGCCGCCGCGATCGCGCGCAACGCGGCGCATTGGCCCAACCCGATCGTCACCACCATCGAGGGCCCGGCGACCTGGTACCCGGCGGAAGATTACCATCAGGACTATTGGCAGGGCGAAGGCCAGCGCAATCCCTATTGCCTGGCGGTGATCCCGCCCAAGCTGGCCAAATTGCGCAAGAGCTTTGCCGAGCGGGTGAAGGCCTAGACGCACCCGCCCGGCGCAGCCTCAGGGCCGGGGAAAGCTGCGGTCCAGCCAGGTGATCACCGCTGCGGCCAAGGCGACGCGGTGATCGTTGTAACTGTGGTCGGTGGTCATGTGGGTGACCAGCGGCGGTGTGCCGCCGGTCGCGGCAGCAGCGGCCACCGCATCACCCTGCGCGGCGATCCCGTCGTCAGAGGTGATCACCAGCACCGGGCGCGGGGCGAGTTGCGCGGCGCGGGCGCTCCATTGCCAGTCGGCGACATGCGCGCGCGCTTCGGCCACCAGGCTGGCGATGCCGGCATTGGTATAGCTGGCATCGTCGGCAAATTCGGCCTTGTCCGCCGCGCTGGCCTTGTCTGCATTGGAACTGATCGTCCAGGTGACCATGTCGGCCGGCGAAATCAGCGCATAACCGGCAACCTGGCGATCATCGCCGAGCATGACGGTGGCAAACCCGCCCATGCTGTGCCCGATCACGACAATCCGCTGCCGATCAATGCCATAGCGCGCCGCCGCCGGCGAACGCAGCCAGGCCAGCGCGGCATGGGCATCGTCCACCACATGGGCAAAGCTGAACGATCCCGGCGCACCCCACAGCCCGCGATATTCGATCGCCAGCACATTCCACCCGTCGCGCTGGATCACCCGCGCCAGATCAAGATTGAGCTCGGTTCCGGGAAAGCCGTGCAGCAGTAGCACCGTCGGATGCACCCCGGCCCCGGCCGCGACAAACAACCGCGCCGGAATCGCCAGCCCGCCGCTGGGATAGCGGATCTGTTCCAGACCGGCCGGATGCGCCGCATCACGCCCAGGATCGCTGGCGAGCGCGGCGGGCACATTGCCGGTTTGCGCCATGGCAGCGGGGCCGGTCAGCAAGAGCAGACTGGCGGCGAGGACCGGAAACCAAGGGCGATGCATGAACATTCTCCGCAATGATGCGTGACCGTGGCACACTTGCCGCACGCGAAGCAATCAATGCGTGCTGCCGCCTATCCGGCATCCTCCCCGAAACGGGGAGGGGGACCGCCTGCAAGGCGGTGGAGGGGCCTGGCGTCCGGGTAAAACCGATGACCATACGCGCCTGCCATCTTAGCTGATCGCGCGTGATCGCGAGTTTGCGCCAAGCACCACCGCCCCTCCACCACGCTGCGCGTGGTCCCCCTCCCCGGAACGGGGAGGATGGTCATGGCGCGGGGGCTTCAGCCGGATCAGCGCGCCAGCGCGCGGCGAAAAATCCGTCGACGCCGCCTGCTTCGGCCAGATGGCCGGGATCGCTGCGCAACCAGCCCTCGGCCGTGGGGGCAAGGCCGGCGGGCAATTCGGCGGCGGTGATCGGCGCGGGTGGGGTGCTGACCAAGCGCGCCTGATCCTCGCCCTCGGCCGGTTCGAGCGAGCAGACCGCATAGACCATCACCCCGCCGGGATTGAGCCAGCGTGCAGCACGCGCCACGAGCGCGGCCTGCAACGCGGTCAGATCGTCGATCGCGGGCAGGCGGTGCAGCACGTCGGGGTGGCGCCGTGCAGTGCCGGTGGCGCTGCACGGCGCGTCGATCAGGATTGCGTCAAAACCATGGTCGGGGGTCCAGTTCAGCGCATCGGCGGTGACGGTCTGCGCGGCCAAGCCGGTGCGCGCCAGATTTTCCTCCAGCCGCTCCAGGCGCCGCGCCGATTTGTCGAGCGCGGTAACCTGCCAGCCGGCGGCGGCGAGTTGCAGCGTCTTGCCCCCCGGCGCGGCGCACAGATCGAGCGCGCGGGCGCCGGCACGCGGCGGGGCGCCGATCAGGCGCGCCGGCAGCGCGGCGGCGAGATCCTGCACCCACCACGCGCCTTCGGCAAACCCGGGCAGCGATTCGACCGCCTGCCCGCGCGGGCAGCGCACATGGCCGGGCATCAGGCTGATCCCGCCCAGCCGCTCGGCCCAGTCGGCGGTGGCGGCGCGATCGGCGAGGGTCAGATCGAGCGGGGGCGGTTCGGCCAGCCCGGCGGCGATCGCATTCAGACGGTCGGGCCAGGCCACACTCCAGCGGTCATGCACCGCCAGCGGCAGCGTCGGCGCGGCGGGCAGGCCGGTGCCGCCGTTGAGGATCGCCGAAAACACCCCGTGCGCCAGCCGGCGCGGCCCGCCGCTGAGCAGCGGCAGCCCGGTGGCGATCACCGCATGCGCGGGCAAGTGCAGCCGCATGACCTGCACCAGCATCAGGCGCAGCACGCTGCGCGCCTTGGCATCGGCGGGCAGCGGCTGGCGCATCGCGCTGTCGATCAGCCGGTCGCAATCGGTCAGCCAGCGCAGCGTTTCCTGCGCGATCGCCAGCGCCAACGCGCGGTCATCGCCGCGTTCGATCGCGCGCAGCAGCGGCGGCGCGGCCTGATCGAGCGGATCACCCCGCCGCAGCACCGCGTCGATGAGCCGCAGCGCGGCGGTGCGGGTGGCCAGCCCGGCGATCGGAGCGGGGGCGGGGCGCGGGGTGCGCGCAGGACGTTGGGAAGATCGGCCGTTCATGCGCCCCTATCGCCGCATCTGCCCCACTTGGCAATTGCCAGCCGCGCGATCGCGGCGCATGGACTGGCGCATGACCACCCCGCCCCGCACCCCGCGCGCCACCACGCGCCCGGCCGGCCTGACCGCACCGGCGCACTGGACCAACCCGCCCGTGCCCGAACCGCGCGCCGCCGAACCGCGCCCCGATCCCGACGGGATTGACCCAACCCGCTTTGGCGACTGGGAACGCAACGGCATCGCGATCGATTTTTAGGGGAGCTGCGATTGGCGCGCGTTGGGGGGCCAAGAGAGCCCTCCCCCTTGCGGGTTAGAGGAGCCACACCATCAGCCAAGCATCTGTTTTAAAAGAGCTCCGCTCATCCTGAGCCTGTCGAAAGATGCGCGCTGACGACTGCCCCACGTGCGAAAAAACGCGCATACCGGGCCGTTTGCGCGCATCCTTCGACAGGCTCAGGATGAGCGGATGTGGGTTTTTGGGTGTCCCTGAACCACTCGTGTAAATGCCTTAGCCCTTGAGGGGCGGGGCTATCAGTCACCTCCGCCGACCGGGCGTCCAATCATCCTGATCGGCGCCGGCCTGAACGATCATTTTTCCTCGACCGCCGATTCGTAATGCGCCGCGCCGGCACCGCGGGCCGCGCGCTGGCCGCGAAATTCCCATTCGCCGCCCATTGCGGTGGAAATCACTTCTTCGGATTCGGTCGGTTGCGCGCCGCAATCGTCGCGGATCGGGGTGGGGCCGTGGACGATGGTGTTTGACAGCCGGCCGAGCCCTTCGACTTCGACTTCGACCACATCGCCGGGCTGCACCGGGCGGCTGTTGGCCGGGGTGCCCGACAGCAGCACGTCGCCCGGCTCGAGCGTGATCGTGCGCGCGATGTCGGCGACCAGGTAGTGCATGTCCCATTCCATTTCGGCGGTATTGCCGTCCTGGCGCAGCACGCCGTTGACATAAGTGCGGATCGCCTTGTTGCGAAAATCCCACCCGGTCACCAGCCCCGGGCCGATCGGGCACAGCGTGTCCGAGCCTTTGACGCGCAGCATCGAGCCGGCATCGGTATCGCGGAAATCGTGCAGCCCGTAATCGTTGGCGACGCTGTAGCCGGCGATATAGTCACCCGCTTCGTCGGGCGAAACATTGCGGCAGGTGCGGCCGATCACGATGGCGATTTCGCCTTCGTAATTGAGCCACTTGCAGCGTTCGGGGCGCACCACCGCGCCCTTGTGGGTGTTGAGCGCGGTCAGCGGTTTCTGGAAATAGGTCGGCGCCGGCGGCAGCTTGGTGATGAATTCGCGCACCCGGCTGATATAGTTGAGATGCACGCAGATGATCTTTGACGGATTGCACGGCGCCAGATGCACCGCCTGCTCGACCCCGACGCTGCGGCCATCGCGGGTGACCAGTTCATCACCGTGGCGGGTGGCCAGCACGGGATAGCCATCAAGCAGGATGCGGCGATATTCGGTGGTCATGGCGCGGGGGATCCTTTCACAATGCACCATGCCATAGCCGCGCCGGCGCCCCAATGGCTTTGGCCGTTGCGGCCAAGCTTGACCGGCGCGATGGGGTATGGCGGATGGCAACCGGCATTGAGGAATCCCAGATGACCAAGTTGAACGGCCTGTTCTATCCGCGCACCCCCAGTGGCAAGGCGAGCATCGTGCCGCCGGTGCCGTGGCATTATTCGGGCGAGCTGATCACGCTGGAATACCGCACCGACCCCGCCAAAATCGCCGCGCTGCTGCCCGAGGGGTTCTCGCTGGCCGATGAAGACCCCGGTGCGGTGGCGGCGATCTGGGCCGATTGGCAATCGACCGGCGATGATCCGGCGCAACTGCTCGATCCGGTGCGCGTGCAGTACAAGGAAATGTTCATCGTCGTGCGCTGCAAGTTCCAGGGCAAGACCTGGTCGCGCTGCGTCTATATCTGGGTCGACAAGGAATTCGCGATGCTGCGCGGGCAGCACCAGGGCTACCCCAAGAAACTGGGCAGCATCTACATGAGCCGGCCCGTGGTGGTGGGCAAGGCCGGGCCACGGCTGGCCCCCGGCGGCACATTCGGGGTAACGCTGGCCGCCAATGACCGCCGACTGGCCGAAGGGCGCTTCACGATTACCGACGCGGCCGAACGCCCCGGCTTTGTCAACGGCTTGCCGATGGCGCACAACCGCTGGCTGCCAGCGATCGAAACCGACGGGCGGCAAAGCCTCGACGAAGTGGTGACGATGGCGAGCTACGACGTCGACTTCGGCCGCTGCTTTACCGGGGACTTTGATCTGGCGTACTTCGATTCGCCGGTGGAAGAACTGCTCGATCTGGCGCCGGTGGAAAAGATCGCCGGATACTGGCACGAAATCGGCGTGTCGTGGCGCGCCGGGACCACGCTGGCGCGCAACAATCTGGTATAAAAACCCCGTCCGTTCAGGCGGCGCGGGCGTGCTGCATCGGGGTCGGGGCCGGCGGCGGCGGCACCTGGCCGATGGCGTAATCGCGGATCATCGCGGCAAACACTTCGCCCGGCAGCGGGTCGCCGAATTCCAGCCCGGCGGTGCCGCCCTGGGTCCACATCACAAACGCCAGCCGGGGCGCCTCGCCGGGCAGGATCAGGCTGATCGCTTCGCCTTCGACGGGGCGCACCAGCCCTTCGATCCGCGCGCCGAACCGGGTCATGTCTTTAAGCATGACGGTTGACCGTGATGCGCCCTGTTTGCAGCGGACCATCAGTTCAAACCCCACGCGCGGGGCGCGGCGTTTGCCGGCATAGATATCGGCGGCGTGATCCATGGCGCTGGCCCTTTGCTGCGGCCGGGCGGCGGGTCCGTCCGAATATCCGCGCATCATCAGTACGCCTAAACCGCGCGGGTTTTCAGTCAGGCTGCGGCCGGATAAGGATGTTTGCGCGGGTTAACCAAAACGATTTGCCAATTGCCGATCGACCAGCGCGATCGCGGCGGCAATCGCCGCTTCGGGCACCAGCGCCGAAGTATCGAGCAAGGCCGCCCCTTCGGCCTGGCGCAGCGGGGCGCTGGCACGGCTGCTGTCGCGGGCATCGCGCACGGCCAGATCGGCCTCGATCGCTTCGCGGCTGACTTCTTCGCCGCGTCGGCGCATTTCGACATAGCGGCGCAGCGCGCGCGCGGCAACGCTGGCGGTGATGAACAGCTTGGCATCGGCATCGGGCGCAATCACCGTGGCAATGTCGCGCCCGTCGAGCACCGCCCCGCCCGGCTGCGCGGCAAAATCGCGCTGACGCTGCAACAATGCGGCGCGCACCCCGGGGTGAACCGAAACCCGGCTGGCGAGCGCGCCTGTGCTTTCGCTGCGCAGCGCCGGATCATCGAGCACGCTATCGGCAAAGCCTGTAGCGGCCAGCGCATCGGCGGGATCATCGGGATTGCCGCCCGCTGCCGCCACCTGCCAGCCGACCGCGCGATAGAGCAGCCCGGTATCGAGATGCGGCAGCCCGTAATGCGCCGCCAGCGCGCGCGCGATGGTGCCCTTGCCCGAGGCGGTGGGGCCGTCAACCGCGATGATCATGCCGCGCCCGTGGCCGCCAGCAGCGCTTCGAACACCGGAAAACTGGTGGCGATCGGGCGGGTATCGTCGACCGTCACCCCGGCTTCGCTGGCCAGACCGGCCACCGCCATCGCCATCGCGATGCGGTGATCGAGATGCGTGGTGATCGCCGCCTCGCCGCTGCCCGGCAGCAGGCGGCCGCCGCTGCCATCGATGATCAGGCCATCGGCGGTTTCGCTGGTCTGCGCGCCGGCCAGCGTCAACGCGGCGTGCATCGCGCTGATGCGATCGGATTCCTTCACGCGCAGTTCGTCGAGCCCGCTGGTCACGGTGCGCCCGTGCGCCAGCGCGGCGGCGACAAACAGCACCGGAAATTCATCGACCATCGCCGGCACCACCGCCGGATCGACAGTAATCCCGTGCAGTTCGCTGGCGCGCACGTGCAGATCGGCCACCGGTTCGCCGCCCACCGTGCGCGGATTGATTGCATCGATCTGCCCGCCCATCGCGAGCAAGACATCGAACAGCGCGGCGCGGGTGGGGTTCAGCCCGACATTTTCGATCACCAGATCCGACCCCGGCACCACCAGCGCGGCGACCACGAAAAACGCCGCCGACGACGGATCGCCCGGCACCACGATCGTCTGCGGCGCCAGTTCGGGCTGACCGGTCAGGCGGATCACCCGCGCGCCGTCTTCGACATCGACGCTCAAATCGGCGCCAAACCCGCGCAGCATGCGTTCGGAATGGTCGCGCGTCGGCACCGGTTCGATCACCGTGGTGATCCCAGGGGTATTGAGCCCGGCCAGCAGCACCGCGCTTTTGACCTGCGCCGAGGCGACCGGCAGGCGATACGAAATCGGCACCGGGGTCTGCGTTCCGGTCAGGATCAGCGGCAGCCGCCCGCCGGGATAGGCGGTAACCTGTGCGCCGATCTGCCCCAGCGGGGTGATCACCCGGCCCATCGGCCGCTTCGACAGGCTGGCATCGCCGATCAGGCAGGCGCTGATCGGATGGCTGGCGATCAGCCCCATCAGCAGCCGGGTCGAGGTGCCCGAATTGCCCATGTCGAGCGCGCCGGCCGGTTGCAGCAGCCCGCCGACGCCCACCCCGGCAACCAGCCAGTCGCCCGCCGCCTGCCGCTCGATCACCGCGCCCATCGCCCGCATCGCTGCGGCGGTGGCCATCACGTCCTCGCCCTCGAGCAGGCCGGTAACGCGGGTTTCGCCCACCGCCAGCGCGCCGAGCATGATCGAGCGGTGGCTGATCGATTTGTCCCCCGGCACGCGGATGCGCCCGGTAAGCGCGCCCTTGGCCACAAAGCGGCGGGGCTGGGCAGCGGTGACAGACGAAACGGACACGGCGATGGGGGCCTTTCTGGCGGGGCAGGATCAATCGCGCGGGCTTTTGACAGCGGCGCGCGGCTATGGCAAGGCGCGGCTTCGCTTGCGAAAGGCTTGACCGTCGGCCCGCCGGTCGGCCATGGCGCACGCCGATTCGCACGCTTGCTACGGACAGTCCGTTGGCGACAGCAATTTTGAGGACAATTCATGGTGAAGCCGGAATGGGGCGCCAAGCACACTTGCCCGAAGTGCGGCACCCGCTTTTACGATATGGGCAAGGGCGACCCGGTCACTTGCGTCGAATGCCGCTATGCCTGGCATCCCGACCCGGTGCTCAAGTCGAAGCAGCCGATCCCCTATGAAGAGATCCAGAAGGAAAAGGCCGACGCGGTTGCCGACGTCGATCTGGCCGACGAGGATCTCGACATCGACGAGGATGGCGATTCGCCCGACAACGATGTCGATCTGGGTGGCGATGACGATCTGGGCGTGCCCGGCCACGACGGCGAGGACGAAGAAGTGTGACCGAATGCGCCCGCCCCGGCCGGGGCGGGCATAAAAAACGGCAGCAAAGCCGTTTTTGCACTTGTCAGGTGCGCGCGTCTCTCCTAATGGCGCGGCCCTTGGCAAGCAAAGCCAAGCCGGTGCCTCCCAGGGCACCGCACACGACAAAGCCGTTGGCGATCAACGACTTGTCCGGAAACCGCGTGGGGCCATAGCTCAGCTGGGAGAGCGCTACAATGGCATTGTAGAGGTCAGGGGTTCGATCCCCCTTGGCTCCACCAGTTTCCCCCTTCGGCGCGCAGACGCGCCAGATGATCCAGCCCGAAGCCCAGCGCCAGCACGACCACCCCGGCCAATGCGCCACGGCCCAGATCGTGCAGCGATGATCCCAGCATCGCCAGCGCAATCGCCCCGAACAGCGCCGGAAACAGCGGAAACAGCGGCGTGCGCAGCGGAAACACCGCAAGGCGCTCACTCCGCCGCAGCCGTACCGCCGCCGCCATGCCCAGCGCGATGAACAGCCAATAGACCGGCGTCATGTAATCGACCATCGCGCCAAAGCCATCGCCACCCAGTCCGGCCAGCACCGTCAGCAATGCCGAGGCCGCCCCCACCGCCAGCACCGCACCAACCGGCGTGCCACGCCCGGCATGCCAGCGCGCGAGGGGATGCAGCACTGGGATCGTGCGCGAAGCCGCCCACACCACCCGCGCGCCGACGATCACCGTCGAATTGATGCTGGCCAGCGCCGACAGCGTGACCACCGCGACCACCAGCACCGCGCCGCCCGGGCCGAATGCGGCGCGCGCCAGATCGGCCCCCGGCGCGCCCGAGCGCGTCAACCCGCCCGCGCCCAGCCCGTGCATCATCGCCAGATTGAGCGTGACATAGATCGCCATCAGCGCGGCAATCGCCCCCACCGTAACCACCGCCATGCCGCGCGGCCCGCTGCGCAGTTCGGCCGACAGCGTGGCCATATCGCTCCACCCGCCATAAGCGAGGAACACATAGATCAGCGCCACCCCGACATGGCGCACTCCGGCGGGCGCGACAGTGGCAGCCACGGGCGGTGCCGGCGCCACCCAACCGGCCAGCGCCACGGTGGCAAACCCGGCGGCGACCAGCGCGACCATCACCGCCTGCGAGCCAAACCCGATCCGCACGTGCAGGCAATTGACCGCGGTCATCCCCGCCACCACCGCCAGCGCAAACAGCGTGTGCCCGGCCGCCGACATCGGCACGATCGCCGCGGCATAATCGGCCAGCAGATGCGCCATCAGCGCGATCCACCCGGTATGCATCACCGCAAAGCGCGACCAGGCGTACAGGGCGCCGACCCGCGCCCCCCACGCGCGGTGCAGAAAGCTGTATTCGCCCCCGGCATCGGGAAAGGCGCAGGCCATTTCGACATAGCACAAGGCGCCGATCAGCGAGACCACCCCGCCGGCAATCCACACCAGCGCAAACTGCCCTGGCGCGACATTGAGCGCCACCGTCGGCGCGGTTTTGAGCACATCGGTCGACATGATCATGCCCAGCGCCAGCAAAGTGGCCGGCAGCGGCCGGAGATGGGCGCGGGGGGCAGCAGACGGGGTCATCACAGCGGCATGCCCCGCCCGCGCGCCAGCGTCCAGCCCTTGACCAATGCCTTGTTGCAGCCCGGCGGGCGGGATAAGGCGCGGCGGATGATCACCCACCAGTTCGACGCCGCCAGCGCGATTGCCACGATCGCGCTCGATTCGCCCGCCACGCGCAATGCGCTGACGATGGCCGACTGGCACGCGCTGGGCGATGCCGTCGCCGCGCTGGGTGCCTCGGCCGCGCGCGCGGTGGTGCTGACATCGGCACACGCGGGGATGTTCTGTTCGGGATCGCATCTGCGCGAAATTGCCGCGCTGGCCGATGATGCGGCGGCGCGCGCGCCGTTCCGGCTGGCGATGCGCCGCGCGATCGACACGCTGGCCGGTGCGCCGATGCCGGTGATCGCGGCGATCGACGGCGATTGCCACGGCGCCGGGGTGGCGCTGGCGATGGCCGCCGATATCCGCATTGCCGGCCCGCGCGCCGGCTTCGCGATTCCCCCGGCCAAGCTGGGGATCAGTTACCCGCAGGCCGATCTGCACCGCCTGATCGCGCTGGTCGGCCCCGGCCAGGCCGCGCGGCTGGTCTTTAGCGCCGCGCCGATCGACGCCGGGGAAGCGGCGCGAATCGGCCTGATCGAACTGACCGCCGATGATCCGCTGGCGCAGGCGCAGGCGATGGCCGCGACGATCGCCGCGCTGTCGCTGGCCAGCCTGACCGCGCTGAAACAGGGGCTGGCCGACCCCGATCTGCCCGACAGCGTGTTCGACGCCGGCTTTGCCCACCCCGATTTCCGCGAAGGGCTGGCAGCGTTTCGCGAACGCCGCCCCGCGCGGTTTGCCCCGCGCGGCTGAGCGGCCGCGAAGGGCAACTGGCATTCCCGCCACCGCATGCTATGGGCGCAACCCGACAGGCCCGACGCGCCGCCTTGCGCACAGACATCTGCTGGAGTCCTTATGACCAAGACCGCATTTGGGCGGGTCAGCGCCCTGACGATTGCCCTGTTGACCGCGCTGCCGGGGCTGACGCACGCGCAGGATGCCGAAGCACCCGCCGCCGACATGCCGCGTTATGGCAGCCTGGGGCTCGATACCGCCAACATGGACCGCGACATCGTCCCCGGCGATGATTTCTTTGCCTATATGGAGGGCAACTGGATCGAACATACCTCGATCCCGGCGGACAAGGCGCGGATCGGCTACAACTATGATCTTGACGACAGCGTGGCGGCCGATGTCCGCGCGATCGCCGAAAACGCAGTGGCGCATCCCGATACACCGGCGGCGCAGCGGATTGCCGCAGTATGGACGGCATGGATGGACGACAAGGCGATTGCCGCGCGCGGCGTCGCCAGCCTGCAACCGCTGGTGGCGCGAATCGCTGCGGTCAAGACGCGGCGCGAGCTGATGGCGCTGATGGCCGAGCCGGGCTTTGCCAATCCGATCGGCATTTCGATCGATATCGACGCCAAGGACCCCGGCCATTACGCGATCGGCATCGATCAGGGCCGGCTGGGGCTGCCCGCGCGCGATTACTATCTCGAAGCCGGCGAACGCTATGACACGGTGCGCAAGGCCTATCAGGACTATATCGCGCAGATCTTCACCCTGGCGGGCGTCAGCGAAGGCGCCGCGCGCGCCAGCGCGATCATGGCGCTGGAAACCGAGCTGGCCAAGGCGCATTGGGCGCCCGAACGGCTGCGCGATCCGGTGGCGACCTACAACCCGGTGCCGGTGGCGCAGCTCGACAGCTATGCCCCCGGCGCGGCGTGGACGGCGATGCTCGATACCGCCGGGTTGAAAGGCGCCAAGCGGGTGATCGTCGGCGAACCGAGCGCGGTTCGCGCGATCGCCACGCATCTCGCGCGCGATCCGATCGAATTGTGGAAAGACTACCTGGTCTTTCGCCTGATCAGCGATCTTGCCCCGACGCTGCCGCAGGCGTTTGATGATGCCAACTTCGGCTTTTACGGCAAAGTGCTGGGCGGCATCGCCGAACAGCAACCGCGCTGGAAACGCGGGGTCGAACTGCTCAACCGCTATCTGGGTCAGGATGTCGGGCAGATCTATCTGAAATCGCACTGGTCTGATGCCGCCGATGCGCAGATGGGCGAATTGCTGACCGATCTGAAGGCGGCCTATGCCGACCGCATCGCCCAGGCGGCGTGGATGGACGCGCCTACCCGCACGGCAGCGCTGGCCAAGCTGGCAACGTTCGAAGCGCGCGTGGCCGGGCCGAAAAACCCGATCGATTACAGCGATTTTCACGCGGTGGCCGATGATCCGCTGCCCAATGCGCTGGAGGCCAAACGGTTCGGCTGGGCGCGGCGGGTCAAACGCTATGGCGGGCCGGTCGATCGCACCGAATGGGGGATGAACCCGCAGACGGTAAACGCCTATTACCAGCCGACCACCAACCAGATTACCTTTCCGGCGGCCGAACTGCTGCCGCCGTTCTTTGACGCCAATGCCGATCCGGCGGTCAATTATGGCGCAGCGGGCGGGGTAATCGGCCACGAAATGGGCCACGGCTTTGATGATGAAGGCCGCCAGTTCGATCCGCAGGGGCGGTTGAAGAACTGGTGGACCCCGGCGACGCTGGCCAAGTTCAAGGCGCATGCCGAAGCGCTGGTCAAACAGTACGACGCGATCGAACCGATCCCGGGGCTGCACATCAAGGGCGCGCTGACGCTGGGCGAAAACCTGGCTGATCTGGGCGGGCTGGAGGCGGCCTATGCCGCGTGGCAACTGTACCAGAAACGCCACGGCGAGGCGCAGACGATCGACGGGATGACCGGCGACCAGCGCTTTTTCCTCGCCTATGCGCAAAGCTGGCAAGCCAAAGTGCGCGACGAAGCCCTGCGCGAACAGCTGCTGAGCGATCCGCACAGCCCGGACAAGCAGCGCGTCAACGCGGTGGTCCGCAATATGGACGCGTGGTACGCGGCGTTCGACGTCAAGCCCGACAACAAACTGTACCTGCCGCCCGAACAGCGCGTGCACGTGTGGTGATGATGGGCAGTGCGGCGGGGGGTGGAGCAAGCCGATTTGACAACCTGATCCGGTTCAAGCGCCTCCCCTGAAGGGGTCAGAGGATTCACGCACCCAGCCAAGTATCTGACCTACAACACATCGGTTCGTCCTGAGCTTGTCGAAGGACGCGCGCCAAGGCCTGCGCCACGCGCCGAAAAAAGCGCCCGGCCACAAGGCAGCGCGCGTCCTTCGACTGGCTCAGGACGAACCGGATTTGGTTCTTTGGGTGTTCCAGAACCCGTTGTGTGCATACGGCAGCCCCGAGGGAGAGGGCTTTTTTGGCCATTCCCGGCCCGGGCCAGCGGTTGCAGCACCGCGAGTTCACCGAGTCCCTATTTGATCAGCCCGATCTCGCGCAGCCTCTGTTGCAGATAATCATCGGCAGTAATCGGCTCGGGATAGCGATCGGGATGATCGGCATCGATGCAGCCGGGCAGCGTGCGAATCACGAAATCGCTGCGCAAGTGCAGGAAAAACGGCATCGAATAACGGCTGAACTGCGCGCGCGGGCCGAGCGGATTGCGCACGCGGTGCGTGGTTGACGGCAGGCGGTGGTTGGTCAGCCGTTGCAGCATGTCGCCGATGTTGATCGCCAGCGCGCCCGGCGGCGGGGTCACCTCGATCCATTGCCCGTCGCGGGTCAGCAGTTCCAGCCCGGCCTCTTCGGCGCCGAGCAGCAGCGTGATCAGGTTGATATCTTCGTGCGCGCCGGCGCGGATCGCGCCGGGCGGGGCATCGGCGATCGGCGGATAGTGCAACAGCCGCAGCACCGAATTGCCATCGGCGATCGCCGGATCGAACCAGTCGGCCGGCAGGTCGAGCGCCACCGCCAGATGCGACAGGATCTGCGCCCCGACCCGGTCAAATTCGGCATAGAGCGCGCGGAAAGTTTGTGCAAAGCCGGCCGGGCGCGCCGGCCAGACATTGGGCGGCATCGAATCCGCCAGCGGATGCCCCGGCGGCAGATCGCGGCCAACGTGCCAGAATTCCTTCAGATCGTGCACCGCCGCGCCTTTGGCGATTTCGGTGCCGAACGGGGTATAGCCGCGCGCGCCGCCCTGCCCCGGCACATGGCCCTGGCGCTTTTCCGCCTCGGGCAGGGCAAACAGTTCGGCAGTCATTTCCCACGCGCGCGCGATCAGCGCCGGATCGATGCCGTGATCGGCCACCAGCGCAAAGCCGAACCGGCCAAAGCTGCCGGCCAGCGCATCGGGCAGCGTGGCCGGGGCGGCGGCCAGCGAGATCACGGGCAGGGTTGGCAGAACGGCATTTTCAGGCGACATGCGTGGCGATTCCCGATGCAAAGGCAGATGATACGACAATGACTGACCCGACCTGGCCCGATGTCACCGCCAAAGCGCTGTGGCTGATGAAATCGGAACCCGATGTCTACAGCTATGACGATCTCGTGGCCGAAGGTGAAGGCACGTGGGACGGCGTACGCAACCATCTGGCCGCGCGCAACCTGCGCACGATGGCCGCGGGTGACCTGGCGTTCTTCTACCATTCCAACATCGGCAAGGAAATCGTCGGCATTGCAACGATTTCGGTGCCCGGCCTGATCGATCCGACCGACCCCGAGGGCAAATGGGCGGCGGTGCGGGTGCGCCCGGTGATGCGGCTGCCGCGCCCGGTCTCGCTGGCCACGATCAAGGCAACCCCGGCGCTGGCCGAGATGGACCTGCTGCGGCTGTCGCGGCTGTCGGTATCGGCGGTGCGGCCGGCTGAATGGGCGCTGATCTGCGCGATGGCCGCCGGCGGATAGTCGCGCCGTCCCCAAATGAAACGTCCCGCGCCGGGACCACGGCGCGGGATGCAATCAAGGTAAACACCGGGTTAAAGCTAGGGGCATGACCTTGGCTCGAATCGTCCCCGGACAGCCCGCCCTGCCCCACCGTTTCCGCCGCACGCTGCCGGTGCGCGTGCGCGCCAGGCTCGATGCGCCGCTGCCGCAAGTCGAACCCGAAGTGGCCGCGGCGATGGCGCGCCATGCGCTGCGATCGCCCGATCTTGATTGGCGCCACATCACCCGGCAGGATCTGCGCGATTTCCTGCTCGCCTATGGCGCGTGCCTGCTGGCGCTGCTGGTGTGGTTCAGCTGAAGGTGTGTTCGACTTCGTTGAGATGCGCGCGTTCCACCGCATAGAGCCGTGACGCGACCAGCGCCGACACCACGCTCATCGCCGCACCCAGCAGCAACTGGTGAACGATCGCCACCCCGTGCGCGCTCAACCCCACCGCGATCACCGATCCGATCACCATCGCGCCCGAATTGACGATATTGTTGGCCGCGATCGTGCGCGATGTTTCGCCCTTGTCGACCACCGTGGTCAAAAAGGCATAGAGCGGCACCACGAACATCCCCCCGGCCACCGCAATGCCCAGCAAGGTGGCGAGCAGCGGCAGCGCCAGCGGCTGATGCACAAAGCTGACCAGATCGAGCAGATGATCGCGCCCGCGCGGCGGCCACTGCCGGCACACCAGATCAAACGCGACGATGAACCCGGCCATCACCAGCACCGAGACCGGGGCAAACCGCGCCGATACCCGCCCGCCGAGCAGGCGGTTGATCGAGACCGAGCCGATCGCCACGCCGATCGAGAAAATCACCAGGAACAGGCTGGCCACCGCCTTGCTGGCGCCCAGCACATTCTTGGCCAGCGGCGGAAACTGGATGAACAGCACCGCGCCGACCGACCAGAACACGCTGATCGCAACAATCGCCAGAAACACGCGCGGGTGGCGCATGGTCATCCGCACCAGCCGGTACGATGACCGCGCGATGTTCCAGTCGATCGTCTGATCGGCCTCGACCGGCGGCGCCGACGGCACCCATTGCGCCGACCCCAGCCCGACCAGCGCGGTCAGCACCACCGCTGCCGCAGCCCACTGCACCGGGATGAACCCGGCCAGGATCGTTCCGGCCAGGATCGCGATATAGGTCCCTGCCTCGACCAGGCCGGTACCGGCCAGCACTTCATCGTTGTGCAGATGCTGCGGCAGGATGGCATATTTGATCGGGCCGAAAAAACTCGAATGCACCCCCATTGCCAGCAGCGCGGTCAGCATCAGCGGAATCGCCAGCGATTCGACCGAGACATGCCCCCACGCCAGCAGCAGCCCGCCGCCGCCGACCAGCATGATCGCCACTTCGCACCCCTTGATGATGCGGATCAGCCTCGCTTTGTCGCGCATGTCGGCCAATTGCCCGGCCAACGCCGAGAGCAGGAAAAACGGCAGGATGAACAGGCCCGAGGCAATCGCCGAAAAGCGCGCCTCTTGCGCTTCGGAATTGAACACCTGGTACACCACGAACAGCAACATGGCGTTCTTGTAGAGATTGTCGTTGAACGCACCCAGCAACTGGGTGACGAACAACGGCAGAAATCGGCGCTGGCGGATCAGCGTGGTGTTGGTGGTCATCAAGCCCCGGATAGCAACCCGTTTTCAGGCCTTTCCCTTAGCGGCCTTGACCGCGTGGGCAAGAGCGATGTTTGCAACCGCCCGCCAAGGCGATATGCCAAGGGGGCATGCTGACCCTGCCCAACATCCTGACGCTGTCGCGCATCTTTGCCGTGCCCCTGCTGGTCGGGCTGTTGTGGTGGCCCGACTGGGCGGCCGGATATGGCCTGGGCTTTGCGATGTATTGCCTGATGGGGATTACCGACTATTTCGACGGCTATCTTGCCCGGGCGCAGGGAACCGTTTCAAAACTGGGCATTTTTCTCGACCCGATCGCCGACAAGATCATGGTCGCGGCGGTGGTTCTGGTGCTGGCGGCGCGCGGGGTGATGACCGGGCCCTATGTCGGATCGCTGCACGTGATTGCCGGGCTGGTGATTCTGGTGCGCGAAATCGCGGTGTCGGGCCTGCGCGAATTCCTGGGCGGATTGCAGGTATCGGTGCCGGTATCGAAATTGGCGAAATGGAAAACCACCGCGCAGATGATCGCGCTGGGCTCGCTGATTCTCGGACGCGCGCTGCCGGGGTGGACTTTTGCCGCGGGCGGCCTGGTGGTCAACGTGCCGCACACCGTCGGGCTGACCACGCTGTGGACCGCGGCGGTGCTGACGGTGATTACCGGGTGGGATTACTTGCGCGTCGGCTTGAAGCACATGGATTGAGTTGGGGCCTGCCCGCACCGGCAGGCGGCAATCACCCCGCGCGCAGTTCTTCGGCCAGCAGGCGAAACTCCGCGCCGCGCGGCGAATTGCGGCGCCATACCAGCGCGATCTGGCGCCAGGCGTGATCGGCCTTGAGCGGGCGCGCGACGATCCGCGTGCCCGCCAGAATGCCGGCATTGATCGCCATTTCGGGCAGCATGGTCAGCCCCAGCCCGTTGTCGACCATCTGCACCAGCGTGTGCAAGGACGTGCCGATCATCGTCGCGCTGGCGCGCAGTTCGGGGCGGTTGCACGCGGCGAGCGCGTGTTCTTTCAGGCAGTGCCCGTCTTCGAGCAGCAGCAGGCGGTTTTCATCGATGCTTTGCGGGGTGATCAGCTGCGGCGGATCGCGCGGATCATCGTGGGGAAACGCCACCAGCAGCGGATCGTTGAACAAGTGCGCCACTTCGACATCCCCGGTGGCAAACGGCAGCGCCAGCAGCACGCAATCGGCGCGGCCGTGGTGCAGCGATTCGATCGCCGCCGCGCTCGGTTCCTCGCGCAGGAACAGCCGCAATTGCGGGCGTTCGGCGCGCAGCCTGGGCAGGATGCGCGGCAGCAGAAACGGCGCGATGGTGGGGATCACGCTCATCCGCAATTCGCCGCCGAGCGGCGCGCCGTGCGCCTGCACCAGCGCCGACAATTCCTCGGCCTCGCGCAGCAGGCGGTGCGCCTTGGCCACCACCTGGTTGCCCAGCGGGGTAAACCGCACCACCCGCCGGGTGCGTTCGACCAGCACCACATCGAGCAGCGATTCGAGCTCGCGCAGACCCGCCGAGAGCGTCGATTGCGATACGAAACAAGCCTCTGCGGCGCGTCCGAAATGGCCGTGTTCGTGCAGCGCGACCAGATATTGCAATTGCTTGAGCGTCGGCAGGTAAATCGACATCAGGCTTCGTCGGCCGGATCGGGTTCAGCCACCTCGGCGTCGGCGAGATCGGGCTCGGCCACAATCGCGGGGCGATCGCCGGCAATATCGTCGATATGCGCCATCTTCAGCTTGCCGCCGACCACCGCAAAGGCCAGCCGCCCTTCGACCAGTTCGAGCGCATCGCGGCCAAACTGATCAAACCGCCAGCCTTCGAGAATCGCCAGCCCCTTGCGCTGCCCCGCCGCCAGCGCATCGAGATCATCGGTGCGCGCCAAGAGCCGCGCGGCAATGTCGATTTCGCGGCTGCGGATTTTCAGCAGCAGTTTGAGCAGATCGGCAACCAGCGCGCCCTCTTTGCCGAGCGGCGCACCACGCGGCGCGCGCGCGGGCATTTCCGCTTCGGGCAGCGGCTGCGCATCAGCCAGGCACTGCATCAGCCGGCGGCCGATATCGTTGTCGCGCCATCCGGTCGACAGCCCGCGCACTTTGGCGAGATCGGCCTGGTCCTTGGGCGGGTGGCTGGCGAGATCGGCCAGCGTTTCATCGCGCATGATTCGCCCGCGCGGAATGTTCTTGTCCATCGCTTCGGTCTCGCGCCAGGCGGCGAGCGCCTTCAACCGGCCGAGCACGGCATGATTGCGGCTGGGCGGGCGGATCTTCTGCCACATCGCGCCGGGGTCGTTGCGATAGTTTTCGGGATCGGCCAGCCGTTCCATTTCGGCATCGAGCCATTCGCCGCGCCCGGTCTTGATCAGCCGCTTGAGCATGCGCGGAAAGATCTTGGCGAGATGGGTCACATCGCCGATGGCATATTCGATCTGCCGTTCGGTCAGCGGCCGGCGCGACCAGTCGGTAAAGCGCGCGCCCTTGTCCACCGAAAAGCCCAGCCACGCCTCGACCAGATTCGAATAGCCGATCTGTTCGGACTGGCTGATCGCCATCATCGCGATCTGCGTGTCGAAAATCGGGTGCGGCGTGCGCCCGGTCAGATTGTAGATGATTTCCACATCCTGCCCGCCGGCATGAAACACCTTGAGCACGTCTTCGTTGTCGACCAGCAGGTCGAGCAGCGGTGACAGGTCGATCCCCGGCGCCATCGGGTCGATCGCGGCGGCTTCCTTGTCATCGGCGATCTGCACCAGGCACAGTTCGGGCCAATAGGTGTTTTCGCGCATGAATTCGGTATCGACCGCGACAAAATCGGCGGTCTGCAACCGGGCGCACAAGTCGCTCAGCGCCTCGGTGGTGGTGATCAGCGGATGGATCTTCATCGGTCGAACGGTTCTTTTTTTGCACCCGCCGGCGCAAAACCGGTGCTGGCGGGCGGTGTGGGTACCCCCGTCCGGGGGCGGCGGCTTGACAAAAACGCGGCCATCGCCTCTTGGCCGGTTGCACGGGAACGGCGGAGTGCGCCCATCCACGCCACCGATCCCTGCCTCAATCTGCCGATTTTGGAAAGACCCTCGATGCACCCCTATCGTACTCATACCTGTGGCGCGCTGAACCGCGATGCGGTTGGCCAGACCGTTCGGCTGTCGGGATGGGTGCATCGCAAGCGCGATCACGGCGGCGTGCTGTTTGTCGATTTGCGCGATCACTACGGGCTGACCCAGATCGTTGCCGATGCCGACAGCGCCGCGCTGGCGGTGCTCGAGGCGGCGCGGGTCGAAAGCGTGGTCACCATCGACGGCGTGGTCAAGGCGCGCGCCGAAGCCACCGTCAACGCCAATCTCGCCACCGGCGCGATCGAAGTCTATGCGCGCGGCGCCACCGTGCTGTCGGCGGCCGAAGAATTGCCGATGCCGGTCGCCGGTGAACAGGACTATCCTGAAGATATCCGCCTGCGCTATCGCTTTCTCGATCTGCGGCGCGACACGCTGCACGCCAATATTGTCCGCCGCACCCGGGTGATTTCGGCGATGCGCCGGCGGATGGAAGCGATCGGCTTTACCGAATATTCGACCCCGATCCTGACCGCATCGAGCCCCGAAGGCGCGCGCGACTTTCTCGTGCCCAGCCGCATTCACCCCGGCAAGTTCTATGCGCTGCCGCAGGCGCCGCAGCAGTACAAGCAATTGCTGATGGTCGCCGGGTTCGACCGCTATTTCCAGATCGCCCCGTGCTTCCGCGACGAAGACCCGCGCGCCGACCGGCTGCCCGGCGAATTCTACCAGCTCGATCTGGAAATGAGCTTCGTCACCCAGGAAGAAGTGTGGGAAACGATGGAGCCGGTGATCGGCGGCATTTTCGAGGACTTTGCCGAAGGCCGCAGCGTGACCCCGATCGGCCAGTTCCCGCGCATCGCCTATGACGAAGCGATGCTCAAATACGGCTCGGACAAGCCCGATCTGCGCAACCCGCTCATCATCACCGATGTGTCGGAGCATTTCCGCCAGTCGGGATTTGGCCTGTTCGAACGCATCGTCGGGTCGGGCGGCGTGGTGCGCGCGATCCCCGCGCCGGGCACCGCCGAAAAGAGCCGCAAGTTCTTTGACGACATGAACGAATGGGCGCGCGCCGAAGGCCACGCCGGATTGGGCTATGTCACGCGCAAGGCCGGCGAATTCGGCGGCCCGATCGCCAAGAACCACGGCGCCGAAGCGATGGCCGCGCTCTATGCCGAACTGGGCCTGGGCGATGACGACGGGCTGTTCTTTGCCGCCGGCAAGGCCGATGCTGCGGCGAAGCTGGCCGGGCTGGCCCGCACCCGCGTCGCCGAACAGCTCGGCCTGATCGAACAGGATGCCTTCCGGCTGTGCTGGATCGTCGATTTCCCGTTCTATGAATGGGATGAAGACACCAAGTCGGTGCAATTTGCCCACAACCCGTTTTCGATGCCGCAGGGCGGGATCGACGCGCTCAACCATGCCGACCCGCTGACGATCAGGGCGTTCCAGTACGATCTGGTGTGCAACGGCTATGAAATCGCCTCGGGCTCGATCCGCAACCAGAGCCCGGAAACGATGGTCCGCGCGTTCGAACTGGTCGGGCTGAGCAAGGCCGATGTCGAGGCGCGCTTTGGCGGGCTCTATCGCGCGTTCCAGTATGGCGCCCCGCCGCACGGCGGCATGGCCGCCGGGGTGGATCGCATTGTCATGCTGATCTGCGGCGCGCAGAACTTGCGCGAAATTTCGCTGTTCCCGATGAACCAGCGCGCCGAAGACCTGCTGATGGGCGCGCCCAGCCCGGCCGAACCCAAACAGCTGCGCGAACTGTCGATCCGTATGGTCGAGCCGCCGAAGTAGGCGATCCCCGAACGGCCATCCGCAGCCAAAAAACGCGCGCGAGGCACGCCGGGAATGGCGCTGCCCCTTGCCAGCGGGGCTTGTGGCGATTAGGGCGTCAAGCTGAACGGTGGCAGCACCGGCATTTTGGGCAGATCATGTTTCGTCTGAAGGGACACATCGAATGAGCGATACCGCCGACCGCGTTAAGAAGATCGTTGTCGAGCACCTCGGGGTAGAGGCCGACAAGGTCACCGAAGATGCCAGCTTCATCGACGATCTCGGCGCCGATTCGCTCGACATCGTCGAGCTGGTGATGGCGTTTGAAGAAGAATTCGGCGTCGAGATCCCCGACGACGCGGCGGAAAAGATCGCCACCGTCGCCGACGCGATCAAGTACATCGACGACAACAAGGGCTGATTGCACCCTGGCAAACCCCGCGCCCGCGTGGCGGGACAGCGGGGCACGGCAACGGCAGGCTCGGCCCATCGTGATGGGCTGGGCCTGTTGCTTTTCAACCGGAGAATTCAATGCGGCGTGTCGTTGTAACCGGGCTCGGCCTGGTCACCCCTCTTGGCGCGGATGTCGAAACCACCTGGGCCAACCTGATTGCCGGCAAATCGGGCGCCGGGCGGATTACCCGGTTCGATGTCAGCGCGCACAAGTGCCACATCGCCTGCGAGGTCAAGCCGGCCGATCATCCTTATGGCTTTGATGCGTCGCGCCGCGTCGATCACAAGATCCAGCGCCAGGTCGATCCGTTCATCGTCTATGGCATCGATGCCGCCGGCCAGGCGCTCGAAGATGCCGGGCTGGTCGACATGGACGACGATCTGAAGCTGCGCACCGGTTGTTCGATCGGGTCGGGCATCGGCGGGCTGCCGGGGATCGAAAGCGAATCGATCGTGCTGCACGAAAAAGGCCCCGGCCGGGTCAGCCCGCACTTTGTGCACGGGCGGCTGATCAACCTGATTTCGGGCCAGGTCAGCATCAAATACGGGCTGATGGGGCCCAACCATGCGGTGGTCACCGCCTGTTCGACCGGCGCGCATTCGATCGGCGATGCGGCGCGGATGATCAAGGACGGCGATGCCGACGTGATGCTCGCGGGCGGCGCCGAATCGACGATCAACCCGCTCGGCGTGGCCGGCTTTGCCCAGGCGCGCGCGCTCAACTGCTCGTTCAACGACCGGCCCGAAGCGGCCAGCCGCCCCTATGACAAAGACCGCGACGGCTTTGTGATGGGCGAAGGCGCCGGCGTGGTGGTGCTCGAAGAATACGAACACGCCAAGGCGCGCGGCGCCAAGATCTATGCCGAAGTGGTCGGCTATGGCCTGTCGGGCGATGCCTATCACGTGACCGCACCGCATCCCGAAGGGCGCGGCGCCGAACTGGCGATGCGCATGGCGCTGCGCAAGGCCGGGCTGGAAGCGGGCGACATCGACTATGTCAACGCGCACGGCACCTCGACGATGGCCGACACCATCGAACTGGCCGCGGTCAAGCGCGTGCTCGGCGATGATCTTGGCGGCGCCTCGATGAGCAGCACCAAATCGGCAATCGGCCACCTGCTCGGCGGGGCCGGCGCGGTCGAAACGATTTTCTGCATCCTCGCGCTGCGCGACCAGATCGTGCCGCCGACGCTCAATCTCGACAATCCCGACGAAGGCACCGCCGGGGTTGATCTGGTGCCGCATGTCGCCAAACGCCGCACCGTGCGCGCGGCGCTGAACAATTCGTTCGGGTTTGGCGGCACCAACGCCAGCCTGATCGTCAAGGCGATCTGATCGGCCCGGCGATGCGACGCATGACCCGGGCACGCTGGGGCGTTCTGGCCGCATTGGTGCTGGTGCTGGGCTATGGCGTGCATTTTCTGTGGGGCTGGTACGGGCCGGGGCCGCTGGAACACGACGCGCCGTTCGTGGTGTCCGAAGGTGCCGGCCTTGCCAGCGTGGCGCAGGAACTGGAAACCGAAGGGGCAGTCGCCTCGGCATCAACCTTTCGCGCCCGCGCGCGGCTGCTGGGCCATACCGGCGGGTTGAAGGCGGGTGAATTCATGATCCCCGCGCATGCCAGCGGGTCGCTGATCCTGGCGATCCTGCAAGGGCGCGACGGGGTGATGCACCGCCTGTTTACCGTGCCCGAAGGCATGCCCTCGGTGATGGTGCTCGAAAAGCTGATGGCGCAGCCGATGCTGACCGGCAAAGTCGATCTGCCCGCCGAAGGCTCGATCCTGCCCGACAGCTATGACTATCAACGCGGCGAATCACGCGCCGCGCTGGTGGCACGGATGCAGAGCGCGATGGCCACCACGCTGGCCGACTTGTGGGCCAAACGATCGCCGCGCACGGTGGCCAAGACCCCGCAAGAGGCGGTGATCCTCGCCTCGATCGTCGAAAAGGAAACCGGCAAACCGAGCGAACGGCGGATGGTCGCCGGGCTCTATTCAAACCGGCTGCGGCTGGGGATGAAGCTGCAGGCCGATCCGACGATCATCTATCCGATCACCCAGGGCCGCCCGCTCGGCCGGCGCATCCGCGAATCCGAAATCCACGCGGTCAACGATTACAATACCTATGCGATGGTCGGCCTGCCCAAAGGGCCGATCACCAATCCCGGCCGCGACAGCATCGCCGCGGTGCTCAACCCTGCCGATACCCATGCGCTGTACATGGTCGCCGATGGCAGCAAGGGCCATGCCTTTGCCGACACGCTCGAACAGCACAACGCCAATGTCGCCAAATGGTTCGCCATCCGCCGCGCCCGGGGCGAGATGTGAGGCGACAATGGTTGCCGGCCGTTAACCCAATACTAACGTATTATCACGTAGGTAATCTCCCGATGGCCCCGCTCGCAAAGCGGTCAGGGTCACCGGGCGGGACCATTGCGACCTGTGCCGAATGCTCCATCCACTGCTTTACGGCTTGGCCGAGTGCTCCCGCCCCCTGTTTTCCGCGCCCGCGCTGATGGACCGCACCCCGCTGCTGGTGCTCGCCGTGCTGCCCGATGCGGTGCAGGCACGGCTTGATGGCTTGCGCCGCGCGCACTACCCGGCCGCGCACAATCACCACCCGGCGCATTGCACGCTGTTCCACGCGGTGCCCGGCATGGTCGCCGACGAACTGGCAACTTGTGCCGCCGCGCTGACCGCCGCCACCCCGCCACCGCGCGTGCGGATCGAGCGCGTGCTCGACCTTGACAGCGGCACCGCGCTGGCGGTGATCGGCGCCGACCTCGTCGCGCTGCGCGAGGCGATCGCCGAACGCTTCCACGGCCTGCTCACCGCCGGCGATGCCCTGCCCGCGCGGCTGCACATAACCATTCAAAACAAAGTCGACCGCCCCACCGCGCGCGCGCTGCAACGCGAACTGACCGCAAGCTGGCACGCGATCGATACGACAATCCCCGCGCTCGCCGCGATGCGTGTGGTCAACGGCGCATGGCACCCTGCCGGCCGCTGGCGGTTTCGCGGATGAATGGCACCGGCTGCCGGGCTCGCAGTGCCAGGCAGCACCCCCATCCGGGCGCCACACTCAGCCTCGCGCATCCCATTGCGCGATCAGCCCGGCGCTTTCGAGTTCATCGATCAACGGCGTCAACTGGGCGGCATAGGGGCGCCAGCGGCCAATCCCCTTGGCGTTGATCGGTTGGCGCACCTGATCGCGGCTGACCGTGCGCACTTTGCGGTCGACTTCATAAAACCGCGCGCAAGCCGGATCGTGCGGCAGCTCGAGATGCGCCAGCACCCGCGCCAGCGTCTGGTCAAAATCGTCGATCCAGTCGTTGAGCGCCACCGTCAGCACCGGGTTGGGCAAGGCATCATGCCAATGCGCCATCAGCCGCATCCGCTGGGCGATGGTCCAGCCCAGATCACCCAGATCATGCGCATAAGGGTGCTGGCCATAAAACCGGAAGGTCCAGATCGAAAAACCGATGTCGCGCGGATCACGCACGCAATGGATGATTTTGGCCGCCGGCATGGTCAGGCCGATCACCCCGAGATAGAGCTCGTTGCCCGGCATCTTGTCGACAATCCGCGCCTTGTCGGGCGCCAGCGCGTGCAGTTCGGCGAGGTAATCGCCGGCAGCGCCATCGAGCGCGGCGGCATCGAGCGCGGCAATCCGCCCCGGCGTTTCAACATCATCGGGGCCGCCCAGCCGCATCGCCAGCTTGTGCAGCGCGGTGCGTTCGCCCGCGCCATGGACCTGGGCATGCGCGGCGAGGATCTGTTCGCACAAGGTCGTGCCCGAACGCGGCATGCCGACGATGAACACCGGCGCCGGATCGGTGTTCGCCGCCTTTGCCCCGCTGGCGAGGCGTTCACCGCTGAACGCGGCGATCGTGGCGTCGATATAGTTGCGGTGCGCATCGCGCGAATAAGGCTGGCTCTGGCGCAGCAAATCGTGCCCGGCCTGCCAATGGGCAAAGGCCGCTGCCCGATCACCCTGCCGCATCCAGAAGCTCGCGAGATCATAATGCGCCATCAACCGGTGTTCGGGGACGGCGGCCGGTCCCATCGCGTCCAGCGCCGCTGCCATATGGCGTGCGGCGTTGATCGCCTCTTCCCGGTTCCCCTCCTGCTGCGCCAGAAGCACGCCGCGCCAGCAAAACAGCGGCATCAATTCGGGCGGCAGCGGCCCCAGGCTCGACAGCGCGGCCAGTTCGAGCCGCGCCATGCGCGTCTGGCCCTGCTGCAACAGCGCCAGCGATCGGGCCAGCCGCCATTCGACCGACCGGCCTTGCGGCGAGTTCGGCGCGGCATCGAGCAATTCGAGCGCCTGCGCGCCATTGCCCTGCTGGATCAGTTCGGCAACCAGGTTGAGCCGGGCGGCTTCGTTCTGCGGCGCCCGCGCCACCGCCTGATGCAACAGCGCCTCTGCCGGCTCGGTTTCGCCGGAAATGCGCATCAGCGCGGCGAGGTTGGCGGTCGCAGCGGGATGCCCGGGCGCAAAGCGCAAGGCTTCGCGCATGCAGCGCTTGGCAATATCGACTGCGCCCTGGCGATAGCGCACCAGCCCCAGATTGATCCACGCGCTCGGCCACCCGGCGGCCAGCCGCAGCGCGGCGGCAAAGCCATCGACTGCCAGCGCATTGTCGCCCAATGCCATCGCTGCCTCGCCAACCGCGTAATGTGCTTCGGGCAATTCCGGCTCGGCAGCGGCCGCATCGCGCGCCGCCTGCAAGGCAGCGGCCAAGTCACCAGCCTCGCGCAGCGCGATGTAGCGGGACAGGGCGTTGGTATTGGCGTCTGTGGACATGAAAACTATGGCCCGTGCTATGCGAAATTATGATGTCCCCCCGAAACGGCGGGGTACCACTGCGGGGGCATTCCGGACCAGCGATCAGGCAATCAGCCGCAGCTTTGGCGCCTCGGCATCCCGGGGGATCAGCCCAAGCGCCTGCCCGCAGGTTTCGGTCACGTGGATGGCCGCGCCATCTGCGGCGCGGCGCAGTTCGATCCGCGTGGCGCTTTGCGCATCGAGCCGCACCGGCGAATTGACATTGAACGCGTGATACCCGCGACCAAGCCCCGCCTTTTCAAGATCCTTGCGATATTCGCAGGCCAGTGTCCGACCGATCACCGCGCCGTCGAGCACGATGTCGAGCAGCACCGGCAGTTCGGGATGGTCGGCATCACACGCCCAACCTGCGATGCGGAACGGGGCTTCGATCCTTTCGATGAAGCCGCGCAACTGCCCCGGCTTGATCGCAGCGGTCGCCCGCACGGCGATACCGCGCAGCGCCACATCAAGCCGCTCACCGGCTTGCGGACGCGGTGCGCACAAGGCCAGTTCGGCCGCGGGCGGTTCATCGGGATAGAGCGCGGCATAGCTGTCGCGGTTGTCGAACCGGTCACGACCGCCGGGAAAATCGGCAAACGATTCAGACCAGGCACCTTCGGCAATCACGCAATCGTGGACGCCCAGATCGATGCCGTAATACCGCACATCTTCGGTCCGTTCGGGCTGGGTAATCGTCACGCCATTGACCAGATTGCGCGCCAGGATCAGCGTATCATCGACCAGCATCGAATGCCCGGGCGAAATATGCAGATCACGCGCCGGAACATTGGGCGCCAGCGCACCGGCCTTGATGCGCACCGGGGCCATCTCGGCATGGTTGGCAAGCGGCGCAGCCAGATGCTGCTGCCCGATCCACCGGATCGACCGGATCGCCCCAAAGCGCGTGACAACAGGATCACCGATCACCAGTCGCTCCACCGGCATCTGACCGGTCGGCGTCAGGATCAGCGTGCCGGCCAAATAGCACAGTGGGTCATCGCTGATCGTCACCGAGCCATCGCCGGTATTGGTGCTTCCGGTCACATTGGTCGTGGCATATCCGTCGTTGCTGGAAATGATGTACGAACCGCCACCACCGCCGCCACTGCTACCGAAAATGCCGCCTCCACCGCCGCCACCGTAGCCGCCGCCGCCGCCGCCGCCAGAATAGCCGCCGCCGCCACCGCCGCCGTAGCCGCCGGCGCCGCCACCGCCGCCGCCGCTGCCACCTAGCCCGCCCCCTTCAGCCCCGCCGTTACCGGCAAGGCCGATTCCGCCGCCGCCACCGCCGCCGTAGCCGCCGCCGCCGCCGCCGCCGCCCTCTTCAGCCCCGCCGCCACCGCCGCCGCCACTGACCCCACCCACGCCATGCTCGGCTCCCCCTCCAGCATTTCCGGTCGAATTTGCGGAACCGGGGAGACCACGAGCAGAGTGTCCGAAGCCACCACCGCCACCACCGCCAGCAACTTCAATCAGGTTCTGGGCCCCGCCTCCTGTGGTGTCAAACACCCAAGAGCCGCCGCCGCCGCCGCCGCCAGATCCTGATGACGGCTGCCCTTGGCCACCAACAATGATCTCCAACGTATCACCGGCTTGAAGGAAGATGTCCCCACCAACCGAGGCGCCCGCCCCCCCCAGATTATTGCCGCCATCCCCAGAGCCCCCTTGAGCACCGTTGGCGTCAATCTGATAGTACCCGGACGCGGTGATGGTCTGAGTTTGCGTGCTGCCCGCGGAATTATAAGTCGTGCTTGGCGGAGCGCTGGCCATTGCTTATTTCCCCATAAATTCTTAACGTGTTTTATATATAGAGAGGCAGCAGATCGCGCAATTTTAATATATTGTTTAATATTGGTTAATTGATATTTTTATATAGGTGAAAGTAGGTAGTCATTTATAAAATGTTTACCATAGAATTTCAAATTCTGGGTTTATGGTTTCTATTCCGCATGCGTAACGAGCACAAAATGGAAACTTCTTTTGCTGATGCGGAGATTGCCCCACCGAAGCGGCTTGCCGCGCAGCGCAACAAAACACTCAGGGGGTTCCGGGAGGCCGGGTGCGAAGCAGGCGCGTCCAACCAACCGCGCGCAAAAAACGGTGCCGGATGAGGGGATCGAACCCCCGACCTTCGGTTTACAAAACCGCTGCACTACCGCTGTGCTAATCCGGCGATGGCGCGCCCATAGCGCTAAATGGCGCCAAAGGTCCAGCCTTCGGTGCGGGCGATCTGCGGTGTCAGCGCGGCGGGGCGCCACAGCGCGGGGGTGGGGGCGGCGCGGCGCAGCCAGGCGGCGGTGATCAGCGCGTCGCTGGTGTGGTCGTCGATCGCGCCGGTCAGGCGGCAGGGGCGGCTGCCCAGCGCGGCGAGCGCCTGATCAAGCTCGGCACCATCGCGGATTTTGGAGCGTGCCGGGGTGCGGCCGGCGGCGATCGCGGCGATCGTGGTATAGATTTCGCAGATCACCGATCCGCGCGCGTGCAGCGGGTCGATCGGCCAGACCGGCAGCGCACCGGTCAGCGCGTGGAGCAGTCGCATCCCGGTCAGGCTCGATTTGCCGACTTGCGCCGCGCCGACCAGATTGAAGTTTGAAGTCGGCCGGCAGCCGGCGGCTTCCTGCGCGCGTTCGGTCACGCGCATGCGGCCGCGCCCGGCGGGAAACAGATCGCCCTGCCGCCCGCCATGGCGGCGAAAATGCCGCGCGATTTCCGGGTGATCGACAAAGCTGGTGGCGGCCAGATGCGGATCATCGGCGCAGACCTCGTCAATCAGCGCCCATAGCGCGCGGGCATCGGCGGGGCTGTGCTCCCACCCGGGCAGAAACGCCCCGGCATCGGCAAACGGCAGCGAAATGCCCAGATCCATGCCGACCAGCGTATCGCCGGGCAGATCGTGGCGCAGCCAGTGCAGCACTTCGGCGCGGCTCCATACTGCGCCTGGGCGCACCAACACCGGCGCGGCATCGCCCGGCGGGCACAGCGCCACGGCAATCCCGCGCTGGCGCTCGCCCGCCGCGCCCGACCAGTCGATCGCGGCGTAATGGGCAAAGCCGCGGATCAACCCTGGCGTTCCTGCCGGCGCTTGTCCCACCATTCCAGCCGGCGCCGCACTTCGCGTTCAAACCCGCGCTCGACCGGCTGATAATAGGTCTGCGGCGCCATCCCTGCGGGCCAGTAATCGGCGCCGGAAAACCCGTCCGGGGCATCGTGATCATAGGCATAGCCGGCGCCATAGCCGGCATCTTTCATCAGCCGGGTCGGCGCGTTGAGGATATTGGCGGGGGGCTGCAGCGATCCGGTTTCGCGCGCGCTGGCAAAGGCGGCCTTTTGCGCCACATAGGCGGCATTCGATTTGGGCGCGGTGGCGCAATAGAGACAGGCCTGCACGATCGCCAGTTCGCCCTCGGGACTGCCGAGGAAATCATAGGCATCCTTGGCCGCCAGGCACTGCACCAGCGCCTGCGGATCGGCCAGGCCGATATCCTCGCTGGCAAAGCGCACCAGCCGGCGCAGCACGAACAGCGGATCTTCGCCGGCGGTCAGCATCCGCGCCAGATAATAGAGCGCGGCCTGCGGATCGGAGCCGCGCAGCGATTTGTGCAGCGCGCTGATCAGATTGTAATGCCCGTCGCGGTCCTTGTCATAGACCGCCATGCGCCGCATCAGGAATTGCGACAGGCCCGCCGGATCAAGCGGCGCGGGCAGCGAAACATCGAACAGCGTTTCGGCCTGGTTGATCAGAAACCGGCCATCGCCATCGGCCGAAGCGATCAGCGCGGCGCGGGCATCTTCGGTCAGCGGCAGCGGCACCCCGGTGATCGCCTCGGCGCGCGCCAGCAACTGGCCCAGCGCGGCGGCATCGAGCCGGTGCAGGATCAGCACCTGAGCGCGGCTGAGCAGCGCGGCGTTCAAGGCAAAGCTGGGGTTTTCGGTGGTCGCGCCGATCAGCGTGACGGTGCCGCGTTCGACATAAGGCAGAAATCCATCCTGTTGCGCGCGATTGAAACGGTGGATTTCGTCGACAAACAGCAGCGTGCGGCGGCCCAGCCCGGCCATGCTTTCCGCCTCGGCAAAGGCCTTGCGCAAATCGGCGACGCCCGAAAACACCGCGCTGATCGAAACATAGCGCATGCCCACCGCCGCCGCGAGCAGCCGGGCAATGCTGGTCTTGCCGGTGCCCGGCGGGCCCCACAGCACCATCGACGCCAATTTGCCCGCCGCCACCATCCGCCCGATCGCCCCGGTCGGCCCGGTGAGGTGGTCCTGGCCGATCACTTCGGACAACTGCTGCGGGCGCAGCCGTTCGGCCAGCGGATCATGCGCAGAGGGCGCGGGACCGGCGCTGTCGGTCGGGGGCGGGGCAAACAGATCGGGCATCGCCACGGGGCATAGCGGCATGCGCGGCAAATTTCACCGGGGGACTTGCAATCGCTGTCGAAAGATATATCTTAGATGCATCAAAGAAAGGATTTCACGATGTTTGGACACAACAAGGGCGCGCGTCATGCCGCCAAAGCGATGCGCCGGGGCGCGCGCATGATGGCCAAGGGGCTGGGACGCGGGCCGTTTGGCCGGCGCGGCCGGTTTGCCGATGCCGTCGATGGCGAAGAACACGGCCATCATCACGGGCGCGGCGGACACGGCCGGGGCGGCATGGGCCGGGGCCGGCGCATGTTTGGCCAGGGCGAGTTGCGGCTGCTGCTGCTCGGCCTGATCGGCGAGGCACCGCGCCACGGCTATGACCTGATCCGCGCGATCGAGGGCTTGACCGGCGGCGCCTATGCCCCCAGCCCGGGGGTGGTCTATCCCACGCTGGCGCTGCTCGTCGATGAAGGGCTGATCGCCGAAGAACCCGGCGAAGGCAGCCGCCGCGCCTTTGCCGCCACCGCCGCCGGGCAGGCCGAAATCGCCAAAGAGGCAGCGACGATCGAGGCGATCATGGCGCGCCTGCGCAGCCAGGGCGAAGCGAGCGAACGCGAAGCCAGCCCCTCGATCATGCGCGCAATGGCCAATCTGAAACTCGCGCTGCGCTCGCGCGTGTTTGCCGCGGTGTTCAACGAACAAGTTGCGCACCAGATCGCAGACATTCTCGACGAAGCCGCGCGCCAGATCGAACGCGTCTGATCTGCCGCCATACCGGATTCCCGCATGGCGCGGATGAACTGTTTCTAACGATTATCCAACAAGTTGAGACCTTCATCATTCCTGCGAAAGCAGGAATCCAGTCGGCCCATCGCTCAGGTCAAACATCGCAAGCTGGATTCCAGCGTTCGCTGGAATGACGAACGAAAATGGACTGTGTGCCGCCTCCGGATGGGCGGTTTGCGGTGACATTTCAACGCCTTGCCCCAGGGGGAAGAATTGCCGGATTCCCAAACCCGGCAAAACCCACTAGGCCGCTATCATCGATCCGCAACCGCTGCAGCAGGGGCCAGGGCATTTTGACCGATCATGACGTGCTGATCATCGGGTCCGGCGCTGCCGGGCTGACCGCTGCGCTGGTACTGGCCGAGCGGGTGAAAGTGCTGGTGCTGGCCAAGGGCGCGCTCGATGCCGGGTCCACCGCCTGGGCGCAGGGCGGGATCGCCGCGGTGCTCGACCAGGGCGATACCTTTGAAGACCACGTCCGCGATACGATGATCGCCGGCGCCGGCCTCAATGCGCGCGAAACGGTCGAATTCGTGGTCGAACATGCCCCCGCCGCGATCGAGCGGCTGGCCGCGCTGGGGGTGCCGTTCAATGCCGAGGCGGGCAGCCTGCACCTCACCCGCGAAGGCGGCCATTCGCACCGCCGCATCGTCCATGTCGACGATGCCACTGGCTTTGCCGTGCAAAAGGCGCTGATCCACGCCGCGCAAGCCCATCCCAATATCACGCTGCGCCCCAACAGCGTGGCGATCGACCTGATCACCGATCGCCACCGGCAGGATGGCGGCGGCGCCGGCCGGCGGGTATGGGGCGTCTATGCGCTCGATGCCGCGACCGGCCGGGTCGAAGCGCATGTCGCGCGCGCGACGATCCTCGCCACCGGCGGCGCCGGACGGACGTATCTGTTCAGCACCGCCCCGCGCGGCGCCACCGGCGATGGCATCGCGATGGCCTGGCGCGCCGGCGCGCGGGTGTCGAACATGGAATTCATGCAGTTCCACCCCACCTGCCTCTATCATCTCGAAGCCAAGAACCTGCTGATTACCGAGGCGGTGCGCGGCGAAGGCGGGCACCTCCTGCTGCCGACCACCGGCGAACGCTTCATGCCCCGGTTTGATCCGCGCGGCGAACTCGCCCCGCGCGACGTGGTGGCGCGCGCGATCGACCATGAAATCAAGCGGCTGGGGCTCGATTACGTCCATCTCGATATCAGCCACCGCGATCCCGAATTCGTGCGCGGGCACTTTCCCAATATCCACGAACGGCTGCTCGCGCTGGGCATCGACATGACGCGCCAGCCGATCCCGGTGGTGCCGGCGCAGCATTATACCTGCGGCGGGGTGCTGGTCGATCGCGCCGGGCGCACCGATCTGCCGGGGCTGCACGCGATCGGCGAATGTTCGGAAAGCGGGCTGCACGGCGCCAACCGGCTGGCCTCGAACAGCCTGCTCGAATGCTTTGTGTTTGGCGACGCCGCCGCGCGCGATATCCTCGACCACTGGGCCGACAGCCCCGCCCCGCCGCCGATCCGCCCGTGGGACGAAAGCCGGGTGACCGATTCGGACGAAGAAGTGGTGATCAAGCAGAACTGGACCGAACTGCGCCGGTTCATGTGGAACTATGTCGGCATCGTGCGCACCAACAAGCGGCTCGAACGCGCCGCGCACCGCATCAAGCTGCTCAAGAACGAAGTGAACGAATACTACGGCAACTTCCGCGTCACGGCAGACCTGATCGAGTTGCGCAATCTGCTGCAAACCGCCGAGCTGATCGTCAAGAGCGCCCGCGCCCGCCGCGAAAGCCGCGGCCTGCATTACAATCTGGACTATCCGACCACCCTGCCCGCCGCGCGCGACACGGTGCTGGTGCCGAATTGACGGGTTGGGCGATCAGCGAATTTTGCCCGCAATAAGCGCAGCCTGAAGATCCCCTCTCGCGCAGGACTAGGGATTTATCCCAATCGTCCGATGCGTTGACACGTTTTGTCAGGGGTCCATCGCAGGACGACAGAGACCAGTGTCCTGAATCTGAAGTTCCCATCATGCACTGACCGTCACCCTGAACGTGTTTCAGGGTCCATTTCTCCCCAAAATCCGCCGTTTGTGGGGCACGATGGATGCTGAAACACGTTCAGCATGACAAGGTTTGATCAAGCGGACTTCGCATCCATCACACTAGACAATCATCGCGTGCAGCCGCTGGCGAATGATCGCTTCGGCATCAGCGACGATGCGGCTGATCAGCTCGTCGCAGGTCGGGATATCGTGAATCAGCCCCTGCACCATGCCGGCCCAGAACACCCCGCGCGACAGATCGCCGGTCTGCAACAGCTCCTTGCCCGCGCTGCCGGCAACCAGTTCGCGCACATCTTCAAACACCGCGCCCGGTTGCGCCAGCCGGCGCACCACTTCTTCGGATACCGCGCTGCGACCGACCCGGGCGGTGTTCTTGAAATTGCGGAAAATCAGGAAACTACCGCGTTCGTCGTTGTCGATATAGGCCTGTTTGACATTGGCGTGGATCGGCGCCTCTTGCGTGGCGCAAAACCGCGTGCCCATGTTGATGCCGTCGGCCCCCAGCGCCAGCGCCGCCGCCAGCCCGCGCCCGTCGCCGAACCCGCCGCTCGCCAGCAGCGGGATTTTGACTTTGTCCGCCGCCGCCGGGATCAGCACCAGCCCGGGAATATCGTCTTCGCCGGGATGGCCGGCGCATTCGAACCCGTCGATCGAAATCACGTCGCAGCCGGCGCGTTCGGCCGACAACGCGTGGCGCACCGCGGTGCACTTGTGAAGGATCACCACCCCGTGGGGCTTGAGCATGTCCCAGATTTCGCGCACCGCCTGGGTGCCGGCGGTTTCGACGATTTTGACCCCGCCCTCGATGATCGCCTGGGCATAGCCGCGATAATCGGGCGCATTGACGGTGGGAAAGATCGTCATGTTCACGCCGAAGGGCCGGCTGGTGATCGCACGGGTGCGCTCGATTTCGTCGCGCAGCGCCTCCGGTGTCGGCTGGGTCAGCGCGGTGATGATCCCCAGCCCCCCGGCATTCGACACCGCGCCGGCCAGTTCGGCATAGCCGACATTCATCATACCGCCTTGCACGATCGGATGTTCGATCCCCAGCAATTCGGTAATCCGCGTTTTCAAGGCCATTATCGCTCTCCCGTTTAATCGATCGATTAAAGCGATTCGCGCGTGCTGGCAAGCCGGCGCAATTGCGGCGCGCGCCACGTGCTGTATGCGCAGGAACATGCCGATTCGTCCGATCCTGTCCTGCCTCGCCACACTGCTGCTGATCGCGCTGGCCGCGCCGGTGGCCGCCGCGCCTGCCCCCCTGCCCCCGGCCGATGCCCGCGATCTGCGTTGCGCCGCCGCCTTTGCCGTGGTTGCTGTGGCGCAGGCGCGCGGCGATGCCGCTGCGGCAACGCTGCCGCCGCTGGCCATTCGCGGACGGCAATTCATGGGCGCGGTCGGCGCGCGGCTGACCGCCGGCGGCACCATGACCCCGGCCGCGGTGCAAGCCGAACTGACCAACGCCGCACGCGCGCTGACCCTGCCCGGCGCGATCACCGCAGCGCGCGGCTGCCTCGCCACGCTCGACCAGATCACCCCGCCCCGCCCCGTGCTCGATGCCGTGGCGTGCGAGGCGCTGCTGGGCGTCTATGCCGAAGTGCTGGGCGCGCGCGATGCCGCCGATCCGCGCGCGGCCGCACTGCAACGCGACGCCGATGCGCTGTCCCGCTCCGCCAGCGCCGCGCTGGCCGCGCGCGGCACCCCCGCCGAGGCGCAACCCGCCGCAAAGGCCGCCGCCCGCGCCCGCCTGCGCGAAGCGCTGCTCCAGCGCAGCGACACGATCACCGCCGACGAATTCACCCACTGCCGCCGCATGGCCGCCGCGACCCGTTGACCACGCCGCCGCCACCCCCCACATACTGCGTCGACCGGCAGCGAAGGACCCCGCCCATGCCCGACAAAGTGAACCTCACCGATGCCGAATGGCGCCAGCGGCTGACCCCCGAACAATACCACATCTTGCGCGAAGCCGGCACCGAACGCGCCTTCACCGGCAAATACGACCGCAACAAGGCCCCGGGCGAATACTTCTGCGCCGGCTGCGGCGCCCCGCTGTTCGAATCCGACGCCAAATTCGACAGCGGCTGCGGCTGGCCCAGCTTTACCGCCCCGGCCCAGCCCGACGCCGTCCACGAACAGATCGACACCTCGCACGGCATGATCCGCACCGAAGTGCGCTGCGCCGCCTGCGACGGCCACCTCGGCCACGTCTTCCCCGATGGCCCCGGGCCGACCGGGCTGCGCTATTGCATGAACAGCGCAGCGCTGGATTTTACGCCGAAGGATTGATGGGGTGGCGAGACAGGCAGTAGAAAGGGCCTCCGGCGGCAAAGGGCCGGCGGCCCTTTGATCCCGGTGGTTTTGGGGTGGCGATCAGACAACTCTGGCCAGCACGAAACCGTCCCAGCCTTTTTCGCCGACGGTCTGGATTGCCGTGGCCGACAGGCGCGGATCGTCGGCGACCAGATCGACAAAGCGGCGCACGCCGGTCACGCTGGCATCCGCGCTGTCGGGATCGACCACCGCGCCGCCGCGCACGACATTGTCGGCCACGATCAGCGTGCCCGGCCGCGACAGCCGCAGCGCCCAGCCAAGGTAGTGCGGATTGTTGGGCTTGTCCGCGTCGATGAAGATGAAGTCGAACGGCGCGGCCAGCGTCGGCAGCACATCGAGCGCCGCACCGACATGCAGATCGACACGATCACCCAGCCCGGCGCGTTCGATATTGGCACGGGCCACTGCGGCATGGTCGGGGTTGCACTCGATCGTCACCAGTCGGCCACCGACCGGCAGCGCGCGCGCCATACGGATCGTGCTGTAACCGCCCAGCGTGCCGATTTCGAGCACGCGGCTGGCAGCCAGCGTCTGGATCAGCACCGCGAGCAACTGCCCCTGCATTGCCGACACATCATGCGGCGGCAGCCCCGCAGCGACATTGGCCGCCAGCGCTTGCGCCAGCACCGCATCGTCTGGCGCCAAACGTTCGGCAAACCAGGCATCAACGCGGTTCCAGCGCGCGGCATCGGCCGATGGGTAGTCCGGCTTTCTCATGGCCCGGGTGGTACCACGCGACGAGGGATTGCCGCCAGCCCGGCGCGGCGGCTTGTTGCTGGGGGCGCGATCGGCCCGGCGAGCCGGTCTGTGCCGGTGCGGCGCGGGATCAAAGGTTTGCCCATTGCGCAAGGGCGGGAGGAACCAACCGTCCGGGATATAGGTAATTTCACTACGTAACATCTCATATTCAGGCGAATACTCCGTGGTTAACCAAACCTGCCAAAAGCATCCGTGTAATTCCAAACCGGGGGCCAAACATGTCTTACATGGAAAAAATTGCAGACCGCTTTTGCGATCTTGAAAATATGGCGACGATCGGGCGGTCGATCGGCATCGAACAAAACGCTGGCCAGTTCGCGGTGGCGGCGGAATGGTCATTCAAGGAGAAGATCCATCTCATCGAGCCTGATGTCTATCTTCGCGCCAGTTTTGCCCATCGGCTCAATCAATTTGGCATGCACACCGAAATTTATGCCTCAATTGATGAGATCATTGATTTTGAACCGAAATTCGGCATTTTGATGGTCAACGAACAGCTGATTGCCAGCGGCCCCGCGGCACTTTCCCAGTTTTCCGGCAATGCTTTGTCAAAGCTGCCGATGATCGTCTATTCGACCAATCCCTCGGTCGAAAAGGCCGTTGCCGCGATGAAGGCAAATGCGGTCAATTACGTATCGCCCAACGACAGCGACGATACCGTCATCGCGGCCATCACCGAAGCGCGCAGCCAGGCCGAAGAGAATCGCGAGCGGCTGGCGCTGATCCAGAACAGCATGTCGCTGGTGCAGCGCCTTTCGCAACGCGAGCGCCAGGTACTCGAATTCCTCGTCGAAGGGTTCAGCAACAAGGAAATCGCCCGCCGGCTCGATTTGAGCCCGCGAACCGTGGAAATCCACCGCATGCACATGTTCGGCAAACTCAATGCCCGCAATTCGGCCGAAGCCGTGCGCATCTGGTACGCAGCCAACGCTTGAGCCGGACGATTGCGCCCGCGCCGATCAAGCGCGGGCGGCCTGCCGCATGATCGCAATCAGCCTGCTGCACAGCCCCGGAGCATCCACAACGACCTGCATGCCGCTTGATTAACCATGGTAAAGGCCGCCACCCCGCCCCAGCGGCCTGAATGCCGGAATTCACCATCCGCCCCGGGAGCATGGCGCGAAGCCAAATTCACGAGCGCCACGTACGGATCGATCGCCTCAAGCCAATCAAAATTTATTGATTGATATTTCAAAATTGCAAAACTGACTGTTTGGCAATTTTTCATGCAAAATCTAATGTAAATTTCAATAAAAATTTCCGATGTCCTGATTTTTTCAAGGGCTTGGTACTGATGAATATTTACGCATAAAGAATATTTATTTTGTATAATTAAATTTTTTGCATATTTTGATCGATATTTTCTGAGTTTTTTGCGATTTTGCGCTACGCAGCACGTCCAATTTGATTTACACTAAAGTTTGTAGTTTTTTCATATCCCATTCGCGCGCAGAACAATCGTGGTGAATTTCTGGCAAGCCAATCCCTCTTCCACTCGACCAGGCGCAAGGCAGGCAAGACGATGGGGCAGAAACTGCAAGGACCGCAACTCGAATTGCAGGCGATGGAAATTCTGACCATGGCGCTTGCCATGCTCGATGAAGCCGAAAGCTATGCCGCCGGGGCACTGGTATCGGGCGCGATTGATCGGTTGCGCGCCGCCAACGGGATTGCCGAGCCCTTTCCACTGGCCAGCACAATCAGCGAGTTCGGCATCAGCGCTCCGCCACTCTGAGACGATCACAATCCATAGAAATGGGCATTTTCATGGATTCCAAGTACAGCTTGCTGAATGAAGCCAAAAAACTGCATAAAAATCTCCATGAATTGGACAAAAGCCTGCGATTGATATTGGTCAACGAAGCCGATGCCCCGATTTCTCGCGATGAAGAATTGATCCTCAGACAAACCAATTTCCCAAATCGCGACTTGTATCTCGCCAATCTGGCGCGGCATATCTATCAAGGGCGCCGCTTGCGCGAACAGGACGCCCCTGCGCCAGGTTTGTTTCACGATCCGGCATGGGATATTTTGCTCGACCTGTTTCAATCGCATGCATCGGGGCAGAGAATCCCGATCAAGGCCGCCGTGGTGGCCGGCAACGTTCCATCGACAACCGCACTGCGCCATGTGTGGCAGCTTGAACAAGTCGGACTGGTTGCCCGCATGCCCGATCCGGCCGATGCGCGCCGGCAGTTTCTGCAACTGACCGCAATCGGCGTCGACTACATGCGCAAGGTGCTTGGCGTTTTTGCAGACTGGCCGCAGTGACGGCAGCTAAGCCAGGCGCTGCCCCAACGCGATCTCGGACAGGACCGCCCGGCCATCGGGATCTTGTTCAAAAGCATCGGCAAAATCCTGCCTGACCGCCGGCGCAAGATCGTAGATCCTCGCGCGGCCATCGCTGTAATCCTCCTGGCTGGAGATGATGCCGGCAGCGCGCAGGCGCTTGACGATGATTTGATAATTCGCCGGCGATGATCTGGTCTTTGCAGACAGATCGCGCGATCGCGTCGGCCCATGCAAATACAACCAGGCGAGTATTTCAAACTCGCTGGTTATAAGTCTGACTTTGAGTTTTGCTTCAAGATAGGCAATTCTCTTCATCAGCAGAACCCAAAATGGTTTCCAAAAAAGCCGTTCACCCAAAATGCTTAGATTAGCGAACCAATTCTTGATTGACGCAAATTTATTTTGAAAATCCTGCGGGTTTTACAAAAATGCCGCAGGTTGTTTAAAGTATACAGCAAGAGCAAGCATGGACTTGCTCTGATCCCGAACCGGGCAAATGCAGTCTTTGGCCAAGCCGGACAACCCTACCAATGCCGTCATCCGAATGCAAGATATTGGATTATATGCAAAATTTTGCGCAGCAAAACGAGTGGGCCGCTGCGAAAACAAGCCATGGAAACCGACCGTCGCGTGCTGTTGCGGGGTATCACCGGGGCCGCAGTGCTCGCCCCGTGGCTTGATCTGCAACGGGCGATGACGCGTTGGACAGCGATGCCGCTGTCGCTGGTATCGGTCGGATCGACGACATGATCCCGTTCGCGGTCGCTTGCCTGATCCACCCAGCTGCCGACTTGAGCGGCATTGACGAAACGGCAAAAACCGAGCATTGGCGCGCGCTCCGGCATGCCGGGGCGGTTAGCTCAGTTGGTAGAGCATCTCGTTTACACCGAGGCATAACCCTGAAATTTGGCTGTTTTCCGTTACTTCTCTGAAGAACGGAGCCGGTTCATATGGCGAACAAAGCCATCCCTGCGGACCATCTGCGGACCACTTTCAATGCGACGCGCAGCCGACCTCAAAGGCCATCCAATCTGGCCGATGCGGGCGTCTATGCCCTTCAAAAAAAGCGGCAAGCCTTTCGCATGGGCAGCCGACCCGAGCCGCCGCCTCTGATACGAAAAACCGCTGAAAGGGCGGCAACCCTTCGCAGCGGCGTAATCAATAGCTGTGTGGCTATGACCGGCAACTACCTGCAGCGTGATTCTGGCGCAAGGACAGTTCTCCTGGCAGGTGCAGCATGAGCACCACCCTCTCGCACCGCGGACTACCTCCAGGTGTTGGGCGCTTCGAGCTCCTGCGGCTGTTCGAGCAGGTCGCACGGCCCGGCTTTGGCTTGTCATCGACGGCAGTAGCCTTGGTCCGGCACTACGTGCTCAAGACCATGGACGGTGACTACATGTCGGGACGCATCTGCGCGGTCTGGACGCAAGCCTGCCGTTTCGCCGAAGCCTTGGGCCTGACACCGCGCTCGATCAACTCGGCTGAACGCGAGTTAGAGCGCGCCGGTTTCATTGTGCGCAACGCGGGTATCAATGGCGAGCGTGCTGGCGACCGGCAGGCTGGCGTGGTGGTCTGGGCGGCGGGCATCAATCTAGCCCCGCTGGTCGAGCGCTTCACCGAAATGCAGGCCAAAGCGGAGGCTCTGGCACTGCAAGCCCGAGCCATCCAGCAATGCCGCGCCGAAATTCGCCAATTGGGCCAGCGCATCCGCGAAGCTGGTGACGAGGATCTGCGCGAGCGGGCCGAGACCATCCTGCCCGATGGCCGCACGGCGCGGATCACCAGCATCGACCGCCTGATTGCCATCCGCGAGGCCCTGTCCGCAATGCTCGCCGCCATCGAATCTGCGCCCGATCCCGAGCCCCGTGCACTGAAAACTTCCGACGCGCCGGAAGAAAACTGCGCACGCAGTATACAAGACAAAAACTCATCACGAAGGCGTACCACGCGGCTCAGTGATCCGCTCGAGCGCATCCGGCCCGCGACTGCGCTGGTGGTGGCCACCGAGAGCTATCGCGGCATTGTCGAGGCGCTTGGGGGGCCGACCTGGCCCAATCTCGTCGAGGCGTCATGGCGCAGTTGTGGGCGGCTTGGAATTGCCCAGAGCACATGGGGCCGCGCTTGCCAGCAGTTCGGGCGGGAACGAGCTGCGCTCAGCGTGTTGCTGATCGACCGGAATGCCGAATTGCCCATGGGCCACCGCTATCGGGTAGGATCACCAGCGCGCTGTCTGGCGGGGATGGTGCGTCGGGCAGGCTCGTCAGGGGTGAACCTTGCGGGGCTTTTCCGGGCAACGGAGCGCAATGTCCAAGAGGCCCCGCTACAAGCCCCAGCGCCCGAGCAGTTGATTGAACCGCAGTCTGGGCCTCTGGCCCATCTCACCGCAAGGTTGATGGCCAGCATGGAGCGGCGCGTCAGCCCAGATGGGTGAACCTGTCCAGCACATAACGCGTCCAAATGTCCGCACTCTCACAAGCCCACACGTCCACATGTGAACGGGCAAGGAAAACACCATGACCATTATAGCTATCGTCAGCCAGAAGGGCGGCTCGGGCAAAACCACCCTTTCGGTGAACCTCGCGGCCGCTGCCGAAGCAACGGGTGCCGTGGCGCTCATCATCGACACCGATCCGCAGGCCACCGCCAGCCAATGGGGCGCTTGGCGATCCGACAAGGCGCCGGAGGTGATCGACAGCGCACCGCCGCGCATTCAGGCCAAAGTCGATGCCGCCAAAGCGCAGGGGGCGACCTTCATCGTGATCGACACGCCGCCCCATGCCGACAGTGCGGCGAGCAGGGCGGTCGAGGTTGCTGATCTGGTACTGATCCCCTGCCGCCCCAGTGCCTTTGATCTCGCGGCAATCAAGACGACGGTCAGCCTTGTTCGGCTGTTCGACAAGCCGGCCTATGTGGTGTTCACGGCTGGCCCGCCCCATGCGCCGCGCATGTATGAGGAGGCGGCTGAACTGGTCCAGGGCTTTGGTATCGAAGCTTGCCCACACATGCTTCCGGACCGCGCCATCTATCGCCATGCAAGTGCGGCGGGAGCCTCGGTCATCGAGTTCGAACCAGAGGGGAAGGCTGCTGTAGAGATCGCCATGCTTCACAGGTGGACGATCGCACATGCGGACATGTCCACAACCGCACGTGAGGGAGTGTGAAGCTGTGAGCCGATTTGCCAATCTAGCTGACAAGCCGAAAGCCAAGCCCAAGCAAGAGGACCAGCCTTCGGCGAATGGGGGTGCTGGTGGTGGGCCATCATCTGCGATCAGCGCCTCGCCGCGATCAAACAGTCGCGTCGGGCGCAAAGCCATCGCGGCCTACTTCTCGCCAGAAATGTCGCTCGCCATGCATCTTTGTGCGCGCAAGAACGGCCTCAGCCTGCAGGAACTCATGGCTGAAGCCTTCGATGACATCCTGCGCAAATATGGCGAGAGCCCCATCGGTGGATGAAGGCACAGCGTTGCGTGTCGGAGCGTGCTCGCCCTGCCAGATCAATCCAAGCTCGCAGCGCTTGACAGGCTCGATCGAGCCTCCCGGAGCAGCGGAGTTTGCATCCTCCGTTCGCATTTGACCACAATCAATTTGTCACTATCACTATTTGGTAATATGGTGATGTGATGTTTTGCCTTCGATAGGACACAAGGTTGATGCAATCCGGCAGCGCAGTGTCAGCGATTGGCTTGTCGCCAGACGCGCCTTTACGCATCGGCGACACCGTGCCCGATTTCACCGCGCGGACCACGCACGGAATGGTCCGCCTTTCGGACTTTCGCGGGCGTTCGCTGGTATTTTTCTCGCACCCGGCTGATTTCACGCCCGTCTGCACCAGTGAATTCGTCGCCATCGCGGCAGCGGCGGATCGGTTCGAAGCGCTTGGCTGCAGCCTGCTGGGCCATTCGATCGACAGCCTGTTTTCGCACCTGGCGTGGCTCCGCGCGATCAACGATGCCCTAGGGGTGCGGGTTCCGTTTCCGATCGTTGAAGATCCGACTCTCGCAATCGCCCGGGCCTTCGGCATGGTCCCGGCCGATGTGAATCATGCCGCATCGGTACGCGCGGTCTATTTCATCAATCCCGACGGCGTGTTGATGGCCAGCATGTCCTATCCGGTCAGCGTGGGGCGCTCGGTCGAGGAAATGCTGCGGACATTGGCGGCTTTGCAACAAACCGCGTCCGGCGCGGTGATGACCCCCGCCGAATGGCAGCCCGGTGATGCCGTGCTGATGCCACCGGAATTTACCGCTGATGCGGTTCTGTCGGCCGAAGGGCCGGTAAGCTGGTTTTTTCGAAAGTCGGCTACGCCATGACGCGCAATCCCCAAACACGGGTGGACATGGCCCGGCTGGTGGAAGACTTGCGCCTGATGGCGCACCCCATGCGCTTGACCTTATTGGCGATCCTCGCCCGTGGCGAACGCGGCGTCAGCGAACTGGTGTCCGACACCGGGCAAGGGGCAGTTCTGGTCAGCCAGCAACTCGCGTTCCTGCGCAAGGCCGGCCTCGTGCAGACGCGGCGCGAGGCGAAGCAGGTGTTCTATCGCCTGGCAGATGGCCGCATGGGCAATATCCTGGCGGACCTTGCCGACATTGTCGGACCGGATCATGCGCAGGATACTCGCGCGCCGGCGCCCGTGATCGGCGGGGTCAGCGCGGCGATGTTTGCCCGGGTCGAACCACGGGGCTAAACCGTCACAATCCGGTCGGCCAAGGCAGCCATAGCCGACCGATGGCTGACCAGCACCAGGCCCGTTTCGGTCTGGCGCAGCCAGGCATCAAGCCGCTTGACGAGTTCACTCTCGGTCGCGGCGTCCAGGCCTTCGCTCGGTTCGTCGAGCACCAGCCAAGGCCGCTGCGCCAGCAGCGCGCGCGCCAATATCAGGCGCCGCCGTTGTCCGCCCGACAAGCGTGCACCGTCGTTGCCAAGCCATTGATGAAGCTCGTCGGGCAGTGCGCGGACCATGTCATCGGCACAAGCAACGCTCAGCGCCTGCCACATGTCGGCTTCGGTCACACCCGGCCTGGCGAGGCTCAGGTTGTCGGCTACTGTTCCGGCGATCAGTGGTGTGTCCTGTGCGCCCAGCGCAAAGGCGCCCCGCAACTGCGCCAGCCCCCACGCGGCGGGCGATCGGCCAGCCACGAACAGCGACTGCGGCGCATCATTGCGCAGGCCTGTCAGAGTCTCGATCAGCCGGGTCTTGCCTGCACCCGATGGCCCGGCAATCCTGACGCGGCTGGCCGGGGGGCAGACAACGCCGCACAGAACGAGCTCGGGGCGATCCGGCAACACAGGGCTCGCCGCCACTTCGGCCGCACGCGTATCGAGCGAGGCAAGGCGCTGGGCGGCCTGATCGACCTCGTGCGCGCGCATGTCTGAGGCGGCCATCGCACCCCAGCCTTCGAACGCGGAGAGTACAGCGAGCAGGCCAAAGGCAAACGTCGGCGCTGGTCCCCGCGCGACCCAGGCCATGCCGGCGATGGCGAGCGCGGCAAGGATGGTCTGCACGCCCCCGATTGCCGCCTCGGCGCGTACCAGCGCGGTCCGCGCCTCAGCATGGGCGTTCGCAGAACTTTCCAGTGCCTGCGTCAGCGCCGGAGCCAGACCATAGATCAGAATATCGGACGCAGGGCCCGCCATGTCGGCATAATCGGATTGAAGCGCGGTATAGACGCGTGCGGCCTCGGCCTGCAGCGCAGGCAGGCGATGCGCCGCCATCCGCCGTGCAGCAAAGCGCATGGCCGACAGCGCAAGCAGGTAGATTGTCATGGCACTCCAGCCCATCGCCAGCGCACCGAGCAAGCCGGCAGCCCCGAACGCCCATGCGCCGGGGCGCGATATCCGTCGGATGACCGAATCCTCCAGCGCATCAACATCTTTGCCCAGGCGTGAGGCGAGTTCCCCGGGGCGCCGGGGCACTTCGCCGGCCAGGGCCCCTGCCACCACCTGCCGGAACAGCGTGGTGCGCACACCGGCCAGCGCAAACAGCGCCGCACGGTGGCCAAACATGCGTTCGCCATAACGCGTGCCGGTGCGCAGGATGGCCGCCGCGCGAATGCCGGCACTCGGCAACAGATAGTTGAACCCCTGGACAGTGGCGATGCCCGCAGTCCCGGCCAGCGTTGCTCCCGCCAGAAACAGCCCTGACAGCGCCAGCAGGCCCACGGCCGACAGCGCGGCCACCACCGCGCAGGCGATCCCGGCCGCCACCAATCGCCGCTGCCCGGCGAGGGCCTGCTGCACCAGCGCGATCATGGCGCGATCTCCAGCACGGTCGCCGCCATCGTCACAAGTTCGTGGTCATGGGTGGCAACGATCACCAGCCGACTGCGTGCCAGTTCTCCAAGCACCGCGCGGATCGTTGCCGCGGTGGCCTCGTCAAGATCGGCGGTCGGCTCGTCCAGCAGCAGGATCGGCCGGCCCGAAAGCACCGCGCGGGCAAGGCCGATCCGCCGCCGCTCCCCGCCCGACAGGCCCGATCCGCGATGATCGAGCGTCATGTCCAGCCCACCCCGCCGCGTCACCATCGGGCCAAGGCCCAGGCTCTGCAAGCAGTCGGTCATGGCGGCCGCATCAGCCCTTCCCATGGCCAGATTGTCGTGGAGAGTGCCGGGGAGCAGCGCTACCTGCTGCCCGGCCCAACCGATCGCGGCATTGAGGGCACCCGGCGCAAACTCGGCCCCGCCGGCGATAATCTGGCCGGTCGCCTGCGGTACCTGGCCGATCAGGCCTAGCAGCAGCGTGGTTTTGCCTGCCCCAGTCGGGCCGCTGATGGCGTGCAGCCCTGGACCATCCCAACGCCAGTCCAGCGGGCCGATCGTTGCGCCCTCGTCATGGGCAAATGCGACAGCGTGGCCGGACCAACGCGCGGGCACCGGGATCGCTGCAGGCGCGGGGGGGATCTTCGCGATTTCGGCAGCAATCGCCGCTATCGCGGCATCGCCCTGCTGCTTGTCGTGATAGGCTGCGGCAAGCCGGCGCATGGTAAGGTAGAATTCGGGCGCCAGCGCCAGGGTGAAGAACGCGCGCGTCCCGGTCAGGTGTTCGGGCGCCGGAAAGGGCAGCAATCCGAGCAGCGAAAATCCGCAATAAACTGCAACCAGCGCCACGGACAGCGCGGCAAAGAATTCAAGGATGGCGCTTGAGGCAAAGGCGATCCCCAGCACATCCATGGTCCGCTCGGCCACTTGCCCGGCGGCTTCGCCAAGATGGCGCGCGACCCGGTCTTCTGCGGCAAAGCCCAGAATGGTCGGCAAATTGCGCACGCGATCGACAAACAACCCCGCCAATCGGTTGAGCGCTTGATGCTGACTTTCCGCGCGCCGCGCCGCCGCGCTGCCGGCGAGCACCAGTCCAAGGACAAACGGCACCAAGGTTGCCAGTAGGATCAGGCTGGATACCCAGCTTGCCGGTGCAACGGCTATCGCCACAATCAGGGGCGACATTGCACTCGCTGCCCGCAAGGGCAGGAAGCGTGCCACCAGCCCTTCGCTGGCCAGAATCGAGTCAACCGCGAGTTGCATGTCGGCGCCGATAAGGCTGCCGCGGCGCATGCGGGAGGGCAGCAGCGCCGGGTGCACCCGCCGGCGCAGGGCGGCACTTGCTTGGATCGCAGCACGCTGGCCGGCCAGATTGGCGCGGAAAACCGCCATTGCGCGCATCCCGCCGCCGGCGAGCAACAGCAAGGCCGGCACGACGGTTGCAGGTCCGCCAAGGATGCGGTTGCCCACCGCAAGTGCTATACCTGCGGCCAGCGGGATCGCGCCAAGGCTGTCAACCAGCCACCACGCCGCGGCGCGAAAGTCGGGTCTGGGCCGGGGGATGACCTGGAGTGATTGCTTGACCATATTATGAAAATATCATATTCGCTAAACATTCAGTTGGCAAGCGAGTCCCGGTTGGCTCGATCGCCGATTGGCACGCGCACCCCCAGGAGCTTGTCCGATGGATATGGCGGTTGTTGAACTTTCCCGGCTGCAGTTCGCCCTGACAGCCATGTACCACTTTCTGTTCGTGCCTCTGACGCTTGGCCTGTCGTTCATGCTGGTCATCATGGAGAGCATCTATGTGATAACCAAGCGTCCGATCTGGCGGGTGACAACGCGGTTCTGGGGCAAGCTGTTCGGGATCAACTTTGTCCTCGGCGTTGCAACCGGGCTGACCATGGAATTCGAGTTCGGCACCAACTGGGCCTATTACGCCCACTATGTCGGCGATATCTTTGGCGCGCCACTCGCGATCGAGGGGCTGATGGCATTTTTTATGGAGGCGACTTTTGTCGGGCTGATGTTCTTCGGCTGGGATCGCCTCGGCCGCGTGCAGCACCTGATGGTCACCTTCCTGGTCGCGCTCGGTTCCAATCTTTCGGCGCTGTGGATCCTCATTGCCAATGGCTGGATGCAAAATCCGGTTGGCGCAACCTTCAACCCGCAGACCATGCGGATGGAAGTGTCTGATTTCGGCGCCGTGCTGTTCAACCCTGTGGCGCAGGCCAAGTTCGTCCATACCGTCAGCGCCGGCTATGTCTGCGCCGCTACCTTTGTCATGGGGGTTTCGGCGATCTATCTGTTGCAGGGCAAATGGACCAATGTCGCGCGCCGTTCGATGATGGTGGCGGCCGCATTCGGGCTCGCCTCGGCGCTGTCGGTGGTCGTCCTGGGTGATGAAAGCGGATATACCATTTCCGACAACCAGAAGATGAAAATGGCCGCGATCGAGGCGATGTGGAAGACTGAGCCCGCACCTGCCGGCCTGACCCTGGTCGGACTGCCCGATCTTACCACCCAGCAGACGTATTATGCGATCAAAGTGCCTTACGTCCTGGGCGTAATCGGCACGCATAGCCTGACCGGGCAGG
>Ga0164297_10000361_pt1 | contig 57452 bp, 50 predicted proteins | sample GEODES058metaG_FD_113539 | JGI IMG/M metagenome (GOLD analysis project Ga0164297, IMG submission 113539) | Dystrophic lake water microbial communities from Trout Bog Lake, Wisconsin, USA - GEODES058 metaG | ecosystem: Environmental > Aquatic > Freshwater > Lake | place: USA: Trout Bog Lake... | reverse complement strand
GGATCTTGTCTTCCGTCGTGTATCGTTTCCCTTTCATTCGTCTGGTCCTTTCTTAAGTCCCAGACTAACACATCAGCTGGCCCGAAAAAGTGAAGTCACGTCACTAAGGATCCGCTTTGGACTGGACCGGCGAAACCTCTCCGCTCGAGGCGCTGCCACCTTTGTCTCCGGAATTGTTATCGCCCTGATTTGAATTGTCGCTAGACTTGGCGTTGCTGTCTTCGCTCTGCTTGGCGTTTTCGCTGCTTTGTTTGGAATCGCTTGAGTCATCCGCACGCGCCGTCATCGTCAAAACGAGCAACGCCGCCACGCCGGTGACCAAAACTGGTTTGATATATTTATTTTTCATTGGCTTAGAGTTTTATGTTTTTACTGACAACGGCTCTTTAGCACCGAGCGTGCCAAGTGCAATTTGCCCATATTTTCAAGGGGTATTCAAGTATTGCCAGCATGCAATGCATTCAAAACTTGCATTTGCAATGCATAAGGCGCATTTTGCATTGCATGAGAATTGGCTTATTACCCCATCCGCAAGCCGCGCAGACGCGCAAGCGGCTGGAATCATTACGGCTGCCGGTTTTCGCCCTTGATCCGGCGCGCATTCAGGTGCTTGCGCCAGAGTCTGCCGAAGTATTGTATGCGATCCCCTACGGTGAACTGTCCGCACGTGGATGGAATGGTTTGCGTGTGCAACTGGCGCGCGCCAGCCGACAATTTATCATCCTCGGCGGTAAACTTTCTTCGGCAGAAACTGTCGCCGCTATGCGTGACGGCGCGGCTGATGTGCTCGATGAAATGGATTCGGACGATCGCTGGCGTTCCGCGTTCAATAGCGCAGTCGAGGCTCAAAAACTTTGGATCCAACTCTATGGCGGCGAACCGCTCAATGCCGAGGACGCTCTCGCTGGAGCATCAGCTTCCCTGCGCGCATTGCGTCAGACCGTGGAAAAAATTGGGCCGACGGACGTGAACGTGCTCATCCTCGGCGAATCTGGCGTGGGCAAAGAAAAAGTCGCCCGCGCGTTGCACGACGCCAGCCGCCGAAAAAGTTTTGTCGCCCTGAACTGCGCGGCGATCCCCAAGGACTTGATTGAAGCAGAAATATTTGGCGTGGAAAAAGGCGCGTTCACCGGCGCGCTCAAATCACGGCCCGGTCTGGTTGAACAGGCTTCCGGCGGCACTCTGTTTTTGGATGAAATCGGTGAAATGGATTTGTCACTTCAACCGAAGTTGCTGCGGTTTTTAGAAACCCGCGTCGCCCGGCGCGTTGGTGGCGAAAGCGAATACAAATCCAAGGCCCGCATCGTCGCCGCGACCAACCGCGATTTGCGGGCGGAAGCGGAGGCGGGTAAATTTCGCGCCGATCTTTTTTATCGGCTCGCGGAAAGCACGCTCAACGTGCCGCCATTGCGCGAGCGCCGCGAGGACATCGCCCCACTCGTGCAGATTTTTTTACGGCAGGCCGGCGAACGTTTTGGAAAAAATCTAGAGAGCGTCGAACCCGCACTGTTGCAGCGTTTCATCAATCATGACTGGCCCGGCAACGCGCGCGAACTGAAAAGTGCGATTGACCGGCTGGCCTTGCTTTACGATGGTCCAGTGCTGCGCGAAGGTTGGTGGGATGCTCCCGCGCCGATGAAAACACCGGCATTGGAAAAACCAACTGCCACGAGTCCGGCCGCTTTGACTTCAGATGATTTTCCTAGTCGTGGGAAGAAAATCGATTTAGCCAAACAGATGCTCGCAGAAAGCGGAAATAATTTTACGCTGGTTGCCGCCCAACTCGGCATCAATCCGACGACGCTCTGGCGTTGGCGTAAAGCCGGAAAGATTTAAAATTTGTTCGCCGTAGATTTTTGCGCGAATCAAGGGCCGACATTTACACCGACGCCAACGCTCGTTGAACCGCCAGCAGCACGAATACCTTCATTCGCTGCTACCGTCCGCACAAAGGTATTCACGACGGTTTGCAAAGTTTCCATAAAAATTCCCAGTGGATGGTCGGGCACATACACGATGTCGCGCGGCTGAAGCGCCACTTCGGGCGCTTTGCCTTTCAGGATGTCTTGAAAATTAACCACGGCGTAATGCGGTTCCGTTAGCGAGCCGCGGATGATAATCACCTCGCGAATCCACGCGTCTGGTAAAGTGCCACGCGCATTGGCGATGGCGGAACTCAACGTCACCTGATCTTTGAACGACACCGCACGCGGTTCGGTCACGGCGCCAATCACATAAACTTCGGTTGAAAGCGCCGAGGGCAGATAAATAAAATCGTCCGGCTCGAGATAAATGTTCTGCGACAAATCGCCTTCGTGGATGAGTTTTTTGAAATCCACCGGCATGAACTTGCCGTGGCGCAGCAGGAAACTATGTTGCAAATCGGCCAGTTCCTCCGTCGTGCCGGTGAACTGCGCCGTGTAAAGTCCGCCGGCACGCGTGACCGCATCAATAATGGTCATCGGCGTTTCGAGCGGATAGATGCCCGGCGTGTTCAAGCGGCCTAAAACCCAGACGCGCGAACTACGGACTTCGCGCAAGGTGACGGATACGCGCGGGCTTTTGTAAAAGTGCGATAATTGTTCCTGCAACAAATCCCGCGTTTGCGCGAGCGTCAGTCCCCAAACTTTTTGTCCCGGCAGCAGATCAAAATAAATTTCTCCATCCGGTCCGACCAACGCCGATTGCGGTTCGTGTCCGTTGCCCAGCATTTCGATGTCCACATGATCGCCAGGGCCGAGCCGAAATTCATTGGTGGACGGCTTCAACCAGTCGGGATTGATTGCATTTGTGGCGGAATAATCCTGAAAGGTCTGACTGTGCGGATCACGCGGATCAAAGGTCGGTCCGTGACTTACGTTCGCGCAACCAATGGCGAAACCGGCGGCGATTAGAAATAAAATTAACAGCGCGGCACGCATTGGAGATTTTATGGAATGAGCGTTTGCTGAGTGAGTGGGCGAACGTTTTGGCTGACCCAAGTGGTGGTCATGCCTTGCGCGTAGGAATTCAGTGCCAGTTGCAATAAGTCCTCCACTTTCTGCCATGGTTTTTCGGAGACGTAAACAATGTCCTTTGGTTGCAACACAAAATCTTTTTCGCGCCCGGAAAGAATCGCCGCCAGATTGACGACAAACGTCTGCGGTTTTTGCAGTGAGCCGCGCACGACCAACACGTGCTGTTGATAGGCCGTCGGCAGCAGGCCGCCGCGCACCGTCAGCACGCCGACCAAAGTATTTTCCGCCGTGAGCCCGAGCGGCCCCGGATGACCGACTGCGCCCAGCAGATAAACTTCGTTGACCGTGCCGGACGGAAAATAAATATAGTCGCCCGGCTCCACCAAAATATTTTGCGTCAAGTCACCGTGATTGAACAACTGTTCGAAGTCTACCGGCAAACGTTTTCCGCCGCGCACAATGAACGAATGCTTCATATCCGCGAGTTCAACCGTGTTGTGTTCGTAAAGTCCTGTATCAATACCGCGCGCCCGCGCCACCGCTTCGATGATCGTCAGCGGCCGGTCGAGGCTGAAAGCACCGCGATCCACCACCGCACCGAGCAGATAATATTTTTTGCTGCGCCACTCCACCGGCGTGATGATGGTGCGAACGTTGCGATAAAATTTTCCAAGTTCGGCATCCAGCGCCGCGCGCATCTCGTCCACCGTCAAGCCGGCGACCGGCACACTTTGCGCCTCCAAAAAACTGATGCGACCATCCGGCCCGACCGGCACGTTGATGCGGATGGAATCCGTGCGGCCATAAATCCGCAGGTTAAAAATATCGCCCGCGCCAACCGTAAATCGCTTTTGCCAGTCAGCGTAAAATGGCGTTTGTGATGAACCGGAAAAATTGTCTGCGACGGGTAAATTCGTTTCCGTCGCACGCGTCATGCAGACGCCCGCCAATAAAATTACCAGCACCAGCGGCAGAAACTTTTCCAGAAATTTGCCGTCTGAAATGGACGGATATTGCGATGGAAGAGGAACGCATCAATTTTCCCGGTGCGGAGGGCAAAACCTACATATATCGCTGGGTTCACATTTCAGCACTGTTGCGCCTGTGGTTGGAATTCGCCGGAATCAAGCCGACGGGCGGCGTCATTGCCAAACATGATTTCGAGACCTACGAGCGCTGGCGCAAAAAACTGGTCATTGATGCCGGCTTGACCCGATGGCCGCATGACGTCTTGCGGCACACCAACGCCTCGTTCAGTTATTCCCTGCACGGCGACTTCGATTCACCCGCGATCTCGCGGAAGCATTACATCGCTCCGGCCACCCGCAAGGAGGCCGAACAATTTTTGCAGCTGACCCCGGAAAAAATCCAGGCGGTCTTGCAGCTGCACAATAATTCCAATCCCTCCGCAAGTGATACAAAGTGATACAAGCAATACATCAACGCCCCGTCAGTTTTTGGAGGCAAAATTCAACCGATTTTTTCCCAAAAAAGTTGGCCGAGTGTATCACTTTGTATCACTTGGGTATCACTTTACACCTCTTTTTAGGTCTTTTTAGCCGTGCACAAGGGAAGCAGTGGAAAGATCGCAAACAACAAAAAACCCCTGCTTTCACAGGGGTTTCATTGCTATTAAATTGGTTGCGGGGGCTGGATTTGAACCAACGACCTTCAGGTTATGAGCCTGATTTCACCGCTCCTGTTGAATTTCAATTTTATCTCAAAACATCGATTTCAATGCGATTTTTATTGGCGTTTTTCGCTTCCAAGCAAAATTTGGAACCGACTGAAACACCCTGCAATTTCTCGCACAAAAACCAACAAAACCACCAACAAGTTTCGACGTGATTTTTGCCTCCAAAGGGGAAAATGTCCACCAAATTTCAGAGCTGTTTGAGGGGTTAATTTCTGTTGGCAATCGCTTCGAGATCAGCGCGCCGAAGTCGAAAGCTGCCAGGCAAGACCTCAACCCTTTTGAGGCGACCATCAATAACCATTCGCCATAGGGTTGTGCGGCTGACACCGAGAAATTTTGCCGCCACCTTCATTCCCATCAAAAGCGGCCCGACTGTTTCCACAGTCGTTGTTTGAAATTTTCCTTCAAGAATTTTATCAACAACGGCGAGTTGTTCCGGCGAGGCATCGAAAAGCCGCTTCAATCTCTCTTCCGTGCTCATTGCAGATTTAGCTGGGTGATTTTTCCGTAGCAGAACTTGAATCCCCTAAAACCCGCACCATCAAACTGGTGACAAACGGCCGGTCGCTATCCGGTTGCCGGAATTTCTCCGGCAAGGCGCAGAGCCAGGACAGGTCGCGGTTGAGGATGGCATTTTCAATCCGGCGCAACTGATAGCCGGCGAGAACAATTTCGTGCGAAGCGAATTTCAACTTGAGCAGTTCCACCGATTTCTCCGCTGAAAATTCAGCGCCCATGAATTGCTCGTGCGGCAGCACGATGGATGTTTGCGGCGACAGGTCAATCCGCACGCCACGCGCCCGCGCATCGCAGGCAAAACATTCAGGTGGTTTGTTGTCCATGGGTTTGAGTTTGGGTTTGGTTCAGCCGGCGGTAATTTTCCATGTGCCAGATGTGCGGCAGGATAAAGCGCAATCGCGGACTTAAATGACTCAGCAGCCGACCCCAGCGGTGATACCCCATCCGGCGGCTGAACAATTCACGCGCCCGGTCGGAGACCAGGTCCAAGGCCAGCGGCTGGTCGCCGGAGCGAATGACGTTTTCACGCAGTTGATCTTTGTCCGGCGTGAAAATGCGGATGCCGCGCCGACCGCGCGAAATGGTGACATACCATTGCCGGCGGTCCGTCGCGGTGCGGACGGCGGAATCGGAGAACAATACATAATCCACCGTCTTGCCCTGCGAGCCGTAGGACGTGACGGCATAGCCGGGAAGAAATTCGCGGAAGTTGGCATCGAGTGTTCGCCCGTCGGCCAAATCAATCCGGCCATCGGCACGGACATTTTTGACTGTTACCAGTTCGCCATTCGTTACCATTTTGCCACCGGCCATGCGCCGGTTGGCTTTGATTTGCAGTCGGTCGCCCTGCGCCAGCGGGATTGTCACGGCGCGGCAGATGTTGATGCGGTCAAGCTGCCGGTGCGGAATCAGCAGCAATTTATTGACCACTTCAATCAGCACCCCGCGTGGCAGCACGCGAAATATTTTGCCGCTCGTGCCTGGCTTCAATCCGCGCACCGGCTGGTTGAACACCACTGGCTGATTGGGGGCGGCAAATCGTTCATCGCGCTTTTGCGCCGTGGTTAAATCCAGCTTGTCCAAGATTTCAACCGGCTTTTCTTCGGCGGACACCAAGCCTTTATTCTTCAACGCGGCGCGCACCCGTTCATTAACGCGGTTCACTTCCGCCCAAGTCTGGGCGACGACCACGAGCGATTGCCCGGTCTCGGCCAGTATCACATATTCCTCGGCAAGCTTTTCTTGCTGCTCCTCCAGCCCGCACACTTTCACAGCACCAATACCGGCCAACTGATCGAAGGATTCGGCGAGTCGGCCGGCAGCTGCTTCTTTGACCGCCTGACGATACCGGCGGATTTGATTTTTTTCTGAGAGCGTCCGGCCTAGTTGCGGGTCTTGCCGACGGATAGTTTCCAATTCGGCGGGTTGAAGCTGGGCGTAACGCTCCAAAGCCAGCAGTGCATCTGACGCCTCGACCGGCCCATGCTGCCGCGTGTCGCCAGAGAAGATGATCCGGCCTTTCCTGGCATTCACAACGCGGATAAGTTCAACCATCTGCCGTGCGCCGATCTGGCCGGCTTCGTCCACCAACATCACACCCCGTTCCGGCATTTCCAGGCGGTTCAAAAAATCGGCTACGGTCGTTGGCTTGGGCAAACCGCTCTTTTGCAGTTCAATCACCTGCTGACGTTGCGGGGCCAGCACCGTGACGGAACGGCCGTTGGCCTGCAATTCATCGGCCAGTTCTTTGAGAACAAAACTTTTGCCCGTGCCCGCGCCGCCGCGAAACAGGGTGATGAAATCTCTGGTGGTCAACAACCGGGTCAGGGCATTTCTCTGTTCTTCCGAAAGTGTTTCGGCGAGCTGTGGCAGTTGGGACAGTAACGGATAATAAGCGCTGACACCGTCTCTGGCGGTTTTGACAATTTCCCATTCCCGCGCCAGCACGTCGCGCCGGGTCACGAGGGAATCATCCTGCGGCCTGTGAATGTAATTACGTTTGGCCGTCACCTGTTTCAAATCGGTGACGGAAACATCTTGGTTGCGCGCGTGCTGGATGGCCTCCTGCCAGATGGTGTGTTCAAGCACGGCTGAACGCCGGTCGAACAAATGTTCTTCCGCCCATGCTATCGCTTCTTCGGCAATTGCCACCGGATTGATCGCAATGGACGGCGCAATCTTGCCTTTGGTCAGTTGACGCAACGATTTTAATTCGTCCGGCGTCAACTGCGCTTCCCACCATCGCTGAAGTTCAGACGAGTTTTGGTTCTGTATTTTCCGCGAACGCTCCGCCGTCGCCAACCGTTCCCGCAAATCTTTTAGATTGGCTTTGGCCAGTTCGGGTTTTTCCGTGAGCAAAGCCTCCAGCGCCTCGTTTATTTGCTGATGGCGTTTGGAAAACCGACGGCAAATGGAATCATCCACGCCTTCGATCTGAAAATCTCCACGCGGTTCGCTTCTGATTTTGTAGCCACACTTCCGCAGGTCGCGGATCAATTCGTGGTAATAGACGGCCTCGACGTATTTCCGCGCCCGCAACATTTCATAATTTTGCAACGCCTTCCATTTTTGTTCGGCTTCATCAAACGTGGCGTTGAAGACGATGCAATGCGTGTGCAGGTGGGGATCAAGCGCGCGGGAGGTATCATGGGTGAACAAGCCGGCCACCACATTGCGGGTGAGCCGTGTATCATCGGCTTGGTCTTGTCGAACGCGAGTCGCGGCGAAGGCTTCAAATTCTTTGAGCGCGATTTGAATGGCGCGTTGATGGGTAGCAATAATGCGTTTGTCATCCGCCAGCAATGCCATCACCGAAACCGATTTGGGCGGCGAAAAAGTGAAGTCGTAGAAGATGCGGCGATTGGCGGTCGTTTTTCCATCTTCTTCACGGACAGTATTTGTCCGTTGCGTAAGCGTTTCACCCGATTGGGGATTTTGATTTTCACACAGCGCCAGAAAATCGTTTTCGCGGATGACACCTTTCAATCCCAGCGACTGCGCGCCGATGCCAAACCATTCACCGGCGACCTTCTGGCCTTCCTGATAATAGTCACCCACCGCCAGATGCTCGGCGAAATAGCTCTGCGCGTTGTTCAGACTGTATTGCGTCTTGGCCGTAACCACGTCGGCCAAGCTATCACCAACTGCACACCGTCGTGTGCCTCGCGGGCACAATCCAAAGGTTCACCTCAAATGGAAATGCCTTTTGATTTTCGATGGCCGCCTTCTAATTGCTGATCTCGAAACTGTTTTATCTTTTCATCCCGGCTTTGGGCAATGGCGGTCGTCGGCAGAATTTCCGACCAGTTGAATTGATGCCGATCCGAAATTTTTTTGGCGCGCTGGCTGGTGGTTAGCTTCAGAACCTGCTTCGTGGTTTTCAACCATTCCCGCGCCGGCAATTGACCGGTTTCAACCTCCTGCAACACTTCGGCCAGAAACGCCCGGACACAAGGCAGCAGAATTTTCAGGTTGGCCACATCCTGCCGGTTTTTCTGTGGCACGGTCGCCGCCAGTTCCAGTTTGCAAGCCAGCAACGAGACGGGGTCAAGCACTCGGATGACCTTCCCGTTCCATTCGACCTCAATGGCTGGCGTATTGGCTGCGGGAATGCCTGGAATTCGCCGGACCACTTCAATGCTGGATTTCAAATCGCCGATCTGAAAGGGAATGAAACCCGCCAAGGCCGTGATCGCCACCTTGGGCGGATAACCCGGAACCCGTTCCAATTGCCGGGCGATGCGCTGGACATCGGCATGGCCACCCTTGAAATCTATGTCATTGCTGGTGAAGGGACGCAGTTTTTCCAGTTGCGGCTCGACGGATGAATAGTGCTCCGCCCAATAATTGACCGCCTGTCCGCCAACCAGAACATACGGCTGCCCCGTCGCATCGCGTATCTTGAATACTTCTGAAAATTGCTGGAGGGAAAAGCCCACACTATTTCCATCGGGCAATGGCGCGGGCCACTTCGTTCAAATTGGTGATGCGCCATTTCGCACCGTCCCCGACCAGCGAAGCGCGGCGTTGCAGGGCCGCCGCCGCCGCAGGACTCCGACGAGCCTTGCGGATGGCGGCCATCCGGCTCTGCGCTTCCTGTCTTTTCATCTGGGCGAAAGACATCACTTTCATTGGTTGAATACATACCCCAGCCACGAATCGGAAGCAAGTTTGCGGTCATAGGCTGTCGTTTTTTGACCACTAAATCATCACTAGCAGCACGGTGTTTAGACTGCGCGGTTTTTCTGCGGGCACTCGAAAACCGCGCAGACTAAACCACCGTGAACCTCAACCAGTCGGTCTGCCCTCAATGGCCGTTTTCTGAACCCGCGCTCCACTCACCATCCGTTCGTTCCGCGCTTGTTTCAGAAAGCCGGCCATTCAGCGCGCAGCAGGATCGAAATTTTCACAGCAGCAGTCAGCGTAGCACATCAGGCAACACCTCTGAATCATTCGCGCAACATGAATCGAATCATCAACGGCAGCAGTCACGCAGCAGAAAGTGCCGCGCAGGCACAATAACGGGCACGGTTTGGTGTTTACTCGTCGGCATGAATTTGACTGCCACTGCCGAAACCAAACTGTGGGGCATCTACCACACCGACCGGGAATATGCCCGCATCATCGGCGACCCGCTCCGCACCACCGTCGAAGCCCCGACCAAGGAGGCCGCTGAAAAAATTGCCGCCGGTCTCGGATTCAGTGCGGCATGGGCGCATCCGGTCGCACCAGAAGTTGCCAGAATGACGGAAACGATCCTAAAAAGACAACCGGCACATCGCCAGGAGTGCGGTCATAAAACTTCACGCGGCATCCGAATCTAATACCAACCATGCAAGCACCCACCACCACCCAAATAAACACCGCCATTGAAGTGCTCCAGAAGCTCGGTGAACGCATCAATGAACACGCCGCCCGATCTGTCCGACAGATACCACCGTCCAGTGTCAACGGTCAACTCGCCGGTCAAATCAGTGCGAACGCGATGGAGCAAAACAAGCAGGTTCAAGAGATCACCGGCCTGCTCAAAACCTGGCACGGTGAATTGGAACACAGACGGAGGCAAAATGTATCACTGCATCTGTAACTTTGGGCACGCCCAACCCCGTGCTGGCGCATGGTCTCGGTGCGGTGCGCCACTGCGCGCACGGCTGCGTATTCGCGTCGCCAATCGCGACGACAACGCGGCCAAGGCTGCTGCTAATAATGCCAATCGCAGTCGCGAACGCATCCGCCAACCTTGGCGCTATTTATCCGCTTCCAAAAGGATGCGCCGAGATTGCATCGGCGCTGCAATAGATGCTACGCGACCTGCTGCGTGGAATGCTGCGCATTCGCTGCACTGCCTATGAAGCCCATCACTATTTCCGACGCTGCGGTGAAACGCTTCCGCGATGCTGCGGCTCAATTTGCGCGGGACGCGACGCCGCGCGCTTCGCGATTGCTGCTGGTAAGAGACGACATTGCTGCCCTCCGCGACAAGGGTGCATCGTTTCGCACCATCAGCGCGCTGCTCAAGGGCAACGGTATTGCTGCGTCGGACACCTGCGTCATGCGCTTCTGTCACCGCCAACTCGGTGAGAAACCCACTCGCAGCGCGAAGCGCAAATCGTCTGCTGCGCCTAAACCTGTGCCCCTTGCCAATGGTAATGCGACGGCGCCCGTTCCAATTACCAAAGCGGCACAAGCCGTCTTTCTGGACAACCTCTTGAGCGCAGTCCCGGCGAATTTGTCGCCCAAGCCGAATGCGGAAGGTGGACCGCGCATCGCTCGCATTGAATTCGCCAAACCCGGAGAATTATGAAAAAACAACTCAACCTCATCCTCAACGGCAAAGGCGGAGTCGGTAAAAGTTTTCTGGCCGTCAACCTGGTTCAGTATTTGAAGGACAAAGCCATCCCGTTTGTCGCCTGTGACAGCGACAACGAAAATTCGACGCTGAAGCGGTTTCATCCTGACGCTGGATTCATCAACCTCGCCCAGTCACGTTCGCTCGACGATATGTTCCGCGCCCTGGAACGCGCCGATCTTGTCATCGTGGATTGCCGCGCGGCCTCGACGGATGTGTTCCTGCGCTACTTTGCTGCAATTGATATTGCGGCGGTGCTGCGGACGTTGGATGCCCGGTTGACCTTGCTGATGCCGGTGAACCACGAGGCCGACAGCCTTGATCAGGTTCAGCGCGTGGTCGAGGCGATGGCCGACCATGCGCGATTTATCATCATCCGCAACCAAGTCCACGCGGAATTATTTACGCTCTATGATCAATCTGCGGTGCGTGTGCGATTGCTGAAACAATTGAACGCGAAGGAAATCACCATGCCACGCATGGATGATTGGCTGGTCGAGGGTTTGAACCGGGTCAATCTCACCATCACAGCCGCCGCAAAGCACGAAAGTTTTTATCTTCTCGACCGTCAGCGTCTGGTGACGTGGCAGCGCCGACTTTACGAACAGATCGAATCCGCCGCCGACCTGTTGTTACCCAATCGGCCAACCGCAAAACCCAGCCATGCCAGCGCCGCAAAATAAACTGTCCGAGGATTTCGCCCGCGCCATCAGCGACTGGCGAAAAAAATACCAGCTTCGTGAGGACGAACCGCTGCTGCTGTGCCTCGAATTGTTTCAACTGCATCAGTCACATTGGGACGCAATCCGGCGTCAGGAATTGCCGTCGTTTTCGGACTTCGGCGAGTCGTTGAAAAAACTTCATCAGGATGCAGCGGTATTCCAGCGGCAGGCCAGCACGCTGACGGAGGAATTGCGCCGTTACAAAAGCACTTCACGGCTGGTCGCACCGAGCGTCACGGGTCTGATTCTCACGGCCGTTTTTGCCACCCTCGCGGGTTTGCTCATCGGAAAATTTCTGCTTTGAATTATGAATCTCTTTGGAATTTTATTTTTTGTCGCGAACGTGGTTGCCGCCAGCGCCGCCGTTCATTGGCTTCCGGCAAAATACGCATGGATAATCGCCACGGCATTTATAGCGGTCGGATTTTTTGCACTGGTTGTTCCTGAACAACCAGTCTTTGCGGTTGCCACGCTCAAAGGCTTACGGTGGAAGCGCAATCAGTTCTGCCGTGGCTGGCTCATCACCGGCGACACCGGCTCCGGCAAAACCAGTTCCGGCATCAATCAGCTTGCCCATCAGGTTTTCCGCAACGAACCGCGCTGGGGCGGCTTGTGCATTGATGAAAAAGGCGTCTATTGGGAAACGCTCAAGGGCATGGCTGCGCACTACGGCAGGCTGTCCGATTTAATCCACGTCCAAATCCGCCCGGACGACGCCAGCGCGAACTGGACGCCAACGCACCGCTTCAATCTCACCGGCAACCGGGCGATTCCGTTCAGCTCCTACGCCAAATTCGTCGTGGACACTGCAACTAGCCTCGGACAAGGCGGCGACAAGGGATTTTTCAAGAGTCAGGCGCAAACGCACATCGCGCACGCGCTGGAATTGCTCTCGGAACTTCATCGCCCGGTGACGCTCCCCGGCGCGTATGAACTGCTGTCCAACCGGGAGCAGTTGGAAAGCTCCGTCGAATCACTGGAAGATTTGATGCCCATGCCGCGCCGGCTGGCGTTGCAGGAGCATTTTAACAACCGGTTTCTCAACCAGCCGGACGAACAGCTTGGAGGCGTTCGCGAAACCATCGGCAATTACCTGCAATATTTTTTGGCTCCGGAAATTGCCGAGGTGTTTTGCAACAACGAACGCTCGTTCGACATCGGCGAGGTTGATTTTGGGAAAATCATTTGTGTGACCATGCCGCAGAAATTTCAAACCGAGCGCCGGTATGTGAACACGTTTTTGAAGCTTCTGTTTTACAATCACGCGCTCCGCCGGTTTGACAAATCCAAAACCGAACGGGCAAATGACAATCTCATCATCCTGTGGGCGGACGAGGCCCAGCGATTCATGACGGCGAGTGAAGACGGCACGAGCGATTACAACGTGGTAGATGTCATCCGCGAAGCCGGGGCGACCATCATCGCTGCCGCACAGTCCACGACGTCATTTATCCCACCGCTCGGAAACGACAAATCCAAAGTGCTGACGTTGAATCTCCGAAACCGGATGATTTTTCGTGCCGCCGACGAGCAGGATGCCGTGCAGAGCGCGGATTTTCTCGGCAAGAAGCGGGTCGTAAAACGCTCATGGGGTCATAGCGGCGGCAAGGGCAATGTGAATTACAATGAAACCGAAGAACATAAAATCAAGCCGCACAAGCTCCGCAACCTTCGCGACCACGAGTGCGTGCTGGTCCATTGCGAGCGGGGATTTCGGCAGGTGACATTGCCGCCGCTCGAAGCGGATGGCACGGTTGCCAAATGGTTTCCGTGGTTGAGGCGAGTATTTTAGCTAACATCTACCAATGAAATGATCAGTCCAATTCGCCGTTCAAATTCATGCTTGACACATCAAGCAAGCACGGTATAGTGGGCAACATGAACAGAGATTTGGAATCGCTTGCTACACTGTTGCGGGAATCTCGCAGCCGTCTTGGATTGACACTCCGGGCGGTCGAAGAAAAATCCGGCATCTCAAATGCGTATCTCAGTCAACTTGAAGGGGCAAAAATCAAGCAGCCGTCTCCACAAGTTTTGCACAAACTCTGCACTCTTTACGAGTGCTCGTATGCGACGGTATTGGAAATGGCCGGGCATCCCCTACCGGCATCTGCACAAGCTCCGATAAACGCGCGGTTTGTAGCTCGCCTCGGGAAGACCACGCCGGATGAAGAATCATCACTCCTTGAATACTTGCAATTCCTGCGGTCGCGCAAACGCTAAATTTTAATACAAAATGATTTGGTCATTTTCAGAGAGCCGTATTTTTAGGAAATGCCAGCGCCAGTGGTTCTACAAGGCGTGCTGCGCTTCCGCGCGCTCGAAGGACCCAGCCCGGCGTGAAGCATACCTCCTCTCGAAACTTCAGTCCGTATCTGCATGGCGCGGACAAATTGTGGACACGGTAGTTGAACAGGTGCTTGTGCCGGCCCTCAATCGGGGAAATCGTCCGATGTTGAACCAAGTGCTGGCCAGTGCCAGAACCCTGTTCGACAAGCAACTGGCTTTTGGGCGTCAGCACCGTGTGCGCGAACCAGGTTTCAAAGTCACCGAGTCTGGAGATTCTTTCGCCGCCTTCTACGCGGTTGAATACGGGGCGGGGCTTTCTGACACTGATGTGAATGCCGCTTGGTTGGATGTCGAACAGGCCTTACGAAATCTTTTTGGTCTTGCCGAATTAAAGCAGTTATTGCGCGAAGCCAAATACCGGGTGGCGCAACGCTCGCTGATTTTTGACCACGCCGGGGCGAAGGTGCGCGCGGTTCCTGATTTAATTGCATTCTTTGCCGATAAACCACCGGTCATTGTGGATTGGAAGGTCCACACCTTTGGAGTTCGGGATTATCGCGACCAACTTTTGACCTATGCCATTGCGCTGATGCGGGCAAAGCCCCATAAAGATTTCCCATCGGATTTGAGTCGATGGATGGAATCCGATGTTGTTTTGTATGAAGTTCAATTATTACGCGGCATCACCCGCCAATACCCGGCTGATGAAAATGATGTGCAGGCAACAGACGAACGGATTGCCGAAAGCATTGTCACCCTCCAGCTTGCACGGGGCGGTCTGGAGGATGACGAATTGACTGCCAATGAATTTCCCACGACGAATGATCCGCGAACCTGTCAGACGTGTCCGTATCGAAAAATCTGCTGGAATTAACTGCCATGAACACACTGGAAACAAACATATATCGTGTTGAAAATCTCAACGAACTTTCCGCGAAATACCGGCTTTATCGCCTGCGGGGGTTGTCAGCGGATCAGGATGACTACCACCGCAACCTGAATATCCTAGTCACAAAACTTTCCCGCGAATTGCGCTCACCAGTCGGAACTTTGGATCACAATGGGGCCACCTGCCTCGTCATACGCGACGGAGAAGTTGAACCAAAATCCCCGCAAACCCTCGTCCGACGGATTGTGTATCTGGAAAAGGAAACTGATGAGTTCCAAATTAATTTTAGTCAACTTAACGATGCAACACGCGCAATTTCGCTCCGCTTCCTGCAATTCGCGGCCCAAAACGCACTGCAAAGACAACCCGGTCTATGGCGTCCCAATTCAGGCGGCGCGTTCTTTGACAAACAGCCTGAATCTGTGCAAAGGGGCATAGGGTTACACAGCGGCTACATTGTCCGAGCTACGTCACTTCCCGATGGCGGGATGGGTCTGTGTGTGGATGCCCGACACAAATTCGTGTCCGCCGATCCGATTCCAGCACGGCTCAATCGGCAGGAATTTGTGCGCTACAAAATGGCGCACGCCATCTATCACTTCGGCCATGCGTGGTTTGAAGTCCGGTTAGCCGAGTGGTCGGAACTTACCGCGCAGGAGCATTTATTCCCGGATAACGGACGCGAAGTCAACCTGCTGGAATATATTCAGGAGAAAACTGCTTCGCCACTGCCGCCAGAACTGGTGCGCCTGCCGAAAGATTGCAGTGTCGTTCACTATTACAACACTAGCCGGGAAATGCGCGCAGCGCCGTCCGCCCTGTGTTATCCAGTATTTGATACTTCTGACGGTCGCGTGCGCCGCGCTCATGGCCGGACTATCATCGGCCCCGTTGCCCGCCGGGCAGGTATTTTTCGTTTTGTGGAAAACTATCTGCAAAAAGTATCGCTCGGAAAAACATCCATCCGCCTGTCCCGAAATCCGGTTGAAACGGAGCGTAAAAGTTTTCCAGTGCCAGATCTCAAATTTGGCAACAACAAGGTTCTATCCGCCCACGGGACGCCTGGAACCCAGCAAGTTCACCTCAATGATTTGGGGAGGACCAGAATAAATATGCTTCTGAACCGGTCGGCGGGATTTTACACCACCACCCCGATGCAAAAGCAGTTTTTCTTCATGCCTGAAACCATTCACCGCAGTTGGGGGCCACAGTTCCTTAAAGACCTGTGTGGCAAAGTGAATGGACTTTATCCGCAGACAAACGGCTTTGCCCCGGAAGTCATCATCTATGATGATCGGCGGGGACGCACGTTTGTTGAGCAGGGAATGGCTTTGTTGAAAGCGGCGAAAGAACATCAGGCGGCATCTGGCTTTGCCGTCGTGATGATCCATGAACCGACCGACCGGCAACCCCGCAAATCCTATCAACTGGCCGCTTATGCCGTGCGCGCATTGCGCAAAGATTGCGACATCACAGCGGCGGTCATCCACACCGCGACCGGCACGGAATGCTATGAACAGCCCAACAACGGCAGTGGTTCATTAGCTTATCGGATGCGTGCCGACAAGCGTGGCCGGTTTGACGGTTATCTCCGGAACGTAGCATTGAACAAGGTGCTTTTGACAAATGAAAAGTGGCCGTTCGTGTTGGCCCAAAAAACGCAGGCTGACTTGACCATCGGCGTGGATGTCAAATCGCACTTCGCTGGCTTCATCGCCGTAGGCAAAGGTGGCGACTATATTGCCGCAACGCAAGGCATGGAATGCCGCCAGCCGGAACAAATCAGCGAGGCTGAATTTCGCAAATTGATGGCAGCCACGGTTCAACAATATGTTGATGCCACTGGCGATCTGGCACGAACGGTCGTCATCCATCGCGACGGCAGAATGTTTGAGACTGAATTGCGCGGTGCAAAATTGGCTTTTGACGCATTGTGCGAGAAAGGTTTGCTTGCACCAGGTGCCTCACTGAATTGCGTGGAGATCGGCAAATCAAGTTTTACCTCCCTGCGCTTGTTTGATGTAAGCCGGAACGGGCACCCACAACCTATCATTCGCAATCCAGAAGTAGGAGACTATTACCTTACCAGCGCAGACGAGGGATATGTCTGCGCCACTGGCCGCGCATTTCCCCGTGACGGCACCGTGTATCCGTTGCACGTCCGAAAGGTATGCGGCACATTGCCCTTGGAACAATTGCTCGAAGACATTTACCGGTTGACCACGCTGGCCTGGACACGGCCAGAGGACTGCACCCGGTATCCTATCACCATAAAACTAAACGACCGCCGGCTGTTTGAAGACGCCGGAGAATACAACGAAAATGAAATCAACATCTATGAAGAGGAGGCTGTGGTATGAGTGAAATTGGCATTCATGCTGGCCGCTATCAGCGCGTCAGCGATTACGCTCGGGCAGTGGATCGGTTGTTGCTTGACCTGCAGTCAGGGGACGCTCCGGATGCTGAAACCGTGGCTCCCGTTTTGGCCTTGCTGGACTCGATGCGGCAGGAGCAGTCCGCCGCTCCGCTGGTGCAGTTGCTTAAATTGCAATGGCGACAAGTCGCCAAGCCGGCACCCGACCGCCTTGGTAAAATTGTGTCCGATTTGAAATCCGAGCATCCCACCCAGCAAACACTCGCTGATCTGGAAAATTTGGCAACGGTGCTTGACCGCGAGCGGGTCACGATGCGGTTGCGATTGAGAGGAATCTGATGCTTGACGATTATCTAATCGGCTCGGTCGGGCAGCTTTCGGAACGTGCGCGGCACCTGCTTGCGGCGATTTCAAAGCAGTATCCCCCGGAGTTTCGCGCGCTCGCCCAGACCTGTCGCAATCAAGTCAACGAACTGATTGCGGAGTTTGATTCTCTGATAAATGATGCGCGATACCAAAAACCAGAACTCAAGGCATTACGATTGCGCGCTTACACCGATTTAGTGAACCGGCTGGATTTCATCGAGAGCATTGGTTTTGCCGCCCTCGTCCGCATCAACGACGAGGATAAGCAAATGACCCGGCTTGTTAGAGACATTGCCGAGGAGTTGATGTTCCCGCTTCCTCCGCCGGTCGTATCCTGCCAGTCGCATTTCTCATCATATTTCCACGCATTCCCCGGCCTCAACGTGCTTCGCGTGCCGCTCAAGGAAGGCCATTTCCTGCTGCATTTGCCAGACCTTTATCACGAGTTGGCACATTTCATCCTTGAAGAAAGGAACAATCCCGCCGTGCAGGCTTTTCAAGATGGCCACGCAAAAGCAACCAATGCCGCAACCGGACACTTGGCCGGACTGCTCTCCAAACCGACGCGCGGACCAAAGAATGAGGAGAAGTATTTGACGTGGACACTTTCCTGGATGCGAGCTTGGGGCGCGGAATTATTTTGCGACCTGTTTGGTGTGCTCGGCGTCGGCCCGGCATACGCCTGGGCACACCTCCATCTATGCGCCAAAACGGGGAACGATCCGTTTCGCGTGGAAACTTCGCCGGACTCGACGCATCCGCCAGACGCAGCGCGGATGTTCGTCCTCCTCGAAGTCCTGAACCTGCTTGATTACGGTGCGACCGCATCCGACGTCAAGGCGCGGTGGGATGAACTCACCACGTTGCGCGGATTCAAGAATGATCCCAATTACCAACTTTGTTTTCCAACCGAGGTGCTAAAACAATTCGCCGCCGAGGCTCATACAAGCTATAAGGCTATGAACTGTCGCTGTTCATCGGCAAAGTCCGAGAATCGCGTCCATAATTTGCTCAACGAAGCCTGGATCAAGTTTTGGAAAACGCCAGCCCAGTATGCTGACTGGGAAAAACAAAATAGCGTCATTCTCACAAAGCGCTAATAAGAGAAGCTAAACGGACTGCTACGACTAGACACTCGGCAAATCCAGCCGGAGATTTTTTTGAATCTGCTTGCGCCAGTTGTTTGCCACCTGCGCCTGCTCCGCGTAATCCGGCCACTTCATCACGGCAGCGCGAACCTCCTCTACGATGGCGTCGGCACGCCCGCGTTTCATCACCGCGTTTTTGGCACAGGCGCGAAAATCCCCCAGCGTGAATCCATCGCGTTTGCCGTTCATCGTCATCTGGTGTGTCGCCGTCCAGTCGCCCGCTGGGTTGTGGCTGTAAATCACATCAAACGCTGGCGCTAATGACCACTGCCCCGCCTTGTCCATGAGGAATGCAATGTTTTTAACATGGTCGTCCTGATTGCGCGCGATGATGTTGAACGCCATCCGGCGGAACTGTTCCTCGACGGTTGCCATCGGCAGATTTAGTTGCCGGATGGTCAGCAACGCTTGCTCGTAGGAGTAAGCGCCCGCTGAGTTAAAATCAAAATGCGCCAGCGCACACAGCGATTGCATGTGCAGTTTTTCCCCACCGTCAAGCCGGTCAAAGCGTCGCGTCATGAAATGCCGTCGCCCGCCTTCTTCCAGCAAACGGCATTCGCTCATGGTCACGCCCGCCGCTTTCGCCATCAGGTAATACGCATATTCAATCGCGCCGTAGCCTTTCGGATCTTCTAGTTCCTTGTCCTTGTTGCCGGTCACGCCGTCAAATTTCAACAACCAATAATCAAATCCGGTGCCGGCCTCAACCTGTCCCGAACGCACTTCGTTGGTTTGGCGGTTCCAAGCAATGACGGCTTTCGCCCGCGCACCGCCGGCGGAAGTGCCCACGCGCAAAATGTCACCGAGCGCCGCTTTCCGTTTTTCACTGGCAAACGTGGTTTTGAGATTTTTGCGATGCGCCAAAACTTCCGACGCCAGTTTGACCAGCGCATCAATCTCGATTTTCTTCGCGCGTTGCGGCTGCGGCCCGATGGCCGGCGCGAATTCCAACGCGCCCATGCCGCGTATGCCGGTATAGCAAAGGCGTTCGACGGCATTGAAACTTTCCGGCGTCCGCCCCTGCGTCGCCAGCCACGCATCAATCAACGCGTTGCCGAATCGGTCCGGCAACGAATCAGCCAGCAGGCCGGGCAGACCGTGAAATGTCCGCTGTGGTAATTCCGGGAAAACATAAACGCGGTCGCTCAACGGCATGGTGATCGGCGAAATTTGGATCCCACTCTGGGCAAATGCCGGATCATACTGGAACGCGGCAGTGCTGCCGCCATCTTCCAGTGAGACCGCGCCGATGGTGCGTCCCCAAAGTTGGACTTCGGCTACCGTCATGGTTTATCCCCCCATTGCCATTTTTTAGCGGACGATGTGACGGCTTTGGTCGTAGATGCACGTTGCCGCTGCCGACCACGCAATTTCAGCTGTGCGACCGGGCTGGGCACGGGTTCGGGCACAAGAGTGTCGAGGCGTTCCAACACACCCAGCACGCGGCACACCCGTATGAAACCCGACAACTGGGTTGCCACCGCCCCCGATTCCAGCCGTTCCACGGTGCGCTTGGAAACTCCAGCCTGCTCGGCCAGTTGCCCTTGCGTCAGATTACGTTCCAATCGGATGCGAGCCAGTCGCCCGCCCAATTCCGCGAGCACCACGTCATCGGTGGCTTGTTTTGTTATTTTCATAACACGCCTAATATGGCGAATAGCGCCTTATTTGTCAAGCAAGTCGCCATATAAGACGAATATCTATTTAATCAGCAAATCGTCACTTGAGACGATTTTGATTCATGCAAAGCCTCATTTCGCCACTTGTGGCACTTTGTCAGCCGCGCCGTGACCAACGCGGGCTTTCGCTCCGTTTCACGGTCTGCCGGTCGCCCCGTATGCCTCTCGACCGCGCCCGTTCTCCTCCGCAAAAACCCGCGCTCGTCACGGACGGCATTGGCAGATGACCGCAATCGCGGCGGGCTTCCGTCTGCGGCCCGGCGGCGGGCCGTTTCGCTCCGGCTGCGATTCGCTAAACGCTGCTCTCCGCCCTCCGCTCCACTTTCCCCGCTCGTCGGCCGCAGACCGAAGCCGATCACTATTTGACGAACCCACCTTTGATCGGAAATTATCGTGGCAAGTAATCGCCACCAGCAAAATTGACTTTTGAATCCTGTTGCACTTGATTCTAGTTGTAACAATTATGCAGCTATGTTAGTTTTTATACATGAAAGCAACAGCACAGATTTCAAGCAACAACGGACACACGGTTTTGCCGGCAGTGGTTCGCCGGTTTCTTGGCATCGGCAAGGGGGATAAAGTGGAATTTGAATCGCGGGCCAACGGCGAAGTGGTGATCCGTCCGCTGCCAACTTTGGCCGCCCTATTTGGCAGCTTGCAGGGCAAAGGCACGCCGCCAGCCGATGAATCCGCCCAAGGATGGAACGCCCGCGCCGAGCGGGTGATGCGAAAAGGAATGAAATGAAGCCCGTCCTCATGTTGGTGGATGCCAACGTCTTTTTGCGGTTTCTTCGCAACGATCACCCGGAACATTCACCGGCGGCCAAGCAGTTGATCGAAGCAGCGGCGGATTGCGAGGTCATTCTCCGGGTGCCGGAAATTGTCGTCGCTGACATCTTCTATACGCTGACCGCGCCGATGATGAAGATTCCCAGGGCGACCGCCGCCCGCCAGCTTGCCGCGCTGTTGCAGCAACCCGGCATTGATGTTGAAAACCGGCGACAGGTTTTGGAAACCCTTGGCCTGTGTGAAACCAAGAACATTGACTATGGCGACGCGGCGCTGATTGTCTTTGCCCAAAGCACGGTGCAACCGCTGCCCATACTTACCTACGATCAAGATTTTGGCAAGGTGCCGGAAATTACCGCGTTTTCGCCCTTGGAGTGGCTGCAAAAAGGCCGAAAGCTGCTCAAATAATCGTCGCAGTTTTACCCGCCGCAAGTTGTAACCACAAAGGGCGGACATGGTGTGTCCAGAGCAGAGGCAAGGCACGAGTGACCAAATTGAGCCGTTCACCGGCGACCGCCGCGAATCTTCCCATCACTGATCGGAAATTGTCAGACAGCGGGAAGGTAAATTTGCCGCAGGGCCGCAATTTGTGCCGGGCCAAAGCCGCGCCCGAAACGACACGACAAATCTTCGGACAATTTTCTGACAACTTCCTCGCCGTAGCCCGCTCGTTTCTGTCCCGCCGGCCCAACTTCCACAATTCGCCGGCCAATCTCCCAGTCCGTCGCTGTCATTCGTTTGCCGAGCCATTCGGCAGTTAGCAAATAAATTCCACTTCCAGAAATCCACCGTGCCCTAAACGGGTGCGCTGGCACAGCGCGATAAAACCGGTCGGCAAGTATATGGGGACGGCGGAAACGTCAAGGATACTACGGGTCGTGGCTTCCGTTCCTCCTTGCCCTTTCCGCCGTCCCCATCGCCTCCGCTTAGGTTTTCATCGCGCACACCTGTCGCTGCGCGACTAAACAAAACAAATAACAACGAAACGAAAGATACCTATATGTTCACTACCAATCATACACCCGCGTTCTTCAGCCGCCGTGAAATAGCTGATGACCAAATCCGCTCCGTCGCCCCGTCCGTGTTCGCCGCTGCCCCCTTGCCGGAAGTCAGCGAGCGTTATGCGTTCGTCCCCACCGCCCATATCGTTTCTCGCCTGCGGGATTCCGGCTGGTCGCCGGTGATGGCTTCCGAGCAAATCGTCCGGCTGGAGAATCGGCGCGGTTTCCAAAAACACCTGCTCCGGTTTCAACGGCGCGATGTGCAGCCCGTCGCCGGGGAATACTCGCCGGAACTGGTCTTGGTCAATTCGCACGACCGTTCCAGCGCCTATCAGTTGCACGCCGGTTTGTTCCGGTTTGTCTGCGGCAACGGCATGATTATCGCCGATGCCACCTTTGAGCGCGTCAGCATCCGGCACAGCGGGTTCACGCCCGACGAGGTGATTGAAGCCAGCTTCAAATTGCTGGAACACGTTCCCGCCATCACCGCCCGCGTCGAGTTGTTCAAGCAACGGCAACTGGATGTCCCCGAAAAAAACGCCTTTGCCGAAGCCGCGTTGCGGTTGCGGTTCGAGACGGTCAACGAAGCGCCCATCAGCGCCAGCAAACTTTTGGACACCCGCCGTTATGAGGACAAAGGCGACGACCTTTGGCACACCTTGAACCGCGTGCAGGAAAACCTGATTCGCGGCGGGCAGCGTGACTTTTCCCGCTGCCGTCACGACGGTCGCCGGTTCCCGCGCACCCGCGCCATCGCCGGTCTCGACCAGAACATCCGCCTGAATCGCGAACTGTGGAATCTCGCCGAACGCGTAGCCAAGCACGAGGCCATCGTTCTGGCCGAGTAGTGAACAACAGGCGTTCCCGCCGCACGGCGGGAACGCCTCAATTCTACCCACGACTTTTGTTATGAATTCCACCGATTCCAATGGCTCACCCGTCCGCCTCGTCACGCACTGGCGGCGCTTTTCCACGGGCTTATGGCGCGTGCCGGAAGGCGACATCGCCGCCGCCTATTCTGCCAGCACTTTGCCCAAAGTCTTGGTCTTCGTTCACGAAGGTCGGCTTTACACCAACGGCGGTTGCGCCTTCTCCAAGTGGCTCCATGCCGAGGCGGATTGCTATCCGTTGATTGCCGCCGATGCGTATCACGGCGCGGAGAACGTCCCGTATTCGTATGAAGGCCGCGAAGTCGCCTACCGGGGAAAAGTGTTCCGGCTCGGAGCCAAAGCCATCTTCGTCGCGTCCGACCCGACGGTTGACGAATGGCGGCAGTCGGCGCGCGTGTTGTATGCCGACGGCGGCTATTTCGCGGCGCATTGCACCTACACGGAATTCATCGGTAACCGGTTTGATCCGTCGTCGGAAAACGGTCGCGCCGCGCGTTTCAAGGAACTGGCCGAATGCGGCGCGCGGGCCATGCCGCGCACCCAGGCGGAAATGCTTCAACTGCTCGCGCAGGAAACCGGCCTCACCCACCAACCACAACAAATTGATTTCGCGCTATGACTCCCCTCAACAAAACTGTCCAGCGCGTGACACTCGAAACCTACGGCTACGGGCGACAGGCGCGCAAGCTGGTCGCCGCGTTTGAGCGCGGCGACCTCATCACCATCCGCGAACATGGCCGGCGCACCAAGGACACCGCCCGCATCGTTGACGTGCTCTGGTGGATGAAACGCAGCAAGGCGGCGAAAATCCGGATGGAGAAATTGCGCGAGCGCAAAGCGGCGAAGGCGGCGCGGCTGGCCGCGCGGCGGCAACGTGCCGCCACGCGGCGACTATTCAGCGCCTAGCAAAAATTCGGCGGCTCGCTCATCCGAGCGAGCCGCCGTTTTTCAATCATCATCCATCCGGTGATACCCTTTGCGCTTGGCATAAAATCGGCGCGGCCTATCATGGCCGCGTTGGTTGTCATTATGTAACAGTTTATATTTTGCGTCGCATCGGCTTGTTCCACTAGAAAACCGCGAATTTTCACCACCGGAAAGAGCCGCCGAGAGCACGCGCCCATCGGGCGCGGCTCGGCGTGCTTCTTTCCAAAGGCGCTTCGCGGTGCCTCTAGTGGAGGCGCGTTGAGTTCGCGCCTTTTGTTTTGCCCGCAGCATTGCATTTTTTGCAATTCACCGCTTGCAAGTCCGAACCGGCGTGGCATATAAACAAGGTATAACCCCTGATGGCGATCAAGGTTCCAACATGGGAACACCAAGATCAAAAATTGAGCGGTCGTATTATCGCAATGGTGCATTGCGGGAGGAACTCTCATTTCTCGGCCAGCAATTGCACGGCGCGTGTCGCACCTGGCATCCCAATGGCCGGTTGGCGTCCGAACAATTTTACCGGCGTGGCCGGCTCCATGGGCTTTGCCAGCAGTGGAACCAGCGCGGTGAACTGCTTGGTTCCTACGAAGTCAAAGACGGCACGGGCATCCAATACGAATGGTTTCAGAATGGCCGGCTCCAACTGGAAACGTCCACCGTGGCCGGCAAGTTCACCGGGCGAATCCGTATCTGGTTGCCGGACGGCACGCTGGTTTCCGAACAATTCGGGATTGAAAATCGTAATGTAACCCCGGCGGCTTACGCCGCTGCCGCCGCCAAGCACCCGGATTATCCCCGTTACCCCGCCAGCAAAGGCAAAATTAAATTTCCGGACGCGGAGGAAATTGAACGGCGTGAATTTGAGTTGCAGGTGGCCGGGTTGCTCGCGCAAACCAACAAGCGCGAAGCGTTGCGCTGGCTGAAAGCGGGCGCGCAAAAACGTTCACTCGGACTCTTCAAAGTCACCCAGGCGCGGCAACTGGTTCAAAAACTTTATGCGACCGGTGCCCTGCAAATTTTTGCAGTGAACATTTACTCCGACAAGGACGGCAAACAATTTTCGGACGCGCTGCTGGTCAAGTTGCCGCCGGAACCATCCGCCCGCCAAACCATCCGGGATTTGCTGGTGAAGCTGCCCGCCAAATTGCGGGCCGGAGTGCTGCCCCCCCAAGATCACGGCGAGAAGTTTTTATTCGCCAGTTTTGTGTGACCCTGATTTCAGGGTTCGACGATCACGAGCGCTTCGCCGCTTTCCGCCACTTGCAGTTTGCCTGCACCGCTGCCGCCGCCTAGCAGACTTTTCGCGACGGCATCGCCGATCAACTTTTCCGCCGCGTTGCGCATTGGCCGTGCGCCGAGCTTCGGATGAAATCCTTTCCGCACGAGAAACGGCATCACGCTGGCATCCGTTTCGAGTTCGTGGCCTTGCTCCTTCAAAAACCTCAACTCCGCCCGCAAAAATTTGTCGGCAATCTCCAACTGCACTTCGTAACTGAGTGGATAAAACACCAGCACCTCGTCAATGCGTGCGAACAGTTCGGGCCGCAGCGTCTGCTGGGCGCGGCTCATGACATGCCGTTCCAATGTCGCCGCACTGGAGTATTGCAGCCCTAAAATTTCCGCCGCGCCGATGTTTGAGGTGAGCGCAATATAGAATGGCGAGAAGTCCAGCGTCTCGCCGCTGGCGAGCGTCACCCGCGCGGCGTCCAGCAGTTGCAAGCAAATGTCCAGCACGCGCGGATGTGCCTTTTCAATTTCATCCAGCAACAACGTCCCTTCCGCAACGCGCTTGCGTTCCATGCCGAGATAACCGCATTCGCCGGGCTGTGAACCAATCAACACGCCGAGGCTCTGTTGCGTTTGATACTCCGACATGTCCAACCGGATCAGCGCATCCGCATTGAACAACCGGCGCGTGAACACCATCGTGGATTCCGTCTTGCCCGTGCCGGTCGGTCCCAGCTTCAAAAAACTTCCGCGCGGCCGTCCCGGTTTGCGCAAATTTAATTGTCCCCGGCGCAACACGGACAAGATTCGCGGGAGCACATGGCCTTGGCCGCGAATTTCGCGCGGCATTTCTGCCTCCAGTTCGGCGAGGCGTTTCAGTTCATCAGCGGAGCGTAATGTTTTCATGGCCGTCATTGTTGCCGAAAACCTCGCTGACGATTGTGCCAGCGGGGCACAAAGCCCCCGCCAGCTTTTGCTAAAACTTTACCCGCAAACTTCGGAAGCAAAGCTTCCGGGAAAAACAAAACAACTGAAATAGCCAAATGAAAAAAATGAAACACTCGCTCCAAATCGCTGGTCGCAGTCTTGTCGTCGCCCTCACCGTCAATCCCCGTCTGCGCCTGGCGCTGCTGCTGGCCGCGCTCTTCGCCCTCAACTCGGTCAGCGCCTTTGCCCAAAGCACCACGTTCAATTCCACCGACCTGAAAACCGGCATCAGCAACAGTCTCGCCGTGATCATGATGTTCGGCTTCGTCCTCGGCATCTCCGCCGTCATCTACGGCGGCTTCGCCATCCGGCGCGGTGACGTGGACCAAGGCAAGATGTCCATCATCGGCGGAGCCATCATCGCCGCCGCCCCGGCAGCGGTGTTCGCCTTTTACAAAATCTTCGGCATTGATTCCAACAGCGCCGTCGGCGTCGGCAACTTCTAACCAGACGAAGTCTGGACTCAATGGCTTGCGGCCAAGACCAAAAATAAACCCAAACATTCCCGCTGATGAGCACCACCAAACACGAGCTTCGTCTCACCGACACCAATGCGGCGTCCGATTCCAAAGGACGCACCTGGGGTTTGGAAGGCGGTCTCTTTTGGTGGCTCATCGGCGGCATCGGCGCCGGCATCATGGTGTTTTTCATCCTGCTCGTGCCGATGAATTGCTCCCTGTCCGTTTCCTTTCTCGCGGCACTGGTGCCGGTGACGCTCTGCCTTGCTTACATCTTTGCCCTTCGGCAGGGCAAGCCGCCCGGTTACGACCGCGACCTTTTTGAATATGTCACCACCGGTCGCGGCTTCGGCCCGCAAACCGGCACTCTCGACCGCCATCCGCTTTTATGAGTCACAAACACAAATTTCATCCGCTGTCACCCAAACCTTTCGCCGGTTCGGTTGAATTGATCCCAACGCCACCGTTGTTCGTCGAATTCATCGACGCCCACCGGCTCTGGGGATTTCCCATCGCGCACCTTGAATCGTTCGTGCTGGAGGATAACCCGCAGCACCAAAACAAGCGCACTTCGCCGCCGCATCAACTGCTGCTCGTTTATCCCGAGGCGTTGGTGTTTCTCCGCGGCTGGCGGCTGGAGCTGATGATCGGCCCGCTCGTCACCGGGCGCATTGCCCGCGTCCACGCCGAAAAACATCTCGGCTCGCTCATCCTCGACGAGGCGTGGGTTTCCGAAATCCACGTCGTGCCCCTGAACCCTGACCATCGTGCCCTCGGCAAAATGGAAACACCCACTCCTGCAAAAAAATCATGAGCGGCGAACTGCAAGCCATCGAAGCCAAGCGGCAGGCGTTGCTCGGCCAACTTCGCACCGCCGAGGCCGCCGTGCGCGCCGGATTGCACGCGCACGGGTTCGGCGAAATGGCCCGCGCCCATCTTGAACGTGCGATGGCCCACATCCAGGAAGCGTATATCGCCATCAACGAAAGCAAGCCCGTCCGCACCGTGCCACAGCTCGTGGATGATTTGAATCGCATCCAACAGGTGATGAATGAACACCACCAACGCCAGACCCAACACCGCCATTAAATTATGTTTGAACGTCCTCCCAACGGCTTTTTTGTCCGCGATTTGATTCTGTTCAATCATCTGCGGCGCGGTGGCTACGTCGCCAAAGGCTTTGTCTTTGAAGCGCCGGATTTGACCAACAGCCCCATCGCCGACCTGAATGATTTTCAGGAACAGCTCTGTTTGTTGCTCGCGTCGCTCAACGAAAATCAGCGGTTGCAGGTTCAATATTTTTCCGACTCCGATTACAAAACCGAACTGCTGCAGTATCAGTCCGAGACGGAACGGTTTGAAAATCCCTGGACGAAGCGTTCACGCAATGAACGGTTCGCCCGTTACTGGCAGGCCATGGTCGAGCGTAAACTCCGGCGGCAGCGCGTGGTTTTTTATGTGTCCCGCGCCTTAGAAAACACCCCCAAGCTGGCCACCGGCAATGCCGCGTTGCGCGAGTATTACCTGACGCTGCTCGACCAGTTGCAGACGGAATTTGAACACGTCCACCATCTGCTCAAGGAAATCTTCGGCAGCGCCGGCACGCGCGTGCTGCCGATGTCCGACCTCGACCATTTCAAACACTATAAACAGTTTTTGAATCCGTCGCTGGCTGACCGGTTTGATTTTGATCCGGCCAGTGATTTTGCGCCGGAACTTTCCATCCAGGAAAATTGCTGGCACAGCGAGGGCAACGGCCAGAGCGATTTCGGATTTTATCTCGACGGCCATTATCACTCCGTAATCGCGCTCACCCGCTGGCCGCGCACCACCTATCCCGGCATCATTCAACGTCTCACCAATCTTCGGTTATTGGATTACAGCATCACGGTCAACGTCGATCCGCTGCCCATCACCAAGGAAATTTCCAAGGAGGAAAAGGAACACGACCGCGTGGCCGGCGACTACGCCAGCGAAAAGAAAATCTCGCTGCTGACGGTGATGGAAAAGAAGCAGAAGAAAATCCACGCGCTGATGCAGGGCCAGACCATTCCGTTCAACGCATTGTTCGTCATCCGGGTCTGGGACAAATCCAAGGACGGTCTCAACGCCAAGGCCAGCGCCATCAAGAACGCCATCAACTCGATGAATTCGGCACAGTATTTTGAATCCAATCTGCCGACCACTTCCAAAAGTCTTTTCTTCCAGACGTGGCCGGGTTGGACGTGGGGACGTTACGAGCATCGCAAGCTTTACGCCGAGCATCGTTATCTCGCCGATATGCTGCCCGTCACCAGCACCTTCACCTGCCATCTGAAATCCGCCGAGGCCATTTACGACGGCCCGGCCAACAATCTCGTCGGCATCGAAACATTTTCCGGCTCGGAAAATAACAAGTCCCCGCAACACGCGGTGTTGCTCGGCATGTCTGGCGCAGGCAAGTCGGTCACCGTTTGTGATTTGTTGTCCCAGACCGAAGGCTATTTCGCTTACACCGTCATCATCGAGGAAGGTTTGTCCTACGGCATCTACACGCAGACGGTCGAACCCGGTGCGCGGCCCATCATCATTCATCCCGATGGCGACCTGACCATCAATTATCTCGATACCAAAGCTCTCCCGCTGACCCCCGATCATCTATCCGCTGCAACCGCACTCATCGCGCGCATGATCGGCACTTCGTCCCAAGAGGATAAGCAGATGCTCCGGCAGGCGCAGATCGCCAAATACCTGAATCTGCTTTACGAGGATTCGTTCCAGGACTGGCAGAAAAAACATCACGACCAATTGCTCGTCATCACGCGGCACGCGCTGGCCTTGCAGAAATTTCGGCTTGAACGGATGCCACCAGGAGCCACAACCCTCGACACTTTTGCGGACTTCCGCGACCAGGCGCACCAGACGGTGTCTGGACTCAATGGGGGAAACTCAGGACAGACGTCGTCCAATACAGCGACCGCCTTCAACGATTGGGGCCAAAACTATCTCGCCCAATTTGACGAAGCCACCGTTCTGAAATTCCTGAAAGACCCCAAGACCTCGAAGGAAGTCCGCAATCTTGCCTTCGCCTACTTCACGCCGGAGGAATTTCCGACGCATCGGATGCTCCAGGAATTGATGATGCTCGACCCCGCCGGCTCCGAGCGCGAAGCCATCGTGGAAATCGCCACCCTGATTCTGCCGTGGTGCCGGGACGGCAATTACGGCTGCCTGTTCGACGGCACGAGCAATCTTTCATTGACCGGGAAAATTGCCCACTTCGAGTTGGGCTACATCCCGGAATCCGCCAAGGAGTTGAAAGCCGCCGCTGGTTTCCTAATTACCAACCACGCGCGCAAGCACATCATCACGCTGCCGCGTGCGTTGCGGAAACGCAACGTGTATGAGGAAGTCGCCCGCTTCCTCGACATTCCCGGCGGTCAGGAAATCGTTCAGGAATCCTACGCCCAATTGCGGAAGTTCAATTGCTGGAACATTTCCATCGTGCAGCAATACGCGCGGTTCAAACAGTCGCGTATCCGCTCCGCCGTGTTCGGCAATTCGCGCCAGTTCTTCATCATGCGCCAGAACGACCGGGCGGACCTCGATGACATGGGCAAGGACATCGCGCTGCCCGAAGTGACGCAGCATGCGATCATGAATTATCCGCTGCCCGACCACCAATCCGGCCAGAAGTATTCGCCGTTCACTTATTTTCACACCGACTCCGGCCGAAACCTGTGCGGCACGGTCCACAACATTTCATCGCGCGAGATGCTCTATTGCAGTTCGTCCAGCGGCGAACACTTCGACCAGCGCGCCCGTGAATTGCGCCAGAGCGCCAATATCGTCGAGGGCATCATCGCCCACGCCAACAAATAACCAAAATCACCTATGAAAAAATCATCGCTCCTTCAAATCACTTTGCTCGCCGCTGTTCTCGGCCTGCTCACCGGCTGCGCTGCCGTCACCCGAACCGCCACCGATGCGGGGTTGGGTGCCGGCGGCGCAGCTCTCGGGGCCGAACTTTCCCACAACAATCCCTACGCCATTGTCGGCGGCGCGGCGGGCGGCGCGCTCCTGGGCGAAACGCTGCACTTCGCCAATGGCAAGCTAAACGAACAATCGTATCACACCGGCTACGACAAAGGCCGCAGTGACGCGGTGAAGCAACAATACTGGCTTTACGTTTCGTTGCAGCAAACCAAGGCCAGAGACACTGGCCGCGTCCGGCTTTATCCCGTGCATCTGCCGGAACAAATCATTGATGGCGTCATTTTCCAGCCGACCACCCAGTTCCTGCGAATCGAAGAATAAATAATTGGGTGAAGGCTTCGCCTTCATTTCCGTTCCCAAACAAACAACCAAAGAAAGGACAACAAACATGAAAAAGTTAATCGCAATAATCGCCCTCGCCCTGCCGCTGGCATTTTCCGCCCGCGCGCAGTGGATCGTCTATGACCCCACCAGCAACATCCAGCAAATCGTGGATCAAGCCGCAAACATCGCCAAATACATCCAGATGATCGAAAACCAGGTGCAGCAAATCCAGACGCTGTCCGACCAGTTGACTGAGTTCAAGAACTACGAAAAAGTTTTCGGCAATCCATCGTCCGTCGCGCTGTCCACCGTGTCAGCCTTGAACGCGGATTTGCAAGCGACTGAACCGGGCAAAAATCTGGAAAACCTGCTCGCCATCGCCGATGGCAATTACGCGCTGACCTACAACGACGGCGGCATCTTCGCCACCGTCGGCGCGAGTTTCCAGACACCGGGCGGCGCGACCATTCAGCGCCCCGCCGACCTCTACAAACCGTTCGCCGCCATCAATCGCACCGCCGATAACTTCGTCGCGGTTGCCGACGACGCGGCGCAGCGGCGGGCGAACCTCAAAAAACAAATCGCGCAAACGACCGAGCAACTGAAAAGTGCCAGCACCGATGCCGAGGTGCAGAAGTTGCAGGGCGTTCTCACCGGCTTGAACGGTGCGCTCGCCAGCACCGACGCCGAAGTGAATCAGGCCGTCGGTTCGGCACTGGTGCAGGACATCCAGAACCGCAACGACCAGCAAAAACAACAAAAGGCGTTGTCGGAACAGCAGAACGCCGAGTTCCATGAGGCCGTCAACAACTACGCCACGAAGTTCCAGTTGTTGAATGAGCCGACGGTCTTCCCAACGCCATAACCGCGACTCCGTAAAAAATCTTACCGCATCCTTCATCATGGCCACGTTCGACAGCATCTTCCCGACGTTTCTTGCCAAGTGCGCTGACTTGCACACCTTGCTGTTGAGCGTGGCTTTCGCCCTCTTCGTCACCGGCATCATCGTGACGGTGTATCACCGGTTCACGCACCGCGTCGCCTTGAATCTCACGGTGCGTTTGTTGTTGCTTACGTCGCTCCTCGTGTTCCTGCCGGCGTGGGGCAACCAGCTTCAGAGCCTGTTGCAAAATTCCATCCTGTCCGGCATGGGCGTTGATCCCACGCTGGTCTATCAGCAATACAACCAACTGCTCGTCACCAAACTGAATGACAGTTCCAGCACTACTTCCTCCTGGTGGGACATCATGGGCAAACTCACCAGCATCACCGTCAATCTGATCGTCACCGCCGTCCTCTGGCTCGTCGGCCAGTTCGCCTCGCTGATGCTGTTCTGGGCTTATGTCTTCCAGAAAATCATTCTCAATCTCGGCTATGCGCTCTCGCCGTTGCTCATCGGCTTCATGGCGATCCCGGCGTTGAAACATATCGGCTCTCGCTATCTGTTGAATCTGGTTGGCGTAATTCTCTGGCCGCTCGGTTGGGCCATCGCCGCGCTGGTGACGCAGGGCATCCTCGATTTCATGACCGACCAATCGTTTCTCACGATTGACCCCACGTCCACGCTTTACACGTTGCAAAATCTGATCGGCCTCGCCGTGGCCGCATTCTGGATCATCTTCAGCACCGTCGCCGCCCCCGTCATCATCCAAAGTGTCATCACCAGCGGCACGCAAGCGGGCGGAGCTTTGCTCGCCGGCGGTTTCAGCGGTGCGCTCCAGACGGCCGCGACGACGGCGGGCGCAGCGGCGACCGCCGCCACCACCGGTCTACCCAAAGTCACTGCCGCCGCCGCCGGCATGGCGGGGTTGATGAGCACCATGTCGAGTGCCGCCAACATGGGCAGTGCCGGAGCCATCATCATCGCCGGTTCCGGCCTGCCGCCACGCTCTGCTCGCGGTCGCCCCGGTGACGACATCACCGGCGACAAGGCCGTCCGCGAACTCATCGCCAAATCTAAACCCAATTACTACTGACCTATGGAAAATCCCGAATTGAAAACTACGCCCACAAATCCCGGTGCAACGCCGCCGACACCGCGCAGGCATTTTGATCTAAGCCGACTCTTGGTCTTGCGCGACCGGCTGCCGTGGTTCTGGTTTGCCTTCACCGTCGTCGTGCTGCTGCTGTCGGCCATGGACCGTTATCACCTGGTCTCGCAGTTCAAACAGCGCGAACGCGTCGTCATCATTGATCCCGCCGGAACCTATTACTTGAGTCCGCTGCTGCAATTTACCGAGGCCAAGGATTTGCATGTCCAACAAGCCGAACTGGCGGCGCTGGCGTTTCTCGAACGCAACCCCAAGGATTTTGACAATCCCGACCTCCTCAAATTGTTGTTCCTGAAAAAGGCGTTGGGCAAAGCGCAGGACGAACGCATCAGCGAATCCGTGGAGTTTCGCTCCAAACAACTCCACCAGAAATCCGAAATCAGCCGCATCGATATATTGTCGACGCGCGACAGCGAGGTGCTCGCCGCCGTCACCGGCCAGATAATCCGCAGCGGCATTTTCCAAGACAAGGCGTTCACCGAGGCGTTTCCGTTCACGCTCCGGCTCCGCCTTATCCGCAACCCCAACATGGCCCTGAACGGACGTTTCCCCACCGCCGTGGGCGACTTCAAATATGAAATCAATCGCTAAACTCTTGCTGCTCGGCGCAGTGTTCGCCGTCCTTGCCGCGCGGGCGGATTCGCCCGCCATCCAGCGCGTCCTGCTCGACGACCACACGGTCGTGGCCGTGCCGGTCGCTATCAACCGCGTCACCACCATCAATTTCCCCGGCCCCATCGAGGCGATTGATGGTGCGGGTTTCACGGTGGACGGAAAAACACCGGGACTGTTTCAACTGGCCCACGCCAAAGGTTCGGCGTTTTTCTCCGTGCGCGCCCTGTCACCCAAGGCTTCCGCCAATCTCAATGTCCGTTGGCACGACCGCACCTATGTGTTTGAACTCGCCGAAAGTGCCGCGCCGATATTGTCACTCAACCTGGAAACGCCGCCGTCGTCGCCGGCGGAGGTCGGTTGTGCGCCGGAAGTCAGCCCGTTGAAATTGCTCGCGTTGCTCGACAAGGCGAAGGCGTTCCCGCTATTGAAATCACAGCAACCCGAAAGTGTCGCCGATGTCGGCTTCACCACTTACGACGGCAAACCGCTGGTCAGTGATTTCAATGATTACGAAATCCAGATCGAGCAGGCGTTCCGTTTTAACGCCGAAGACACCTTGGTTTTTCGCGTTGGCATCACCAACAAAAGTGACACGCCATTGATTTATTCGCCGGACAGTTTCGCGCTGCGCGCGGGCAACCGGCTTTATCCCCAGTCCATTTCGGACGCAGATGGCACCGTCCCAACCCATGAGCAACGCACCGCGTTTTTCGCCGTCACCGGCACCCCCGACGGCGGGCGCAATGATCTGTCGTTAAAAAATCAATTCACCGTGCTGGTGCAGCGGTTATCACCACCGCCACCTGTCATCACCACCAACGCTCCCACCGTTCACCCCGTCCGTTCACCCCGCGAACATCCATGAAACCACGCGACTTTCTCAATTTCTTCAAAACCAAAAGCGGTCGACTCATCACCTTCGCCGCGCTGTCCGTCATTGGTTTGGTCATCTTCGGCGTGCTACGCAGCCGGCACTCGTCCGACGATGATTCGATTGGGGTCACACCCATTGGCACGAACGCAGTCAGTGGAAAACCGCAGATTGTCCAGACCGTGCAGCGGCCTTTTGATTGGTTTCATCCACCGCTGCCGAAGTCTTCTCCGCCGTCAGCCACGAATCTGCCCGACACCGATTGGTCGCCCCAACCGTTGCCCAATGCTCCCCCACAGCCGTCGGATTTGCTCACGCCCATCAGTCTGTTCACGGATAGCACGGCGGGCGTGGCCCAGCCAAAAAAGTTAAGCACAACCTTCGCACCGTTCGGTCGGCTGATTCCCTGCGAGACTGTCATCACGGTGGACTCGTCTTCCATCCAGACGCCCATCGTCGGTCTTGTTACCGAAAACATTTATTTCGATGGCAAATTGATTATCCCCGCAGGCACGGAAGTCCACGGCATGGCCCAGACCGACCGGCAACGCGAACGCATCGCGGGCAACACGAGCTGGACGTTCGTCTGGCAGGACGGTCAGGAAATGCGGCTCAAGGCCATCGCTCTGGACCGCGAATTCGACAACGAAACGAATCAATCTGGCTGGGGCATCACCGATGGCAGCGCCGGTCTGCGTGGCGAAATCATCAAGTCTGACAATCTGGCGGACATCAAACTGTTCGCCGCGACCTTTCTGTCGGGTGCCGCCAATGCGTTGACCGAAAAGCAGCAGACGGTTTTTGGTCCGGTCAACGCGCCCTCGCTCAATAACGCCCCGTTCCAAGGCGCACAGGCCGTGCTGCAAACCTACGCACAACAGATCTATGACTCGATCCAGCAGAACGGTTTTTATGTCCGCGTCCCGAGCGGCAAACAATTTTATCTCTACGTCCTGCAAACCATTGACCGGGCCGACGCCACCCTCGGTGGCACCGGCTTGGTCGAAGAAAGCGATGAACCAACCACAGCCCCAGCCAAACCATGAAATCAATCTGTCTCATTCCCCTGTTGTTTCTGTCCGCGTGTTCCACCACGCCCAAACTCGCTGTGTATCCACAATCATCATCATTGGCAGGGGACACCGTCCGCTATCCCGAAGTGGTTCGCGCCTATCACTTCGGTCGCTACGTTGATCCGAACGACGAATCGGTAATGCACGAACAGCACACGGTTTTTCGCGTCGAGGAAAACACCCGCTGGTCCTTGCGGACGGCCACCACGGGCAGTCCGGCTGTTTATGCCACAACCACCGCCATGCCGCAGGATTCGGCTTTCAGTCCGCTGCCCGTCAATGATGCGGTGTTGGCTGAAATCAACGCCCAAAAACTGGCGACCGTCCAGATCATGATGCAGACGCGAACCTTGTCGGCGGCCCTGGGGCAATTCCAAACCGCACTGGCACAGACCAAAACGAATCTGCAAGAAACCGCCGTGCTGCACGCCGCTGTCAATGACATGAAGCACCGGCTTGATACGCTCGAAGCCGCACCGGAACAACTTCCGGCCACACCACTTTCCGCGACCAACGCCCCGCCTGACCCGTTGAGTCCGTGAAATCCTTTGCCGGCACTTCCGCCGGCAATTTACCAAAATAACAAAAAAAGAAACCTCATTATGAGCACTACCAAAACAAAACCCGCGCCAAATGGCGCCAACGGCAACCAGCCTGAATCCGCCACCTACCGCACCAACCCCGAAGTGGAGGCCAAGATTGACGCCTACATCAAAGAAAATCCCAAGCATTGGACCTACCTTCAAGGGATGCCGCGTGACCGGCTCGAACGCACCGTCGTCCTGAACGAAGTCCGCCAGCTCGACCGCATCCAGCGCATCCGGGACGGATTGATGAAGGAGATCAATAACAATCCCGAACTCAAGCAGGCCTATGAAACGCTGCTGAAAAACGTGCCGGAGAACATGCGCGACCTCGTGATGACCCAAATGGCCAGCCAGGCCAAGCGGGCCGTCGCCCGGAGCCAGCGGCAGTCACAGGCCCAAGGCTGATGGCGTTGGCCGGTCCATGGCTTTACTCGACTTGACAAATCATTGGTTAATAGCACTTTTACGGTGTTCGGTGACGGGATAAACCGCACGTTATCCTTCCCCGAAGCTACGGGTGCGGTCGGTTCAGAAGCGCCGCGTCATTGTATTTGTCACTGCGAGGGAGATTGCAAGTGTTCCTTTCACTGGCAAATTTTCATGGGCCGGCCGCAGCCTTGCTTCGCTCAAGGAGGCGTGATGGTTTTAAGCACCACATCCGCATGTGCGCAACGGTTCTTTCTGAAATGGAACCGGAAAGGGATTTTTTCCCCGGCTAGGCAAAACTTCCGGCTGCCAGCAGCCGTTTTTCCACTAGCACAAAATCTCGCAACGTCGGTCAGGCTTGAAAGGAGGCTTCAGCCATGAAGCCGAAGGCCAATGACATCGGCCCGCACCTCGTCAAGCTGCGGTTGCATCGGCGGCTCACGCAGGAACAACTGGCCGCCAAACTGCAAATCAGCGGCGCCAACATGACCCGGCAAGTGGTCGCCAACATCGAGGCCCGGCGTCGCCGGGTTTATGAACGTCAGATCCGGTTTTTTGTGAAAGTGCTGCGGTGCTCTTTTGACGACCTGTTCCTTGGTAATTCGGCTTCGGAAAAACCGGCCGTAGCGCCTCGTCCAAAACCACCACGCCGGTGAACAACTGGCGTTTGCACAATTTTAATTTCACCGGTAATTTTCATGGCCACGCGCAGAAACAACGGCAACGACACGCAGCAGCTCGATTTCTTCGCGACGCCCAACCGAATTTATGACACCCCTGACGCAATACGGACGAATGGCCGAGAAACATTGGCGGGAACATTGCCCGAACCTCGTGCGCGAACTGGAGGCGAAGGGTCAATTGCACGCGATGCTCTTGGAGGCCGAGGAGAAGACGAAGGACGAAATGGTCACACTCACGCAGCAGTTCCGGAATCAGGGGATGAATCCGCAGCAAGCCCACGACCGCGCCTGGGAAATGGTGCGGGAGAATTACATTCTCCTGCGACCAGAAGCCTAGCGGCTGGCCACCAAACGGTCGGCGACCGTAACCAACCTGCGCAAAAAAATCCGAATTCCTACCGCATCACCGATACTGACCGACTCGGTGACGGCGGCTTGAAGCAGAAGTTTCAGCAGAACATCAAGGCCATTGAAATCTTGCGCACGCTGGACGCCGAAAATCGTGCGGCCACACCTGACGAAAAAGCGTTGCTGGTTAAATACGTTGGTTGGGGTGCACTGCCCCAGGTGTTCGACGTGGACAGCGCCAGTTGGCGCAAGGAGCAAGTCCAGCTTTCGGAAATTCTGTCCGACGAAGAACACCGTTCCGCCCGCGCCACCACCCTTAACGCCCATTACACCGCGCCCGTCGTCATCCGGGCCATGTATCAGGCGGCTCAACGGTTCGGCTTTCAAGGCGGCAATGTTTTAGAACCCGCCTGCGGTATCGGCCATTTCATCGGTCTCATGCCGGACGAAATGTTGCGGCAGTCCAACATCACCGGCGTCGAGATTGACCCGCTGACGGCACGCATCGCCGGCGCATTATATCCCGACGCCGACATCCGCGAGCAGCCGTTTGAAAAAACCAAAATCGCGGATGAATCATTTGATCTGGCGGTTTCCAATGTTCCATTCGGCGACTATTCCGTCCATGACCCTCGCTGGAACGATTACAAGTTTTCTATCCATGATTATTTCTTCGCCGCCGCGTTGGAAAAAATTCGGCCCGGCGGTCTGATGATGTTTGTCACGTCGCGGCACACGCTTGACAAACAGGATTCCACCTTGCGGGAATTGCTGGCCGGCAAGACGGAGTTTCTTGGCGCGATTCGTCTGCCGAACACTGCATTCAAGAAAAATGCCGGCACGGAAGTCACGACCGACATCGTGATGCTCCGCAAACTGCGCGCCGGTGAAAGACCTTCCGGTCAGGCATGGGTAAAGACAGTAAGCCACACGAACGATCGCCAGGAAGAATTCTCCATCAATGAATATTTCGCCACACATCCGCACATGATGCTCGGCACGATGCGGCTCAAGCGCGGGATGTATCAGGAAGGTGAGCCGGTGCTGGCCCCGAACGACCGGGATTTGGACGTGGCGCTGACAGAGGCAATTGCGCGGTTGCCGCAAAGCGTCTATCAGGCGGAAACAAAGTCCGTGGTTGAAAATACTTTTGACCCGGCAATTCCTGCACCGGATTACATCAAGCCCAACGCCTACTGCGTTCATGGTGACGGTCGGATTTGCCTTAATGATGACGGCATATTGCAGCCTTTGGATGATCTGCCGTCCGAAACGCGCACGCGCATCCGGCGGTTGATTGACGTGCGCGACGCGGTGCGGGTCTGCCTGCGTTCGCAGCTCGACGGCAGCAACGAGGAACAGGTGGCGGACGCGCGCTTCCAGCTCAATCTGGTCTATGACCGTTTTGTCAACCGCTTCGGCCCGATCAGCACGCCGGTCAACCAGCGAGCATTTTTCGGCGACCCGGATTTGCCGCTGCTCTTGTCGCTGGAAAACTACAATGACGAAAAAAAGATTGCGACCAAGGCCGCCATCTTTCGCGAACGCACCATCCACCACAAGCAGGCCATTGAATCGGTCGGCACGCCGAAGGAAGCCCTGCTCGTCACGTTGAATGAAAAGGGCCGCGTGGATTTGGAACACATGGCCGGGCTGCTCAACAAGCCCGTTGATGAAATTTTGCCGGATCTTAAAGGTTTGATTTTTCTCAATCCGCAAACGAAGCAATGGGAGACCGAAGACCAATACCTGTCCGGCAATGTCCGAGAAAAGTTGGTTGCGGCGGACACGGCCAGTGTTGCCGATCACCGCTTCCATGAAAATGTCGAGGCGCTGAAATCCGTGCTGCCACAGGATTTGCCCGCCACGGAAATTGATGTCCGGCTCGGTGCGTCGTGGCTGCCATCCTCCGACGTGAAGGATTTTGTCCACAGTTTGCTCGGCATTCCGTCCGGCGTCGAAGTCGGCCACATCCACGCGCTCGGTTCGTGGAGCGTCACCGGCAACTGGGAGGCGCGCGGCGCGACGGCGAATACGACCGATTGGGGAACAGAGCGTTTTACGGCACTGGAATTGATTGAGGAAACGCTGAATCTCAAGACGCCCACCGTTTATGACTATGTGGACAAAAAGCCGGTCGTCAACGCGCAGCACACCGAGGCCGCCCGTGAAAAACAGGAGCGCATCAAGGAACAATTCTCAAAATGGCTTTGGTCGGATGACGGGCGGCGCGAACGGCTCGTGCGCCTTTACAACGACACATTCAATCATTCCCGCATCCGCACGTTCAATGGCGAGCATCTGACCTTGCCCGGCGCGAGTGCCGCCGTGCAACTGCATGTGCATCAAAAATCCGGCGTGTGGCGAATCTTGCAAACCGACAACACGCTGCTCGGCCATGTCGTCGGCGCGGGTAAGACCTTCACGATGGTTGCCGCCGGGATGGAGTTGAAACGGTTAAAGCTGGCGAACAAGCCCTTGTTCACTGTGCCCAATCACATGCTCGGCCAGTTCTCCACCGAACTGCTCATGCTTTATCCCGGCGCAAACATCCTCGTGGCCGGCAAGGAGGATTTTGAGTCCAAGAACCGCAAGAAATTGTTCAGCCGCATTGCGACCGGCAATTGGGATGCCGTCATTGTCACGCACTCCGGCTTTGAGCGCATCCCCTTGTCGCAGGAAACCCAAGAACGCTTTTTCCGCGAACAATTGGCGGAGTTGGAAAAAATCAAACGCGAACACGCCGACCCGGAAAATCGCCGGTTGGTCAAAGAACTAGAAAAGGCCAAAAAACGGCTGGAGGCGAAGCTTCAGGATCTGGCCGCGACGCACAAGAAGGACAACACGCTGACGTTTGAAGAACTCGGCATTGACCGTCTGTTTGTGGACGAGGCGCATTACTTCAAAAACCTCTTTTACGTTTCCAAGATGACGCGCATCGCCGGCCTGCCGCAGACGGCCAGCGAGCGGGCGTTTGATATGTATTTGAAAGTCCGCCACGTCCAGTCGGTGAATAACGGCGGCGGGGTGGTGTTCGCCACCGGCACGCCCATCGCCAACAGCATGGCCGAGATGTTCACCATGCAGCGGTATTTGCAGCCGCAGGCGTTGCAGAAACACAACCTGCACCACTTCGACGGCTGGGCGGCGACGTTCGGCGAGCCGGTGACAGCGATGGAACTTTCGCCGGACGGCGCAGGTTACCGCCTCAACACGCGCTTCGCGCGGTTCGTCAACGTGCCGGAACTGATGCAGATTTTCCGGCAAGCGGCGGATGTGCAGACCGCGCAGATGCTCAATCTGCCGCGTCCGAAGCTGGAAGGCGAAAAGCCGGCCATCTTTCATGCGTCGGCGTCGCCGGAATTGAAAAAATTTGTCGAGGGTCTTGCCCGACGCGCCGAGGCCTTGAAACGCGGTCGCGTTGATCCGCGCGAGGACAACATGCTAAAAATCACCACGGAGGGACGCAAAGCCGCGCTGGATTTGCGGCTGATGAAACCCGAACTGCCAGACGACCCGCAGAGCAAAGTGAATCTGGCGGTCGAAAAGATTCATAGGATTTGGGAGACAACGAAGGACGGGCGTTTGACACAGCTTGTTTTTTGCGATTTGTCCACGCCGCAAGACAAAGGTTTTTCCGTTTACAGGGACATGGCCGACAAATTGCAACGGCTCGGTATTCCGGAAAATGAAATCGCCTTCATCCAGGATTACGACGCTGACGCGGCGAAGCTCGGGTTGTTCCGTTCTGTGCGTGAAGGAAAAGTTCGTGTCCTCTTCGGTAGCACACAAAAAATGGGTTCGGGAACGAATGTGCAGGAACGGCTAATTGCGTTGCATCATCTCGACGCGCCGTGGCGACCGGCGGATGTGGAGCAGCGCGAGGGGCGCATCCTGCGGCAAGGAAACAAAAATTCGTCCGTGCAGATTTATCGCTACGTCACCGAAGGTAGCTTCGATGCCTATATGTGGCAGACGTTGGAAACAAAGGCCAAATTCATCGCCCAGGTTATGAGCGGGGACATTACGGTGCGAAGGCTGGAGGACATGGATTCGGCGGCGCTTACCTACGCCGAGGTCAAGGCCATCGCCTCCGGCAATCCGCTGGTCATCGAAAAAGCGCAGGTGGACGCGGAACTGATCCGAATGACACGGCTGCGTCATGCCCACGCCGAAGAACAGTATCGTATCCGCACCAACCTGCGTTATGCGCGCGATGAAGTGGAGAAATGGACGGAACGGCTCGCGAACTTGCGCGAGGATTTGAAACTGCGGCAAGACACTTCGGGCGATAAATTCCGCATCGAACTGGACAAGCAGGTGCTCGACAATCGCGGTGTCGCCGGTGAATTGCTGCTCCGCCGCGCCGAGAAAATCAAAATGCGTTTTGGTGAAGACATCCGCCTTGGAACTTTTGCCGGTTACGATTTGTTCATGCGCTCCAGTTACAATAATTCCGCCGAACTGGTATTGCGCGGTAAAAACAGTTACAGCACCCGCGTCACGGATACGGCACTCGGCACCATCCGTTTACTCGAAGCGATGGTGCAGGGTTTTGAGGAGCGTGCCACCAAGCGGGAGGCGGATATAAAGGATTCGCAAAAACGGGTGGGCGAATTGGAAACTAAAGTAGGTGCAACTTTTGAGAAAGAGGAGCGTTACCATTTTTTGGTCAAGCGCCAGTCGGAGATTGAGGCTAAACTAGATCTCACCAAAAATCAAGCGCCAGCCCAAGCCGAGGCTACTTCATCCGAAACCAATGAGGAAACTATATCCGCTCAAGCAACCATGAAGCCCAAGCACGACCGAGTTAAAAGAGCAGTTATGCACGTTTGATTTTTGCCAACACCAACATTGGTCTCGGGGTATTTACATTTACCTAATGCTTGTAAAAAACATTTATGATAATAAAAACAAGCGCTCGCAGCCCAAATCTGCATGACAACCTCCCGCACGAGAAGCCGTCACCAGCAAGCAGGCTGCGAGCAAATTTTTTATGATAATTTGACTTACGGCAATATTTCCGTATCGACCGCCCAAAAGATTTATTAAATTGTTCAAATAAACTCGTTAATCAAGTTTTCGAGATATTCCTGCCGGCCGCTGGTGCTCGCGTCGGCTTCGCCTTTCTTAAGCATGTAAGCTTCGAGGTCTTTGAAGCTGGCCTTGCCCACCTCGATCTTCGCACCAATGCCGCTGTCCCACGAGGCATAGCGCTGCTTCACAAATTCCGCCAGACGCCCATCCTTGCGAATGGCCGCCGCGATTTTCAGGCCGCGCGCAAACGCGTCCATGCCGCCGATATGCGCGTAGAACAAATCAATCGGCTCAAAACTTTCACGGCGCACTTTCGCGTCGAAATTCACGCCGCCGGTCTTGAAGCCGCCGTATTTCAGCACGCTCAGCATCGTGTAGGTCGTCAGGTAAATGCTCGTCGGAAATTGATCCGTGTCCCAGCCCAGCAGTTCGTCGCCGGTGTTCGCGTCAATCGAACCGAGCGCGCCCGCCGCGCCGGCGACTTCCAGTTCGTGCTGCATCGAATGACCCGCCAGCGTCGCGTGGTTGGTCTCGATGTTCAGCTTGAAGTGCGGCAGCAAATCAAATTCGCGAAGGAAGTTCAGGCACGCCGCGGCGTCCGAATCATACTGATGCTTGGTCGGTTCTTTCGGCTTCGGCTCGATGTAGAACTGTCCCTTGAAACCAATGGCCTTCTTATGCGCCACGGCGAGATGCAAAAACTTTGCCAGATGCTCCTGCTCGCGTTTCATGTCCGTGTTGAGCAGCGTCATGTAACCTTCGCGTCCGCCCCAGAAAGTGTAGCCTTCGCCACCGAGTTCTTGCGTCACTTCCATCGCCTTTTTCACCTGGCAGGCGGCGAATGCAAACACGTCGGCGTTGCAGCTCGTGCTGGCGCCGTGGACAAAGCGCGGATGGCTGAACGCATTCGTCGTGCCCCAGAGCAATTTCACACCGGTGCGCTTCTGCTCTTCCTTCAACACTTTCGCCACGGCGTCCAAATTCTTGTTCGTCTCGGCCAGCGATTTGCCTTCCGGCGCGACATCGCGGTCATGCCAACAATAATACGGCGCACCGAGCTTGCTGATGAATTCAAACGCCACGCGGGCGCGGTTCTGGGCGTTGCTGACGGAGGCGGAGCCGTCGTCCCACGGGCGCTGCATCGTGCCGGCACCAAACGGGTCGCTGCCGGTGCCGCGAAACGTGTGCCAATAAACGACGGCGAAACGCAAATGGTCCCGCATGGTTTTGCCTTCAACGATTTCGTCGGCGTTGTAATACTTGAAGGCGAGCGGATTTTTTGATTTCACGCCCTCGTAACGGATTTCAGTGATGTTTGGAAATGCAGGCTTCATATTGGTTTGCCAATTATTTGTTTGGGTATCGATTACTACAATCCTAGTGCTGTTGGGAAATTGCATGTTCATTGGCCGTAGTGGCGCGGACAGCCGAAATATTGTAGCCCGCTTCGACGTCTCCAGGTAGGGACATTGGCATGGTGACCAACGGCGCATCGCCGCGCTGGTAGGTGCCACCATGTGGCGTAAGCGTGATCAAATCTGTGCGGCCCGCGAGGTTGACTCGGACTACACTGCCGTTTTTCGTTTGCGAAACCAACGTCGCCGCCAACTGTAGATCGCCGGACTTGCGCGGCTGCAACTCCGTCACGTAGTCCGCCTTTGGCGGAGCGTCGAGCGTGAAATATTTTAGCAGGGTAAACGGATACGAATCGGCGTTTTGCTTGCGATGCTCCAAATCCGCATAGGTCCATGAACCAAACGGGCCTTCTTTCATATTGGGTGTCAGCTTGGACGATGGAGAGAGAACATGAATGTCGAGGTCTGCACCATAGGCGGTTTTGGCTGTGATCAATCCTTCGCCCCAAATAAAATTCGTGGCCGTGCTGTGCAAAAACCACTTGGAGGCCATGGCAGAGTCGCATTGATCCCACACCAGCAAATAATCCGGCTGTTTTACCAGCGCCACATGTCGCACCCATTTGAACGCATCGCCGGCAGAAACATTCCGGCTTTGCGGGCGGGAACAATCGGCGACGGCATAATCCACGGTCGGGCTGGTGAAAAACGCCAACGCCTTTCCGCTGGTGACCGATTGCAAATCGGGAATGTCCACATACGGATTGGCCTCTTTGGTTTTAGCGTGGCTGTCATGTCCGACGAAAGCCACATCGTTGTTCGCTCCCACAAAACGGTTGTTCCATTCCAGTTCCGGCTCGTGATAAGGTCCGGACTGTGCGCCGCAGGCCAGTGGAATTCCATCGCTAAAAATGTCAATTGAGCCTAGGTCGTTGCGCCGGTGGTTGTGTGCCTCGCCCGCGCGCATCGTCACCCAAGTTTCTTCCGGCGTATCAAAACCGGAACGCAGCGCGATATAGCCAAGCCGTTTGCAAAACGCGCTCCCCAGTTTTTGCGGGGCATCGGGAAGCAGCGGATCAACCAGCATCGGGGAAATCAGGCGAAACTGCCAGCTGTTGAGAAAGGGTGAGCCGGCCCGCCGCCACATCCACATGAGCCGTTTGGAAAATTCAGGGTCTGATTGGGCGTAAGCGGTGCCAAACATCGCACAAACTGCAAAATGGTTGCCATAATCCGAATCGCCCCAAGCCGGCGTGCACGGAATTCCATTTGAATGCAGCTCCGTAATCTGCGGGAATCGCACCAGCGGTGACGAAAAGCGGACCGGCCAGTCGGCCATCGCTTTGAGATGCGGATTATTGTAGAGATCAACTCCGGTTCGGTGCTTGGGCGCCGCCATCCAGCCGGAGAAAAGCAGCATCGTCCAATCGTGATAACGCGGCACTTCAATCCACGCGCCATCCATGTCGCCGGCGGCAAGTTGAAATTCAGTTTGTTGAATCGCATATTCCACCCATGCCTTCGCCTGTGGCAAATCTGGAAAAGTCAGGCCGGCCAAACCAGCAATGATATATTGGTCGGTCCAGCGATTCCCGGCCGACACAGCAAAGCCGGTGGGAAATTCCGTGCCACTGGGATTGGGTGTCGCTTTGCAGGGTAACCGGGCTGGATCATTTCCAATAAAATAGCCAACCGTGCGAACAACATCGTCTTTGTATTCTTGAATCTCTTGCGGCGTCAGAAAACCGAAAGACACGATAACGTCATAAGTGTAGAGTAATTCACCGGTCCGGCGGATTTCCGAAAGCGGATTTTTCATGCCGAAACCATATTTACCATCTTTGGTATAAACCTGCCGGACTTTGGCCATGAAATCCCCGGTTGCTTTGCGCTTCGCGGCCTCTCCGCCGTAAAGCAAAGCGTAAAGGGCCGGATCCATGTCTTTGGGAGTTGCGTCGGAGGCGTAGAGGGCGGGATCCACGATGCTTTTAGGAATCGCCGGGGGGTGGCCCGGTGCCGCTTCAAATCGGCGCTTCACTTCAGGTATGTCGGCCGGGTCTATCAAGAGCGAGGGATAGGCGGTGATCGCTTTGATGGTAAATTCAGGAACCGCCGGACCCTCCTTTACCCACGGGTATGGAGCGCCTTCCTCCGCGTCGGCAACCACCGACCGCCAAATCATAAAGAAGATGAGCAGCCCTAGTTCGAAGCACAAACTTCGCCGACCGATGCCGATCCGGGAAAAACTCGATGGATAGGGCATTTTAGACCGGACCGAGCACGCCTTTTCTTCAGACATCCCTCCGCCATGCAGAGAAGGAAAAAAAACAAGTTCCCGCCGATCCAAACAATCGGTCGTCGTTTTACTTTTCATTTGATTTTTCATAATTGAATAAATTGTGTTGCTGTCACTTATCATCGCAACCGCTCCGCGCCCTGACCTGCATTTAGAATCAGCAATGAATCCTTTTCAACCACAGCTTCCTTGAATTGGATACGGGCCGAACAAACATCCCGCATCACCAGATGCGGCCGATCCGCCGTCGGATCGAAAGAAAGCTCCGACGTTTTCAGGCGGCGGACATCGTCGAAAACGCACGCGGGCCGATCATCAGGCAACTCCCGGCTAAGGTGGACATTGACAAACTGAATGCCGTCCGCGTGACGAACATAAAAACCCCACGCTGGCAATCGGCCAAACATTGAGTATTCCGGGTATTTGTCTTCCATTTCAGGAACAGCATCCAGTTCCGCCGTGGAAATCGGAGCGATCTTGGCCCGGCCGTCACCCCGCGCAACAATTTCTATGTTTTCCAATCGCACGTCTCGCACTGGACTCCCGGGCAATCCCGTGATGGAAGAAGGATGAGGCTGGTGAGAACCTTCGTTATCGAACGGCACGGTTATCGGATAGCCACTATCCGGTTTGCCCGCAGCCAAATGAATTTTGAAGTTGCGAATCGTCACGTTTTGCATTTTTCCCGGCGGCTCATTGAGATTGCGTCGGCCGAGTCTCATAAATATCGCGCCCCCGGTGTTCGTGGCCGTCACGCCCTCAATCAGGACATCATTCACCGTTCCGCCATCCACCGTTTCCAGTGCGATAGCGCAGCGAAATGTGTCGTAAACAGTCAGATTGCTGACACGGATTCGCCGAAAACCGCCGTAGGATGCTGTGCCGAATTTCACGGCATTGGCGCTGGAGCGGATGCGGCAATCAGAAATAACAACCTGGTCGCAGCCTGATGTGTCTTTCACCGAATTGCCTTCCCCCCACCCGCTGACGCCGCCGGCACCGGATTTCAGACAGATGCCGTCGTCGGCCGAGTTGATGTTGCAATGCTTAATCGTTACATGGCGGCAGTCCGTTATGTCCATGCCGTCGTTGTTCCAATAAGCTGTGCTTTCCACTTTCACCCCGTCAATCATCAGTCCTTCGCATCGGATATAGTTCTGGACCCAGCACGAGGCATTTTTCAGTGTGACTCCTGCAACAGTCACCCCTCGGCAATGGCTGAACTCAATCAGTAGGGGACGTTGGTTTTCTCTGACGCGGTCGGTGCAGGTCTGCTCGCCAAATTCCGCGTCAGAAAGCCGCAGCGATTGCTGTTGCTGATATTTTACTTCCGTCGGTTCCGGGCCAAATTCGCCGGCAACCGCTCGACGCATGGCGTCCCGTGCCAATAATAATCCCTGACCGTCAATTGTGCCTCCGCCGGTCACTTTGATATCTTCCTGATTTTCTGCGACCAGCAGGGCATACCAGTTGTTGCGCTGATAATCGGCGCGCGATGCGCTACCCAGCAGCACGGCACCCGAATCCAGCCTGAACTCCACGTGACTTTTCAGCCAAAGTGTGCCCGTCAAGTAAGTCCCGCGGGGCAGTGCGACCACGCCCCCTCCATTGCGGCTCGCGGAATCTATCGCCGATTGAAGGGCAGCCGTGTTCATGGTCAGGCCATCGCCTTTGATGCCCAGGGCGACAAGGTCCGGAACATTATGCGCTTCTGCCAGGTGGCTACCGAGAATCGCCAACCAGAGCAAACAAGCAATTTTCATTAATACGATGCTTCTTTGGTATTTCACGGTTTCGTGATCTCAAATTCCCTGACGACGGTTTCCGCGCCCTGCACCAGCGGCGGTTTATTGCGCCCCATTTGGTAGGCCGCGACAATGACTTTGACGGGAAACTTCGCACCCGGCGGAATCGGCGTCAGGCGCAGCACGTTGCCGGTGTATTTGGGAAAATAACCGTCGGCGTTGGGGATGTTGCCGCCCATTTCCGCCGGACCGGACACCACAAAATATTCGACGACCTGTCCGGGCACATTCGAGGTCGCCTTGAGTTGGATTTCCTTTGTTCCCACCGGGACATCGGCAATGGGCGGAAACGTGATTTGTTGCGGCTGGCCGTTGGTCAATTTTTTCGGGAAGAAAATACATGCCTGATAATTTGCCCGGCTGTATTCGGCATCGCCGGAATGAGCGGCCACAACCCAACCGTGACCACGCGGCCCAAAATGAAACTCACGATAGCGGAAAGTATCTTCGTCGAGTTTGACCAAGTCGTCACCGCCAACCAAGTTCACAGTTACGTCGCCCGAAGCTGAATGTCCGGCGGGCTTCCGTTCCTCAGGCTTGGGCGAGACCACCGAGTCGAGAAACGCGCCGGTCAACTTGAACGTCCAACCGTCATCTACGCCGCCATCAAACGGGATGTTGATTTCATCAAAATGTTTGAAGGTCGCCTGCAATTCCTGGCCGGCGGAAACCACGGTGAGAAATTGAGGTTTTTTGAAACGATTGGAAATTTCAAAATTCACAGCCGCCTTCGCCATTTCCTCGTCAAAGAACCAACTCGCCTTGGTCTTGTCGCCCTGGTATTTCGGTTCCGGCGCAATCGGAAATTGGTTCGTTTCCAACAACGATGTTGCCAGCCAGCCCATTTCCGGCCGCAACTCCTTGAGCTTGGGATAACCGTTCGTGGGAATTTCGTCAGACAAGCGATAATGCGCAGCTTTGCGGATGAACATTGCGGCCAACCGGCACATGTCGTCAGTCACTTCAAAATGTGTGCCGCCCCAGTCGCAAACCTGGCCGATTAGAAAATTGGATTTGCGTCCGGGATCGAGCGGATTGGGACGCCACGGATTGGGCCGGCCGCCCGGACCTTCCGGGGCGAATTGATTGATGTAAAGCAACGGCACGCCCGCCATGCTGGAATCGGGATTCTCCAGCGGCGGCTTGCCGTTCGTGCCCGTTTTTTCCGGTATCGAGCCCCAGGTCCGTTGAGGAATCCAGAAAGGCATGTCCCAGCATAATTTGCCGCCCATGGAATGGCTGATCACCAAAAGCGGCGCGAAACGGATTTCGCCGTAACCGGACTCTTTGGCCAGCAATTCTAAAATCCGATTTAATTCTTCTTCCGCGCGGCGATCAAGATCGCGGCGATAGCCCAGCCATTTTTCTTTCCCCTGAATTTGCTCCGGCGTCGGGTTCGTCCCCATGGTTTTGACTGTCTCTTCAAGTTTTTGATATTCATCCTCGTCCTGTTTCGACAGTCCATGCGACCAACCCCAATCCGAACTGAACGCCGCGTGCGAAAAATTTGTGGCCCACCAGTCTTCGCCAACATAGACGATGCCCACATGCGCCTCGCGGCAGGCCTCCCGAATCGCCGGATTTTCCGCCAGCGGGAGTTCGTTCAGATTCTTCATGACCAAGACCAATCCGCGAATGTGCGGACAATCTTCCGGAATCCAAAGATAAACCCGGCGACCTTCTTCCGGAGTCGTCACCGACCACTGAAAAACCGAAGCGCGTGTGAAGGTTCCCGCCAGCACTAGACAAGTCAGCGCTGCCGCCGACACCCGGCGACAACGGCTGGAAAAAGTTTTTGCAAATGAATTGCTTAAATAGGTGAAACGCATATTCAATACTGATTCTATTAATTACCATCGGATTAGTCGCGTAACTTGGCGCGGACGATCGTATTCTTGGCATTTAAGATTTCTTTCCCATCGCGCAGCAATACGGCGGAGCCGGGTGCGGTCTGGACATCGAACCGCCGGCCAAGCAGCGGGATGTTTTTCAGTGTAATGGTTTTGTTTTGGGCACCATTCAGAACAATCTGCCCTTGGTCGTCAACATCCACGATGCTTTCCAAGCCAATCAAACATAGCAAAGCGCCCCAAGTGTAATGCGAATCGCGACTTTGTGCTCCGTCGGTGCTCATATAATTCTCTCCACAAACGCCGTGGGCAATCCAATTGGTCATAAAAAGGCTGACGCAACTTTCGCCGTAATCGGAGATTTGCCCAGGCGTCGCGTAATTCTTGATTCCGTCAAAGACGATATAATTTACCGGGCCCCAGACGTGACCGCGCCAGTAGTCCTGCAAGTGCCAGTCAGGATCGTCATAGGCCAGAGTGGGAAGGCGGTATTGGCCCCAGAATTTTTGCGGGTCAGTTAATAATTCCATCACGTCTTTCGCCCGCTGGGCGTCGGGAGATCCGGCGCAAAGGGGATAGAAATTCATCGGCGTGATTCGGGTCAGGAACTGGCCGTTTGCCGGTTCAAGTCGGGCAACTAGAAGGCGGAATTGATTTTTGGGACCCCGGTGAAAGTGTTCGATTGCAATTGGCACCTTCTGCCCCTTTTCCAGGTTAATTTCGACCGTTTGGTCAGCAACTTTGTAAATTCTCCAACGCTCCATCACACGCCGATCATTCACCGCCATCCGAAAGCCATTATCAGCCATGACTGTGAAAAGGTAGCGGCCAGATTCGGGCGCGGTCAATTCTCCGTTCCACCGCACGCTCCAACTGTTCGCATCGAGTCCTTTGACCGGCGGAACACCCTGCCAATCGAATCTCAACGTCTCGTCGTGACGTTTCGCTGCCGTATTTTTAAGATCTACGTCACTGAAATATTCGCCTTCGAATCCCGTTCCAAAAGCAGCGGGTGGGACAGGCACCGGCTTCACGGTATTATCCCAAAAGCGGCTGCAATACGTTTTCGATTCCGCGTTCCATAAGCGTTCATTAATCCGTTGGTTCATGGCCGCCTGCTCGTCACGAAAGCGCCGGGCATCGGTAGCTTTGCCCAAGACATCGGCCAGCAATGCCAAATAATGCGCGTCCATCGCCCACATGGCGCTCAAATCAATGGCGTAGCAATTCATGGTCTCGCCCTCCATGCGCGCCGTGGCAAAGTGCAGATTGTCGTCCCAGCCGGTTTCAAATTGCGCGTCTTGGAATTTGCCGTCGGCGGTGCCCCACTCCAACAACCCATCGTGTTTCGCGTCACGAAATTTCGGCCACCAGTCGTGCCAGCGAACCAGTTTGGGATATACCTCGCGCAGAAAAGCCAAATCATCCGGGTAGCGCTGGTGCATCTTCCACACACACCACGAGCCTACCGGTGGCTGCGACCGATCCATGGACGCGCCCCTAGTTCCCCAATGGCCGACGTTCGGCACCAGTCCCTCCGGTGATTGGCAGGAGAGAATTGCCCGGACGGTTTCGCGGGCGGTGACAGGGTCATCAATTGCCGCAAGATTGGCGGTGAGAAAACTGTCCCAGCAAAAGTAAGGCGCGTTGTTTGGGGCGTTTCCCCAACCTCGGCTGACCACATGCGCCAGCCTTTGATTGTCGCTGGAATAGAGCCGAGAATTGTTCATATTATCCTCAATCGCTCCAATAAAATCGCCCCAATCACCAGTGGCCTGAGGACGTTTAGCAGTGTATTTTTCCGCGGCAGCTTGCAATGTGCGATCCACCGTTTCCAGCGCAGGCAGGTCATCCAAACCCGCCACAAAATGAACCGGTCGGTCGGAAGGGACCGTTACGGTGATGTTCGAAGAAGAAACAGCGGGTGCAGGAGACATCTCCAACGCCCAACGAACTGCCACGCCGTCAGATTGAGCGGTTCCGGTCACCCCGTTCTTAGAGACAGTGAAACTCGAATTCCATCCGGGCCAGTCGCTGCCAAGCCCGAAATCCACACTCGTTTGCTGATCCGAGGAAATCCGGCCGACCACATTGTTGCCCAGTCGGCCCCACTCCATGAGAACATGGGCGGTGCCATGGGTGAGGCGGCTACAGTGATAAGTGTCGTCCGGCGCCGCCGTGCTGGGCCAGAAACTTTTGGCGTCGTAATTGGTTTCTGGGTTAAGCACAAAAGCCGCTTTATCATTTACCACCCAAGCGATCCCATTCGGCGCCTCACGAAGATAATTGCCGATGTAAACCGAATCCTTGCCGAATCCCATGCGCGCAATCGAACTCAATAAGATCGCCAGTGCAATTTTTGCAAGTGTTGATTTCATGATGATTTTATTCAAATCTTTAATCATGTGATTATTCCTTGATTCGATAAAAAGTGCTCGGCACAGTGGGGTTCATGGGGATGGTGTTTGAAAAAGCTCCGTTGCTGTCAAAATAATTCGTTAAAATCGGAGTCCAATTTGTCAGCGGCAGGGCAAGATTGGTGGAAGCCAGCAAAAAATAATTGCTCGTCGCCAGTCCGCCCGTGCCCCTTAAGATGAAATTGGTAGAAACCATCTTACTCATGGTGACAGACGGTCCTGTCACCATGCCCTTGCTCGTTAGAATGAGATTGACCTGCCCTGGAACGTTGGTTGCCAGAACGGCATTAAAACCGGTGGGCATCATACCCAGAGTGAAACTTCCCGAGAGATTGCCCCCATAGGTGAACAGCTTGTTGGTTCCCGCAGTAAGTCCGCCGAGATTGGTCACGCTCAACGTGCCTCCCAAGGTTAAGTTGCCGGCCGCCACCACCAGATCGCTATTCGTGCCCAGTCCGAAACTCGACACGGAGCCGGAACTGAGGGTGAGCGAATTGCTGAAACTCAATGTGCCAGTGGGATTGCCCGGAGACAAAATGCCACTAACGATCGTCGGCCCCAGAATAATGCCATTGCCACTGAGGGTGGCTCCGGCGTTTACTGTCAAAGTGTTAGTCGGCACCACTCCGTTTACGGTCAAGGTGCCGCCGCCGACCGTTGTTCCGCCGCTGTAGGTGTTGGTGCCGGAAAGAGTTGTCACACCCGTGCCCGTAGTGCTGACACTGCAATGGGCTCCGCTCGGTCCGTCATTGATGCTGCCGCTGATGACGTTGTTACCAGTGCCGTTGATCTGAAACGCCCGTCCGGTTCCATTAGCGGCAATCGGAATGGCACCGGAAAGCGTCAGCGTGGCGCCGCTGGCAAGTATGTTGCTGATTTGGATGCCCCAGTTGCCGGAACTGTTGTAACTGCCGCTAAACGTAATACTTTTGGTGCCGGCAATGACCGTCGTGGTATCGCCGCGTGATTGTCCGAACGTGTAACTATTTGAGATGGTTAGGGGAGTCGATGCTATAAGCGTCATGTTGTAGTCGGGCCCGGACGATGATGGCATCAGGTTAAGGTATCCGCTGCCGGCGGCCTGATTATTGCCAAGAATAAGCGTTCCGTCGGGATCGGTCAGCCCGCCGGAAAATGTATTGCTGCCGGACAAGGTCAACGTGCCGCTTCCCGCCGAAACAATCCCTCCCAACCCGCCTATAATTCCACCAAAAGTGATTTCACCACTTGCGTTGTTGGCGATGGTCTGGACACTGCTCAAGCTAATCGCATCATTGATGGTTTCCGTGCTGGAACTGCCATTGGTAATGGAGCCGGTGAGGGTGAAACCGTTGCTGCCCGTCACTGCCGGTTTAATGGTGAAGGCGGCAGCGCCGGCATTGAAGGTGATGCCGCCAACATTAAATGCGGAGGGTGTCATCAGATTGTTAGTCAAAGTCGTGCCGGATTTTCCAGCAGAGCCAAAAACCAATGAGTCGCCGCTGATGGGCGGATTATATGCGCCCGACCAGTTAAAGTCGCCAAAACACGCTGTATCTTGGCCAACCCAACTTACTACGCTATTACTATAATACGACGGCGGCGGCGATCCCCCCAGCACCGTGATCGTGACTAAAACGGGGGCTCCAGTTTGGGTTCCGCTGATAGTATAGGTCGGTGGGTTGGTTGGGTTGGAGGCGGCAGTGTAGTAGACGATAGAACTCCGCGGGGTAAGGGTGGCAGTATAGATGCCGGGATTGGCGCGCGTCGTGCCGCTGAGGGTCACCCAGGCAACGCTTTGATCGATATTGCCGCAAAAGTCGGTATTGGGACTGACTTGAGCATAACTTGCCGGACCGCTCAACTGAAGCCCGGCGGGAAGCCCTGTGACTGTGATGTTGAAATTAGTGTCCAACGGAGCGGAGCGAAGATTCATGAGACCGGTGTTGGCGGCATAAATCGCGAAGGGATTCATGGGCACGTTAGTGTAAACAGTCACATTCAGAGTCGACGGAGGGTTGATGATTTGCGCCGGGAAAGATGGGCTTTCCACGACTGTAAAGTTTGCAGCGTTGATCAGTTGCGCCGCCGACAATCCTGTGGTCTGGTTGGTTCCGTAGTAGTAATTCACGAGCGCATCATAGTAAAGAAGCGCCCAACTGGTTCCAGAGTCAGGGTTGTCAGTTGTCTTGCCTTCGGCGACACCACCAATTGGCCCGCAGCGGGTGGAATCGGTCTCGTCAATAACCACGCCAGAGACCAGTCCACGGGGGTCGTTGGTGTAGACCCGGCTGGCGAGAAAGTATCCCTGCCGAGAAACGATAAAACCAGGGTTAACGAGATGTGGATCATTTGGCAGGTTGAAAGCATAATAGGACAAAAAAGTCAGCCCAACACCTTGATAGCAATAATCATAGCCGCACCCATTTGGTATCGTTCCCCCCTCATAATTGATCCCGGTATTTGGATCCACAAGTGGTCGGTTGTTGGTTTCATGATTGGAATGCAAAAAATAATTGTCCAACCATAGGTCGGCTTCGTTCATGTAAGTGCCGTTATTATAGCCGGAATGATTCCAATTGGTCTGGTTTAGGTATTGCGAGAGCAGCAGATTCCCCAACCCGGGAGCGCAGGCATCGGACAGGTCGCGGTTGGGAACCCATTGGTCGGAATAGGAACCTGACGCGAACCCATGGGCGCAGTAGAAGTCAAGCGCCTTCTGTAGCTTCGGCAGCAAAGCGATGATCTGGGGCTGGTAGCGGCACAAATAATGGGGATTGTTCTGCATCAGAAGCAGGGCATGAGTGCCCCAGGCCAGGAAAAATCTCATGTCAGTAAAATTGCCACCGCCAGACCCGCTGCCGGTAAGTGTGCCGTTGGCGTTTAATGTCAAATAATTATAAAAATCACCGCTAGGCATCTGAAGGTCAAAGGCCGCCTGAATGGAGGCCATACCGGCGGCAACGCATTCATCGCAGGTGCTGTCGGAGACGATGGTTCCTCCCCGGCCCCAGGCACCGATGGCGGCTCCCATTGCGTTGAGAGCGCCTCGCTGTTCCTCGGCGTTGAATGGCCACACGGTGTTCGTCGCGGGCGGTATATTAGCCCCAACCAAGCCGCCGTTTGTTAACTCACCGAACGAATTGCCAGTCTCCAACGCCAGGGTGGTCACGTCCATTTGTTCAAGGTATTTATACTCAACGGAGATTTGAGTAACATTGTTTGACAGGCCAAAAATAATATGGGGATTGTTGGTGTTGCCAACAACTGAACCGCCGCCATAGAAGCTCAAATTTCCTCCGCCTTGGCTGGTTAATGAGCTGTTGAAGAATAGCGTCGAACCCACCGGCACGTTGATGAAACCATTATTTGCACCCACCGTCACCGGGCGGGTCATAGTGTTGGACGAACCCGTGAAGGCCACAGTGCCCTCGTTGAGGGTTAATGGCGCCGTTGAACTTCCCAAACTGGCGTCAGTGACCACACTAACGGTGGCGTTGTTGCTGACCGTCAATCCGCCGGAGAAGGTGTTGGTTCCGGACAAAGTAAGCATCCCCGGACCATTCAGGATCAGCGCGAGGGTTCCGGCACCGTCCTGAATGGAACCGGCATAGACGCCGTTGACCCATTGATTCACCGTCAACTTGATGTTCGCGCTTGAACCGCTGGTAATCAAACCGGCAGTCCCCCCGTTAAGCGGTCCCACCGCGGCGTTGTTTCCGGAGAGATCTAGCGTGCCGGAGTTCACCGCCAGCGGCGCATTGGTCCATCCCAGCGCAGAGGCGTTGCCAAGTTTGATAGCTCCTCCATTGATGCTCGTGCCCCCGCTGTAGCTGTTGTTGCCGGAAAGAGTGAGCGTGTTGACACCCAGCTTGGTGAGGCCGAGGAGATAAACCCCGTGGTTGGTAATGGGACCAGCGTAGGTTACGCTTCCCGAGGCGGTGTCAACTCCCAACACCGACTCGTAAGACCATGAAACCAGACCCCCTTGGCCAGCGACTCCCCCAATTAGACCGCCCAGGCTGCCAGCGCCCGAAGTCCCGGTCGTAAATTGCCCCGGTCCGCCAACGGCGACTGCCAGAGTGGCACCTTCTACAACCGACACACTGCCCGTTGAGGGCATCGAATTCGTCAGCGTGAATTCCAAAAGACCGCCATTAACGGTCGTTCCAGCGCTGTAGGTGTTGGTGCTGGAAAGAGTGGTCACACCCGTGCCCGTAGTGCTGAAACTGCAATGGGCGCCGCCCGTTCCGTCATTGATGCTGCCACTGATGACGGTGTTGCCAGTGCCGTTGATCTGAAACGCCCGGCCGGTTCCGTTGTTTGCAACCGCAATTGCTCCAGCGAATGTAAGGGTAGCGCTGCTGTCGATAATATTGCTGAGTTGGATGCCCGCGCCTATGGAATAATAATTGCCGGTGAAAGTGATGCTGTTGGTGCCGGCAATGACCGTCGTGGTCCCAGCGCTCGACTGTCCAAGAGTGTATTTGTTCGTCAGCGTCACCGGAGTCGTGGCCATGAGAGTCATGCTGAAAGCCCCGGATGAAGAGGGTATCAAGTTAAGCCATCCGCTGCCGGCGGCCTGGTTATTGCCAAGAATAAGCGTTCCGGCAGGATCGGTCAGCCCGCCGGAAAATGTGTTTGCGCCAGTCAGAATGTCTGTGCCGGTGCCCGCCAAAGTCAGGCTCTTAGCACCAGAAATAACGCCATCCAAGTAAACACTGCCGGCAGATGTATTGGTCACCATGATATTGGCTCCAAGAGTGATGTCGTTGGCAATGGCTTCAAGGCTGCTGCTGTAGTTGGTGATGCCACCTGTTAAGGTGAACGCATTTCCACCAATCGTGTATGCGTTCGCACCACTGTTAAAGGTGATGCCGCCGAAGCTGAAGCTGGACAAGTCATTGGTCGGCGTAGTGGAACCTGTCGCGGCAAAGACCAGTGAATCGCCGCTGGCAATCGGCCCGGAACCGGATGAATAGGTCCAATTT